>Ga0268299_1003446_pt1 | contig 14562 bp, 9 predicted proteins | sample NOBtaG_FD_193484 | JGI IMG/M metagenome (GOLD analysis project Ga0268299, IMG submission 193484) | Activated sludge microbial communities from bioreactor in Nijmegen, Gelderland, Netherland - NOB reactor | ecosystem: Engineered > Bioreactor > Aerobic > Activated sludge | place: Netherlands...
TGCGGTCGAGCCCCGCGAAAGCCTCGGTGATCTGCGTGCCGATGTTCGCCATCTGGACGACGGGGAAGCTGACCAAGCCCACGAAGAACACGTAGCTGATCAAGTCGCCGAGCGTCATCTCGCCGGCGGCGACGCTGCGGCCGCCGACGACGAGGATGAGCACGCCCACCGCGCCGATGATCACCGTGGCCAGCGCGCCCACGGCCGAGGTGCCGGTGATGGTGCTCGCGATGTTGCGGAACAACCGGTGCGCGCCCTTGGTGAACACCACCTCTTCGCGCTTCTCGGCGGTGTAGACCTTCACGACGCGCGCGCCGCCCATGGCCTGGCCAAGTCGGCCGCTGACTTCGGCCTGGATCTTGGAGCGTTCGCGGAAGATCGGCCGCAGCTTCACGAAGGCATAGGCCATGATGCCGCCGAACACCGCGAGGAACACGAGCGTGGCGACCGTCAGGAACCAGTTGAGATAGAACAGGTAGCCCAGCGCCAGCGCGGCGGTGAGCATGCCGCCCACCAGCTGGATGATGCCCGTGCCGATGAGGTTGCGGATGCCTTCGGCGTCGTTCATCACGCGGTTGATGAGGATGCCGCTCTGCGTGGCGTCGAAGAAGCTCACCGGCAGGCGCAGGATGCGCGCCTGCACGCGGCGGCGCAGCTCCGTGATGGCGCGCTGCGCGGCGACGGAGATCACCTGGGAGAGCGCGAACGAGCTCGAGGCCTGCAGCAGCGTCGCGGCGCCCGCGGCGATGGCAATCGGCGTGAGGAGCTCGAGGCGGCCCTTGGTGAGCACCTCGTCGACGATCCACTTGACGCTGCCCGGCAGGACGAGCCCCGAGAGCCGGTTGATCAACATGAGCACGAGGCCGATGGCCAGCGACCCGCGATGCTGCCACATCAGGCGGCGCGTCTCGGCCCAGGCGGCCTTGTAGTTCGTCGGCTTCTTCGCGGGCTTGTCGCCCGGGGGGGAACCAGTGGCGGGTGCGGTCACTGCAGGGTCTCGCGGGTGCGGAGCATCAGGGCGGGGTCGTCCGAGATGATGCCGTTGATGCCGTCACGCCACAACTGCGTGGCGCGGGCCGGGTCGTTGATGGTCCAGACGTGCGTCGGCCCGCCGGCGCTGCGCATCATGCGGGCGAAGCCGGTCACGGGGAGCGGGATCACGTAATGGAAGCGGGGAATGCAGAGGGCCTGGAAGGGGAGTGCGGCGGGCCGGGCGCCGAACACGGCGCCGGCGTAGCGTGCCTTGAGGGTATCGGCGCCGGGACTGACCGGTACGCCCGCCTCTCGGAAAGGAATCAGCGCCGCGTCCAGGAAGCTCCCGATGAGTACGCGGTGCAGGTTGCCGGTGTCCCGGAGCACGCGCAGCGCCGGCTCGGCGACCTCCACGGATTTCATCTCGAGGATCAGCGGGATGTCGCGGATGGCCTCGAGCACTTCCCAGAGCGTCGGCACGGCGAATCGCCGCTCGCGGAAGGGGTAGCTGCGGCCGCCGTCCAGCGTGAACCGATGGCTGGCGCTGACGCGGCCCAACTCGAGCGACGTCCGATCGCGCACGGGGCCGGTGGCGTCGGTGCAGCGGTCCAGCGTCGCGTCGTGGTGCACGACGGGCACGCCGTCCTTGGCGAGGTGCAGGTCGAACTCCAGGGCGTCGACGCCGAGTGCGACGGCATGCTGCAGCGACTGCAGGGTGTTCTCCGGCATGACGGCGCGGGCGCCGCGATGTCCGATGACCAGCCGACGCGAAGGATCGAGGAGGAGCACCCCGAAAAATACACGACGGGGGTGGGCCGGTTGGCCCACCCCCGTCGCGGTGCTGCGTGGAGCGATTAGAAGCTGTACGAAACGCGCGTGGTCACGAACCGGCCGACCGGGGCGACGCCGATGAACGACGGCACCTCGTTGTTGAGCAGGTTCTGCGCGTTGAGCGACCAGCGCACGTTCTGCGAGACCGGGAGCTTCCAGGAGAAGCCGGCGTCGAGGAAGGCGTTGACCGGCACGCGGCTGTACGGCACCGGGGTGCCGACGTTGAAGCTGTTGAACACGCCCGAGTTCACGTCGAAGGCGTCCGCGTAGCGGCCGCGCAGCTCCATGTTCAGGCCGCGGACTTCATCCACGCGGCGCAGCGTCAGCGACGCGCGGTGGCGCGGCGTGTTGGCGACGAGCGGGTTGGTCGGGGTCGCGCCGCGCGCGTCGCGGAAGACGTTGCGGCTGAGCGTCGAGTACGTGGCTTCGACGCTGTACATGTCGTTGAACAGGTAGTCCACCGCGGCGTCGATGCCGCGGACGTCCACATGGCCTTGGGCGTTCTGGTACGTGAAGACCAGGTAGCTGCGGTCGTAGAGGTCGTTGTCGAAGGCGAGCGTGCCCGTGGGCAGGCCGGCCAGCGACGTCGTCCAGTTGGTGATGACCGTGCCGATGGCGGGCGCCGGCACGCCGTTGGCCGCGAGCGCCGCGGTCACGCCCGTCGCCGGAGCGCCGAGGTAGGCGCCAAGCGTGGTCGGGTTGAAGAACACGATGTCATCGGAGTTGATGACCTGCGTGGTGGGCTCCGCCGGACGGATCTGGTACCAGTAGTCCACCGAGATCCGCAGGCGGTCGCCGATGATGCCCTTGTAGCCCAGCTCCCAGGTGTTGGAGAAGTTCGCACCCAGCGGCGCGTAGTCGGACACGGAGCTGAACGGCGTCACCGGGCTGCCCGGGGCCAGCACGTTGCGCAGGATGAGCGGCACCTGCGTATTCGTCGGCGCGAGGCCGTTGAGGGCGTTGCGGATGTTCGTCTGCTGCGTCGGCGTGAGGCCGAAGGTGCCGGCGATGCCGGCGACGAGCTGCGTCGACAGGCCCGCGTTCATCGTGGCCGGCAGCAGCGTCGAGCCGGCGACCGCGTTCGGCGTGGCGCCGTAGAAGTTCGAGCGCATGCAGAGGCCGGCGGCGTCAGTCTGCGAAGCCGCGCAGCCGCGGTTGTAGCGCCAGCCATCCTTGGCCGGGTTGCCGAAGATCCGGACTTCGGTGTTGCCCGTCGCCGGGTTGTTGATGGCGGGGCCGAGGTTCGCCGTCTGGCCCGACCACTGGTCGAGGAAGAACGAGAACGAGGCCGGCGAGTTGAAGGCGCGGTTGAACGTGAAGCGGAAGTTCTGCGTCGGCGTCGCCTTGTAGAGGAACGCGGCGCGCGGCGAGAACTGCGTGCCTTCGATGCGCGAGTTCATGTCGCCGCGGACGGCGCCCATGAGGTCGAGCTTGTCGGTGAGCGGCGTGGTGAACTGCAGGTAGCCGCCCGTCTCGAGGATGTTGTCGTCGCCCTCGTTGCGGCCCATGATCGTGCCCTTGGTCTCGGGCGTGGTCGCGATGTAGTCGAGGCCGGCCGTCAGCTTCGTGTTGCCCAGCGTGTAGCCCTGCTGCAGCTGCGCGACGAGCACCGAGGACTGGTCGACGACGGGGATGCCGGAGCGGAGGTAGAACGTGCCGGCGTCGTCGCCGGCGTCCGCGTTGCCGGAGTTCGACTGGTTGTAGAACACCTGCGCGAAGAACTGCTTGTGGCGGAAGCGCTGCTGGAAGTTCGTGTAGCTCCAGTTCTGCACCTGCGCGGCGCCGAACGTGGTCGTGATCTCGAGGGCGGAGCCGGCCATCGTGTAACCGAGGGTCGTGATGGCTTCCGTGTCCTCGTTCGGCTTCCAGTCGAGGCGGGCTTCGCCCGAGTAGCGCTCGAGGCCGAAGTCACGCTGGGCCGGCTGGCCCTGGCGCGACGCCGGGACGCGGGCATCGGTGGCCGACCACGTGGCCGGCTCGTTCGGGTCGTTGTACTCCCAGTCCTCGGCGCGGAAATACTCGCCCGAGACCTTGAACGCGAACTGGTCGTTGATCACGCCCGCATGACGGCCGGCGATGCGGAACATCGAGCGCTCACCGCCGTCGAGCGTCACCGAGGTGCCCTGCGACTGGAACGGCGACTTCGTGATCACGTGGAGCACGCCGGCGCCGGAGTTCGGGCCGTAGAGCGCCGAGGCCGGACCCTGCAGGACTTCGATGCGATCGATGTCCTCACCGGTGCCGGTGAAGAGGAAGGGCACGTTGACGCGGAGCGACGGGACGCCGGCGAAGCGGTAGTCCTGCAGCATCAGCATCGACGTCGAGAAGGCGTTGTTGAAGCCGCGCGAGACGATGTTCGCCTGCACGATGCCGCCGTTCGAGATCGACAGGCCGGGCTGGCCCTTGAGGTGGTCGGTGATCGTCGCCGCCGGACGCTCGGCGATCCGCTCGGAGCTGATCAGCGAGATGGAGTTCGGCGAGTCGAGGATCTTCTCGGGCTCGGCGCCGCGGGTCGTCGTCGTGACGACGGCGTCGAGGCGCGAGACCACGGCGTCCATCGCGAAGTTGACGGTGGCGGTGCCGCCCGCCGTCACGTTCACGTTCTCGACGCGCTTCATCACGAAGCCACCGGCGCGCGCGACGACGGTGTACGTACCGGCCGGAATGTTGCCGATCCGGTAGCTGCCATCGGCACCGGTGCGGATGCTGCCGACCGCGGTCGCGCCGGTGAGGACCTGGACCTGCGCGTCGGCGAGGGCGGCGCCGCCATCCGACTGCGTGACCCTGCCGGCCACGGTGCCGGACTGAGCGTCGGCGGCGCCTGCGGCCGCGACGAAGCCGAGAACCGCAAGCATCCTGCTGACGAAACGGATTCGCATACGAGACACACCTCGAAGCGGTGGATTGATGGGACCCGACGGGTCCCGCCTTCTCGACGTGACGGAGGTCACGCCGACAGAGGACCCCCAAACTTCCGTCCTCGGGTCGTTTCCGTCAACTATGGAAGGGCGTGACTGGCCCGTGACCTGTCGGGGGGCGAGTCGTCCGGCGGCGACCGCCGGAGGGCGCCAGACCGCCCGCCCGGCGCCGTTCAGCGGATGCCGAGCGCCTTGTGCGTCTGCACCGAGAGGTGCCACTGCGGGTGCGCGAGGCAGTAAGCCACGGCGGCCGCCGTCGTCGCCTCGCGGTCCGGGCCGTCCATCGGCTGCAGGTAGAAATGCCGGAACGCGAGCCCGGCGAAGCGCTCCGGCATCGCCGTCGCCTGCGGGTACACCAGCTTGAGTTCGTCGCCGCTCGTGAGCGCCAGCGCCGCGTTCGCCTTGGGGCTCACGCAGATCCAATCCAGGCCCGCCGGCGCCGGCTGCGTCCCGTTGGTCTCGACGGCTACCTCGAACCCCCGCGCGTGCAGCGCGGCGATCGCGGCCGCGTCCAACTGCAGCAGCGGCTCGCCGCCGGTGCACACCACGAACGGCTTGCCTCCCCCGGCGGCCGGCCAGCGCGCCGCCACCGCATCGGCCAAGGCCTCGGCCGTCGTGAACTTGCCGCCATCCGGCCCGACGCCCACGAAATCCGTGTCGCAGAACGTGCAGACGGCCGTCGCGCGATCCTGCTCGCGGCCCGTCCACAGGTTGCAGCCCGCGAACCGGCAGAACACCGCCGGGCGTCCGGCGTGGAAGCCCTCGCCCTGCAAGGTGTAGAAGATCTCCTTGACCGTGTACATCAGCGGGCGTCCGCCTCGGCGAATCCCTTGGCGCGCAGCAGGCAGGCGTCGCAGCTGCCGCAGGCCGTCCCGTCCGCCGCCGGATCGTAGCAGCTCACGGTCATCGTGTAGTCGACACCCAGCGCGCGGCCGGCACGGATGATGTCGGCCTTCGTCATCTGCATCAGCGGCGTGCGGATGCGCAGCTGCGTCCGGCCCTCGACGCCGGCCTTGGTCGCGAGATTCGCCATGCGCTCGAAGGCCGCGATGTACTCGGGGCGGCAGTCCGGATACCCCGAGTAGTCCAGCGCATTCACGCCGATGCAGATGTCCTGCGCCTCCAGCGTCTCCGCCCAGGCGAGCGCAAAGCTCAGGAAGATGGTATTCCGCGCCGGCACGTACGTGACCGGGATGCCGGCGCCGATCGCCGACACGTCGTCGTGCTTCGGCACGGCGATGTCCGCCGTGAGCGCGCTGCCGCCGAAGAGGCGCAGGTCGATATCCGCCACCACGTGCCGCGCCACCTTCCAGTGTGCGGCGAGCGCCGTCGCCCGCGCAATCTCCACGCCATGGCGCTGGCCGTAGCGGAAGGTCAGGGCGTTCACCGCGTAGCCGGCCTGCGTGGCCATCGCGAGCACGGTCGCCGAGTCGAGGCCGCCGCTGAGCAGCACCACGGCTGGCGTGCCAGGCGGCACCGGCGCGAGCGGGTTCGTGGACGGCATCAGGCCCTGCGCTACGACGCGCGGAGGTTGGCGACGATCTCGCGCAGCCGAACGGAGCCGGCGAGCAGCGCGTTGGCGGCGCCCGACATCTCTTCGCAGGCCGCGCTCTGCTCTTCGGTGGACGCCGACACCTGCTGCGCCGCCGCCGCATGCCCCTCGGCCGCACGCGCCGCCGCCGAGATGTTCTCCGCTGCGGCGTTCACCGCCTCCACATTGTGGTCCGCCGCCTGGCCGAGTCCCTCGGCGGCCGTGCGCGTGCGCTCGGCCGACGACGAGATGTCGCCGAGCGCGGTATCGATGCCCGCCGACGCCTGCTCGATGTCGGCCACGCGCGCCGCCCCCGTCGCCATCGCCTGCGTCGTCGTGCCGACGCGGCGCGTCACGACGGCGGTGAGCTGGATGACATCCTCGGCCGCCTGCTGCGCCTGGTCGGCCAGCTTGCGCACCTCGTCGGCCACCACCGCGAAGCCGCGCCCCGCCGCACCCGCCCGCGCCGCCTCGATCGCCGCGTTCAGCGAGAGCAGGTTCGTCTGCTCGGCGATGCGGCTGACGATGCCCACGAACTGGTTGATGCTCTCCGCCGTCGCATTGAGCTCCTTCACCTCGAGCGCGGCGTGGTCCACCGACTGGCGGATCTCGGCGAGCATGGTGCGGGCGCGCGCGATCTCCAGCCGCTTCTCCCGCGAGAGCCGCTCGATCTCACTCGCCAGGTCCACCACTTCCTCGGCACCGGCGCGCACCTCGTGGGCGCGCACGCGCACGCCCTCGAGCGAGGTGTCGGCATCCTTGAGCGCCGTCACCTGCACCTCGGCGCCTTCGGTGACCTCGGACATCGCCGTGGCCGTCTGCGTCGCGGCCAGCGAGACCTGCTCGGCCGCCGAGGTGAGTTGGTGTGCGGAGGTGGCGACTTCTTCCGAGGTCGCGGTCGCGACGCTGGCGATGCGCGCGAGGTTGGCGGCCGACGAATTCATGGCCTCGGCCAACTCGCGGAACTCACCGGGCAGCGCGGCGTCCGTCCGCACGTCGAGCTCGCCGCGGCTGAGCGCGCGCGCCTGCGCGACCAGCAGCTGCAGCGGGTCGCCGATCGCCCGGGCGACGATGGCGACGATCAGGAGGCCGAGGACGATGGCACCGACGACGGCGACGAGCAGGAAGCGTTGCCGCCGCGCGGCTTCCGCCTGCAGCGATTCGGTCGTGCGCTGCAGCTGCGCGCTGCGCAGCTCACCGAGGCGCTCGATGTCGGCGGCCAAGCTCGCCTCGAGCTCCCGCGCGAGGGCCACGCGCGCGTCGGCGTCTGCGGCGCGGCCGAGGTCGCGCATGCGATGCGCCGCGGCGAAGGCCGTCTCGAGGGCCGAGAGCCGCTCGTCGATCGTCGCGACCATCGCGACTTCCCGGGCGTTGAGTCCCTCGCTCGCGTTGAGCGCACGCTGCGCCTCGTGGGCACGCCAGCCCGCGCTGCGGAATGCCTCGAGGTCCTCGGGCGCCCCGCGTTCCAGGTAGCGCCGTCCGGCGGCGATCTCCGCCGCGATGTTCGTGGTGAGCGAGGCGCTCAGCGCGGTCTCGCGCCGCACCGTCTCGAGGGCGGCCCCCATCTCGGCGCTCAGGCTCACGATCGCCGCGCGCCCGACGGCGCCGGCGAGCACCACCAGCGCGATGACCAGCGCGAGGCCGGCGGTGAGGCGGCTACGGATGGTATCGAGGCGGATCATCGCGACTCCTGCATCGGGATGAGCTGCCCGCCGCGAAGCCGCGTCATCACCAGCGACTTGCCCACCGGATCTCCGCTGGACTCGAAGGCGATGTTGCCCGTGACGCCGGGCACCGGCGACCGCGTCGTGCGGCTGGCGAGCCAGTCGCGCAGCTTGCTCCGGTCGGCGCCCACGCTGCGCAGCGCGGCGGCCATCACCCAGGTGGCGTCGTAGGCCAGGGCCGCGTTGCCATCGGGTTCGACGCCGAACTTCGCCTGGAAGGCCTGCACGAAGCGCTGGGCGTCTGGACGCGGATCGCGCGCGGTGAACGGGGCGCCCACCAGCGCCCCTTCGGCCACGGCCGGCTCCGCGGCGACGCCGGTCCACCCATCGCCGCCGAGGAAGTCGGCGCTGAGACCCTGCGCACGCGCGGCCCGCAGCAGCGCGAGGCCCGAACGCTCGGTGCCCGCCACGAACACGAGGTCGGCGCGCTCCCGTGCCGCCCATGCGACGAACACCTCGGCGTCGCGGCCCTCGGCGTCGACCGGATCGAAGCCGAGCACCTCGCCGCCGAAGGTGCGGCGGAACGCATCGGCGAGGCCACGGCCGTACGCGTCGTTCTCGTAGAGCACGTAGGCGCGGCGCTTGCCGAGGCGTTCGGCGAAGCGCGCGAGGTCCACGCCGTTGGCGGAGTCGCTGGAGATGACGCGGAACACCCAGGGCGAGATGCCCGTGAGCTCGGCGGAGGACGCCGTGGTCGCGAGGGCGGCGAGCTGGCCGTCGTAGACTTTCGCGGCGGCGACCATCGCGCCGGACGTGACGTGGCCGACGACGCCGCTGATGCGCAGGTCGTCGACGAACTCCTGCGCGATGCTCGCCGCGCGCGAGCCGTCGCCTCCGTCGTCGCGGAAATCGATGCTGAGTGGCGAGCCGTTGATGCCACCGGCCGCGTTGATCTCGGCGAGCGCGAGTTCGGCGCCGCGACGGTTCGCGAGGCCGAAGCCCTCCGTGAAGGGACCTGCCATGCCGAGGCGGTACTCGCTCGCGCCGCCGCCGCCGCAAGCGGCGCCAGCGATGACTGCGAACAGCAACGGCAATCGGAAGAGACGGATCACGACGCGTAGGACGGTCAGGGGGGCGAGCCTAGGTCACCGGCGGGAGACACCAATCGGTATCGGATGCCGAGCGGACTGTCAGCAATCTAGACAGTCCGGGCCAAACCGGGAGCGTCGCCGCGCTTAGCGTCCGCTGTCGCGGAGGCGCGCAATCGACTCGCGCGCACTGCGACGCAGTGGTTCGACGATGGCGTCGCCGTCGGCGGTGCGGCGCAGGTACTCCTCGTACGCGGCGATCGCCTTGGCCGACTGGTTGCTGCGCTCATACAGCGACGCGCGCGTGAGGAAGGAGCGCGTGTAGACGGCGAAGCCGGGCTCGGAGAGGCCTTGGGCGACGAAGCGCTGGGGCGCAATGCCCTCGAGGTAGCGAATCGCCCAGTCGGTGTTCCCGACCGCGGCGAGCACTTCGGCGCGCGCGTAGGCGCGCAGGCCGGCGTACCCAAAGCGCGCCGTCGCGATGCTATCGGGCGGCGTGTAGCGCGACGCGATCTCACGGGCCGCCGCGGTGTCACCGCGCGTGAGGGCTTCGAGGCCGTCGAGGTCCGTCTGCGGCACGTTCGCGCCGCCGGGCAAGCGACGGAGCGCATTGGAGAAGAGCGTATCGCGCGTGGCGAGATATCCCATCATGAGCACGCCGCCGGACGTTGCCGCGAGCTGCGCCATGAGGCCTTCGCTCCCCGCGGAAACGCGCCGCGCCCCGCCGACGAGCAGTCGGCGATCCTCGGGCGTCACCGTGCCCGTGATGCCGGCGCGCAACCCGGCTGCGTACCAGCCCATGACGTCGCGCGTCGGCGTCTGCGTGAACGGGAAGACGGTGTCGACGCGCGCCAGGAATGACAGCGTGCGGTCGATGGTCCCGGCATTGCCCACGGCGGCCGCGGTGTTGATGGCCATCGCCGCCGCGATGATGCGTTCGTTCGCGGCGACGCGGCGGAACAGCGCCGGGGTCGTGTTCGCGAGGAAGTCCTGCAGGTCGGCGTAGGCCTCGAGCGGCTGGTCCGCCAGCAGGCGATACGTCACCCGCTGCACGCGCATGTTCGGCGTATTCAACTCCGGACGACGCAGCGCGCGTTCGATGACGGCGATGGCCGAGTCGGCGAGGCCGGCGTTGAAGTATCCGCTCGCCAGCGCCAAGTGCGACGTGGGTGCATCGGGATCCGCGCGGACCCAGCCGCGCGTCATTTCAAGGCCGATGTCGCGCGCGCGGTTGCGCCGCCGCTCGAACTCCGCGAAGCCGCCCATCGCCTCGAGTTGCTCGCGACTCTGCAGGATGATTAGGGTGTCGCCGTCCAGCACGGCCTGCGTCTGCGGGTTCGAGAGCCCCTGGTACTGCTGCACCAGGTGGCTGTAGGCGAGATGGAAGGTCGAGTCGATCTCGATGGCGCGGCGGAAGCCGTAGATGGAGCGGTTCAGGCGGCGCGTGTAGTCCGCGACGGAGTCGCCGGGGGCGAACTGATCGTGGAAGTACGCGTCCGCGAGCCCATACCATCCTTCGGCAACCAGTGAGTCGCGGGCGACGAGCTCCTCGTAGATGCGCTGGGCCTCCCGCAGGCGTGCCCGGGAGTCGACGTTGGCGGTAGCTCCGAGCTGTCCCGACAATCCCTCGGCGAGGGCAAAATGGCCGCGCACCAGCGCCTGCTGCCGCGGCGGGAGGCGGTCGGAGAGCTCGACGGCGCGACGGGCCGCCTCGAGGTAGGCGGGGCCGTTGCCATCGCCCCAGCCCAGCGCCAAGGCGCGCTTGTGGTACGCAAGGGCGAAGGTCGAGTCTGCCTCGATCGCCACCTGCAGCGCCGAGTCCGCCTGCGCCAGTCGCCAGGAGTTGAGATAGCGCACGCCGTCGAGGTACGCGCGGTACGCCGTGAGCGAGGTGGTCGTCTGCCGCGCGACGTCCACGCTGGCGCTCGCGCTGCCGCCGGCGACGTCGAGCAGGTAGCGCGCGATGTCGTCGAAGAGGCCGCGCGGGTCGGCGCTGAGCGCCGCGGCCCGCGTCGCCGTGTTGAGCGCTTTGCCGCTCTTCACGTCGTAGAGCCGCGCCGTGACGAGCAGCGAGTCGCTGGTCGTCGAGACCGAGCCCATCACCAGCGTGCCCGCACCGCCGCGCCGCGCGATTTCCTGGGCGCGCTCGAGGTCCACCCGTCGGTCTTCCGCGCCCGCGTCGGCCACGTACTTGAGCGTGCGCTCGTAGTCCATCACCTGCAGGTCCGTCCACTGCGCCAGCGCCATCGTCAGCATGTTCACCGCGCCGTCGCGCAGCCACTGCACCTCGGCGTTGCCGCTCTGGATGTCGAAAGGCACCACGGCGTAGCTCTTGCGCGGATCGCCGCCGCCGTCGCGCGAGGTGATGAAGACCGTGAGCAGCGACATGAAGATCGCGATGAACGCGCCGCCGAGGGCCGCCTTGGGCGCTGCCTTCTTGGCCTTCATCGCCCCGATGGCGCGCGTCGCTCCGGAGCCCGGCGTCGGCGTCCAGCTCGCGGCGATCACCTCGGCCATCTCGCGGCCGGTGGCCCAGCGCTGGTCGCGGTCCTTTGCGAGCGCGCGGTCGATGGCCACCGCGGTCCCCTCGGGCACCTTCGGCACCGCCTCGCCCAAGGGCTTCGGCGTCTCGGTGAGGTGCTTCACGAGCATCCCGGCCACGTTGCCGCTGTCCACCACCGGCTTGCCGGTGAACATCTCGTAGCCCACCAAGGCCAGCGCGTAGAGGTCGCTGCGGCCGTCGATGGTGCTCTCGCCCGTGGCCTGCTCCGGGCTCATGTAGCGCGGGCTGCCGAGGATCATCCCCGTGCCCGTCATGTTGCCGCTGTTCTCGAGCGCCCGCGCCACGCCGAAGTCGGTGAGCATCGCCCGGCCCGTCTCGCGGTCGAGCAGGATGTTCTCCGGCTTCACGTCGCGGTGCACGATGCCGTTCGCGTGCGCGTAGTCCAGCGCCATCGCCAACTCGTGCAGGATGCGCTCGCCGCGCTCCGGCGCCACGGTGCCCTCGCGCGTCAGCAGATCGCGCAGCGACTCGCCCGGCACCAGCTCCATCACGAAGTACAGCAGGCCGTCCGCCTCGCCGGCGCTGTACACGGCCACGATGTTCGGATGCCGCAGCTTCGCGACCGTGCGCGCCTCGAGGAGGAAGCGCTCCTTCAGCTGCGGATTCAGCGCGACGTCGCCGCTGATGACCTTGATGGCCACGGGACGATGCAGCGTCCGGTCCATCGCCCGGAACACGCTCCCCATGCCGCCCTGGCCGAGCAGCGACTCGATCTCGTACTGCTCGCCGAGCCGGGCCTCGAGGGCGGAACGAAGCGCGTCGTTGGTCATCGCGAGGGTTTGGTGCGCGCGTGGCGCGCGGCGGGCTGCTGTTGCGTGAGGCAGTGCAGGGTGCCGAGGCCCCAGACGAGGTCGACGGCGTGGATGCCGACAATCTGGCGCGTGGGCATCAACTCGGCGAGGGTGTTCAGCGCGATGCGGTCGTTCGGGTCGTTGAACGTCGGCACGAGGACTACCCCGTTCGCGATGTAGAAGTTCGCGTAGCTCGCGGGGAGCCGCGCGCCATCCATGATCACCGGCCGCGGGTAGGGCAGGGTGACCACGCGAATCGGATTGCCGTCCGCGTCTGTCGCGCCCTCGAGGCGTCGGACGTTGTCCAGCGACCGCGCGTGATTCTCGTCGTTCGGGTCTTCCTCGTGGGCCAGCACCATCACGCCGGGGGCCACGAACCGGGCGATGTCGTCCACGTGGCCGTGCGTGTCGTCGCCGACGCAGCCTTCCCCGAGCCAGAGGGTCTTGGTGATGCCCAGCGTCTCGGCGAACAGGCGCTCGTAGTCGGCGCGCGTGAATCCCGGATTGCGCACCTGCACGTCGGTGAGCAGCCACTCCTCGGTGACGAGCATCGTGCCGCGGCCGTCGGTCTCGATGCCGCCGCCCTCGAGCACCACGCGACCCTTGCCGTCATGGCGCTGCGGCTGCGTGAGCGGCAGGCCCGTGTGGTCGGCGATGAAGGCACCGATCTTCTGGTCGCGCTGGAAGTTCTCGTACTTGGCCCAGGCGTTGAAGTCCCAGTTCACGGCATGGACGTCGCCGTTGGCGTCGTGCACGAAGGTCGGCGCGGAGTCGCGCAGCCACACGCGGTCGGTGGGGCACTGCATCAGGTGGATGCGGCCCTGCTTCACCTCGTGCATGCGCAGGCAGTGCCAGGCGTCCTCTTCGGTCTTCTCGTCGTGCACGAGGATGTTCACGCGCTCGTGTTCGGCGAGCGCGCGGGCGATCTCCGCATACACCCAGGGAATCGGCCCGAACTTGCCGGGCCAATCGGGCTCGTGGTGCGGCCAGGAGATCCACGTCGCGTCGTGACGCTCCCACTCGGCGGGCCAACGCACGCCGCCGCGCGCCGCGTGCGGCGCGCCCTTCTTTGCCGCCGCCATCAGTGCCCGATCCAGCGCGCGAGGATCGGCTCGTAGGCGTCCACGCGGCGATCGCGCAGGAAGGGCCAGTTCCGCCGCGTGTATTCGATCAAGGCCGGATCGCAGGTGGCGATCAGCGTGTCCTCGTCCGTGCCGGCCTGCGCGAGGTAGCGGCCGTAGGGATCCACGATGAAGCTGTGCCCGAAGAACTCGATGCCATCCGTGCCCGCCTCGGGTTCGAAGCCCACGCGATTCGGTGCCGCGACGAAGACGCCGTTGGCGATCGCGTGCGCGCGCTGCGCCGTGCGCCAGGCATCGGCCTGCGCCGCGCCCCACTCCTGCTTCTCGGCCGGGTGCCAGCCGATCGCCGTGGGATAGAACAGGATGTCCGCACCGAGCAGCGACGTGATGCGCGCGCCCTCCGGATACCACTGGTCCCAGCAGATGAGCACGCCGATGGTCGCGTAGCGCGTCTTCCACACCATGAAGCCGCCGGCCTCGGCCGTCGGGCCGCGCAGGCCCGCCGGCTGCACGGGATTGTCGCTCTCACCCGGCGCGAAGTAGTACTTCTCCTCGAACAGCGGGTCGTGTGGGATGTGCATCTTGCGATACACGCCGAGCGGCGTGCCGTCGGCGTCGATAACCACCGCGCTGTTGCGGTAAACGCCGGGACCCTGCTTCTCGTAGATCGGCACGACGAGTACGACGGCGAGCTCCTTGGCGAGCGTGCTCAGCGTGGTGACGGTGTGACCATCCACCGGTTCCGCGAGGTCGAAGCGCGAGCTGTCGAGCTTCTTGCAGAAGTACGGCGCGTTGAAGAGTTCCTTCAGGCAGATGACCTGCGCGCCCTTCTTGGCCGCATCGCGGATGCGGACGACGGTCGCGTCGAGGGTCTTCTGCGGCGTATCGAGAACGCCGTCCTGGATGACGGCGACGGTAAACGGGGCGCGGGTGCTCATGGGGCGGAATTTCGCCCTATCGCTCCCGCACCGCTACCACGATATCCATCACATTCGTGCCCGTGTCCCGCGCGGGGAGAATCGCGTCCGCGGCGAGCAGGGCGCCGTAGGCGTCGCAGCGGCGAAGCGCGCGGCCGGGATCCGCGCCGGCCGCCCGACTCTTCCTCCACGAGTCGGCATCGAC
>Ga0268299_1003447_pt1 | contig 14561 bp, 17 predicted proteins | sample NOBtaG_FD_193484 | JGI IMG/M metagenome (GOLD analysis project Ga0268299, IMG submission 193484) | Activated sludge microbial communities from bioreactor in Nijmegen, Gelderland, Netherland - NOB reactor | ecosystem: Engineered > Bioreactor > Aerobic > Activated sludge | place: Netherlands...
GCCAAATGAGCAGCGAGATACCCGAAATTCCGGTCCGCCAGATCCCCTACAACATGCGCCGGGGCATGAAGGGGACGAAGATCACCCTCGCTCACATGGCGCTGGTCATGTGGAAAACGAGCCATTCAACCCGGCTCGCGAAGTTCGCCCGCGACCTCATCACGAAGGCGAAAGTCCGGGAATACGACCAGCTCGGGGAAATCCAGGCGCTCTTCTCGTGGGTCCGCCGGAACGTCCGGTACACCCGCGATCCGCAGAACCATGAATGGCTGCAAACTCCGCTCGTCACCGTCCTGTTCGGACATGGCGACTGCGATTGCCAGGCGATACTGCTGGGAACGCTACTGATGACGATCGGATACCCGGTCCGGATCGTTATCGTCGGAAATGCACCGGACAGATTCCATCACGTTTTTCTGGCCGCCCGGTACCGCAAGGACGGACAGGACCAGTGGATCGATCTCGACCCGACGGTAGATGACGGGTTCGGTCTCAAACGGATGTTCGCTGCGCGGCGGGAGTTCGACATCCTGGAACAGGGTGCGCTGAAAGAGCTGAAAGTCACCCCGGAATACGGAATCGGGAACTTTCTGGGCGACCTGTTTGCAGGACCGCCGAAAGTGATCTCGATGAAAGTGGGAACCAAGGAAATCCGGGTTCCGTGGAGTGTGACGGACATCCCCTACGTCTCGGATTCCGAGTGGGATAACTGGTTCCGCCAGCTCAAGACGACCCTCACCCCTGAGGAAATCCTCCAGGTCGAAGCCGGATTCGACAGGCTGGATCAGTCCGGTGCGCTTTCCGGTCATTCACCGGAACTCTCCGGCCTCTGGGACAAGGTAAAGAAGGGCCTCAAGAAAGTCGCCGCCCCGCTCGCCGTCATCGCCGCCCCGATTACGGGCGGGGCGTCACTGGCAGCCTTCGCCGCTTACAAGGGTGGATCGAAACTCATGGGGAAGAAAAAAGGGCAGGCGGCGGCCGCTCCTGTCCGGGCTCCCCGTGCGCCCCGCGCCCCGAAAGCTCCGAAGACTGCCGTAACGGCCGAAGTGAAGGCGGACGCGCCGGATGCCGTACCGGTGGTCAAGGCCGAAGCCAGCCGTAACTACCTTCTCATGGGCGGCGGTCTCGCCGCAGCCGGCGGCGTTGCCTACGTCGCCACCAAAAACTCCTGAGAAACAGCCATGCACAATCCATCCCACACTCGCCCCGTCAATCTAACCGTCCGGATCGGAAACCGGCCGGTGGAACTGCCGTGGTCGTCGTCGGCCCTCGCGGGAGTTCCGAACCGGGAGATTGAAGCATGGCTGGACCGGCAGAATCTGTCCGCGCCGGAACTCGGCGCACTGGCGAGCGTTCTGGGACGCCTTTCTTGTCCGAGCGAACTCACGCCGCTTGGCGATCCGCATCTGGGGCGAGTGACCAAGGCGGCAAAGAAACGGCTCCCGGTACCCATTCTCCGGCAGCTCAAACAAATACAGGCGAAACGGAAGAAACTGGTTGCCGAGCGAAATGCGAAGAAACAGGCGGCCGCAGCGGCAAAGGCGATTCCGACACCTGCTCCATTACAAACATCGGCTGTCCCTGACACATCGCCGCCAGCAGTTACGGCCGCTCGTGTTCCAGCACCCGCGCCGGAACCCGTAATGACGGAATCGCATCCGCCCGCCACGGAACCGGTGGTGGAGCCGCTAATCTCGCCGGAAGACAAGGCGTTGCCAGTCACCCCACCAGTTACATCGACAGCGGCCCCGGCAGCTATGCCAACTGCCCTTCCTTTGGCTCCGCCGGATACTTCGACGGTATTCCCCGCCGCGAGTCCGGTTCCAGTCATTCCGCCACCCGCAGTACTGATGCCCCAGCCGCAGGTCATGGTCCAGATGCCGTCGGTTCTGGCCCCAATTGCTCCGTCAATGTCGCCGCTGCCGGTCTCTACACCGGTAAACCCGTCCGTGATGATCTCGCCTTCTGTGTATCCAGTGCCGGCCGCACCGTCGTATCCGATGGCGTATCCCACAGCGTATCCGCCGAGACCGAACACCCCGCTTCCGACGGAATACTCGTATGGATTCGATGCCGAGGACGGCGAGGAATGGGACGAAGGATATGAAGAAGTCGGCGCAGCCGAACCGGCCCCCGCCCCAAAGTCAGCGATCGGTGAGCTGGTGGCCGGAATCGGCCTGATCGGCGCGCTCGCCTGGTTCGCCCTGAGGAAAGCATGATCGAACTCATCACCACCGCGCTGGGACGGCTTGCCGATACGAAGGCCCGGATCGTCCTGTTGCTTCGGAACCAGGCCGTGTTGGCCCGTCAGACTCAGCGCATCGGGGAATTCACCAAACGGCACCCGGAAGTTCGCGTGGACTGGCTCGCTTATGGAACCGGCGTCCGGGAGCTTGAGAACCGGATCGACAAGATTATTCAGGAAGAAACCGGCCTTCAGACCGATCTGAAGGTCTGGATAGACAAGAATTTCGGCTCGGGATCCCCGGTGAAAATCGACCTTGAATCACTCGGTATCCGGAATCTCTCCGGAGAACTCCCGCTCGAACCGCTGCTGAATATCGGCGATGGCTCTATCACTTCCCTCGCCAGCCGGATTCTCGGCCTCCAGAGCCAGGTTCGGGTTGCGCTTGTCGTGATCGACAGCCTTCAGAAAACCCATTCCGAGACCCTTCGGCGAATCCGGCCATTAGTTACAGAGACTCCCGAAACGCTCAAGGATCTGGACGGTGTCATAGCAGCGAATGACGCCGACAGCATTACCGGCATGGGCGCTGATCCGAGTCTGTTCATTCTCGCCGGGCTCGCAGCGTGGTTTACCTGGAAAGCTTATCGCTGGATCGCCGAAAAGAAGGAGGCAGACGCATGAAGCCGTATCCCGTTCACGATGAAAAGATCGAGCTGTCCCGTCCGAATCCCGCGGTCGCCCAAACGGTGCAGGTGTCGGCTCCGGTGCCGCCGGTTCTCAAGGGCGCAAAGGTAAAGGCCAGAACGTCGCCGAAGTCACAGCTTTCGCTCATCGGACTACTGAAGGGTCTGGTCTACGTAGACGAATTCCACAGGACGGTCTCCTATACGCCGAAACGGGCGGTTCTCGTCTGCTCGACGACGAACAAGAAACTCGCCTTTGCATATGGTGCCCGTGCTTCGAAGCTCCAGCACACTGCCGTCTCATCGGTTGTGCTCGGCAACTTCCACGAGTTCAACGGCTTCCCGGTTCGCCAGATCCTCGATTCGGTCACGACCCGGAAATATGACGGCACCAAATACCTGGGCCAGCTCACGGACATCGTCTACTGGTCGGACAAGTGCATCGACGGCGAGAGCTGCCGCACTCCATCCGACTACCACCACAAATTCGAGCCGGACTTCCCCAAACTCTTTCTCAACTCCGGCGAACTCCTCCTTCTCGAAGGAGGCTCCTACACAATCAACCGCCGCGGCATCGTCGGCTAGGCCACAGCCACTGGCGAAGCCCGGAGAACCCGCCACAAACCCCGCCACTCCCCCGCAAGGAAAACCACGGAGAACACCATCATGTCGAAGAAGAAAACCCGCAAGAACCCCGCCCCGCTCGTTGGCAGCGTGATCGCAAACCCTGCGCTCTTTACCAAGCGCCTGAAAGGCGGTGAAAAGGTCTATTTCAACGTCGGCCAGAACGCGAAAGTCGAACGGAGCCCGAACAAGCCGCAGTACATCATCGTGACGGCCCCGCCGGAACAGCCGAAGGCACCGAAAGCCCCGAGGCCGCGCCCGGTGCCGCCCCCTCCGCCGCCGGTTCAGCCCGCGCCGCAACCGCCGGCCCGGCCCCAGCGTCCGGTCCAGGCCCACAGCAAGCATCCGAAACCTCACAAAAAGAACCGTCGTCCGAAACCGCCGTCATCCGGACACCGTCCCTCGTTCCCGCCGTTCACCCGGCCATCAGACCAGGTGCGCCAGAATCCGCTCTTTGGCGGGAAGGAAAACCCGGCCGGAGAAATGGTCAAGACCGTTGGCGAAGCCGTCATGGTGTTTGTCGCGCTCGGTCTCGGCATCCCGCTCGTGAAGCGGGCGATTCTCAATGTCCTTCAGAAGCCGGAAGTCGGACCGGATGGAAAGCCGACGATCATTTCCCATGCGATACAGGCAGGCCTTGCCGCTATCGCCTTCGGTTCTGCCGAGAAGTTCGTGAAGGACCCGACTCTGAAAACCCTCGTCCAGGGCGCCGCCGTCGCCACTGCCGTCGCTCCGGCCGTTAACCAGCTCATCGACAAGGTTAAACCCGGTTCCGGGCTGAAACTCCTGGGCGACCCGGCGGATTCGTCTCCCATAAGCCTCAATTTCAATGTCGACCCGCTACCCCTCACGGAAGGTCTTTCGGCGGACCTTCAGGACCTGGACACCAATCCTGCCATCGACCGGATGCTGACGGAGAAAGCCGAACTGCCGCCCGCGCCGGAGATGGGATCCCCGCAGCTCGCTCCGGCCAGCGAACCGCTGTTCCGGGGTCTCGGATCGCCGCAGATCGCCCCGGCCAGTGAACCGCTGTTCCGGGGTCTTGGCGAAACGGAAGAAAAGCTCCTTGACCCTGCCGACACGGATCCTGCCGGCCCCACCACCCTCGTCTCCAATGAGCCGCTTCATCTCGGAGCGCTCTACATCAACTGAAACCCCTCACCCCCCGACCCAAAGGAAATTACAGCCATGAACGAACCCGAAAACAACAACCTCTACGGACAGCTCCAGGGCCTATACGGCGACGAAGGCATGCGGGAGATCGAGCCGGAACTCGGCGCGCTCCCGCCCACGGAGCAGAAGAAAGTCGCCCGCCACCTGGTTCGCCAGGGACGCCTGATGCGCCTTGCCGCCCGGAAATCGACCACCGACGAACAGAAGGTGAAGCGAATCGGCGGATTCGACGAAGAAACGGTGATCCGCGACTGGGCACGCCGCAAGGGTATTCCCTTCGAACGGCTCAAGATCGAAAACGTCCGGTGGTTCCACCGCCGGTATGTGGACATCGGAACCCCTGCCGGTCTCCAGACGTCCCGTTACGCCTTCTTCAGCGAAGTGGCGAAGCCGGGAGCCCAGGACACGAACTTCGACATGTGGGGCGAATGGCCGCAGACGACGCTCGTCCTGCTGCGCGGAATCATGGGCCAGGTAATCATCCACTCGCTCGGAGCCGTACCGCTCGACCGGACGCTTCCCGGTTACCTGCCGATGGTCCAGCGGTTCCTGCACCACGCAACCGTCTCTTACAAGGTGGACCAGTCAACGACCGTGACGCAGCTCATGAAAAACCTGCCTCCGGCCGGCGGCGCGAATATCGTGAGTATCCGCGATGAATCGAACGGTTACCCGGAGGCCAACAACCTCCGCACGTTCAAGCGTCCGGTCGTGATCGAGGGCGGTATCCAGTACCTGATCGAGATGAACCTCGATACGGGGGCGTTCCAGAACGCGGGCGTGCCGATCTACACGAACTGCATGCTCGACACGGTTCTGGAACTCGATGCCACCTGGATCCGTCAGGCCGGGTGATGCGTGACGCATCTCTCACCTGCTGGCGAGCCCTGAAAGCACCTTTGGGGCTTTAGCCAGCAGGTCTCATCCCTCCTCCTCCTGCCGGGCTGGGCAGCGGACGCTCCGCTAGCCGCCCAAGATGGGTGCAGCGTTCCGCTGCCCTCCCGGCCCCTCCTCCAAGAGGAATCCGGTCATGGACTTCACGCAGCAATATCCCAAGTGGTTCGTTGACGAATTCGAGAGAATCCGGACGAAATACGGCTCCCGCAAGATCATCCAGCCCGCATTCCATCCGACTGTGTTTACGGACGCGCTGGCGACCTTTACGGCGAGCAGCGAGCACAGCTACGCCGTCACGATCCCTCAGAAGGAACTCTTTATCCTGTTCGGGTTCCGTTACGGAACCACAAACATGGAACGGCTCCTTCAGTATCCGTTCCGGATGAAGGTTTCCGATCCGAGCCGTCAGGAAGCACTCCTGCCGAACTATGTCTTCTCGCCGTCGGTATGCTCGTCGGCCGCTTTCTTTTCGCCGCTCATGGTTCCGGTGGAACTCCCCGGCAGCTCAATTCTCAAGATTGACATCAAGATGCCGGAAGGACTTCCCGGCGGAAACGAATACGTCCCGGAGATTGTTCTCTGCGGCGTCTCCCTACTTGAAGGCCTCCTCTGAAGGAATCATCGCCTTGAAAGTCACCTACCAGACACTGGATTTCAGCAATCCTTCAGCTCTCGCCCAGAAGCTGACACGGAAGCTGTATTTCCCCCGTGACAGTGTCGTGTGCCGGCTGGTGACCGAACCCGCCGGGCCATACTCGGGCGGTGACTTTTTCCAGTTCACTGAGGTCACGGTCGGCGGGAAACCGGCTCTCACGCAGCCTGCCGGTGGTCTGAGGATGCTGATGCCTGGCGTCGGCAACCAGCCCGTTCACCTCCCAATCAAGGGCGGCTATTCGCTCGAAATCACGTCAGACGTTCCAGGGCTGACGAAGGTTCAATTGTATCTCGCCTGGCGGGACGCCGAACTCCCTGACGACTTCGACCACGAGACGTTTTTCTACGTCGGACAGTTCCTGGACATGTACGCCGTGGATGGGAAGACCCGCTTCGTTTTCCAGAGGGACTACCGTTGGGACGGACTCACTTACCTGGTGGGCGGCGAAGACGGAACAAAGGCCTGGCGCTCAACCCGGTATCCATATGCGATGGAGCCGGGAGTGAGGTCCGGCGGCGTATTCGACAGCGCCGGCCACTTCCAGGACATCGAACTTCCCATGAAACTGGCCTGTCCGCCTGAAGAATGGCGGACTCCCTACATGCAGGAGGTCAATTACGCCTCCCATCTCTCCTTTGGCCGGTTCCCGGTCCCGATCTTCGCCAAAGCCGGGGTAGCAATCGACGGACGGTTCGGTCTCCTCAACTTCTCCCTGTTCGACTTCCCTCACACCCTTGTCACCGTCGGGGAGCACCTCCGGGCATGAAGAATCCGCTGGTCAGGTTCAGTGATCTTGCCGGAGAACGGTTCAAGGGGCTTCCGTTTGGTCCCCTCTGGAAACTACTCCGCGGTCTCGATACGGAGATGATGTCGGGATACGCCTATGCCGATATTCAGGACAGCGCCAGAACCCAGCTCCTGGACTTCACCGTGCCACCCGACTGCTACCTGTTCTGCCATGACATTGAGATAGAAATCTCATGCCGCGGGGACAAGTCTTTCAGAATTGACCTGTTTGCCGACCAGGAGCAGATGCTTCCGGCCCGGTATGCCTTCATTGGCAGCTACGGAGTCATGGGTGTCCATGTCCTGAATCCGGGAGACCGGAAGGTTTCCTTAAAGATGCGCCGGGTGCTGGCGCCCGGAACAGTCCTCAGGATTTTTGGCACACGGTTTCAGCCCTACCAGCTCGGATACGGCTATACCCCGCTCACTCCGCAGGGGTTCACGCCGCAATACGACATTTATAACGCCGATGACCCGCTGCTTGGCTCTCTTGGAGATGCCGTACCGCTTATCGACTGGTCACCGGGCCTTCCGATTCCGACTGGATGGCCGTTCCCGCCGCTGGAACAGCGGATTTACTTCAAGGGGAAAGGCCGCATCACGCTCTTTGCGAACCTGACGTTATCCGCTCCCGATCCGACCGTCGTCACATCAGTCGAGGTTTTTAATCCCAGCCCTCCGAACGACAGCATTGTGCCGGAAGCCGTCATCGGGACGAATATCAATCCTTGGACGAGTAGCGAGCGAACGCTGACGGTCACTCCCGGTATGGAAATCGCCGAATACGCCTTCAGGGTCCAGGGCGGAACCGGATCGAACCTCAATAACCTCAGGGTGTCGTGCGTCTTCCAGGAAGCACCGCTCGACTGGGAAAATTCCGTTGTCATCAACGCCCGCATTCGCGGCACCCGGATCCCGAGAGACGTTTTCCGGACTTTTGGGGAGCTTTAAGCCGTGAACAACCAGTTCGACAGCATGATTCGCACCTACGCCAGCCGGCCGGATTTTCCGCCTCACTACGTGAAGGGAATGATTCATGCCGAAAGCAGCTTCAAACCTGATGCGAAAGGTCCAGGCGGCGAACTCGGCCTCATGCAGTTCCTTCCGTCCACAGCGAAGACCCTTGGCGTCGAGCACTCATCTCTTGTGAATCCGGAGACAGCGATCAAGGCCGGAACCAAATACATCGCCCAGATCATCGACCGTTACGTGACGCCCAATGTGAAGGTTCCGATCAATCCCGAACTCAAGGTGAAGCTGGTCCAGTTCGCCTACAACGCCGGGCCGCTGTTCACCGTGAGGCTTCTAAAGAAGTTCGGCTCCGATGCCGGAACGCTTTCAGGCTCGGACTCGTTCACCCGTATGGTGGACACGCTTAAGGACGATCCGGATGTGCTTCGGCTTCAGAAACTGACGAAAGAAGCCGATTTCCTCGCCGCCCGGAAGAAGGTGGTGGAGCGTTACCAGTATTGGGCGGCTCAATACGCCAAAGATTTTGGGGTCGTTGGCCCGCCGGCTTCGCAGGCTTCACTGGCCGGCGGAATTCTCCCCCTCGCACTCGTAGGCGCCGGAGCCGCCGCATTCCTGCTCTGGAAACGGAGATAGCGCCATGACCGAGATTCTCGAAATACTGAACTCGAAAGTCGCTGTGGGCCTTTTCTCTGGTCTCTTTTCGATCCTGGGTGTTCTCGTCGGAAGTTACGTCCGGAGCTTCACTGACGAACGGATCGAACAGAAATTGAAGCCGCTCCTGGATCGTCTCCACCAGATCGAGGCGAAAATCGCCGAGGTTCTCCGGGACGTCGTCGAAATCCGTAAAGGCCAGGAGGCGATGGACGACCATCGCCACCGGATTGAGCGCCTTGAGAACCGTTCCATGTCGTCGAACGGCAATCCGCGCCAGTGACGCGGGTAAGCCACGACGGGAGCCGCACATGCCGATCACCATTTCTTTCAGAAACAGCGTAACCGCAGCCGATCTCCCCAGGATCGACAGCCGTATCAAGGCCCTGATCTTTGAGGCGGCGGCTTATCTGGCAAGGCAGAACTGCCCGCTCACCATCACCTGTCTGCTCAGGGACCGGGCGGTTCAGGAGAGCATTTACAGGAAGGCCGTCTCTATCGGGGCCAAGGAACCCGTCCGGTCGCCGCACGAGGATGGGCGGGCAGTGGACATCTCAATACGGGGCCTGTCGGACGAGATAGTTTCCGGGCTCGTGGATCACCTGAACACAGCGTTTCCGTATGAAGGGAACCCGAAGTTCAAAACAGCACTACGGCACGACGTCGGCCAGGGCGATCACGTCCACATCCAGGTGGCTCCGACCGGAAATCATTGGGGAATGAATTCGTGAGTTTTGACGATACCTATCTGCTTCCCCGGACTCCGGTGCCGGTGACCGCTCCGCTGGATCTAGGCGGCGTAACGGACTGGCTGACGTCGCCGGTCGAACAGTCGAAGAAACTGCTGGCCGATCGTGCGGTCGAGAAGGCGAAGGAAGAAGTCCAGAAACAGGAAGAACAGAAGGCCGATTGGGAGCGCACGGGCCAGCCGTGGTCAAAAAAGGCGGACGTTCTGCTTTCGGCCGCCAAGTGGGGCGTCATTACGATCCCGCTCGGGATCGTCGCAGTGTCCCTCATGCCACTGCTTCGCGGCACCGGTGCGGCACTCTCAGGCATCGGAGCCGCTACCCAGGAAGGTGCGGCTTCACTTCAGGCAGCACGGCAGTCGGTCACCCGGCGCAATCCTGCGTCTTCAATCTCACGGCATTACGGCGAGAAATGGTCACTCCTGCGCCGCCTTGGCGACCGTTACTGGCAACTCGGCCAGACGCACCCTGAAAGCAGCGAGCAAAGGGAGTTCTTCATAGGCGTCTCTGAAGGAATCTACGAAGCATCGGAGATCGCCCGAACCGAAGACACACGCCGCCATCTTCGCCGGAGGGCCTCTCCCAAATTGAAGGAATACGCCCGCGACCGCCTCATGGCCTCGCGTCATGGAAACCGGCCGCTACGCAGCCGATCCGATGGCAGGCATCGCGGGCTACTCGTCGCATCGGCCTTCCTGGCCGATGCCAAAGCGTCCTTTCCCGTCTTTAGCTGAATTCTTTGGCTTCAGACCCTTAACCCCTAACCCCCACCTCCAAAGGAGTTCTTTCTTATGGAAAATCTCACCCCCGGCCTCAAAACCTCCGAAGGCAAGTTCACGCTTCTCGCCATCCTCGTTCCTGTTCTCATGCCGATCGTGAAGGCGATCTTCGGCAGGTTCGGCTTCCACCTCGACATCGACAACGACACCATCAACACCGCGCTGTTCGCCAACGCCGGAGTCACCGGGGCCTACGCCGCCGGACGCTCCTACGTGAAGGCGACGGCCATGAAGGTGCTCGAATAACCAGCCCGGACACGCTGCGGACGAGACCATGTTAAAAGAACTCGGCAGAGTAACGAACGTGAGACTCGGACCTTCGAAGGTCTGGGTCTCTCCCGTTCACCGCGTCGGTTCCCTGATGATCCAGAGCTTCGGGACCGGAGCGAATCTCGATCTGTACAACGCCGGACAGGTGGCCCTTGAGGGCACCAACTGGTCGTGGACGGAATCCGGATTTGCGACCGAAGACGCCTGGAAAGTCTCGGTCTCTCCGCAGCGGGTCTGGCTTCCAATTGAAATCCCGTCCGGCACCCCCTGGGTGTTCGACGGAACGGCAGCGAAACTGGCCTGTTATCTGAGCCGGTTTCCTCGGTTCATCCGCCTTCGGGAAACCGGAACGCTCACCGCAGGCAATTTCATCGACCTCGCCCTCTACGCGAGGCTCTTTGGCGACCAATGAAATGGGATTTTCCGGCAATGAGACCGAACCGACAGAGCGGCGAGTCCTTGTTCACCGGGAAACCCAGCTTTCATGGTCTACCGGAACCGGCACGAACGCCGGACCTGACGCGGCGTTCGACTGGGTAAAGACGAGCGGGCTCTACCGGCTCGTCTTTTATGCGGCCGTGATGCAGGCGAGCGGCACTCATAATGCCGTAGCCATCCGGATCCAGACCGGACAGGCGCTAGTCGCAATCAACCGGAATACGGGAGTCAGGCGGACGGTAGCCGCGGCCGGCACGACCTTTATTACCTGGACCAAGGGATCGGCGGTTGTTCAGGGCGATTTCGCCAGATTCGAAAGCGGGTTGTTTCAGATGAACGCAGACGAATTCCTCTCGACTCAAAGACTTGGCGGCGGGACGGCCTTTGCCTTTCGCGCTGTCTCCACCGGCGGTTCGGGTTCCGGAAGCGGAACCGGTTCCGGTTGGTGGCTCGTACCGGCGTAAACAAGATGGGATTTCCCGGAACATCAGACGGCAGCGGCACATCGGCGCCGGAACTGGATACCGGCAATGCCGGTGCGACGAAGACCATAGACTGGACGGCCTCCCGGAATCAGGCCGTCACCTTAACCACCGATACAATCTTTTCATTCATTCCGCCGTCAATTTCGGGATCCGACCTGACACTTCGAATGAAGTTTAGCGGTATCCCGCCGACAGCGATCTACTTCCCGTCACGCTGTCGCTGGCCGGGCGGCTTAACTCCGGTCTTCGATTTCTCCGATCCCGACAATTCCCAGCTCGTCCGCATCTACTTCGACGGAGCCGATTATCACTGCCGGATCGTCTCGGGGCTCAAGAAGCTCCCGGTTCAGATGAATCTGGCCGGATACAACGAGAACCAGACGGCCTATGGATACCCCGGCATAGCTCTAAATGTCGGCGGCGGTCCGAATCGTGTCGCGTTTCTCGTATTCGGAGAGATGGCGAACACGTTCTATGGGCCGATTGGAAGCGTCACGTTTGCAGGGCAGCCGATGACGAGGCTTGTCCCGCCATCTGAGGATTACCGGGGCCTTCAGGTTTATTACCGGATAAATCCTCCGGTGGGTGTTCAGTTTTGCACCTTCAACGGGTTCAGCAACACAAGTTATCTTATCCAGGTCTTCGTCCTGACCGGAATCGACCAGGCGAATCCAATTGACTCTGACGACAGCCGATCCGTTTTCGACGACTACTCAAATCCCTTCTACATCGGAACAATCCCGCCCTCGTCGAATCCGAACCAGTTTCTCCTCAGCATCTGTTCGAGCTTCAACGGTGCCTACGGAGGCCCCTACAATCCGACTGATCCCCAGTCCGTAAAAATCTTCGAACAGGCACTCCCGAACCCCGAACAATTCCGCCGGCAGATTTGTGCCCTTCTCGGCCCGATCAATCCGCCCGGATACCGCCAGACCACCTGGCAGGGAAGCGCTGGTTTTGGAACCCGAATCGAGCGCCGGATTCTCCTGAACCCCGCCTGAAAGGAAAACGTCATGTCCGAACCCCTATTGGAATGCAGAATCAGCGAAAACGGTTGGATCTGGAGCGGCACACTCATCAAGAAGCGTGCGGCCGCGGATAAACTCGCCGACCGGGTGTTTGAAACGTGGCGGACTCTGAACTCCATGTGGCCAAGCATGCCGCAGAACGTCCAGCGGATGTCGGTTCCCAAGACCGGGGAACTAAGGATTGTGCTGGACCGCGCTCCGAAGCGGTACCCGTGGGGAAATGACGTTATCGGGGTCGTGAATGGCTTTGACGTGACGGTAATGGCCGAGGATGGGATTCTTACCCCAGAGCAGCGGGCTGCCTATCTCAGGCTCTACGGCCAATGGCACCTTCGCCGTGCAATCGACGTCGCGCATACCGGATGCCACCGCATGGCACTTGTTCCGAGCCGTGAGCCCTTTGAGGCCAGCGACCAGGATGTGGACCTGGCGAAAATGGCCGTGGGCTCTCTCTTTGCGTCTAAAGACCCGGATATGACGCTCGAAGTCTGCCCGCCAAGCGACCGGGATTGGGAATATGAAAAGCAGTTCCCTTCAAGGCGGCCTGATCTCGCCGGGATCGAGCGCGAGATTGCTGCCGCCCGGAGCTTCCTGCCGGGCGTCGAGAAGCTCGTGACCGACAAGGAATCTCGCCGGCTCATGGAACGGGTCAGGGATCGTCTGTTCATAAGCGCAAGCCACGGCGAAAGAATCATCGGGGTGGCCAGATCGATAGCCGCGCTCGACAAATCGCGATCTATCGGCGCCGCACATCTCGCGGAAGCAATCCAGTACTCGCCTCCAGAATGGCGGAAGCGTAGGAACCCGAAGTCCGGCGATGACGATTTCTGGGGAAAACCCATCAGCGTATACACGCGGGCACAAGCGATCGAAGACGGCACGCTCGCGGACCTGTCGGCCATCGTCCCGGACGTCTGCCGCCAGCACTACAAGCACCCGGTTGCGTGTACCGCCGCCGTGTGGGCGATCATCGACGCCGCAGTCCGCAATAAACGGTATGGAAACAGTGTCGCCGGAGTCGTTCACGACATTCTCTGGATGAGCCGTGTTTACAAGCGGGAGCTGTCGCCCGACACCGTTCTCACCCGAGTCACGATCGCCGGAGCCGGCAAGAAACGGCTCTACGACTTCAAGCTAATGGTCGGTCCAGGAGACCACGGCGAGCCGGTCATCACCCTGATGCTGCCCAATGAGGATTAATGCCATGTTTCTGTCGAATCCTATTGAACCCCTGCTTTCGTATTCGCTCTCAGGTGCCGACTGGCGTTGGGGAGGGAAACTCTCCGGACAGAACGCCGACCAGGCGGCCGAGAAGATCCAGTATGTCTGGCAGCAACTCGCCGACTGGCTCCCGGAGGGACTTTCCGCCGGCGTCAGGTCGTTTTCGCTCCTTAGCGATGAGGAAATGGCAATTGAGATTGACGGGCTTAAGCGGGCTCAAAACGTCAATCGGATTGCCGGAATGGTGATCCGGTTGCTGCCGTTCAAGACCGCCAAGGAACCGCAGGCGGCAGTTATTCAGAAAGGAAGTTACCGACCGCTCCTTCAACGTGGCGGTTGGGTAAGTCCCGATCTTTCCCCGGCACAGATACTCCACCGTGCGTTCGAGCGCGTCTCTCACAGCGCTGTCACTTCGAAAGAGGATGCCAACCGTGCCATGCGGCTCTCGAATATTTCGTTCGAGCGGGACGGATCCGACATTCTCATGCTCGCAACGGACGGCCACCGTCTCACGCTTCACAGGCTTGCGGGATTCTCCAAACTCGTAACCCGGATGCCGAAGGGTGAAGCAATAGTACCGCTGGGCGACCTGAAGGCTCTGTTGCCCATGCTCAAATCCGCGCAAGACGTCCAGATCGACCTCTCCGGTCACGAGGGGCAGACCCATGTCTACAACTACGGCTTCGAAGGGAGCTTCGGCCCGGCGATTGTCGATGCCTTCAACGGTGCCCTCACGATCGATGGCCAGAGGTACGACATCCCTGTCGTTCAGACGGAGTTCATCAAGTGGCGTCACGTTTTTCCGAATCCTGAATGGCATGTCACGGTCGGCTCCCACGAACTCCTTTCGGCCGTTTCTGACCTCCATCGCAAGTGGGCCGACGCCATGAAGGCCCGGCCGAAACGATCGTCCAAGAAGGAACCGTCAGGGCGGCTCGTATTCGAAAAGAACCGACTGGCCATCG
>Ga0268299_1003448_pt1 | contig 14547 bp, 9 predicted proteins | sample NOBtaG_FD_193484 | JGI IMG/M metagenome (GOLD analysis project Ga0268299, IMG submission 193484) | Activated sludge microbial communities from bioreactor in Nijmegen, Gelderland, Netherland - NOB reactor | ecosystem: Engineered > Bioreactor > Aerobic > Activated sludge | place: Netherlands...
ACCCGTGCTCGAACGCGCCCACGCCGCCGCGGCGCGCTGATCGTGATCCTGTTGTCGCTCTTCGCCCTGTTCGCCGCCGCGTGCGGGTCCAGCGGCGACACCGACACCGGGACCGGATCGTCGTCCGGCGAGGGCTCGTCCGCCAGCAGCGCGGAGGGAAGCGGGGCGGCCGCCCCCGAGGGCGACCCGATCAAGGTCATGACCGAGGCCCCGATCGACACGAACTTCACCCCGTATCCCAACATCCGCGACGCGGCCAAGTACTACGCCGAGTGGATCAACGCCAAGGGCGGGATCAAGGGCCGGCCGCTGGAAGTGATCTTCTGCGATGACAAGAACGACCCCAACGAGGCCGGCAACTGCGCCCGCAAGGCGGTGGAGGAGAAGGTCATCGCCAACGTCGGAAGCTTCACCATCGACGTGAGCCGGGGCATCCCGATCTACGAGGAGGCGAACATCGCCTGGTTCGGGGCGTGCTGCCCCATCCAGAGCCAGGAGAACACCTCGCCCATCTCGTTCCCCATGGGGTTCGTCAACGGCTTCCCCACGGCCGCCGCCATCCGGATGATCGCCGATGGCTGCAAGTCGATCGCCACCACCTACGGCGACCTGCCGGTGGCCGACGTGTTCAACCAGGCCTTCGTCAACGGCTGGAAGGCGGCCGGTGGCACAGGCGAGGTGAAGATGGTGAAGACACCATTGGCACCGGGCGACTACAGCGCCGAGATAGCCAAGATGACCACGCCCGACATCGACTGCCTGTTCGGCAACATCGGCGAGGCCAACTGGCCGTCGGTCATCACCGCCCTCAAGGCCGCCGGCAAGTCGCCCCGCCTCTACGGCCCCCAGGGCAACCTGGACCAGAAGGTGGCCACCGACTTCCCCGAGGAGACCGACGGCGCCATCGTGCTCGGCGTCTACCCCGACATGGGTGACCCGGTGTGGGCCGACTACCGCCAGGTGCTCGAGGACCAGGGCGTCATCGACTCCAAGGACATCGACTGGAACAGCCTGGGCGGCCTCGGCACCTGGGCCGCCTTCGTGGCCTTCACCCAGATCGTCGAGGGCATCGAGGGCGACATCACCAACGAGACCTTCCTCGACGCCGCCTCCAAGGCTTCCAACGTCGACACCGGGGGCCTGGTGCCCGTGCTCGACTTCACCAAGGAGTGGGACGGCGGGGGCGGCCAGTTCCCCCGCATCTTCAACCGCAACATCTACGTGAGCGGCATCAAGGACGGCAAGATGATCCCGCTGCCTGACATCGAGCCGATCGACATCACCGACGCCTTCGACGGCAAGCCGATCTAGCGGGCGCCGTCGGTAGCCGAACGACGCCGAGCAAAGGGAGCTCGCAATGGACGTCATCCGCTTCGCCCTGCTGGGGCTGGGGCTCGGGGCCCTCTACGCCCTGGCCTCCCAGGGTCTGATGGTCATCTACCGCGGCTCGGGCGTGCTCAGCTTCGCTCACGGCGCCGTGGGCATGGTGGGTGCCTACGTCCACTGGGAGCTGAAGGAGCAGCACGGCCTGCCGGCCGTGGTGGCGTGGCCGGCGGCCCTGGCGGTGTGTGCCGCCATCGGGGCCGCCGCCCACCTCGGCGTCATGCGCCAGCTCCAGCGGGCCTCGCCCCTGGCCCGGATCGTGGCCACCCTCGGGCTGTACATCGTGCTGCTGTCGGGGGCCGCCATCCGATACGGCCAGCGGGTGACCCAGGTCAACTCGGAGCTGCCCCAGAACCCGATCGAGCTGGGGGGCATCACTGTCTCGGTGGACCGGTTCATCCTCACGGGGATCGCGGTGGCCTCCACCGTGGCCCTGTGGGCCCTGTACCGCTACACCCGGTTCGGCATGGCGACCACGGCCGTGGCCGAGAACCAGCGGGCGGCCTCCGCCGTCGGGTTGTCGCCCGACCGGATCGCCACCCTGAACTGGGCGCTCGGCTCGGCCCTGGCCGGCATGGCCTCGATCCTCATCGCCCCGATCGTTCAGCTCCAGGTGCAGACGATGACCAACCTGGTGCTGGCGGCGATGGCGGCGGCTCTGGTGGCCCGGTTCCACTCGTTCCCGGTGGCCCTGGGGGCCGGGCTGGTGCTGGGCGTGGTGGAGACCGAGGCGGTGCGCTACGCCGGCGACGTGCCCGGCCTGTCCAAGAGCCTGGGCGCCCTGTTCATCGTGGCCTGGCTGATCTACCGGGGCCAGGCCCTGCCGCTGCGCGACTTCTTCCTCCAGCGCCTGCCGGCGGTGGGGGCCGGGACGCTGCGGCCCGGGGTGGTGGCGGCGGCGGTGGTGCTGTGCGGCGCCGTCATCGTGCTGGTGCCCCCGATCTGGCAGGACGCCTTCGTCACCACCTTCTCGGTGGGCATCGTGCTGCTGTCGCTGGTGGTGCTGACCGGGTACGCCGGCCAGCTGTCGCTGGCCCAGTTCGCCCTGGCCGGCTTCGGCGCCCTGGTGGCGGGTCGCCTGGTCGATGTGGGCGGCTGGCCGTTCCTGCCGGCCCTGCTGGCCGGGGTGGTGGCCACGGTGCCGCTGGGAGCGCTGTTCGCCCTCCCCGCGGTGCGGGCCCGGGGCATCAACCTGGCCATCGCCACGCTGGCCCTGGGCACGGCCATCGAGCTGATGGTGTTCCAGAACGGCGATCTGGTGGGCGGGTTCGCCGGCACCAAGATCGGGCGGCCGTCGCTGTTCGGCTGGAGCTTCGACGCCATCCGCACCCCCGACCGCTACGCCATCGTGTCGATGGTGTTCTTCGCCCTCATGGCGATCATGGTGTCGAACGTGCGGCGGGGCCGGACGGGGCGCCGGCTGCTGGCGGTGCGCACCAACGAGCGGGCAGCGGCTGCGCTCGGGATCAGCGTGCCGGGGGTGAAGGTGTACGCCTTCGCCCTGTCGGCCGGGATCGCGGCGGTGGGCGGCGTGCTGTACTCGTTCCGCCAGGACGTGATCATCTACGGCAGCATCTTCCCCAACTTCAACTCGATCCTGGCCGTGGCTTACGGGTTCATCGGCGGCATCGGCTACCTGTTCGGGCCGATGTCGGGCTCGACGCTGGCGCCGGGGTCGATCGGGGCCAACATCTCCAACGAGATCTTCTCCGGGATCAGCCGGTGGCTGCCCCTGATCGGCGGGGCGATCGTGGTGCTGCTGGTGCTGCAGAACCAGGACGGCATCACCCGGGAGCAGCTGAACATCCTCCCGGTGCTGGCCAAGCGGGGCAAGACGCTGGTGCTGGCCGTGATCGCCGGGTTCGTCGTGTTCTTCGTGGTGAAGGACGCGGTGGGTGCCGGGGGCCTGGCGGCCTGGGGGTTGTGGCTGGTGTGCGTGCCCCTGGTCGGGTACCTGGCCGCCCGGTTCCTCACCGGGGCGGTGGAGCCACGGCTCGACGCCGCAGTGGGATTGTTGCGGCCGCTCGGGCCGGTGGTCAGACCGTGGCACGGTGCCGCCCACGCCGCCCTGGCCCTGAGCGCCGGGGCCGGTGATGGGGCCGGGGCGGACGCCACGGCCCGGGAGCGGGTGCCGGCGCGGACGCTGTCGGTCAGCGGGCTCACCGTCCGCTACGGCGGGGTGACGGCGGTGGACGACGTGGCCTTCGACGTGCGCCCCGGCACGATCCTGGGCCTGATCGGGCCGAACGGGGCGGGCAAGACGTCGGCCATCGACGCCATCACCGGCTTCACCGCAGCGTCGGGCTCGGTACACCTCGACGACCTCGACGTGTCGGGGCTGTCGGCCGCCCGGCGGGCCCGGGCCGGGCTGTCCCGCTCGTTCCAGTCGCTCGAGCTGTTCGAGGACGCCACGGTGATCGACAACCTGCGGGCGGCGTCGGACCCCCGGGACCGGTGGTCGTATCTCGTGGATCTCGTCCACCCCCGCACCCCTCCCCTGCCGGCCCAGGTGGTGGCGGCCATCGACGAGTTCCGCCTCGGCGACGTGCTGCACCACCACGTGCAGGACCTCCCGTACGGGCAGCGGCGGCTGCTGGCCATCGCCCGGGCGGTGGCCACCCAGCCCAGCGTGTTGCTGCTCGACGAGCCGGCGGCCGGGTTGGGCGACGCCGAGACGGCCGAGCTGGCCCGCCTGGTGCGGCGCCTGGCCGACGACTGGGGCATGGCGGTGCTGCTGGTGGAGCACGACATGAACTTCGTGATGAGCGTGTGCGACGAGATCGTGGTGCTCGACTTCGGCCGCCGGATCGCCCACGGCGAGCGGGAGGCGGTGCGCAACGACCCCGTGGTCATCGCCGCCTACCTCGGCGAGCACGAAGACGACGCGGTGGACGGCAGCGTCGAGACCCCCGCCCACGACAGCGAGGTGACGGCCCGATGACCACGATGAACGGATCCTCCCCGGCGGCCGCCGCTGCGGTCGTCGGCGATCAGCCGGTGGTGGTGATGCTCCAGGCCAAGGGGCTGACCACCGGCTACGGCCCGCTGGCCGTGGTCCACGACCTGGACCTGGAGGTGCGGGCCGGCGAGGTGGTCACGCTGCTGGGGCCGAACGGTGCGGGCAAGACCACCACGCTCCTGGCCCTGAGCGGGGAGCTGCCCCTGCATTCGGGCACGGTGGCCCTCGACGGCGCGGTGACCACGGCGCCGCTGTACAAGCGGGCCCGGCGAGGGCTCACGTTCGTCACCGAGGAACGGTCGGTGTTCAAGGGGCTGTCGACCCGGGACAACCTGAGGGTGGGCGACGTGTCGGTGGAGGATGCGCTGGCTCTGTTCCCCGAGCTGGAGCGGCGGTTGGAGGTGCGGGGCGGGCTGCTCAGCGGGGGCGAGCAGCAGATGCTGACGCTGGCCCGGGCGCTGGCCCGCAAGCCCCGGGTGCTGCTGGCCGACGAGCTGTCGATGGGGTTGGCCCCGATCGTGGTGAAGCGGCTGCTGGAGGCCGTGCGGGCGGCGGCCGACACCCAGGGCACGGCCGTGCTGCTGGTGGAGCAGCACGTGCGCAAGGCCCTGGTGTACGCCGACCGGGCCTACGTCATGCGCCGGGGCCGGATCGAGCTGGCCGGCACGGCGGCCGAGATGCGCTCCCGCATCAGCGAGATCGAGGAGCAGTACCTCTCCGGCGGCAGCTGACCCGACCGCCGTCGGCCCCGCCCCCGGCCCGTTCTGCCCGAACTGTGTCACGCTTTTCGCGCCCTACCACCGATCTGCGTCACCTTCTCGACGGATTCCGCAGACTTCGCGACACAGTTCGCCGCCGGGGCGCGATTTCCGTCGCACGGTTGAGGGCCGTGGGCGGCGGCCGCTACCCGGCGGCCGGCCGCTTCACGGGGAGAGCCAGGCGACGAGATCGGGGTGGCCGGACAAGAGGCCGGCCTGGCGGGCGGAGGCGTCGTCGTGGAGGGGGCGGTCGAGGTCGGCGCCGTGGGCGGCCAGCAGCTGGGCGGCGGCGAGGTGGCCGGCCCGGCAGGCGTGCCAGGCGGCGTTGGTGACCTCGTCTGCGCTCGGGGCAGGCTCGGCGGTCAGCAGCCGTTCCAGCTCGTCGACCTCGCCCAGGGCGGCGGCGTGCCACAGCGCCATCGATGCCCCCCGGCCCACGAGACGCCGAGCGGCGTTCCACTGCTCGAAGATCACGGCGTCGTCGAGCGGCGGGCCGCCGGTGAGCACGCCGCCGTCGGCTTCGATGTCGGCCCCGAGATCGAGCAGGGCGTCGATGGCGGCCACGTCGTCGTTGCTGGCCGCCCAATGGAGGGCCGTCTCCCGGTGGGACCCGACGAACCGGGCGTCGACCGTCGCCCCCGCCTCCACCAGCACGGCGATCGTCTCGGCCACCCGGGGCAGCTGTCCCGGCCAGTCGGTGGCCACGTGAAGAGCGGTGCGGCTCTCGGCCTCGTCGCCGAACCGTTCGGCGGCCAGGCCGGGATGGGCATCGAGCAGCGCCCGCAACCCGTCGACGTCGCCCGCCAGCAGGGCGCCCACGAGCGCCTGGGCGGCAGGGTGATCGGCCGGCAGCATGCCGTCACGGTAGCAAGCAGCAGGTGCCGCGACGGTCGCAGCGCTCCGCTCGGATCGCGACACAGTTGAAAGTGGGTACGCGATCGGAGCGCTGGGCGCACAGCTCGTCTACCGGTTCGAAGCAGGTCGCGGCTCGGTTGAGCAGCGGGCGCCGCTTGGGTGCCGGGCCCCGGGGAGAGGTAGTTTTCGCCTTCAAGGGTGAGGACGCAAAGGAGACAGTCCCGTGATACCTCCCGGCATCATCTCGGCCGACGGCCACGTGTGCGAGCCGCCGAACTGCTACATCGACTACATCGACCCCAAGTTCCGTGACCGGGCCCCCACCGTGATGGAGCAGCCCGACGGCACCGAGGCCTTCGTCGTCCCCGGCATGAAGCGCCCGGTGGCCCTGGGCTTCGTCGACGGGGCCGGCTTCGGGGTGAAGGAACGCAACCGGCGGGCCCGCACGATGAAGTTCTCCGATGTCCGCCCGGCCGGCTACATCGGTCGGGAGCGCCTCCCGTTCATGGACGAAGACGGCCTGGCGGCCGAGATCATCTACGCCTCGATCGGCATGGGCCTGGCCATGCACCGCGACAACGAGTACAAGGACGCCTGCATGAAGGCGTACAACCGGTGGCTGGCCGACATGTGCGCGGATGCCCCCGACCGGATCTTCGGCCTGGCCCAGACGGCCATCCTCTCGGTCGACTCGGCCATCGAGGACTTCACCAAGGCCAAGGAGATGGGGATGGTCGGCATCATGATGCCGGGCGACGCCATCCACGAGGACTACGACCACCCCGACTACGACGCCCTGTGGGAGTGCGCCGTCGACCTCGACCTGCCGATCTGCTTCCACATCCTCACCAGCCGCAACGGCAGCATCAACGCCCCCACCCGGGGCCACAAGCTCAACAACTTCCTCGGCATCATCCGGGCCATCCAGGACGTGGTGGGCATGATGACGCTGGGCGGCGTGTTCGAGCGCCACCCCGGGCTCAAGCTGGTGGTGGCCGAGAGCGACGTGGGCTGGCTCCCCCACTACATGTACCGCATGGACCACGCGGCCCGGATCAACGCCGTGGACGGCATCCTGCCCGGCCTGTCCAAGCTGCCCAGCGAGTACATCAAGTCCAACGTGTGGGCCACCTTCCAGGACGACCTCACCGCCTACCACACGTTCGGGCTGATGGATCACACCCGCCTGCTGTGGGCCAGCGACTTTCCCCACACCGATTCCACGTGGCCCAAGTCGCGCCAGCTGATCGAGGAACAGGCGTCGCACCTGACCGAGGAACAGAAGCAGGACGTGTTCCGCAACAACGTGGCCGGCGTGTTCAACCTCCCCGCCGGCGACGCCTCATGGCGTATGGAGACGGCGGCCGCCGCCTGATGGAAGAGATCCCGGAGGTCGACCCCTACGCCGACGAGGCGGTGCCGGAGACCGACGCCGTCCGCCCCGGCGACGAGCTCGACTGGGCCACCATCGAGGCGTACCTCCGGGCCCACCTGCCGCCGGAGGTGGTGGGCGCCGGCCCGTTCCGGGTCAGCCAGTTCCCCAACGGGTCGGCCAACCTCACCTATCTCATCGCCTTCGGCGCCCCCGATGAGGGCGGGGCCGAGCTGGTGCTGCGCCGGCCCCCGTTCGGCACGATCGCCCCCGGGGCCCACGACATGCGCCGGGAGCACAAGGTGCTTTCGCGCCTGTGGCAGCACTGGGACAAGGCGCCCCGGGCCTACCTGTTCTGCGACGACCACTCGGTGGCCGGGGCCGACTTCTTCGTGATGGAACGGCGCCGGGGCGACGTGATCCGCGGCGTGATCCCCGCGTCGATGCGCCACCAGCCGAACGTGGCCCATCGCCTGTCGATGGCCCTGGTCGACGCGATCGCCGAGTTCCACCTGCTCGACCCGGCCACCTGCGACCTGGCCGACCTGGGCAAGCCCGAGGGCTTCATGGCCCGCCAGGTGTCGGGCTGGCACAAGCGGTGGGAGCTGGTGGCCGACGAGCGCCACCACGAGGCCATGTGCGCCATCCACGATCGTCTGGAGGCGGCCGTGCCCGAACCCCAGCGGGTGTCGCTGGTCCACAACGACCTCAAGCTCGACAACGCCATGTTCGCCACCGGCGACCCCGACGCCGTGGTCGCCTTCTTCGACTGGGACATGACCACCCTGGGCGACCCGCTGGCCGACCTCGGCACCCTGCTCAACTACTGGCCCGACCCGTCCGACACGCTGGAGGTACGCCGGGTCGGCCACGACGGCATGACCCGTATGGGCCTCGCCCCCCGGGCCGAGATCATCGCCCGCTACGGCGAGCGGACCGGCTTCGACGTGTCGCAGGCGTCGTGGTACGAGGCCTTCGCCCAGTGGAAGACCGGCGTGGTGATCCAGCAGCTCCACCACCGCTGGAAGATGGGCAACTCGTCGAACGAGCGCCACGCCACCATCGCCGACACCCTCCCCTTCCTGATCAACACCGCCGTCGGGCTGCTCGACCAGCTCGACGCCGCCACCTGAACCGAGCCGAGGAGCACCACACCATGACCGACGCCACCGTCGAGCAGCGCGACGCCATCGTCATCGGGGCCGGCCTGTCCGGCATCTGCACCCTGTACAAGCTGCGGGAGCTGGGGCTCGACACCCTCGTGCTGGAGGCGGCCGACGACCTGGGCGGCACCTGGTACCACAACCGCTACCCCGGGTGCCGGTTCGACTCCGAGAGCTACACCTACTGCTACACGTTCTCCGACGAGCTGCTGGCCGAGTGGAACTGGAGCGAGCACTTCGCCCCCCGGGGCGAGACCCTGCGCTACCTCAACCACGTGGCCGACCGTTTCGACCTGCGGCCCCACATGCGCTTCGGCTCCCGGGTGGACCGCTGCGTGTGGGACGAGGACACCCGCACCTGGCGGGTGGAGCTGACCGACGGCACCGCCTACACCGCCCGGTACGTGATCCCGGCCGTCGGCGTGCTGTCGAGCCCGGTGATGCCCACCATCGAGGGCATCGACAGCTTCGAAGGCCCGTGGTGGCACACCTACAACTGGCCCCACGAGCCGGTGGACCTCGAGGGCAAGCGGGTGGCCGTGATCGGCACCGGCGCCACCGCCGTACAGCTCATCCCCGAGCTGGCCAAGGTGGTGGGTGAGCTGCACGTGTTCCAGCGCCGGCCCAACTGGTGCGCCCCCCTCCACAACCGGGAGATCACCCCGGAGGAGATGGCCGACATCAAGAGCCGCTACGACGAGATCTTCGCCCAGTGCCGCATGACGCCCGGCGGGTTCATCCACAACCCGGTGCGCACCCCCATGTTCGACGTGCCCGAGGAGGAGCGCTACGCCTTCTTCGAGGAGCTGTACGCCTCGTCCGGCTTCCGCATCTGGCAGGGCAACTACCGCGACATCCTCATGGACGAGAAGGCCAACGAGGAGTTCACCGCCTTCGTGGCCAACAAGATCCGGGAGCGGGTGAACGACCCGGCGGTGGCCGACAAGCTCATTCCCAAAGACCACGGGTTCGGCACCCGGCGGGTCCCGATGGAGACCCGCTACTACGAGGCCTACAACCAGCCCAACGTCCACCTGGTCGACATCAACGACACCCCGATCGAGCGGGTGGTGCCCACCGGCATCCAGACCAGTGACCAGACCTACGAGGTCGACCTGATCGTCTATGCCACCGGCTTCGACGCCATGACCGGCACGCTCGACAAGATCGACTTCCTCGGCGTCGACGGGGCCAAGCTGCGCGACGCCTGGGCCTACGAGCCGGCCACCTACCTCGGGCTGCAGAGCGTGGGCTTTCCCAACCTGATCGTGATCGCCGGGCCCCAGTCGGGTTCGGGGTTCACCAACTTCGGGCGGGGGGTGGAAGAGACGGTGGACTGGGTGGCCGCGCTCATCGGCCACATGGAGGCCAACGGCTACACCCGCATCGAGCCCGATCCTCAGGCCCAGGACGAGTGGGTGCGCCACGTGGCCGACATGTACGACCTGTTGCTGCTGGGCAAGGTGCGCTCCTGGTTCACCGGGTTCAACCCCAACATCGAGGGCCGCGACCATGTGCGCCACGTCGTGTACAACGGCGGGGCGCCCCGGTACCGCAAGAAGCTCACCGAGGTCGTCGAGCAGGGCTACGCCGGGTTCCAGCTCAGCTGACGAGCTCCTGGCACATCCCCCAGCCTTTGGGCATAACTGCCCAGGGATCGACAGGCAACCTTTACAGGACCCGCGAGCGACCTTTAGACCTGCATGACTGTGCATGTGGCGGGAAGGAACGGGGCTGGGACGGGCGCGGCCGCAGTGGCGCGGGCGGTGCCGTCGGTCCCGGCCCTCCCGTCGCCTCCGCCGGTCACCGCCGTTGCGCCCCTGCCCCTTCGCCGGCCCGAGGCGGACACCGCCGGCACCGACGCCGCCGCCGATTTCGAGCACTGTGTCGAGCAGTGGATGGCCGAGCTGGCCCGCCTCGCCTACCTGCTGACCGGTGACCACGACGCGGCCGACGATCTCGTGGCCGACGCCCTGCTCTCGGCCTGGCGCCAGTGGTCCTCGGTCACCGCCGCCGCCAACCCGAAGGCCTACGTGCGCCGCATCGTCGTGAACCAGGCCGCCTCCCGGATCCGCTCCGCCCAGCGGGGACGCCGGGGCCTGCGCCTGCTGTCGGGCCTCACCCGGGAGTCGGCACCGGCCCCCGACGTGTCGGAGCGCCTCGACATGCGCCGGGCTCTCGAGTGCCTGCCCCAGGGCCAGCGCCTGTGCCTCGTGCTGCGCCACGGCATGGACCTCTCCGAGTCGGAGGTGGCCGAGGTCCTCCAGATAAGCGTCGGCACGGTGAAGAGCCAGACGTTCAAGGGCATACGCCGGCTCCGCCAGTTGCTGGAGCAGCAGGCGTGACGGGCCCGCTCCCCGGCGGCGGCCCCTCCGGCCCGTACCACGACGACCTCCGGGTGCTCCTGGCGGCCCATGGCGCCGACCACGAGCCCGACCGGGCCCGCATCCGGGCCCGGCTCGACGCCGGCCTGGCCGATGCCCGCCGGGCCGACGCCGGGCGGACGGCCCGGCTCTGGCCCCGGCCGCCGCTGCGGATGGCCGCGCTGGTCGCCGCCTCCGTGGTGGCGGCGGCCGCCGTGCTGGTCGCCGTTATCGACACCGGCCGGCCGGTCCAGGTGTCCACCACCGGGCCGGCCTCGGGCGCCTCGGCGGGCGGCGGTGCAGACAACCGGAACCGCGGCCCCGCCGCCGACGGTGACATCGACGCCCCGGCGGCCGCGGCCCCGCCCTCGGTGCCCGAGGGCGGCCCCGACCCCACCGCCGACGGCCAACTGGTGGTGGCGGGCACCGACGTGCCCGGCATCCGGGTACCGGCCGACGACCCCGATCCCGTCGCGTCCACCACCGTGACCGCCACCGCGGAGACCAGCGCGGGCACCGGGGCTGGGGCCGGCAGCGGCACCGGGGTGGTCGGCGGCAGCGACAGGGCCGGCCCCGGCGATGGGGCCGGCGGCGGCCCGAACGGACTCTCACCCGGCCCGTCCACTCCCGCCGGGGGAGGCGGCGATGACCCTGGTGGCAACGGCGTCTCGGGCGGCGCCCCGCCGTCCGTCACCGTCCTCGCCGAATCGACCACCCGGCCCACCACCGCCACCACCGCGGCTCCCACCACGGCCCGGCCCACCACCGCCCCCGCCCTGGGGGGCCTGGCGGTCAAGACCGGACTGCTGCCGCAGTCGCTGCAACTCGGTCCCACCGGCTACCTCGACTGGGTGGTCGTCGGCTCCCGCAGCGACGGCAAACCGGTCCGGATGAAGGCGGGGACCGGGCGCCTCACCGTGAGCGCCCCGTCGGGGGCGCTGTCGACGCCGGGGCTCATCCCGATCCTGTGGAGTGGGGGCAACCCCGAGCAGGACCGCACCGACAACACCCGGTGGTGGACGGCCGAGGCCTCGTCGTCGTCGTTCGTGGTGCAGGTGGCGGGGGCCGACGATGCCTCGGAGATCGTCCTCTACGCCGGCAGCTCGAGCTCCCTCACGGTCACGGTCACGGTGTCGAGCCGGGGCACGAGCCAGAAGACGGTCTCGGCCGGCTTCTTCGGCTCGGCGGCCAAGATCACCGTGTCGCTGAGCGGGGCCGACCGGGGCAAGGACGTCACCATCACCCTCGGTGCGGCCAGGGGCACGGTGAGCCTGGGGGCCGTCACCGAGCGCTGAGCCGGCCCAGTGACTCCTCGGCCGCCGACGGCAGGTCCCGTAGGCGGTCCACCTCGGCCTGCAGGGCGGCCAGCGCGGCGTTCATCCCCTCGATCCGGGCCAGGTGCCGCTGCTGCTCGTTCCGGCGGGCGTCCACGTAGTCGTCGTCCTTCAGCCGGCCCAGCAGACCGCCGGGAACCGGGTAGCTGACCTCGGCCGCGGCCTGGGCCGCCGCCTCGGCCTCGCCGGGGCTCAGCGGCCCCGGTCCGACTCGCAGCACCTGCGGGCCCAACGTCATCTCCACGGGCTCGACCACCGGCGGGAAGCCGACGGCCCGGGCGAGGGCGCGCACCACCGGGGCCAGCGTCGGGGCACCGGCGTGCCAGGCCAACGCGGCGAGGGGGCCGGCAGCCGCCTCGAGTGGAACGGCAGCGACCGGGCTGGCGGCCCCGGAGGCGGGAGAGGCGCCCGTGGCCGGCTGCGCGCTGGCCGGCAGGGCGTCGTCGATCACCAGGTCGGCCAGATGCCCGGCCGGGGTGTCGGGATCGGGCAGGAGCGGGCGGGCGCCGGTGGCGGCCTCGCCTTCGGTCCGGAGCTGGCGGCGTAGGGCCTCGGCCCGGCGCAGCAGCGGCGCCTCGGCCGGAGCGCCCTCGTCGACCAGGGCCACCAGCGCCCCCTGGAGCTGGGCTCGGGTGGTGTCGTCGATCCTGCCGCCGGCCGGGGGCTCGGACCAGGCGGCGGCCGCCGCCGTCATCGCGGCCATCACCGCCTCCAGCCGCCAGGCCGCCCGGAGCGGACCTTCGTAGATCTCGGCCACCTGCCTCGGCAGCCGCTTCAACAGTGCGGCCTGGGCCGGTTCCCCCAGCGCCCGGGCCCGCCACCGTTCCCCGTCGGCCGCCGCCGGCTCGGACAGGGCCGCCACCTGGTCCCGTAGCCAGGCGGCCACCGCGGTGCGGGCGTCGGGCCCGAGGGCGCCACCGGCGGCGGCCAGCCACAGCGCCCGCTGCACACCGCTGACCTGCCCGTCGGCGACCAGGCCGAACAGGGCCGGCACCAGCGCCCCGGCCCGGGCCCCGTCCCCGGCCAGCGTCAGCACCAGGGCCAGGAAGCGGTCGGTCCGTTCCGGGTCCCGCCGGCGGGCCTCGGTCACGTCGGGGTCGGTGGCCGGATCGGCGCCGTCCAGCACCCGGGGCAGCGCCCGGGTGGCCGGGCCCAGCCAGTAGTCCACCGCATCGTCCCGCAGGTCGATGGTCGAATGGGGAGCCATGGGCCGGCCCGACGGGCCGAGCAGCTCCATGGCCACCAGGGCCGCCCGCACCCGGCGCCGCACCGCCTCGTTGTCAGCGAAGAAGTCGAGCTCGTCGCGCAGGTCCGACAGCTCGACCAGGCGGTGCACGTCGTCGGTCAGGCGGTTCAGGCGCTCCTCCAGCGTGCCGTGCTGCTTGGCCAGCCGGAACCGCTCCGAACGGGCCCGGGCGGCGGCCGCCGCCATCTGGTTCGCCAGCTCCTCCGTCTTGTCCCGCAGGTAGTAGTCCCGGTTCCCGAAATACCACCGCCACTCCGAAGCCATGGCCGCAGAGCCTAGGTGGGGTTGGTTCTGGTGAGCGGTCAGGCCGGATCAGTGCGATTGCAGGTAGTAGCGGGCCCCTCCTTTCGGGGGCTCGCGCCCCCGCCGCCCTCCGGGCTCCCCCATCCGCCCCGGGGCCCCCACCCCGTGGCGCCCGCCAGCGACCGGATCAGTGCGACTGCAGGTAGTGGCGGGCCCCTCCTTTCGGGGGCTCGCGCCCCCGCCGCCCTCCGGGCTCCCCCATCCGCCCCGGGGCCCCACCCCGTGGCGCCCGCCAGCGACCGGATCAGTGGGCTTGCAGGTAGTGGCGGGCGAGGGGGTCGCCGCCGAAGTCGCGGCGCAGGTCGCGCCACACGGTGTGCACGTGGTTGGCGTCGCGCTGGGTGTTGTCGTACTCGATGAGCAGGTCGTCGCCCTGGAGGCGGTAGTAGTGGGGCTGGCCCGGCTCCGTCCCCCCGGCCCAGGCCAGGTGGAGGGCGCCGCCGGCGACGGCGGCGGCGGCCCGGTCCCGCTCCCCCGCCGCCAGCTCCTCGGGGAGCCGGTCCACATACACCGCCAGCAGGGCGTGGAGCATCTCGACCTGGTCGGCCCGCAGCTCGCCCGCCGGCAGCCCCTTGGGCCGGCCGGTGAGCGACAGGGCGGCCAGGTGCTCGTCGGTGAGGCCCAGCGCCGCCTCGGCGTTGGCCTGGGCCGTGGCCATCAGCTGGTGGATGTCGTCGGCCAGGCGCCCCCGCCACACGTCGACCAGCGGCAGCGGCCGGTCGCCCTCGGCCAGCCGGGTGCGGTTGACGCCCACGATGTCCACCGGGGCCACCGGGCTGATCACGGCCCGGGCCCGCTGGGCCTCGTCGAG
>Ga0268299_1003449_pt1 | contig 14543 bp, 11 predicted proteins | sample NOBtaG_FD_193484 | JGI IMG/M metagenome (GOLD analysis project Ga0268299, IMG submission 193484) | Activated sludge microbial communities from bioreactor in Nijmegen, Gelderland, Netherland - NOB reactor | ecosystem: Engineered > Bioreactor > Aerobic > Activated sludge | place: Netherlands...
CGGCATGCACATTTTGGAAACCGGCTCCATTCCTCACACGGACATACTTACCGCCACATTCGCCGGCAAACCCTGGGTTGCTTATCAATGGCTGGCTGATTTGCTCATGGCCCTCTGCGTCAAGGCCGGCGGACTGAACCTATTAGCAGTGGCTTGCAGCCTCTCTATCGCATTTCTTTTCCTCACCCTGTATGACCGCATGAGACGCGACGGATTGTCCGTATTCCTCAGCCTCGTTTTCGTCGTCGTAGGCGCTTTGCTTTCCGCCATGCACTTTCTGGCACGCCCGCATCTGGCGAATTTCTGGGGACTGTATCTCTTCGCCACCAAAATGGATGATTACTGGACGGATAAAATTGACGCGAAAAAACTTTTCTTATGGCTAGTTCCCGCCATGCTTTTGTGGACGAATATGCACCCTGCATTCGCGCTGGGCATCGGCGTCACGGGTATCTATTTCCTGGTTGCGATTCTGGCAAGTTTCACTTCGAAGTCACCAAATGAAGCACAAAAATATCGCGGACGATTAAAACCGCTTTTCATTTTGCTCGTCTGCCTGGCTGCGGTTACTTTGATAAACCCGTATGGCATCGACCTTCACCAGTATATTTATTCGTATTTGAAAACCAAAGCCTCAGTAATTTCTCAAACGGATGAATTTCAATCACCCACATTCCATGGCGATCTCCATTCGATTTGCCTGGAGATTCTTTTCTTTGGATTAATCGCAGGTTTGTACCGCAGCGCGAAAAACATCAGTGTGCCCAGGCTTCTCACTGTTGTCGTTTTTGCGCATATGGCATTGCAAGCCAAAAGAAACATGCCGCTTTTCGCCATCACCAGCCTGCCTGCAATCGGGCAACTGCTGGGAAATCTCAAAGCAGGCACGGAAAGAATTCCGACCAATCCTCCACCGCTTCAAAAGATTGTTCTGCGGGTGAAAAAATCATTCGCCGATTTTGAAGCGCAAGAATTGATGTGCAAGATGCACATCGTCCCTATTGCCTTCTCTGCCTTCCTCGTAATCGCTGCCATGATGGGCGGTTCGGTGGCCGGTTATCCGATTTTGAAATCAGGATTCGATGAGAAAAACAAGCCGGTAAAAACACTGGAATATGCGGTGAAAAACAATCTCGATCCGGCGCATGCGTTCAACTACGATAACTGGGGCGGCTATCTGAGATACAAGCTGGGCAAACGCGTATTTATCGACGACCGCGCGGATTTCTTTCCTGAGCCATTTTATCTTGAATACGCGAGCGTTTCGCGCGCACTGCCGGGCTACGAAAAAGTGCTCGAAAAATACAAACTCTACTGGGTGATCATGCCGCCCAACAGCCTGGTCGGCGGAGAACTTTCCAAAAATCCGGATTGGAAAGTGGTGGCAGAAGACAAAGGTTCAAAACTTTGGCTCAACGAAAAGTTGAGACCGGCGCCGCCATAAAAATCACGGCGGGTCTTTGAGAAACGCGTCGGCAAGCGCTTTCGTGTACTCATAAGATCGCGGCTCGCTCAAGTGAGCGAGGTCGGGAAAGTCTTCATCGCCCTTTGCTGTGAAATCAGGCTTGTAGTATTTGCAGCCCCACTCGGCTGCAACCTTTTCGAAATTGCGCATATCCTGCTCTCGCGTCGGCGTAGACAGGGGCTCTTGCATGACGCTACTCACGGGGATGTAGCAAAAGCACATTTTGCCGCCGTGTTCTTTGACATAGGTGACGATGTCTTTGAGAACCGTGTCATTCCAATCGACCGCCTTTTGATCTTTCATGTCGTCGGCCGCGTTTCTTCTGGCGACGAACTTCATGTAGGCGACTGCCTTTTCGTCCGTCCGGATGCCTCCTTCCTGGACAATGAGAACGCCCTTCTTCGCGATTTTTCCGCCATGTGTGAGCCATTCCGCCGCCTCATCCAGTGAGTACATCGTGGCGACGCGCAATAATTGGCCCTGCGAAACCAGCTCGCTGTGCATGCTTGCGACCAGCAAGACTTTTTCTGCCAGCGGCACGTTCGGCTTCCGGCAATATTTCCAAAGATCTGGATAGCTGATGTACGCAGACAGCAATGCCGGCTGGTGCCAGTTCATCCAGTTGTCCGACCATTTGCGCGTATCCGGAAGCCCGCCGGTAGCGGGCATGAAAATGACGCTTCCTTCCAGCACATGCGGGTTTACCTCAACCATTCGCCTTAATCCGAAAAGATATTCGACCGGTGTCGTGTAGCCTTGACCGAGATTGATAGCCGCTCTTGGTGGTTTTCCCTTTTCAGAAATCAGCTCCGCAAATTTCTTCTCGCGCACTGCGGCATTGATTATCGAATTGCCCATAAACATCACATCAAGATGCGCTTTTCGTAAAATATCGGCATAACCGTTGAACCACTGGTGCCCCTTCAAACTCTGCAAAGACAGCTCTGCACCGATTAACGGGATGACGATAATGGAAGTAAATATCAGTGCTTGTGTGAGGAATTTTTTCATCATCAGAATTGAAAATAGATAAATCTCTGCCCGCCGAATTCGCCCAAAAGAACAATGATGAAGATCAAAGTGTAATAAGAAATCCACCGCGTAGAAAGTTTCTGCTGCTCAAAAAAGCTGACTCCGCCTTTGTTTCGCTCGATATATTGAACAATCTCCAAAATCAGAATCGCCGCGCCGGCCGTCAGCATTTCTCCGCCGGTCAGCCCAAGCTCGGTAAGTTTTTCCGCTTGATTCAAAGGAAACAGGTGTCCGACAACCCAGGCAGCATCAGCCGTTGTATTGGCGCGGAAGAAGATCCAGGCAAAACAAACGGCGTTGAAGGTGACAAACAAGCTGATGAGCCGGTGGACAGGCGCGGGTAATATCCTGGGAGTGTTCTTCACGGCGCGCTGCCAGAAAATGTAGACGATGAAGAATGAGCCGTGCAAGAGCCCCCATTCAGCGAAAGTCCAGTTGGCGCCATGCCACAAACCGCTAAGGAAAAACACGATGATGATATTGCGAAATCTCAGTATCTCGCCGCCTTTGCTGCCACCCAGAGGGATGTAGAGATAATCGCGAAACCAGGTGGACAGCGAGATATGCCAGCGGTGCCAGAATTCCTGAATATTGGTCGCGCAGTAGGGCGAATTGAAATTCTTCATGAGATTAATGCCCATTACCCTGGCGGCACCAATAGCGATATCACTGTAGCCGGAAAAGTCGCAATAAATCTGGTATGCAAAACAGTAAGTCGCCAGAAGCAGCGGCAAGCCGCTGTAGTCGTGAGGCTGGTTGTAGACATGATTTACGAGAATCGCCAGGCGGTCGGCTATGACCACTTTTTTGAAAAATCCCCACAGCATCAAGCGCATGCCGCTGACGAAATTCTCCGGCGAAAACGGATGATCTTCCTTAAATTGGTGGATGAGATTTTGTGGACGCTCAATAGGCCCCGCCACCAACTGCGGATAAAACATCACGTAGAGCGCGTAAATGCCCAGGTGTTTCTCCGCCGGTTGTTTGCCCTTGTAGACTTCGATCGTGTATGCCAGCGCTTGAAACGTGTGAAAGGAAAGTCCGATAGGCAGTATTAGATTTAACGGCGGCAGCGTCCAGTTGATGTGCAGGAGATGCAGAATTTCTGCGACGTTGTCGCAAAGGAAAGCGTAGTATTTGAATATCGCCAGCAGCGAGACGTTGGCGATGATGCTGACTAAAAGAAAGAGTTTGCGGCGGCTGCCTTCTGCATTTTCGATCTTCCTGGCGGCGATGTAGTCGACGATTATTATCAGAAACAGAATGGTCACGTAGATGGGAATCCACGCCATATAAAAAATGCAACTGGCGATCAGCAAAAGCACCCAGCGCCAGCGGTTCGGAAGAATGAAATAGAGAGCCGTTACTATCGGGAAAAACAGCAAGAACTCAACGGAATTGAATAGCATTAAAGCCTGAAATGTTTCCTGATTCTAAATATCCGACTTCAGATCTAATAGTTAGTAATGTGCCTTTTTCTTACCCCGTCGGCACGATGTTGATGACATGTTTAAGTTCTCGGGATTGTCAAGCGGAACACAATAGAATGATTTTGTTTTCGCCGACGAATGAGGCAAAAACAAAGCCCAGCTCTATTAGCTCCTTATCCAGATTCTAAAAACGGTGATATCAATGAACAGGCCGTACACGGGAACCCCCAGTATCAAAGGTCTAGCGCTCGTTGGTCTGCTGATTTTCGGCGGTTATCAAATCTTCAAAACGGTCGACAACAAAGACTGGCCGGAGGTTACCGGCAAGGTCACCAACATTAGAGTCGATGAGTCCTATCGCTACCGGACCACCCGCTACAACTCCGGGCACTACGAGTACACGGGTGTTGTCGAATACATCTATCTGGTCGACCACGTGTCGCATCAGGGACAGGCGAACCTGCGGACGTTTCACTCGAGGATGCAAGCTCAAGATCACGCCAACAGCATGTATCGCAAGGGGCAGCATTTGCAAGTAATTTACAATCCAAAGCATCCGGATTGGTCGAGCCTGACGCGCTCCGTTATCTAGCGCCGGCGTTTTTCCCTCCAGTCCTGGCAAGCTAACAGGCCGAAACACGAACGTTTTTAGCGACAGCAGCCTGGGAATAGCCTCACAGTGGGGTTTCCAGACTGCAGCCGCGAGTTTGAACATGAGTTTCTCCAGCGACTTTCTGAAAAAGAGCTGCGCCGTTATAGAGGCGCTCGATCCGCGCGAAATCGAAGCAGCCGTTCGCATTTTGAGCGCACTGAAAGAAAGGGAAGGGCGGCTCTTTATCGCAGGCTCGGGCGGCGGCGCCGGACATGCTTCGCACGCCACCGCCGACTTTAGAAAACTGTGCAACATAGAAGCCTACGCGCCTTACGACAACGTGCCGGAATTGACCGCGCGAGTCAACGACGACGGCTGGGAATCTACACTGGTTGATTGGCTGAAGGTGAGCAGGTTGAGCACCTGCGACTGCTTGTTGCTTTTTTCCGTCGGCGGCGGCGACAGCAAAAGACGCATCAGCACCAATCTTGTGAAAGCCGCTCAGTATGCAAGACAAATGGGCGCCGCAGTCGTTGGCATCGTCGGACGCGACGGCGGTGCGATAGCGGCCGCGTCGACGGCTGCGGTGTTGATACCCTCTATTGATGAGAATCTCGTCACTCCATTGACCGAAGGCGTGCAATCAGTGGTGTGGCATCTGCTGGCTTTTCATCCTGCTTTGCAGGCAAATTCGGCCAAGTGGGAATCCGAATTGAATGCTTAGGAGCACCTGTTTTCAATGATTATTGCTCGCAGCCCGCTAAGAATTTCCCTGGGTGGAGGCGGCACCGATCTGCCTTCCTACTACAAAGAGCACGGCGGATTCTTCATCTCGGCAGCGATCAACAAATACGTTTACGTTATGGTCAACGAATCCTGGCATGACGAGTACATCATCAAATACTCCCAGTTCGAGAGAGTGAAAAAACTGACGGAGATCAAACATCCGATCGTTCGCGCCACCCTGGAATGGTTCGAGATGGGACCAAACCTGGAAATCTGCAGCATCGCAGATATCCCGCAGGGCACCGGTCTCGGCTCCTCCGGCAGTTTCACCACTGCCCTTATTAAAGCGCTGCACGCCTACAAGAAAAACGACTGGCAAAGCCCCAGCGAATTGGCCGAGCAGGCATGTTTCGTCGAGATTGAACTTGTGAAAGAGCCTGTGGGCAAGCAAGATCAATACATTTCCGCTTGCGGCGGACTGAGCAGTTTTGAAATTGGAGTGGACGGCAAAGTGGACGCCTGCCCGGTCAAAATTTCAGAAAGCACGCTCAGCAGCCTGGAAGACAACCTGGCGATTTTCTTTACCGGTTACTCGCGCTCTGCTGCAGATATCCTTACGGACCAAAACGAAAGAAGCATGAAGTCAGACAGCACGATGCTGGATAATCTCCACCAGATCAAAGCCTTGGGCCGTCGCATTAAAGAGGCGCTGGAAAAAGGCAATACGCGCCGATTCGGCGAATTGATGCACGAGCACTGGCTCTGCAAGAAAGAGCGTTCTTCCGGAATGACCAATCCCCGCATCGACGAGTTGTATGACCTGGCGACAAGAAACGGCGCCGTGGGCGGCAAGCTGATAGGCGCCGGCGGCGGAGGATTTCTCATGTTTTACACTGAAGAGAAGAACAAACTGCGCGAAGCCATGACGAATGCGGGCGCCAAAGAATTGCGCTTTCGATTTGATTTTTCCGGCACTAGCTTGATTGGCCAGGGATAAAAAACGGGAAAAGTGAATTGAGGGGTGTGGGCTCTTGGGTAGGTAAGAAAGTCCGTTGAAAGAAATTGGCATTTTGGGGGGAGGGGTCGCGGGACTCAGTCTTGCGCACTTCCTGGGAGACCTTTCGGAAGTTCTGGAGAAGTCCTCGCATGCAGGAGGGCTGTGCCGCAGCTTTGAGAAAGACGGGTTCACCTTCGACCTGGGCGGTCACATTCTGTTTTCCAAAGATGAGGAGATATTGAACTTCGAGCTTTCACTTTTGGAAGGGAAGTTGAACAAGCTGCGCCGCGCGTCGGCGTGCTGGTTCAAAAATCGTTTCGTCAAATATCCGTTTGAAAACGGACTGGCATCGCTGGACAAAGAAGACGCCTACGAGTGCCTCGTGAACTTCATCCAGAATCCGCAGCGCCCGCAGCACAACTTTGAAGATTGGATGTACAACACTTTCGGCAAGGGACTAGCTGAGCTTTACTTGCTCGACTACAACAGGAAAGTTTGGAAAACCGAGCCCAGCGCGATGGATATGCAATGGGTCGAACGCATTCCCAAGCCGCCGGTGGAAGATATCATCAAATCCGCCCTGGGCATTGAAACTGAAGGCTACGTTCACCAGCTTCATTTCTACTATCCGAAGAGCGGCGGCTTTCAAGCTTTGCCGACATCGCTGGAAGAAAACATCAATGGACGAATCAACAAAAATTTTGCAGCCGACAGGCTTGTCAAAACCGACACCGGCTGGATTGTCGCCAACAAAGAAGGCGAGAAAAGATACGAAAAAATCATTTGCGCAATGCCGATATTCGAATTGATAAAGAGCCTGGCAGACGTTCCACCTGAGGTTGAGCGGGCCTGCTGGGGGCTCGTGTACAACTCGCTTTCCGTAGTTCTGGTTGGACTCAATCGCCCCAGAAAACACGATCTTGTTTCCTGTTTTTTCCCTCAGTCGGATATCATTTTCCACCGCGTAGTCTTCCAAGATTATTTTGGAAAAAACTATGCGCCGGAAGGCTGTTCATCCATGCTTTGTGAAATCACGTCTCGCCACGGCGATGAATTGTGGTCAATGAGCGAAGACAACTTATGCCAACGCGTCATAGACGATTTGTGCCGCGAAGGATTTATCGTGAGGTCCGAAGTGGTGACGACTGCAGTGCAGCGAACGAAATACGCTTACCCCGTGTACGATTTGCGCAGAGAAAAAAATCTTCAAATCGTCAAAGAGTTCTGCCAATCATTAGGTATCGAACTTTGCGGCAGATTTGCGGAGTTTCAATACGACAATTCCGACCAGGTAATTCGCTCTGCCAAGACCGTCTCCGCCCGAGTCTTACAAGAAGCCGGCCGATCTTAAGAGCGCGCCCGAGGTGCAAGTGACTAAGGATGGAAGCCAAAACATTTTCATCACCGGTGGTGCCGGATTTTTCGGCAGCGTTTTTGCCAAACGGCTTTTATCGCTTAAAACCATATCAAAAATCACAATTTTCGACCGCAACTCGCTCAATAAAGAACGTTCAAAAATCAACTTCACAGATAGCCGGATCGCCCTGGTAGAAGGCGATCTGAAAGACCCGGCTTTGCTCCGGCAAAGCATGGCAGGTCATGACACGGTAATACATTTGGCATCGAACCCCGACATCGCCAGAGCAGTCAAAGAGCCGACAATCGATTTCGAAGAAGGTACGGTGCTCACTCAAAACATGCTGGAAGCGGCGCGCACTTGCGGTGTTTCGAAGGTGCTCTATGCCTCGGGAAGCGGCGTCTACGGCGATGCCGGCGCAGCCGAACTGCAAGAGCAAGACTGCGGAAGATTGCCGATTTCCACATACGGCGCCAGCAAACTGGCTGGAGAGGCCTTGCTGTCTGCCTATTGCCACATGTTCGCTCTTTGCGGGATTGTCTTTCGCTTTGCAAACATAGTCGGCGCCGGACAGACGCACGGCATCGCCCTGGACTTCGTCGAGAAATTGAGGAAAAACCCGCGCGAACTCTTAATCTTAGGAGATGGTTCGCAAACAAAATCATATATTCACGCCGATGACGCATTTGATGCAGTCTGGCTCGCGCATGAAAAATGCGGCGACCAATTTAAATTCGACATTTTCAATGTGGCAACTGCAGATGCAGTCTCGGTCAACGAAATTGCCATGATTGCAATCGAGGAAGTTGTCGGGAAAGACGCAAAAGTCGCACTGAAGTATACGGGCGGAGAGCGCGGGTGGAAAGGCGATGTACCGGTCGTGAAATTAAATACCGAAAAAATTCGCGCTCTGGGTTTCGCGCCCAAACATAACTCCGGGCAAGCAGTTCGGCTGGCGATTCGAGGAATACTCGCCGGGGCTGCTGGGTCTTCTTAGCGATCGGCGCTCATATTTGATTAGATTCGCATTTGTCACTCAAGACCGCCGTCTTTATTTGCACATAAGGGTTTTCAACGGATTAGAATGCAACTGAAAAACTTCCGCTTTTCGCGGCGACTGGCAGACCAATGATCGAATCGGTTCCGACAAAGGCGCAGAAATACCGAAAGCTTATGCGTTTTGGCGTCATGACCTACCTTGTCGCCTGGATCATTTCGACAAGCACTCTTATTGCAGCGCCACTTTTCACGCCCACGCCGTTTACCTTTCCCAATCTAATCGGCGGAACAGGTTTCACCGATTTCGCCAGATACTATGTCTCGGCGACGCTGGCAGCATCCGAAGATCGCACAAATATTTATGACAAAGCAACGCAGCTCAAAGTCATTCAAAGAGTGCTCAACATTGATGTAGAACCGGAAGGCGCAGACAACGCGTACGTCCCCTACGTTTGTGTATTGATCGCGCCGATGTCCGGCATGCCCATCATTGCCGCTTACTGCCTGTGGATCGCATTATCGGTTATTGGCGGTGCATTATGCATGCGCCTGATTCTCAAAAACGATCGCCGCTTCGACAACTGGTCGACGATAGTTGCAATTCTGGCAGTATTCGGTTCATTCAATTCAATGAACGTCTTTCGCACCGGGCAAACAACCTGGTTCATGTTTATCTTCTTCGCGCTTTTCTATTGGGCGTTGCGGAACAAAAACGATCTGGGCGCCGGTCTCAGCCTTGCGCTTGCAACCGCCAAGCCGCAGTATTGCTTGCTGTTCTTCGCCGGTCTTCTGGCAACAAAGCGCTGGAAGGCATTTATTACTTTTTGCCTCGCGGTAGGACTGATGCTGATTTGCGCAGGCACATATCTCGGATGGCACAATGTTTTCAACTATCCAAGCGTCATAAGCAGGCTGGAAGTCACCGCAGGCACATCGTTTTATCCCGAGCGCATGGCGAACATTCGCGGCATTCTCACCAATCTCATGCCGGTCAAACTCGCATATCAAATCAGTTTCTGGCTCGTGTTTCTGGCAATGCCGTTTGTATACAAACTTTGGTCCGGCATGAAGGACGACCCGGAGAAACTGCGATGGATTTTCTCGCTAACCGTGCTGCTTTCCGTAACTTTCGGACCGCACGTCAATCCATACGATTGCCTGCTCGTGGCACTGCCCGCAATACTAACATTGCCCAGCGTCAGCCCAATTGAAGTTTGGAAACTGAAATCGAAACCATTGAAAGTCTGGTCGTGCATTCTCATTGCCTACCCCGCAGTCGGCTGGTGCACAGGCTCTTTGAACTTTGTGTTTATTGCGATGAACGTTGCGCTGATAATCAGCGGTTTTATGTACATGCGCAGCCCTGAGTTTGGAGCAGATGAAAGCGAAACTAGTCACCAGACTTAGTGCGATCGATAGCTGATGTTTCGCTGCTTTTCGTAATGGACATGGCGCTGATGAAGACGGAAGAGAATGTGATGCTTAATCCAATGATGATCATGGTTCCCGCAAACGATGCCCAACCGAGATTGCCCATCGGTTCGACTCCTGATTTAAGCCATTTCCAAGCCATGATGGCGAATATGACCACACCGGCAAGCGTCATCGATGCACCGAGAAACAGCCCGCCTTCCAGCTTGAAAGTTTGATAAAACTTACGCAGAAAGTTTTGATTCGGATCGAACCTGCGGCTCCACGAGTATGTTTTCGCATGAAGCCCCAACAACAGGGTTTGCACACCGACGACACTAAGGACGATACCAACGACGCTGCCTATTTCGAATACATGCCGACCGGGCTGATGCGCGAGTCCATAAATGACGACGCCGTGAATCAGCATCCCCAGTACAAATAGCGCGATGCCGGGGACGATAAAAACCTTGTTGGGACAATAGAGAATCATCATTCTCAAACTGCGCCAGCCGTCGCGGAAAGTGCTCAGTTTCGATTCGCCGATGCGCGGCGCCAAGATAATTCCGATTTCCGTGTATTTCAGCCCGGCCAGGTGAGCATTGATCGCCAGTTCTAAATTGAACTCCATTCCGGGGCTGACCGGTCGAATACTTTCGTACGCCTGACGAGTAAACGCTCGATAGCCGCAGTACACATCGGTATAGGGCGTGCCGAACAGGGTGTTCAACCCGAGCGTCAGCAGCGGATTTCCGACATAGCGGTGCAGCCAGGTGATGTTCGCGCTGCCTTTTTCAGAATAGCGGCTGCCCGTGACGAAATCATAGCCCTCGTTGAGCTTGGCGAGAAACTTCGGAATCAGCGCGAAATCGTAAGTGTCATCGGCGTCTGCCATGATGAAATACTTCCCGCGCGCCTCGCTGAAACCTTTCAAATAAGCATTGCCATAGCCGCGCTCGGGCTGATGCACGACGCGCACGCCCAGACCTTCGGCAACCTCGACGGAGCGATCGGTGGAGCCGTTATCGCACACGACAATCTCGCCGTCGATGCTGTGTTCCGCAAAAGCCTTGCGAATTTTCTCGACGCAAATCGGCAGGGCATCTTCTTCATTCAGGCAGGGCAACACGACGGAAACGACCGGCGAATGCTCCTCTGCCGTTTTTTTCGAAATCGGTGCCTGGGCCATGGGTTCCTACCGCGCACTTGACTTCAGACGCCGCGGCGCGGCGAAAGCTGCCTCTCGAAATATGATACCCGGTCCCAGAGAGATAAAGGGCTGAAAAGAAAGGGGGTATAACTATCGCATGGATAACCCCGACATCCTTAAACCTATCGCAGGCACGGTCGTCAGACCCTTGCACGACAATTTGGTGGCCGGCAGGCGAGTGCGGGTACTTTCCGAATGGATTGCCGGAATGCTGCCGCCCGGTGAGCTTTCCGGGCTTGATGTCGGCTGCGGGGATGGCGGCGTCGGCAGGCAGATAACAGTTTTAAAGCCGGAGGCAAAACTAGCGGGCGTTGATGTTCTTGTGCGCCCCGGCACGCTCATACCAGTGACCCGGTTCGATGGCGAGAAATTGGAATTTCCGGACAATGCTTTCGATTTTTCGATACTCGTAGATGTCTTGCATCACACCGAAAAACAGCAGGAACTGCTCGCCGAATGCCTGCGGGTGTCGAGAAAATTCGTTATCATCAAAGACCATCTTTGCGAAACTCCCTACGACGACATTCGTTTGCGTTTCATGGACTGGGTCGGCAATAAGGCGCATGGCGTGCACCTTCCGTATCTTTATTTGAGTTCTGCAAAGTGGAATTCGTTATATGAAAAATGCAATGCAAAAGTCGAAGAAACGCGCAGCAAGCTGCACTTATACCCGGCTCCTGCTACGTGGATCTTTGACGATGGACTGCATTTCATTTCTAAAATTGCCAAACGAAATTGATCACTTCGCATTCAATTGAACTCAGTCTGCTCGATGCAAGCAAAGTCAATGCCACCGAATCCAATGCAACCAAATCAATCGCCAACAAAGAGCAAGGCTTCATCCATGCAGCAGTGGGTGGAAACGACGATGGGCATTCTCTTTGTCAGCCGCGGCTCCGTTCAATTCGCCGACGACCACGATCACTGGCGCAAGGGCTTTTGTCGCCTGCTCGAAATTGATGAGTCGAAGGCGCGCGAGTTTATCGAAAACACTGTTGAGGCGTCCGAGCACATTTTCGGCAGAAACTTAAGCCACCTGCAAGAAGAGGAGCGCCTGACCTGCCTGTTCGAAGCGGTAAACAAGACCTTTTACAAACATCAGCGCAATAGAAGAGAAGCCAATCACGATCTCGATTTCACTGGATTGGCCGGACCGGAGGGCGAAACACCCGACACTGTATTCGCGTATTCGATAAGCGGCAACACCGATTACCTGGTGATCGGCAATGAAATAGAAGAATTCGCCTGGCTTGTGGATGCGAAGACAATGAAGCCTGTCACCGCCGACAGTATCATTTACGATGAGAATTATTACTCGCCGCAGGGCGGCGAACATTATGGCATGAAAGAATACATTCTTCAGATGGACTGGCGCCTCGAGAAGGCTCGGCGCATCATAAATATGGTTGTGGACAATGCCGGAACACGCAAAGAAAAATGGCTGGCAAAACCTGAAAAGGTGAAAATGCTGGATGTCGGATCGGGCGTCGGATACTTTCGAAAAGCAGCAGAAACTCTCGGCTTCGAACATTTCGGAATTGATTTGTCCGCAGACATAATCAAACACTGCAAAGATGTTTTCGGCTACGACACCTGGAACGGTCATGTTGAAGATCTGCGCAAATATACGGCAGGGACGAAGTTTCAACTAATCACATTATTCGACGTCATCGAGCATTTGGAAAAACCAAGGGCTGTTATTGCTTTGCTTAAAGAGTTCCTCGCGGACGACGGGCTGATCGTTATTCGCACCCCCAATCTCAATGCCCAAGAAGCAGAGATACTGGGCGATTATTACTACTCTTTCAAACTTGACCATGTTCGCTATTTTTCCGCCAACTCACTCAACGAAATGATGCACGGCATCAAAATGAAATCGCTATTCAGCGAAACGGCATCACATCTTTTCAAAGGCATTCTTGGCGCCGACTATCTTTTCAAACTCGGGCAAGCTCGGCGGGGAGCGGATATACTGGCATTTTACGAACATGCATAGGAGCCGGTGTGACATCGCTCGATTCAGAAACTAAAGTGTCATGCGTTCTGCTCACACTCAATGAAGAGGGCGCAATCGAAAAGGTCGTCAACGACATTCGGCAGATTTTGCCGCGCGCGGAAATAGTAGTAGTCGACAGCAGCACCGACAGGACAGCCGACATCGCCGAAGCGATGGGCTGTACAGTTGTTCGCCAGTTGCCGCCAAAAGGTTACGGGTGGGCGATGGACGCGGGTTTGAAGGAAGCCTCAGGAGAGTATGTCATCACGCTCGATTGCGACGACACTTATCCCACTGAAGTGCTGAAGGAATTAGTGAAGCGCATGGATGCGGGCGCCGACCTGGTCAGTTGTTCGCGAATGGAACGCAAACCCGAGGCGATGAAATTTTCGCACTTTGTCGCCAATCGCATCTTTGCGCTTACGGCCAGCCTTTTGTGTGGCGCAAAGACTACCGATGTGCACACCGGCATGCGCGCGTACAGAAAACAAATGCTGCAAGAAATCAGCTTCGATCCTGAGGGAATGGCACTTCCCGTCGAATTGCAAATCGGTCCGCAAAGGCTCGGTTACCACTGCCAGGAATTTTTCATCGACTATCGCCCCCGCATCGGCGCAAGCAAAATAGTTCCAATCGAAGGCAGCATCTGGACTTTCCGCCGCATCTGGCGCTGGCGAAGGTTTTTCAACTCCAAGAAAATGCAATCGACAATGGTGGCATTCCTCGCACTCCTGATGTTTCCGCTCGCGGCCCTTTCTAAGGAAAGAACCGTAGTATGCCGTCACTTTGTTCAAAAAAATCCGATAGTCGGCGAAATGGAAGTGAAATTCACACCGACCGCTGCAACGGTCTTTATGAAACGCGGCGGGTGGACACAACTTCTCTACGCGCCGCACTGGAAAAATATCCTCATAAACAAGGAGGCGAAAACTTTTTGCAGGCGTCAGAAAGACACCTGGTGGGATCGTGCCATTGGTGTGGGTGTTCAGACCAGCGCCACCCGACCGGTCAAATCCGTCGGCACTAAGAAAGAAAAGGTGCTCTGGATGGATACGACCAGGGTCACTCTCAAAGGTTTAAACAGCAGTTTGGGAGTGGGACTGAATCAGAGCGATGACATCGATTGTTATTACTTCCGCGATCCAAAAATTCCAGCGCCTGTTTGCAAGCACATGGCGCGTCAATCGGCAGTTCCAGACCTGGGTGGACTGATCGTTCGAATGAAAAACAGCGGAATGGAAGGTCCGGGCGCGATCAAAATGGACACCATAAAGGCAGATACCCTGGAGGTTCCGGCTAGTGAGTTTGAAATACCAAAGGGTTTCAAAG
>Ga0268299_1003450_pt1 | contig 14539 bp, 10 predicted proteins | sample NOBtaG_FD_193484 | JGI IMG/M metagenome (GOLD analysis project Ga0268299, IMG submission 193484) | Activated sludge microbial communities from bioreactor in Nijmegen, Gelderland, Netherland - NOB reactor | ecosystem: Engineered > Bioreactor > Aerobic > Activated sludge | place: Netherlands...
GATGGTCTGAGGGAAAAACTTTTCCGCTCAAGGTTATGGCTTCCTCGTAAATCTGGGCAATCTTGGGAAGCTGATCGCGCTTGGTCGCCGCCAACTGCTCGGCGCGGGCAAGATCCGTAAGAACGGCAACGTAGTCTCTGTCTTCTTTTCCTGATGTCGATTCGATCAAAGATTTTGCTTCCTGCAATTTCTTGATTGCACCCTGGAGGTCCTTCTTTTGAATGAGAACAGAAGCAAGTCCTTGCAATGAATCGGCAGCGTCCGCTTTTTCGGAGCCGGGAGCTTTGATGCGAATATCGTAGGCCGCCTTGAAGCACGGCGCGGCAGCATCGAAATCACCCGAGTTCAGGCGCATCTCACCAAAGTCTTGCTGCACTCGCGCATACTCTTTGCCTTTGGTTTCTTTCTGGCTCTTTAGAATGATGTCGGCATGGTTCAGGCAAGATTCGGCATCTTTGTAGTCATCGTTAGCTACATGCGCTTCGCCAAGATTGATCCAACTTTCCAATTTGCGTTTGTCAGTCTCTGGAAACGAGCGCGCCAGGCTGTTGGCTTTCTTCAGCTCCGCAACCGCATTTGCATAGCGACCTTCCGCATAATGCGTCAGACCGCTGGAAGTGAAATCTTCATACGTCTTCGGGTTAGCAACGATATGAGGTTGTGCCGGCTTGCCGGAATTGTTGCTGGCCACTTGACTGTAAATCAAACCGCCCACAGCCAGGAAAACAAGCACCGCTCCACCGGCTACGAGTCGCATGTCCAGCGGCGCCTTCTGTTGCACTTGCGGCTGCGAATAAGTAATTACAAGTTGATTCTGAACAGGCACGCCCGAATCAATGTTTCTCACTTGCTCCGGCGGCACGACGGGACCGGTAATTGAAATACTGCCTGTGACATTGCCGACGGTGCCTTCCGATCCGGGTGGAATATTATGCTGTCCGGTCACCCATGCCGGCGTTTCAATGTCGCCTACAGATGTGCCGGCAGGCAAAATATGCGGGGATGTTTTGCCCATACCCATTGCTTCTTGCCTTTGGGCTGCTGCTTGCACCGCTGCTTGTGCAGCTTCATGCGCATTCTGGAAATTGGGATTTTCGACTTGAGTGTACGAGCCCGAAGCGGGTGTATGTCCATGCGGCGGTGGAGAACCAAGAGGAACGGACCTGTAAGTTCCGCTGGGGAACGCCATCAAAGCCGGATCGGAGGCGGTGAAATTTCCGGAGCGCAAAAACGCAGGGCCGAGCGGACCAAGGGCCAATTCCTCGGCACACACTTCCAAATCCGCGCGCAAATCATTCATCGACGCATAGCGCTCATCGGGATCTTTAGCGAGCGCTTTCATAATTATCTGTTCGAGACGCTCGGGAATCTCAGCTTCCGGAGCCGTTACTGAAAAAGGCGGAATCGATTCGTTGACGTGCTTATACATGCACTCGAGCACGTCTTTGCCGGTCACAGGGCAAATGCCGGCCAGACTGCGGTACATGACGCAGCCGAGCGAATATATATCCGAGCGCGCATCCATAGACTTGCCGCGAAATTGCTCGGGGCTCATATAGAGCGGGCTGCCGAATACCTCTCCGGTGCGGGTGAGATTGTCTGTTTCACCATCGACGGAAGAAAGCACTTTGGCAATGCCGAAGTCCAAAACCTTGACGAAGTCCGGTTGCCCATCGAGTTCGATGAGCATGATATTGGAAGGCTTCAAATCACGGTGAACAATACCTTTCTGATGGGCATGCCCGAGAGCCGCGCAGACCTGCAAGAAGATCCCTATGGCGCGCGCGATGGGAATCTGGCGAGTTTCTTCCAGAACGCGTCCGAAATTGACTCCTTCCAAAAAGTCCATGACCAGATAGGGCTGATTGCTGGGCGAAATCCCGAAATCAAACACGGTCAGAATATTTGGGTGATTGAGTTGACTGGTGGCGCGAGCTTCTTGAGTAAACCGCTTGAGCGTCATGGAATTGGCGCTCAATTGCGCAAGAACCATTTTAATGGCGACCTGCCTGTGCATGAGCTGGTGTCTGGCCTTGTAGACCGCTCCCATGCCGCCGGCACCGATTTTCTCGAGAATTTCGTACTTATTCTCCAGAACCGTCCCCACCAGGTCCTCTTCCATTATGGTCATCAAAGGCATGTTATCGTCGGGGCACACGGTTACATCGCCCTGAAATCGGCGACCGCAGGCAGTGCATGACTTGGTGCTCCCCGGAGACTGGGGATTATTGACGGACATCCTGACCCTCCCACTATGTCTTAGTTTACCGCCATGTCGATGATGACAACGGGTTATCGAGCCGGAACAGTCGATTGAAGTTAACTCACCCACCGCCCAAATCCTTTGCAACGCGCAACCGACGCGCTCTCGAGCGTTTCAGAAAGGACTCCATAATGCCCCGGTTACTTTCCGCAACGCTAATAGATATCTGGGAGGTAAGGCTTTTCAAGAAAACCGAATGGGAATAGAAGTCATGAGCCCACCTTTGGTTTTATCTTATGTAGTATTACCTCATAGGTGTAATGGAGTCCCTTTTGAAATGCCTATTAACGTTCAAACAAATCCCGACTCCGGAGTTAGATTTTGATGAAAAGGTTGCCTGGTCAGATAGCGAAATTATTGGTCACTGCAATTTTTTCAACGACACTCCTCACCGCCTGCGGTGACGGCTCGACCAAAACACTTACCACCAAAGAAGACCTGTTCGAAACACCGCCATTTCCCCGCCGTTTTCAACCTTTTCACCCCTTCAATGACGCCGAAGGAGAAGGCTGGAAGGCGGATGACTACAAGAACAAAACGCTCGTGGACAAACCACCCCCCGGCTCGGATTCCAAAGTCGACTCGCTCAATGTGTTGTTGACAGGCTGGACCAAGGGAGGTTTGCGTTTCAACACGCAAGCACGCGGCAATTTCAGCGATCCGCCCAACATGACTTATCCCGAGACCAACGATAACGGTAATCTGGGACCGGAGTCATGCGGCTTCGTGTATCTCTACTACAAGTACGAGCCCGAAGTCACTTATATCGGTGACTTGAAGAAATGCTTCTACGGAACAATGGCTACTGGTCTCATGGACCCGAAAACAAATGATCCGATTATTTTCAAAAACCTGATCATCGAAAATGACACGGTCGGCCGAGAATGGCATTACAACTCGAATGAACCGTTCAAAGAATGGAAGAAAAAATTTCCGGTCGTCGCAGTGGAGAACAAAACCGTACGCTGGATAGACTGCATGGGAGGCGCCGGCGGCTCGATGGGAGTCGGCTGGGAAGGCAAAAAGGTCTATGTTTTGATCTACGCCGGAGCGGATAAAACAATCACTCACGCCAAGATTTTCCGCATCGACTACCCGGAAGGCAAAAAACCGACGATGACCGAAGTGCCCACTATTGAAGCACTTTTGAAAGAAACACCATCGGTCAATTATTCACCGGACAGAGTCAGCTATTAAGTAAAAGCGCAATGTTCAAGGCTCTAGAGTTATTCTCCGGAATCGGAGCCTTTGCAGAAGCTGCTGAAAAACTGCATATACAGGTCGTGGCCGCCTACGATCAAGATCCGCGCGCCAATGAAACATATAAGCTGAACCATGGAATCATGCCAAGCTCGCGCAATCTCGACACAGTATCCAGTGCTGAACTTCCTCCGGCCGATCTGTGGTGGATGAGCCCACCTTGCCAGCCTTACTCGGTGAGGGGAAATCGAAAAGGCTTGCAGGATCCAAGAGCACGTTCGCTGGTCAATCTCTTGAGTCATGTGAAAAACCACAACCCGAAAGCAATTATTCTTGAAAATGTACTCGGCTTTCGTGATTCGGACGCTCATCGATTAGTGGTCGAAACTCTCAGCAATCTAGCGTATCAAAGCCTTCTGGTTGAGCTTTCACCTACCGATTTCGGAATACCGATGAGGCGCCCGCGCTTGTATCTGGTTGCCACCGCAAGCGGTATCAACTTCAAACCGCAAGACCTGCCCACGATTCCGGCAGTCAAACTTAAGACCTTCATCAAACCTGAGTTTGACGAGGCATTAGTAGTTCGCGCGAACGATTTCGCCAGGTATTGCGAATCGCTGCATGTCATAAAGCCGGCCGATGAGGACGCTTATGCCACCTGTTTCACAAGCGGTTACTGGAAAAGCTTTAAGTCAAGCGGCACATTTCTTCAAATTTGCGAAGGGAAAATTCGCCGCTTTAGCCCGGAGGAAATTGTCAGCCTGATGGGTTTTTCCCCTCAATTCGCATTTCCCAATCACTTAAGCATGTCTGCCAAGCTCCATCTGGCTGGCAATACCGTGGACGTGCGTGCAATTGAATACATGCTTAACGGTTTGTCAAACTTGGATTGAACGCGTCTGCAAGCCCGCTTGTTTCTTTCCTTTTCGTAACCCGAAAGGGGGATTGAGAGAAAAAAGCATTTAGATAGAGAATCGGAAGGGTACAAACAATTAGAGACTGCTGGCTGCGGTCCAATTGTGAATGTTTGAGGTTGCGCACCTCCAATAATTGCTTAAGCGGGGAACCTGAATGTCGGACGACGAGAAAAACATTATGATCGGCGACTTGCTGGTCAGGAGTGGGTTAGTTACTTCGGCAGATCTGACAGAGGCTATGCAGGTGTCGCGACGATTGGGGATGCCGATCGGACGTGTTTTAACAATGTCAGGCAACATCACGCCTGACACATTCCAATTGGCTCTCGAGGCGCAGTCAATGATTCGTGACGGCGTCGTTCCGGTCGATGTCGGCTTGGAGGCACTGGGAGTCGCATCCAGAGAACGCCAGCCTCTCAGGGAAGTTTTGGGACGCATACATCATCCGAATGCGGGCGGCTCCACAAATCGCCTGGGCGAACTTCTTGTCGATGCCCAAATCATTACTCCCGATCAGCTCGATCAAGCGCTCAAAATCAGCATAGAAAGCGGTCTGCCTCTGGGCGGCACCCTTGTCACGCAAGGCATCATTCATGCTTCCCTTCTGCCGACGGTATTGCGCGCGCAGGAGCAAATTCGTGACGGGATGGTTACGCGAGACGCAGCCATTGAAGAATTGAAAGCAGCAATGAAGATATGGGCGAAAGCCGAAGCGGCCATGAAGCGCACTGATTATGCGCATGAAGGTCCGGCAATTAAACCATCCATGGTGATGAGCACGCTGAGAGAATCTCTCGAAATGTCACAGCCTCAGCAGCAGCAGCAGCAGCAGCCGGTACCCATGCCCATGCCTGTGCCCATGCCCATGCCGGTTGTTCAGCAACAACAGCCTTCAAGCTTACACGCGCAACTGATGCAGCAACAGCAGCCAGCACAGCCGCAACATCAACAACCTTCGAGTTTGCATGCGCAATTGCAGCAACAGCAGCAACAGCACTATCAAAATCAACAACCGCAGCCAGTTCCAGTACAGCAGCAGCAAACACAGCCAATGCAAATGCCGCAACATTTGCAACCGCCGATGCCGCAGCCGATGCAGCAAATGCAGCAAATGCCGCAGCCGATGCCGCAAATGCAACAACCTATGCCGCAGCCGGTTCCCACTCCTATTTATGGCTATAACACACCCTACGGGCATGCTCCGTATGGCGGACCTGCACCGGACGACCCATGGGGCAGTTGGCATGGTTCGGTGCCTCGCCATCAAGGTTTAGGCGTGCCACTTCCTGGACTGCCGCAGCCACCGGCAATGCCGCCGGAAGGATACGCACCGCCTCCCGGTTATCCGCCGCAGCCGATGCAACCGATGCCGCAGGGCGGACAGCAATGGCATATGCCTCCTCAGCCTATGCAGCAGCACCAGCAGCTACCACAGCAGCAAAATGCTCCGCTTCCGTCCAACTTGCACGCACAATTGCAGCAATCGCAGCAACCACAACCTGTTGCAGCGCATCAGATGCCGCAGACACCTCCGCCGCAAGCGATGATGCCGCCGCAAAATTCACAACCAGCTCCTCCGGCGCCACCGGCGCCTCCAGCAAATCCTTACTCACCTCCGGCTCCTCCAGCGCCGCCGCCGACACAAGAAGCTGCAGTTCCACCGCAACCGGTTGCAGAAATCGCCAGCCCAAAAGCTGAGCACTTGCAGGTGACCGAAGATAACGCTCATGCACAAAATGCAGGCGGTCAACTGAAAAATGCCGCTGCACAACTGGCATCACGGCTTGGCTGGGCCGCTCCGAAAGGTCCGGACGCGGAGGCTGGAGCTTCCGAGTTGCCGGCTCCCAAGAAACTCTCCTGGGCTTCACCGCAACTTCCCTCGACACCGGCGAAAGAAGAAGAGAACAAAGACCAAAAGCAAGTCCAAGAAAAACAAGACGAGCCGCAAGAAATTCGTGCGGAAAGAGAAACTGCTCAAGATTCGGTTCCTTCAGCCAAGCAAGAGATCGCAGACGCGAAACCGGTACAGGAAAGCGCAGCGGCAGCCAAAGCCGAGCCGATTCAACCAGCTCAGCCCGCTCAATCACCCCACCCGTCCGGTGAGTTTAAGAGCCCGTTTGCAGGTCCGGCCAATCCCCAGTTCGCGGCACCAACTGCGCCGGCTTCCCAGCCTCCTGTGGAAAAAGCGGCAGCCGTCGAGCCACCGGCGCCGCCCATGCCTCCTGCTCTGCCGGTTGCACAAACGCCGACACCGCCAACAGCTCCTTTTGCGCAAGGTTCGAAAATCGAGCTCGAACTTCCCAAAGAAGATGAAAAAGACAAAGCTCCTTCTGAATCTAAGGATGAAGATGATGATGAGCCGGACTTCAAAATGGAATTCGACCTCGAATTGCCTGCTCCGTTCAACAAGCCGCTCGCGCCATCGACTCCGGTTGACACGCCGGCACCAACCCCGGTTCCTGCCGCCGAAGACAAAACGAAACCAGGTCAAGTCGCAGGCTTTGGCAAGGGAACTAAGATCACGCTCAAATCAGATTACGCACCCAATGACACCGGCAGATTGTTTACGATAACCGAGTCGGAAGCGCTCACACTTCTTTCGGATGAAACGACCGTTGATGTCGGTGACGACAAGAAGGATGCCAGTTCCGGCAAAGGGAAGAAGGGCAAAGGCAAAGCTTCTCAATCGCAAACGAAACTGGCCAAACAAGGGAAAGGCAAAAAAGGTCAGGCCGGAAAATCGCAAACAAATATGCAAAGCGTCAAAGAGCAAGAGCCTTTGCCTGCCTGGGCGCCGCAAAAGCATCAAACCCATCCGGCAGCGCTGTTCGGAAGAAAGGGGGGAGGCTCATCTGTTCCGGATTTCATCGAAGATCTCGTACCGGCTGCACAAATTGGCGCCGACTCGCCGATTATCAATCCTGCCGGCGTCATGCATGGCAAGGCGAGCAGCACACAATCGAAAATGGCTTCCATTAAACAACGCGCAGTCTCGCTGTCGGTAAGTAATCTCTTGCCTGTGCCTTTGGAAATTGCCGAAGCACAAGCAGAGCTGGCGTACATCGTCGAGCACAGAGGAACGCCCACCACACCACCGGTGACGTTCACTCCGCCGCCGCCCATGCCGCCACAACCTGAAACTCCGGCAACCATGGTCGAGCTTTTGACTTTGTCCGGTTTCTTCACCAAAAAGGACATTGTCACGGCACTCGACCGAGCATTGGAAGACGCTTCACTGGCACCCGATCTTTTGATGGCACTCGGGCTGGTTGCAGACGATACTCTGGATGTCGTGGTTCGCTGCCAGAGCTTGACGCGCAATCGGTATTTGACGACCGAGCAGGCAATCTATGTATTAGGAGCTGTTCGCAGCGGACGACTTAATTTCGAAGATGCGCTCGCCGAAATCGGCAAATAGCGCCAATTGATATCATGCTGGTTTCTAGTCTTCATCGGCAAAGCAAATGCCGTTGCCGCCGTCTTTCATGCAAGCCATCACAGCCCTGGCTGCGCTGCCGAAGACCTCTTCCACTGCCGGACCCTGACCGTAGCCGCTGTCGACCAGTGGTCTTCCGGAAAAACATGACACCCCTATGCTGACGGTTATCAAATAACTTCGTCCCTTGATCACGACCTCGTAATTTTCAAGGCGAGTACGGATCCGCTCGGCAGCAACCTCGGCTCCGGATCTTGGAGTTTCCGGCAAGATTATTCCGAAAGCATCTTCGCGGCAGCGCCCGATCAAATCGATGTCTCGAATTGATGTAAGCATTACAGCCGCCGCTGCCGCAACGATATTGTCTCCCACTTCCATGCCTCTGGAGTTGGCTATGTCAGTCAATCCGTCCACTGCGACTATTAACAAGGTAAGTGTGCGGTCATAACGGTTGGCGCGCTTTAGTTCGTAATTGAGCCGTTTATAAAAGGTCCGGAAATTGTAGGTCGGTGCCACCAAATCCATGAGCACTCGACGCTCCAACTGCTCTTCGGAAATTTCACTGTCTTCTGCTTCGCTGTCGGCGTAGAGTTTTGTCTGTTCTTTCGGCAATTCAAACACAGGAATTTCGCCGCTCGACCAGGGAAATTGATTGTTCTTGCTGCGAATCTCAGCAATGCGTCGATAAAACTCCGCCTCTTTTGCTTTTTTGTCGTCAACCACGAAATGTCCCCATTGCAACGCAGCAGTATCCCGCGGCCGATTTTATACCCGAGTGAGGTCCGGGCGAACCCATTCTGATATAGTGGCTAAACTCAAAATTTCGGTCCGGAGGTTAGGTGAGGTTATGTCGCAACCGGCAACGGCCACTGATATTGTCTCCAAGAATGGAAAAATCTCGCCGGTGATAAGGACGGTCGAGCAGAGCGATTTTCCGCTGGCTGTGGAAACGTGGAGAACGGCGTTCAATTTCACTGATGTGGAAAGATGGAAGCTTTTTGCATTTGATGTAAGCGATTTTGCCGTCGGTGCTTTCATCGATAATTATCCGCACGCGCTAGCGACAGTGATTATGTTCGATGCTAATTTCAATGGGCGCACAATCAAATGCGGAGGCATCGCCGGCGTCGCCTCCAGCCCTCCCATGCGCAAACAAGGTCTTGTGAGAGCAGTGATTACGGAATGCTTGCGCAGACTGCACGATCAAAATGTCGAAATTTCAGCCTTGTGGCCTTTCTCATATCCGTTTTACGAACGAATGGGATATGCGGTCACCGACCTTCAGTACGATGTTACACAAAAGATCGATGCTATTCCCGATGTCGGCGATAGTTCGCGATTCAGACCGGTGAAACTGGATGACTTTGCAATGATGATGCCCGTGCACCAGCGTTGGAATAAGACATTCAATCTTAGTTTCGAGCGCAACAGCAAGCGCTGGCATCGACAGGTGACACGCCCTGACACGCACTACGCGCTTTATTTGCATGATGACGCTTACATGATCTGGAGTCTGGACAATCGCAAAGAGCGAAAGCTCAAGGTTTTAGAATGGGCATATCTGACCGATGAAGCATTTCTGGACGGACTAGCTCTAATTAAAAACTGCGGGCAGCTATCTTACGACTCCGCGGAATGGACGATGCCGGATCTCGGCCCATTGCTCAAGCTCGGTGTTCAATATCCACCGGCAGAAATTAAAGTGCGGCACGGCATGATGTCGCGCGTGGTGAACAGCGAAGCGTTTTTCAACAACACTGGTTTGAAAGAGCACAGACAGGATATAGCTGATCCTTTGGGAGTAACGGGAAGACCGGCTGATGCCGGCGACACCAGATCGGGTCCCGGACAATTGATTCAGATCGCGGCAGGATTCCTGACGCCCAGCAAAACACTTTCACCGGCAGCACAAGCTCTATATAAGGCAGCAGCATCGATGCCGACATTTTCCGCCGAACAATACTGAGAGGCACCACGGTTAGTGGCACCTCTCAGTCATCATGTGGCAATGCAGTTTGCCCGTCCTTTGCGATTAAGTCGGGACTTCAGTCAGTATTGCAGCACTTCCAACGGGCGATTTCAGGTCTTTATGCGCGTTTGCGGGCGCGCCCCGATTTAGACGATAACCTTTTTTCCACCTGAACCAATATGGTCGAGACAGGAATATCTAAAGCCAGAGCAAGGCGGCTCAGATTTTTAACGGAAATATTTCTGGCGCCGCGTTCCACGTCACTTATATAAGAACGGTGAAAACGGCTCGATTCGGCAAGGTCGCTTTGAGACATGTGCAAGCGCGCTCTGCGTTCCTGCAACACGACTCCCAGTTCTGAGATCAATCTTTCGTGTAAGTTCAAGTCTTTTGCCATAAGCAATATCGACGACGCTGCAATGCGCAGAATCGCCACCCCCCTTATTACAACCATACCCTCAGAATAGTGATTCGAGAAATCACCCATGAGGGGGAGCGTACGCGATCGAGACGAAGTATTTTCCCTGGGAAGTACATGCGGTAACGGTTTCCACAGAAAAACTTTTTTTGAGCGCCGATAATTTGCAGGTCTAGTTTGGGTGACGCATATCAGCGGACAAGTATTGCCTGTTTGCGGCATCCAAAAGAGAACATCGAATTTGCAGATGTCTTAGTTAAGTCGCACTGCAAGAGAGCAACTGAGAAGAGTGCCGAACCGGCGCTTCAGGCACGCATCAGAGTGGCAGCAAAAAATGCCTCGGAGTCTTCGTATCCATGCTGAACCTTGATAAACTTCTCGGCAAAATCAAGCATCGCCTTAGCGTCTTTTTCTCTGCCCAGTTTTTTGAGAAGAGCAGCAAAACTTTCCAGGCAAGTACCCAGGCGCGGCATATTTCGTCTCTGGCGGAAACCTTCGATAGCCAGCTTGTATTGAGCTTCGGCTTCGGCATTCTTGTCCTGTGCCTGGTACAAAAGCGCCAGTTCGAAGCGAAATTCTTCTGCCGGTCCAAGTGGCGAATCGATCGATTTCAATCCTTTATTGATGACTGTCTCGGCTTCGGCAAATTTGCTCAAATGGCGCAACGCAGCCGAATACTTGTGCATCGTTATGAGCACCGAGCGATGGTCGGCACTCAATGTTTTGTCGAAAATATCCAGAGCGCGCTTGTATTGGGTCTCAGCTTCTTCCCATTTGCCTTCTTTTGCAGCGCAATCTCCCAGGTGTTCGACAACAGGGCCCAGGTAGTAGTGACCGGCATAGAAATTCTTTTCAAGAAGAGCGACGGCTCGGTTAAATTGTTCGCGTGCGGGATCGACTCTGCCGGTTTGCAGGTAAAGTGCACCCAGCTCGTCAAGAAGTTGGCTGACCGTATGGTCGTCCTCTCCGATGGCGCTTATGCGCTTCTCGATGGCTTGCTTGTAAAGCGCCTCGGCTTCCGACCGCTCCTGTTGGTGAAGGCTTTCCTTTGCCTTCGCCCAGAGGCTGTTGGATTCGTTTAGCTGGCTAAGGTTTTTGGCTGTGAGCTTGTCTGTCATATATCCATTATTCTGCAAGGAAACCGGAACCAAAGTATCATACACAGACCGTGCAATTCCTTCCCCTGCCTCTTCGTAACCTGGCAAGAGTCTTTACCGGTTCGGGGCGCAGGAGGCTTGTCAATGAAAACCGCCATGATCGACGCAAAATCGCTGATTGAAAAATTAGAACTGAAGCCGCTGCCTCTTGAGGGCGGCTATTTCCGGGAAACTTATCGCAGTGCAGAAACGCTGCCCTCAAGGTCGGACGGCAGCCGAAAGTCCGTCTCTACCTGCATCTACTTCCTTTTAACCAGCGAAACTTTTTCTGCTTTTCATCGCCTGCCATCCGATGAAATCTGGCATTTCTACGGGGGCGACGCGGTAAAACTTTATACGGTTTCTGACGATGGAAACCTTGAGACCACGCAACTTTGTGCTGAAATCGGCCCCGGCGTTGCACCACAGGCGGTGGTAAAAGCAGGAGACTGGCAGGCAGCAGAACTGGCGGAGGGTGGCGGTTGTGCCCTTTTAGGATGCACTGTTGCTCCAGCTTTTGATTTCGTGGATTACGAGCACGGCGACCGGGAATCATTGCTCAAGCAATTTCCGCAGCACAAAGACATTATTTTGAAGCTGACCAGATAAACCGAAAGGGGAAATGACGTGTCCGAAACAAATGTGAAGAAAGAGTCCACCACACTTACTGAACAAGAACTCGCGATTGTGGAAAAAACAGTGGAGATGGTCAAGGAAAAACTTTCCGCCGAATCCACAGGACACGATTACTTCCACATTATGCGCGTCAGAAAGCTGGCGGCCAGGCTGGCGCGAGAGGAAGGAGCAGATTCTTATATCGTCGAACTGGCTGCTTTATTGCACGATATCGCTGATTGGAAGTTTCACGAAGGAGACCTGGAAGTCGGTCCTCGCGTTGCCGAAGAATGGCTCCAGTCGCAGGGCGCCGGCAAGGAAGCCATTGAAAAGGTCAAGAACATCATTCGCGAAGTTTCATACAAAGGCGCCGGAGTGAAAACACAACCGCCGTCCCTGGAAGGAAAAGTAGTGCAGGATGCCGACAGGCTGGATGCTCTGGGCGCCATCGGCATCGCCAGAACATTTGCCTATGGAGGCAGGTTCGAGCGCCCCATGTACGATCCGGAACAACCGCCGGTCATGCATCAAACTTTTGAGGAATACAAGAACGCCAAGGGCTCGACCCTCAACCACTTTTATGAAAAGATATTTCTGCTTAAAGACAGGCTCAATACAGACTCTGCACGCGCCCTGGCTGAAGAGCGGCATAAATACGTGGAAGATTTTGTCGAAAGATTTTTGCTCGAATGGGAGGGCAAAATGTGAAATCGTGATGAGATATAATTCACCCTCACCTTGAATGCACTAAATCTAAGAAGGTTTTTCCAAATGACAGATACGAGCGAGAGCGACCTTAGAAATAAAATCCTGGGTAACGTAAAAGACCGCAACGCCAGTGAAGAAACGAGGCAATGGCTTTCAGTTTTGGATTCCAGTGCTTTGCAAGCAGATCAGACCTTGCATTTGAACCAGTTGCCGGAAGCTGAAAACCTCAGCACAAGCGCTTTCGTAGATTTGCTCTTCGACTATCTCAGTCGTTATGTTGCCGAATTCAACAAAAATCCTATCCACGAATCTTTGAAGGTTCACTGCGAAAGACCAAAAGGAGAGTACGAATTTCAGGACTTCACCCGTTTTCCCCAACCAGTCAAATACTTTCAGGGTCATGTATCCACCCGCGAGTGGGCTGTCGTAGTTCAAGCGTACAAGAACAAAATCCTCGCATTCGTGGTGCCCAGCGACATTCTTATCGGTTTCCGCCCGGGCGATCCGACCCGCCGCCCATACATGGAGATTATCGAGAAAGATGAGGACGGCGCCACCAAACGAACTCTGCTTAATCGCGGACTTTCCAGCGCCAATATCGGGCAGCTCGCCAAACGTATTTTCGGTCAAGTGATAAAGGTTGCACGCAACGAAACGTCCGATACCGAAGAATTCAAAATCGCATCGCACGCCGAGCAAGAAGCTGTCGATCCGGATCGCTCGTACGACGCAGATGAAAGCAAATGGCTTTTATCCGAGCAAGATTTCCTCGAAATGAGACGCTCAGGCGGTGGCGGCACACCGGCACAGGCAGCTCCGAAGGGCAAACAAGGCATACCGGAGCAATTCGCATCCAACAGCCAAAATGTAGCCAATCTCTGCATGCAAATCGTCGCAGATATCGACAAAGAGCTGGCAAGTCTGGAGCAAATCGGCATAGCGGCGATGAAAACCGATGCGATGAAAGAGATCAATTTTGCAATGAAACGCTCACAAGTTTTGAAGAATCTGAAAGACAAGATTCTCGACTTTGCCTCTGATTGGGACACTTGCCTTAATGGAGAGCGATGAGCTCCTCGAGTCCAAGCAAAGAGAAGACCGACGATCGCGACCGGCCGCTGCGCGAGGATGTGCGATTGCTCGGCAGTCTTCTGGGCGACACAATTAAGCGCTTCGAGGGAAATGAGCTGTTCGACATCGTCGAGCAGTTCAGGCAACTTTCCAAGGCGATTCATAACACACCGACCGCCGAACTGAGAAAAGAACTGTCGGACCTTGTGGAAAGCCTCGATGTGGAAAAAGCCGGCAAAGTCATAAAGGCCTTCCTGACTTACTTCGACTTGATAAATATCGCCGAGCAAAATCATCGTGTGAGGCGCAGGACTGAAAGAGAGCTTGAAGCAAACGACCGCCCCGAGCCTGACTCGCTGACCAATGTGTTTCACCGCATGGAAAACGATCGGCAGTCCCGCGCCAAATTGAAAGACGCCATCTCGCAACTGGATATTCAGGTTGTTTTCACAGCGCACCCCACAGAAATTACGCGCCGAACTGTTTTGATCAAACAGCTTGATCTGGCGCGCATTCTCAAACGCAGAGATCATCCACCCCTGTCTCGGCGCGAATCCAAAGCGATCTCAGATGAGCTTTTGAAACTGATCGAATCGCTCTGGTTGACCGATCATGTGATCTATTTCAAACCGCAGGTGATGGACGAAGTTCGATATGGGCTTTACCACTTCGAAAATGTAGTGATAAGAGCAATTCTCGATGTGCACCACGATCTGGTTAACGAACTGGATAAGCTGAACGGAGAGACAAAATGGAACGCGATGGAAAGCCGGCGCTTCGTAACCTTCGGCTCCTGGATTGGCGGC
>Ga0268299_1003451_pt1 | contig 14538 bp, 15 predicted proteins | sample NOBtaG_FD_193484 | JGI IMG/M metagenome (GOLD analysis project Ga0268299, IMG submission 193484) | Activated sludge microbial communities from bioreactor in Nijmegen, Gelderland, Netherland - NOB reactor | ecosystem: Engineered > Bioreactor > Aerobic > Activated sludge | place: Netherlands...
GCTTGTGTTCAATGCGGCGCAGCAGACTTTCTCCGTCGCAGCGGGGATCGCGATCTTTCGAGCAGCCGGAGGAGAGTCTGTTCTGGCACAGACTCCGCAGTTCCTACCCTTCGTGCTTCTTGTCTTCGCCTACTTCGTCGTAAACAAGCTGGCCGTTAGCACCGTTGTGGCTACCACGACAGGCACGGCGACGCTCGTGCACTGGGTCAAGAGTATGCGCGGGTCGGCATTGTATGATGCGCTGTCGATGCCACTCATTGCATTCTTTGCAATAGCGTTCGCTCGTCTTGGTGCCGGCTGGACTGCGATTCTTGCTCTACCGATGCTGGGCATTCGTCAGCTCTATCGAACGGTTTACGCGCTCGAGAAGGTGAATGAAGAGCTGCTCCAGCTGATGGTTGCCTCGATCGAGGCTCGAGATCCGTACACTTCTGGGCATTCTCAGCGGGTCTCGCGCTACGCGCGGGAGATTGCGCGTCTAGTTGGTCTCCCCGCGCGCCAAATTGACCGAGTCGAGATTGCGGCGTTGCTCCACGACGTCGGAAAGATTCATGAAGAGTTCGCTCACATCCTTCGTAAGCCGGGGCGATTGACGGATGCCGAGTTCGCTCAGATGAAGCTGCACCCGATCAGAAGCGCAGAGCTGGTCGGAAAGGTCTCGCACTTTTCGGATCTCGTTTCTGCTGTGCGTGCGCATCACGAGACGTGGGACGGCCGAGGGTACCCCGACCAGTTGGTTGGGGAGAGCATCCCGATTGCGGCGCGCGTTATCGCCATCGCGGATACGATTGATGCCATGACAACATCCCGCCCGTATCGGCCTGGGATGACGATGGACGACGTGCGGGCTGAGATTGTCAAGGAAAGAGAGCGCCAGTTTGACCCGAGGATGGCGGACGCAATTACCTCGGCACACACCTGGCAGATTCTCACCGCGACGGTTGAGCAAGCAAAGCGGGAATATCCCGTTCATGAGGTGGTGTTCACCGATGCAGCGCTGCTTTCCGGGAACACCGGAGAGTTCGTTTTCCTTACTTCGCGCTAGTCAGCCTGCAATCTCGCGCAGGAGTGGCATTCCTGGCGGAATCTTCAGTCCGCGCGCAGTGACCCTCTGCAAGACGTGTTCACGGGCAAGCGATTCAGTTTCGCTGTCTCCGCCGAGATGTCTGGCCGTCATCATGCAGTACTCCAGTACCGAGTCGCCCGCATAGCGTCCCACAAACGACTCTGCGGCTCGCACGGCATCTCGGAGTGCCAGTCTCGCCTCCTCCAGCTGGCCTCGCGTCGCGTACGCCGCTGCCAGCAACGCTAGCTCGCTCGCCTTCGACTGAGTTCTGCCTATGCGGTCTACCTCCTGTCTTCGCGCGAGTATCTGACTGGTGACGCCACCCTGACGTCCTGTAAAGAACTCTAGGCGATGCCGCATGTGCGCCGCTGCTGACGACGTCGATGCAATAGCACGATCGTCTTTCGCATCGGTCAGGCGAGCGAGCCACCTGGCCGCTTCACTGGCGCTTCCCTGGTCGAGGTGGGTATTGAACAGCAGTTCTGCTGCGAGGCGGCCGGCGAGTTCGAGGCTGTTCGCTTGAGCGAGCGTGAATGCTGCCTCCGCAGTCGCAACTGATTCTTCCACAAGGCCACCGATCCGCAGCGCGTGCGCAGCGCAGCGAAGCATTAGGCACTGGTCGCTGATCGGAAGACCCTTAAGGTCGACCCTTCTTAGGTCGTCATAGGCAACGCTGATGTCTGCTGCGCTGCCGAGCTCCGCAGCATAGATCAGCTTGACAAGCGCGGATGTGGGAGTCGAGTCCGAGGGCCCCACGGCCTCGGCACAAAGTCTTGCGAATTCTCTCATGCCGCGGCTGTCACCGGCGTTGCTGGTCGCGCGAATTCCCCAGAGGCACGCGCGAGCCGCATCCTGCGAGGACAGCGAACCAGATCCAGCAACGAAGAGAAGTTCCGCTGTGGGTGCTCGGTCAGCCATGTCGAGCATGATGTGTGCATCCGTGGATACGCAAACGCCATCTGAAGTCTCTCTGCATTGTGCGAGGCGCCCTGTGCCCAAGAGGGCGACTGATTCACGAACAGCGAGGCGCGCACGAGCGAGTGTCGCACTTGCAGCTACCGGCTGTGCCCGCACGGCCTCGAGTGCGGATTCATGCAAGCCAGCCGCAAGAAGGGAATCAATGCTTCGAAGGCGGAAGTCGATCGAACGAATCTGTTCGCCCGCAAGCTGAAGAAGATCTGCAAGCCTGCTGAGTGCGCCTGAACTCAGCTCCTCGTTCTCCAACTGCAGTATCTCCGCGCACTCAAGCGCCAAGGCCGCAAGGACCACGTCAGGCGTAGCTGCGAGAATGGCCTCTCGCCAACTGTCATGAAGTCGCAGATTCCTCGCGTGGTCAACATGGAGTACTCCCTCTTGGGAAAGTGCGTCGATTGCCGCAATGAATGCTCCACGCTCCATCGCAGAAGACTGCTGCACCCTGCTGATGGTTGCTGTGTTCCCGAGAAGCGCGATGACGCGTAAGAGGAGTATTGACTCTGCCGGTTGCGTGGAGAGGTTCCGAGCCACCACATCAGCGAGTGTCGTTGGCAGCGCTGCAAGCGAGCCACCTCTGACGTGCGACAATGCGAGTTCGCGCGCGAACAGAGGGTGGCCGCCGGCCTTCTCTGCGATGTGGTCCAGCGCATCATCGGTGGGCGTGCTCTGATGAGCCCCCGCCGTGGCTGCAGCCAATTCTCTCGTAGCGAGCGGAGTCAGGCCTCGCAGGCGGACCTGTTGTATGCCGAGCCTACCACCGGCGCGATCGTTCTGAGGCAAAGCACCCGGATGGGTTGCTGCGATACAGCTGCACCTTCCAGTCTGAATATCAAGCAGCATCGCGTTGATGGTCGTGATCGATCGACTGTCGGCATTCTGAAGGTCATCGAGGGTAAGGAGGGTTCGCGCCTCGTGGCTTATCGCTTCGATCACTGCAACAAGCGCGCGCCGAATATCCGATTCGGTAGTGACGGGACCGAAGCTGATGCCTCCTTCGGGCGCCACATCCTCTCTGAGCAAGGCGCGCATCGTTTCCATCGACCGAGTGTCGACCGCGACTGCTCCCGGCTGGGCAATTAGGGTCTTGCAGAGCTCTCGAACGGCTGCCCACGGATGCGAAGCCAACGTCGCCTCCGCCCGCACCGCCACACACCGCACCCCGCGAATCGCGGCATACTCCCGCGCCTCCGCCAGCAGCCGCGACTTCCCATACCCGGACGGCCCCACCAGCAGCACAGACCGACTCCGCCCCAACAGCGCAGACTCCACCGCCTGCGTCAGTGCAGACATCTCCTCCTCCCGCCCCACCAGCGGCACCTCCCGCGGACCGGTCGGGATCCAGCTCGCCCGCCGCTCGGCGATCCGCTTGCGCAGCTGCAGCGCCGGCTTGCCGACCGACCCGTCGCCGGTGCCGACCTCGGCGAGGTAGCCGTCGAGGATCTCGAGGGCGAGGGTCTTGGCCCCCGACATCGAGGCGGCCTCCGCGCGGGCGAGGGTTGCCTCCTCATGCAGCGGGTCGGTCTGCAGTACGGCCTTGGCCCAACGGTCCAGGTCGGCCCAACGGCCCTGCGATCGCGCGCTCGCAATCAGCTGCATCGCGGCCTTCCGCGCCTGATGGCTGACCTCGCTGCGGATGCCGTCACACCAGTCGAGGAACGCGCGCGGGAGGCGCGAGCTGAATGTCGGACCGAAGGCCAGAGCGCCCTCGACGTCCTGGGCGGTGGCGCTCTCGGGCCAGCCGGCCGCGAGGCAGCGGCGCAGGTCGCTGTCGACCTTCCCGGGATCGAGGCGCAGGGTATCGCCGTCCTCGAGGAAGCCCATGCCCTTCTGCCGCAGCCGGTACAGCATCTGCCGCATGGCATGCCGCCGCGCCTCCTCCTCGCCACCGGGCCAGAAGGTGTCGAGGACGTCGTCGCGGGACACGCGCTCCCCCGCACGGGTTGTGAGGTACAGGCCCAGCGCGAACAACGCCTCGGTGCCCATGCCGATGCGGCGCGTGCCCACGGTGAACTCGGTCGCCCCGAGCACGCGGACCACGACATGGTCGGACGGGACTGCAGCGCGCGCCATGGCTCCGAATGCAGGGGGCGGCCGTCACCAAACCGTCACCGGACGGCTGGGCTCCTACAATGCCGCCCCCCGGCGGCGCTCGCTAGAGGCCTACTTCTTCAGTCCGAGGATCTGCTCGATCCCCACACCCTCGGCTTCGGCCTGGAAGTTCAACACCACGCGGTGCCGCAGCACGCTGAACGCGACGGCATCCACGTCCTCCAGATCCGGCACCGCACGGCCATCCATCGCCGCGCGCGCCTTCGCACCGAGCACGAGATTCTGACCGGCGCGCGGGCCGGCGCCGACGCTCACGTACTTGCGCACCGCGGGCGAGGCGCCCTCCTCACCCGGACGCGTCGCCCGCGCGAGGCCCACGGCGTAGCTCACCAGCGACGGCGGCGCGGGCAGGCGACGCACCAGCTTCTGCATCTCCAACACCTCGGCCGCGTTCAGCGAGGGCTTCACCACGCCCTTCTGCACGCCCGTCGTGGTCGAGACGATCGCCTCCTCCTCGCTCACGCTGGGATACCCGATGCGCAACTCATACATGAAGCGGTCGAGCTGAGCCTCGGGCAGGTGGTACGTGCCCTCCTGCTCGATCGGGTTCTGCGTGGCGAGCACGAAGAACGGTTCGGGCAGCGCGTACGTCTTGCCCGCCACCGTCACCGTGTGCTCCTGCATGGCCTGCAGCAGCGCCGCCTGCGTCTTCGGCGGGGCACGGTTGATCTCGTCCGCGAGCACGATGTTGCCGAACACCGGACCGCGCGCGAAGGTGAACGCGCGCTTCCCCGTGCCGTGGTCCTCCTCGAGCAGCTCCGTGCCCGTGATGTCGCTGGGCATCAGGTCCGGCGTGAACTGGATGCGGCTGAACTGCAGGTCCAGCGCCTCGCTGATCGTCTGGATGAGCAGCGTCTTCGCGAGTCCCGGCACGCCGACGAGCAGCACGTGGCCTCCCGCCAGCACCGCACTGGTCATCATGTCCACGATGTCCGTCTGGCCCACGATGCGCTGGGCGACTTGCCGCCCCATCTCGCGCCGCGCCTCGGCAAGGCGCGCCAACAGCTCCAGGTCTCGCGCGTCCGCCGCGGCGTCACGCACTGCAGTCTGACTCACAGGCTCTCTCGGAATGGGGTCCGGCGGGGGTTCGGCAATCTAACGCGCGGTGACAGTTCCATGACACTCACCGCCCACGCCCTGCCGATCATATACGCATGGCCCTGCCCCATTTGTTGCTGGTGAACCTCGGGACCCCCGACGCCCCGACCCCGGAGTCGGTGCGCCGCTTCCTCGATGAGTTCCTGTCGGACCCGGACGTCATCGACTTTCCCAAGTGGTTCTGGCAGCCGATCCTCCAGGGCATCATCCTCCGCACGCGGCCGAAGAAAGTCGCGCATGCCTACGAGTCCATCTGGACGCCCGAAGGCTCGCCGCTGCGCGCCAGCACGGAGCGGATCGTGGCGCAGCTGCGCGCCGAGTCCAACGGGCGGTTCACCGTGAGCGCGGCGTATCGCTACGGCGAGCCGAGCATCGGGTCGGAGAAGGCCCGCCTCAAGGCCGCGGGCGTCGATCGCATCATCGTCGTGCCGCTCTTCCCGCAGCGCACGTCGAGCACGACCGGCACGGCCTTCCGCCGAGCCTTCGAGTCGGCGGTCTCTCTTGAGCTCGGCGTCCCCGTCATCGACCGCGTGATCCCTGCGACCGATCCCGGCTACATCCGGGCGCAGGCCGATCGCTTCTTCGAGGCGATTGCCCACGAACCGGCCCCGCCGGACCATATCGTCATCTCGTACCACGGCATTCCGGAGCGCTACGACCGCAACGAGCGTCGCGCGTATTCCTCGGACTGCTGCCACACGACGACCGCGCTGCTCGAAGCCATCAACTGGCCGGTGGAGAAGTCCACGCTGACCTTCCAGAGCAAGTTCGGCCCGGAGAAGTGGCTGACGCCGGCCACCGATGCCGTGCTGGAGAACTTGCCGGGTCGCGGCATCAAGAGCGTGGCGGTCATCACGCCGGGCTTCGTCACCGACGGGCTCGAGACCATCGAGGAGATCGGCGACCGCGGACGCGAAAGCTTCATGGAAGCCGGTGGCGAGCGTTTCATCCGCGTGCCCGCGGTCGATACGCACCCGGCGTTCATTCGCTCGCTGGCGCAGCTCGCCGTCGCCTGACCGCGTCGCACGGCATGGCTGCACCTCAGTCTGAAGGCGCGGAGCAGGACCTCGGCCTCATCGGCCTCTCCTGGCGTCACGCGAGCGCGGACCGACTGGCCGAGTTCACGCTCGGCCGCGAGGACCGCAGCGCGCAGCTGCGCGCGCTCGCCGCGGCGCTCGAGGTCGACGAGCTGTTCTATCTCGCCACCTGCAACCGCGTGGAGATCGCATTCGCCGGTGGCGCGGCGCTTGGCGTTCCGGAACGTCGCGCGCGTTTGCTGAAGCACTTCGGCGCCGACACCCAGGCGCGCGTGCTGCGCGCCTGGGCGGGCGAAGGGGCCATCGAGCATCTCTACTTGGTGGCCAGCGGCCTCGACTCCGCCCGGGCCGGCGAGAGCGAGATCATGGGGCAGCTCAAGGCCGCGGCCATCGAGTGTGATGCCGCCGGCCTGCTCGGCCCGACGCTGCGCGCCCTCGTGGACGACGCGCTCCGCGTCGCGCGCCGCGTTCGTCCGGTGACCGACGGACACGTCGGGCGCGCCTCGCTCGCCGACATCGCGCTCACCCACGTACTCGCGCGGCTCGAGACGCAGCCGGGTGCCGTGGCGCTGGTCGGCGTTTCGCCGATGACGCTGCACTGCGCCAACGCGCTCGTCGAGCGGGGGATCCCGGCGCTCTTGGTCAACCGCAGCGTCGATCGCGCGATGGCCGTGGCGCCGGAGGGCGTGAAGGTGCGCTCACTCGAGGCGTTCCGGCTCTCGCCCGACGTCGTCAGCGCCGTGCTGCTCGCCACGGGCGCGCGGGAGCCGTTGTTCTCCGACGCGGACTGCCGACGGCTCGCCAAGCGCGGCAGCGGCGGATTGCCGCCACTGATCGTCGACCTCGGCGTACCCCCCTCGTTGCGTCCCGAGGAGGCGGAACGGGCCGGAATGGCCCACATTGGTATGGATAGCATCACCCGCGCCGCGGAGGCCGACCGCGAGGAGGCCTTGGCGTCGCTGGGGGAGGCCCGTGCACTCGTGGACACCGCGCTCGATGAGCGGCGCACGCGCGCGTGGACGGCGCTGATCGATCCAACCATCGTGGAGCTGCGCCGTCGCTACGCCGACCGCGCGCAGACGGAAGTGGAGCGCATCCTGACGCACGAACTCAAGTCGCTGGACGAATCGGAGCGCGAGGCGCTGCGCCGGTGGGCGGCCAGCCTCTCGCACCAACTGGCGCACGTCCCCTCGCGCGGCCTGCGTGACTTGGCGGCCAGTGCGGGTCCCGAGGCGGCGGCAGAGTTCCTCGCCGTGGCCGAGCCGGAACTCGCGCGGGACCTGCGCCGACGCCTGGTGCATCCATGAGCCGCGCACGCCCGCGCTCGCCTTCGACGCGCAGCGTGCAGGTCGGATTCTTCCTGCTCTTGCTCGTCTGTGCCGCCCAGCTCGCCTTCTGGATGTGGGACGAGTGGCGCTACACCGCGCTGATGACGGATCGCCTCTCGGTGGCGCTGACCGCGACGGGCGCGGGCAGCGACCAGCTCGCGCAGCTCGCCACCGAGCGCGCGCAGCGCTTGAACCGCTATGCCTGGGAGGGGGCGTTCTTCCTCTCCGTGCTGATCGCGGCGATGGCCGTCGTGCTGAAGGCGCTGCGGGAAGAAGCGGAGCTGCGCCGGCGGCAGGAGCAGTTCCTCGCGGCGGTGTCGCATGAGTTCAAGAGCCCGCTGGCATCGCTGCGGCTCTCCGTCGAGACGCTCTCGCTGCGGGATCCGGCACCGGCGGAACGCGCCGAACTCGTGCGGCGCATCGTCGTCGAGCTCGGCCGCCTCGAGCGCATGGTCGCCAACACACTCGACACGTCGCGCCTCGCGAGCGGCGGCGAATCGTTCCCCGAGCGGGTCGCCCTCGACGAGATCGTCGCCGAGATGACGGAGGAGCTGCGCGAGTTCGCCGCCGAGTGCGGCGTGCGCGTCGAGGCGCAGATGTCGCACGCGCTCACCGTGCACGCCGATCGCGAGGGCGTGCGCACGGTGGTGCGCAATCTCCTGCATAACGCCATCAAGGCCAGTCCGAAGGACGGCGTCGTGCAGGTGCGCGGCGAGGCCGACCTGCACGACGTGCTCCTCGAGGTCAGTGACGACGGCGTGGGCTTCGCGCCGAAGGAGGCGCCACGGCTGTTCGAGCAGTTCTACCGCGTGGAAGGTGACGGCCGCGGGCGGATGCAGGGCACCGGCCTCGGGCTCTACCTTGTGGAGCGGCTCGTCACGCATGCCGGCGGTCGCGTGCGTGCCCAGAGCGCCGGCCATGGGCTCGGCGCCGTCTTCACCGTACGCTGGCCGCGGCCGGCGGAGGATCGTTCGTGAGTGCATCGCCAGCCAAGGTCCTGCTCGTCGAGGACGAACCGAATCTCGCGCGGGGCATCCGCGAGAACCTCGTGCACGAGGGTTATGACGTCGACCTCGTCACCGATGGCGTGGCGGCGCTCGCGCGCATGCGCGCCCACGACTACGCCGTGGTCGTGCTCGACGTGATGCTGCCGGGCATGGACGGGTTCACCGTCTGCGAGACGGTGCGCCGCGAGGGCAACGACACCCCGGTGCTGTTCCTGACGGCCAAGGGTGGCCCGCATGACCGGATCCGCGGCCTCGAGGCTGGTGGCGACGACTATCTGCCGAAGCCCTTCCACCTGCGCGAGCTGCTGCTGCGCGTGGCGGCCATCGTGCGGCGGCGCACGCGCTTCGACGCCTTGCTGGGCAGCCGCGAGACGCTGCAGTTCGGCGGCAACGAGTTCGACTTCACGAGTTTCCGCGGCCGCAGCTGGGACGGGCAGGAGCAGCAGCTCACGCCGAAGGAAGCGTTGATCCTCGCCGAGCTGGCGAAGCGCGACGGGCGCGTCGTGTGGCGCGAGGACCTCTTGGAGCGCGTGTGGGGCGGGGAGGTGCTGCCGAGCTCACGCACGATCGACAACTTCATCGTGAAGTTGCGCAAGCGATTCGAACGCGAGCCGGATCGGCCGCGGCACTTCCACACGGTGCGCGGCGTGGGCTATCGCTTCACGGCGGCGGGTGAGGATCCTGCCGAGTAACGTCGCGCTCAGTGCACGACGAAGGCGACGCGATGCTCGACGGGGAAGTTGCGCGACGGCAGCGTCGCGACCGCGACGTAGCTGCCCGGCTGCGGATCCGTCCACGACTCGGCGAACGTGAGCGACTCGCTGGCGCGCAGCACCTTGCTCTGCACGACCTGCGTGAACATGCGATCCTCGCTCCAGCGCCAGACTTCGCGGCCAAGCGTGTCGAGGACGATGATGTCGTGCGTGCGTCCGTCGTTGAAGAGCACTTCGAGCTTGCGCGCGCTGGCGTTGACGACATCGAAGCTGAAATGCACGCCGTTGTTGACGTCGATCTCGAGCGTCGGGGCGAGCGGTGCGCGCGCATCGACGGGTGCGCTGCGCTTCACGGTACTGCGTTCCGTTGCCGCTTCGCTCCGTGGACGCGGTCCGCACGCAAACGCGAGCACCGCGATACACACGAGAGTGAAGGGAACTTTTTCACGCATCTGGACAGCACCGGTGGGGGTGGTGACTAACTTATCAACAGCTGGACGATTCGTCAAATGCTAGGTCACGGCTAACTGCCTGTCGGACGTGTACTTGCCGTAGCATCACGAATGTTCGGTCCAGTTGGACATGGCGTGGAAAACCCGAACCTCCGGGGTTGGACAGCGGTCTGGACCGGAGGTTCTTGCCGCCAAGACGCGTCGCCGAGGGAGAGGTAACAGGGGCTGGATTTCGCCCGGGGTTTTTGCTTGCGAAAAATTTCACAAGCTCCTATTTTTCAAGGCTGAAATGGAGTCCGAACCGCCCTCTGGGGTACCGCGGGACCCCCGCCCATCGGGCGAGGATCCCCTGAGGAAGCTGGCGCAGCATTCGGGGGGCATCGGCTCCCTGGGCGCGGCCGGCAAGTACGCGGGTCTCGGGCTGCAGTTCGCGCTCTCGATCCTCCTGTTCCTGTACCTGGGGCAATGGGCGGATCGGCGCATCGGGACCAACGGTGTGTTCGCGCTGGTTGGTGCGTTTCTGGGCTTCGGGGCGGCGTTCTACTCGATCTACCGGAGTCTGATGGCCGACCAGCGGCGGGAAGAGGAGGCGGAGGCGCGGAAACGCGCCGAGGCCAAGCGGACGGGGGCGGGGCAGTGAAGAAGGCGCTGGCCTTCTTCGCGATCGCGGCGCTGCTGACGCTCGGGGGTGCCTGGGGCATCACCGCGCTGCGGCCGGAGCCGGAGATTGCCCGGGCGGTCTGGACGTCGGCGGTGATTGCGTTGGGGGTGCAGCTGCTCTCGTTCGTGATCGCGAAGCCGTTCGTGGCGACCAACCCGATCGCCGGGTGGGGGTTGGGGTCGCTGTTGCGGATGTTGGTGCTGGTGCTCTACGCGGTGGTCGGCACGAAGGCCTTAGGGCTCGCGGCCGGTCCCGCGTTAATGAGTCTGGTGGGATTCCTGTTCGTCACGATGCTGGTTGAGCCTCTCTTCCTGAAGCAATGAAGATCGCACGCATACTGACGGTGATGGCCGCGCTCCTCCTCTCCGCTGCGCCCCTGCGCGCGGAGGAGGCCCCGGCGACCGAGAAGGTCGACATCATCACGCCGCACATCACCGACGGCGACCACATGGAGATCCCGTGGATCCTGCCGCCCTTCTTCAAGGAGATCCATCTCCCGAAGTATGAGGCGCTGCAGTTCCACATCGGCGGCATCGAGGTGGACCTCTCGCCGACCAAGCACGTGTACTTCCTGCTGATCGGCGCGACGCTGCTCGTGACCGTGATGACGCTGGTGGCGCGCTCGCATGCGCGCACGGCGGCGCAGGGCACGGCGCCGAAGGGTGCGGCGAACGGCTTCGAGGCGATGATCCTCTACATCCGCAACGAGGTCATCCTGCCGAACGTGGGCCACCACGGCGAGGGCTTCGTGCCCTACCTGCTGACGGTCTTCTTCTTCATCCTGACGCTGAACCTGCTGGGCCTCGTGCCCTACGGGTCGACGGCCACCGGCAACATCTCCGTGACGGCGACGCTGGCCTTCCTGACCTTCGTGACGGTCGAGATCGCCGGCATCCGGGCCAACGGCTGGGGCTATCTCAATACGATCTTCTATTGGAACAACGACCTGCCGATGGTCATGCGGCCGTTGATGTTCGCGATCCTCACGCCCGTCGAGCTGATCGGCAAGATCACGAAGCCGTTCGCGCTGGCCATCCGTCTCTTCGCCAACATGACGGCCGGCCACATCGTGCTGCTCGCGATGATGGGTCTCTTCTTCAGCTTCGGCCTCCCGATCGGCGTGGCGCCGCTGGGCATGGCCGTGGCGATCATGTTCCTCGAGTTGTTTGTGGCGTTCCTCCAGGCCTTCGTGTTCACGCTGCTGTCGAGCGTGTTCATCGGGCTGATCCGGGAGGCGCACCACTAGACGGCAGTCGGGAGTTGGCAGTTGGGAGTTGGGAGGGACTGCAACGACACCTCTCACTACTTCCAACTCACAACTTCCAACTGCCGTTACGTAGCCCGGCGAGCGCCGGGTGAATCTCGCTGAGTCGCAAGACTCGCCGGCGAGTAGCGTCGCAAGACGCGCAGGACCACGCTGGACCAATCACTTACAGGGTTCCTCCAATGATCACGCTCGTCCCGATGCTCCAGGAAGCCGCCACGGCGGTCGCCAACAACAACCAGGGTCTCTCGCTCATCGGTGCCGCGCTCGGCGCCGGCCTCGCCGTCGTCGGCGCGGGCATGGGCATCGGCCGCATCGGCGGCTCGGCCGTCGAGGGCATGGCCCGTCAGCCGGAAGCGGCTGGCAAGATCCAGACGGCTGCGCTGATTCTCGCCGCCTTCATCGAAGGCGCCGCGCTGTTCGGCATCGTCGTCGCGTTCTCGATCCAGGGCAAGTTCTAAGCTGGACCGGTGGAGCGGGGCGCCGACCGGCGCTCCGCTTCACCACCCCCTTCCGACGCTGTACTCCGCGACTTCCCTCGGCCTCTCGCCGATTTCCACTCGGATACTCCGATGCGCACGCTTCTCACCGCCGTTGCCCTGCTCCTCCTCACTGCCTCGCCGGCGTTCGCCGCGGCCGAGGGCGGCAAGGTCAACCTGCTCGACCCGCACTACGGCCTCATCACGTGGACGATCGTTGTCTTCTTCGCGACGTTCTTCCTCCTCCGCAAGTTCGCGTGGGGCCCGATCCTCTCGGCCGTGCAGGGCCGCGAGCAGGCGCTCCTCGACGCCATCGCGTCGGCCGAGCGTGACCGCAACGAGGCCGCCAAGCTCGTCGCCGAGCAGAAGGCCGCCATCGAAGCCGCGCGCAACGAGGCGCAGCGCTACATCGCCGACGGCCGCGCGACGGCCGAGTCGATGCGCTCCGAGATGCTGGAGCAGACGCGCCAGCAGCAGGCTGAGTTGCTGGAGCGCGCGCGCAAGGAGATCGAGGCCGAGAAGGCCAAGGCCATCGACGAGCTGCGCCGCGAAGCCGTGGACCTCGCGCTGGCCGGTGCCGGCAAGCTGATCGGGCAGAAGCTCGACGGCGCGACCGACCGCCAGATGGTCGAGCAGTACCTCGCCTCGCTCGGGAAGAAGTAAATGCGCGAGACCTCGATCGCCCGCAACTATGCCGAGGCCCTGCTGGCGCTTGCCGGCAAGGCCAAGGATACGGCGGGCTTTGGCGCCCTCATCAGCGCGCTGGGCGACGCGGTGAGCGGCGACGCGAACCTGCAGCACTTCCTCGAGGCGCCGCAGATTTCCGCGGCGCAGAAGAGCTCCGTGCTCGGCAAGGCGCTGGCCGACAAGGCGCCGCGTGCATTCGTGCTGTTCGTGCAGAAGCTGGTGCACAACCGTCGACAGATGCTGATTCCGGCGATTGCCACCGAGTACCACGACCTGCTGGATGCGGCCGAAGGCCGCGTGCATGCGCGCGTGACCGTGGCACGGGCCTACGATGCCGCGGCCACGGAGTCGCTGACCAAGGCGCTCAGCGCGGCGATCGGCAAGACGGTGGTGCCGCACCTGACGGTGGACGAGCGCATCATCGGCGGCGTCGTCGTGCGGGTCGGTGACACCGTGATGGATGGCTCGGTGCGTCGCAAGCTCGGCAAGCTCCGCACGGCGCTGGTCGGCGCGCGCTGAGTCGCTCAGCGCCGGGGGCTGTCGATCGCAGGAGTGGGAGGGCCGTTCCCGAGGAGCGGCCCTCTATTGCTTCCGGGGCATGATGGGCAGATTTCAGCCGTGACGGACTCTCCGGGACCGCTCGACCGCCGCTCGTTCTTCTCGCAGGGCCTGACGCGCGCCTTGCGGGAGATCGTGGGTGCGGTGGAGCAGAAGGTGGTGCAGGCGCAGTACGTGCGGCCGCCGGGCGCGTTGCCGGAGGCGGCGTTCCTCGCGGCGTGCACGCGCTGCGGGGCCTGCGCCGAGGTATGCCCGGTGCATGCCATCACGAAGCTGCCGCCTGCTGCGGGTCTCGCGGCGGGCACGCCCGTGTTGGATGTAGCGGTGACGGCGTGCATCATGTGCGAGACGATGCCCTGCGCGGCGGCCTGCCCGACGCCGGCGCTGGACGTGCCGGCCTGGGGTTGGCGCGATGCGAAGATGGCGCAGGTCGAGATCGATGTATCGCGGTGCATCACGTATCGCGACGTGGAGTGCGGGATTTGCGCGCGGGTCTGCCCGGTGGGGGAGGACGCGCTGAAGATGGATGACCGTGGTCGCCCGGTGATCGGCGCGGCCTGTACTGGCTGTGGCCAATGCCTGAACGCGTGCGTGACGACGCCGACGAGCTTGGTGGCGCGGCCTCTGGAGATGCTCTGATGAAGCCCGGATCCGGACCACACCACGTGCGCATCGTGCCCAAGCCCTGGGGCCACGAGGTGATCTGGGCGCACACGGAGCAGTATGTGGGCAAGCTGCTGCACGTGAAGGCGGGGCACGCGCTCTCGGTGCAGTACCACAACCTGAAGGACGAGACCCTGCACCTGCTGCGCGGCGAGATGATCTATCGGATCGACCGCGGCAACGGGCTGGAGGAGTATCCGCTGAAGGCCGGCGAGAGCTTCCGCAACACGCCGGGGCAGATCCACCAGATGGAGGCCGTCACGGACTGCGACGTGCTCGAGGCTTCCACGCCGCACCTCGACGATGTGGTGCGGCTCACTGACCGCTACGGACGCGAGGGGACCAGCACGCCATGAAGGTGATCATTCCGTTGGCCGGCAAGGGCACTCGCCTGCGCCCGCACACGCACACCGTGCCGAAGCCGATGCTCAAGGTGGCCGG
>Ga0268299_1003452_pt1 | contig 14536 bp, 10 predicted proteins | sample NOBtaG_FD_193484 | JGI IMG/M metagenome (GOLD analysis project Ga0268299, IMG submission 193484) | Activated sludge microbial communities from bioreactor in Nijmegen, Gelderland, Netherland - NOB reactor | ecosystem: Engineered > Bioreactor > Aerobic > Activated sludge | place: Netherlands...
AACGGCTGGACGAAATTCGGGTTGAAAATCCGAGTCTCGAATTTATCAATGATTGGCAGCTTCGTTATACGCTTCAAAATATCAATAGGCCGTTACGCAGTGCTGGCAAGGGCATTATTGGCATTATGCCTGAAGCACTGATCGTCTATGATCGAAGTGTTGCCGTCACAGAACGATTTCGTTACTCGCTGGAGGCGCTCCGCTGGTTTGGTCGCCCGCAGAAATATACAGATGGCATTAACGAAATCTGGCTGCACCTGGAAGACGGCGAAAATTGGGATTTGCTGACTTTGAGTATGCACCGAGGCCAGATGCAGGCGTTTGTGAGGGCATTAAAAACCGTTACGCCGCCGGAATTAGTCACAGCCTACCGCCGACGCAGGCCCTATATCCACGTGGGGCCAATCAGCGCGCATCCCGCGACTCAGGATATTCACGGCGCATGGACGCTTTCCGACCCTATCCGGCTCTATCTGATGCCGCGCTATCTGGTGATCTTGGGTGAGAACCGCATCCTGCGCAAAATTTTGCTGGAAAATATTCAGCAAATTGGTGCGCTGCGCCGGTTGGATGCCCCTGGCGCGCAGGGATTAGTGCGCTTTCGTGCCGAAGAAGAAGCCTTTGCTTTTGCGCTAGACGATCACGAATCGTTTGCAGCATCACTGGCGGAAGCCGCAAAACGGACACTTGAAGCCCCAATTGAGCGCAAACAAAAGGGCAAAGACGATGATGACGATGAATAAAAGCAGATTTGAAAGATGATGGTCAAGACATTCAAACAACTTCTTGATGCCCTGCTGCCGGGGGATTTGATCCGTGTTTCGGGGGATACTGAAATTTCCGCGCCTGTGGTGGAAGCGGACACGGATGTGCAGCCTGGGGGCGTGTTTGTTGCGCGGCGCGGGATGTCGGTGGACGGGCATCATTTTATCCCAAATGCGATTGAGCGTGGCGCTAGGGCAATCGTCGGCGAACAAAAAATCGAAAATCTGCCTGTACCCTATGCCCAGGTGAAAAATGCGCAGGAAGCGGTTGGTTTTCTGGCAGCGGCTTATCATGGTTTTCCCTCACGCAAATTGATTGTCATTGGCGTCACGGGGACAGATGGCAAAACCACGACCAGCACACTGATTCACAGCATTTTGCGCGTTGCAACCGCTGGAAAAGCCGGACTCATCAGCACGGTTGCCGCTGATGTTGGCGATAAGACTCTCGATACCGGGCTGCATGTCACCACCCCCGGCGCACCGCAGATTCAATCGTTATTGGCGCAGATGGTCGCCAATGGCCTGACCCACTGTGTTTTGGAAATGACGAGTCACGGGCTGGCACAGGGTCGGCTCAATGGGGTTGATATTGATGTTGCAGTTTTGACCAACGTTACCCACGAACACCTGGATTATCACGGCTCGTTCGAAAATTATCGCGCCGCCAAAGGCCGTATGTTCGAGATGTTGAGCCGCTCTTATCGCAAACCGCATCAGCCGAAAATTTCAGTTATTAACGCCGATGACCCTAACACTGATTTTTTCGCAGCTTTTCCAGCCGATAAGCGCATCACCTATGGATTGAAAGATAGCGCGGATTTTCAAGGCAAAAATATCCGGCACAATCCAGATGGCACTCGATTTCAGATTAAGTTCGAGAACAGCTATCAGCATACCCCGACATCGGATATTTTTTTCACGCCGCTTGTGGGCAGTTTTAATGTTTTTAACTGCCTTGCCGCGATTGAAACCGGATTTGCATTGTCAATCGGTTCCGGCTCTGTTTTTGAAGGGATCGAAGCGGTCAAAGCCGTTCCGGGCCGCATGGAACGCATTGACGAAGGCCAGAATTTTACAGCGATTGTCGATTTCGCCCACACGCCGAACGCGCTCAAAAATGCGCTGCAAGCGGGGCGTCAGATGCTCACGCCGGAGAAAAAATTAATCGCGGTTTTTGGCAGTGCTGGGCTGCGTGATCGCGAAAAACGCCGCATGATGGCTGAAGTTGCCGCGCAAATCGCTGATTTTACGATTCTGACCGCCGAGGACCCGCGCACCGAATCGCTCGATGCTATTTTGCAGGCGATGGCGAACGGCTGCATCGTGCAAGGTGGCGTCGAAGGCCAGACATTTATCCGTGTTGCAGATCGCGGCGAAGCGCTGTATCAGGCCTGTCAGATAGCGCAGGCGGGCGATATTGTGATGGCTTGCGGCAAGGGGCATGAGCAGAGTATGTGTTTCGGCAAGATCGAATATGCCTGGGATGACCGCGAGGGGATGCGTGCTGCCCTGCGTGGCGAACCCTTACGAACGCTGCCAACGGCGGGTTAGTCGTCAGTCTTTAGCTTTTAGTCTCTAGAGGTTCGTCCTTAGCCAGGGTATTTAGGCATGTCTGAAGTCCTAAGAGCTAGAAGCTAAGAGCTAACGACTTTCTCATTGCCACCAACGCTGAAAATTCTCATCCACCAGATGGACATAGTACCAGTAAAATCCGCAGATGACGTGCAGCGCGAAAATCGTCAGGCAGGTAATTAATTTCCAATTCGAGCGCTTGAACGAATCGAGATTCTGCCGCAGCAAAAACGCCATCGCCACGATGAACACGATTAACAGCGACACCCGCGCGCCGTGAACAAAATTTCGTTCGCTGGCAGAGTTCAATTCGATAAACAGATATTGATAGACCACCCCAACGCCGAAAATCAGCCAGGAGAGATTGAAAATAATATCTTTGCGGGCGTCCTTGAGATAGAGCAAATAGACAGTGAGCGGAAATAACAGAGAAAGGGGAGCTTCTGGAAATCGGGGACGTGAATTATGAAATAACGATAACGCGAAGCCGCGCCCCTGGACGCCTTCATGAAAACTGAACTGCCACGCCAGCACGATCCCCGCCGGAATGATGACGCCGAGAATCAATAAATACCAGTCGAACGGCTCTTTTTTCCAGAAACGATAGACGCCGACTAAGCCCATTACCGGCAAAATGATAATCGTATAATTCGGCTTAGCTAACGAGCCAAGCACAATCAGAATCGCCGCGATGAGCCATATGATTCTGCGATTTTCAGACGGCGAACGCAGCAGCCGGGGAACAATCATGATAAAAAATGCCAGTGCCAGCGGTTCGAGCAGTTCGGAAGTTGGGTTATGATAAACGTTGGTGAGGTTATACCCGCCGGATAATCGCCCATCGCCCCCTTCTGACCAGCTCAAAAAATTGATGGGCGTGACCAGCATTAAACCCAGTGCGAGGGCAACGAATAACAAAGCGGTTGAAGCGGTTCGCGCCTTGCCCCAGACTGCACAAAATAAAACGTAAATCAACACGCCGAGCGCGGTTCGAAAAGCCACCTCAACGATGAGTGCCGCCGTTTCCAGGCTGATCTGGCTGTTGAACAGACGATAAACTGCGACGATGCTGACATGATAAAGAAATTGGGGGCGCAGAATTTGCCCCGTTTCCGCAAGCTGTGTGGCGACGCGCAGATGTGGCCCATGATCGGAGGTAGATCGCGGGATCATCGCGTGGACAACCGGCGTAAAAACCACCACAGAGATAGCGATCACCACAAAAAGCGCAATCCAGTCCAGCCTCTTGAAGGCAAAAGGGCTTGTTAATGTAAGGGTGTGCTTCTCTGTTTGAATGGTCATTCCAACCTCATCCGCGTGATGTTGGCAGCATTATGACATGCGGATTCACCAAAAAAAAGCGGCGGGCAATCGTCAAGTTCACAATATGTCGTAAATTTTCGTTTGTGGTACAATCGCGCCAGATGAGGAGTGCTATGCTCGACGTAGGAATCGTCATTCTCAACTGGAATACGCGCGATTTGCTTCAACGCTGCCTGGAAACGGTTCTGGCAAGCGAGGGCGATTTCACTTATCAGGTCGTCGTCGTCGATAATGCGTCCACCGATGGCAGCGCGGCGATGGTACGGCAGAATTTCCCAACCGTACAGGTAATCGAGAGCGGCAGCAACAGTGGTTACTCCTTTGGCAACAATTTGGGTTTGCGAGCACTGGGATTTTGCGAAAAACGCGAAGCGCCGCGCTATGCTGTTTTGCTGAATCCCGATACCGAAGTGCCGCCTCTTGCGTTTTATGAGATGACCCGGTTTATGGATACACATCCTGACGTGGGTGTTGCCGGGCCGAAGCTCGTTCTGGAAGACGGCAGCCTCGATCTGGCGTGTCGCCGCAGTTTCCCGACACCCGCCGTGTCATTTTACCGCTTTTCGGGGCTATCCAGGCTGTTTCCGAACAATCCGCGTTTCGGGCGGTATAATATGACGTTTGTTGACCCCGACCAGGAGATCGAAGTCGATTCCGTCGTGGGCGCGTACATGCAGGTTCGCCGTGAAGCGATTGAACAGGCTGGCCTGCTGGACGAGACGTTTTTTATGTATGGAGAGGATTTGGATTGGGCGTACCGGATAAAAAAGGCGGGCTGGAAAGTGTTCTATCACCCGCAAGTGGTCGTGAAACACGTCAAAAGGGCGGCCAGCCGGAAAAGCAAAAAAGCGCAGTTCGAATTTCAGAGAGCGATGCTGATCTTTTACCAGAAGCATTACCGAGCGACGACACCCCTGTGGCTGCACAGCCTGGTCATCCTGGGTCTGCTGCTCAAGGGCGGCCCAAGCCTCTGGTCGGAGATAAGACGCCCTCAGTTGGCGAGTACGTAACCCGCCGCAACTGGCTGCCAACCATCCTGAATATTTTCCTCGTCAGCCTGGATATTTTCGCGTTGACTGGTGCTTTTGCGCTCGGCTACCGCGCCCGCAATATCCTCTCGCTGTTTAATATCCCCTCGAACCCTCCGGGCTTTGAAATTTTCATCCCGACGCTGCTGCTGCACGTTGGCGTCATTGTTTTTATTTTTTACATCTCACGGCTCTATCATCAGCCGCGCGTTTTCAGCCGCATCGACCATGCGCGCAAAGTTCTGGGGGCCGTGACAGTTGGCGCAGTGCTAACGTATGGGATGCAGGGCCTGATCTTCAAAAATACGCAGTTTGAAGTCGAGTATCCGCGCGCCATGTTCTTCTACGCCTGGATTTTCAGCGCTGTTTTTGTCAGCGTCGAGCGCGAGATTTATCGCATCGGGCGTACATGGCTGCGGCGGCACGGCATTCTCAGCGATAATCTGCTCATTATTGGCGCGGGCAAAATCGCTCGTGACATCACGCAGCGCATCAAATCTCGCCCTGACCTGGGTTATCGGGTGGTGGGGGTTGTGTGCGATCAAGCAAAGGGAAAGAGCAGCATTGCGGGCGTCCCAGTGCTTGGCACCCATGACGATATTACGAATCTGATCGATGCTTATGGCATTGAACAGGTGATTATTGCGCTGCCCGATGCGCGCCGGAATGAGTTGGTCGATCTCATTACCCGCTGTCAGCGCGGCAATGTGGACATCAAAATTTACCCAGATTTGTTCGCGTACATGGCGGGCGATCTGATCGTGGGTGAGGTCGGTGGTACGCCGCTGATTACGGTGCGCGACATCGCCCTGCGTGGTTGGAAGCTGAGCCTTAAACGTGGCCTGGATATTTTTGGCTCGTTCTGCGGGCTGGTCTTTTTCTCTCCGCTCATGCTGTTCACCGCGATTCTCATTCGCCTGGATTCTGAGGGGCCAGCGTTCCATATTCAGGAGCGCATGGGACTCGACGGTTATCCCTTCCCGATGATTAAATTCCGCTCGATGCGGCAGGACGCCGAAGCCGCTGGCCCTGGCTGGACGGTTGCCAATGACCCACGCCGCACGCGCTTGGGACGGATTATGCGCCGCACCAATTGGGACGAGATGCCGCAGTTGATTAACGTGTTTCTGGGTCACATGAGTCTGGTGGGGCCGCGCCCGGAGCGCCCGGTTTATGTCGAAGAATTTCGTGAACAAATTCCGCGTTACATGGAACGTCACCGCGAAAAAGCCGGGATGACGGGCTGGGCGCAGGTCAATGGTCTGCGCGGCGACACCTCGATTGCGGATCGCACCGCTTATGACCTGTGGTACGTCGAAAACTGGTCAATCTGGCTCGACCTTCAGATCATCCTGCGCCAGATCATGATTATCGTTTTGCGTCGGGACAAAAACGCCTACTAAGTGCGTCAGGATAAGAATCCAAAATCTATGGAACTCAAAACACTCGAAGCCGCGATGCACGCCTTTGTCGAAAGTAAAGGCTGGTATCGCGAAGATTCGCCACGCCCGCAGCTCCCCAAAAATCTTGCCATTTCACTTGTTCTGGAAGCCAGCGAAGTGCTGGAGCATTTCCAATGGCATGACAATAGTACCGACAAAGCCGAACTCGCCAGCGAACTCGCAGACGTAATGCTATACTTGTTGCAGTTAGCCAGTGTCAGCGAGATCGACCTGGGACAGGCTGTTCTGGATAAGCTGAACACCAATTATCGGCGAACCTGGGAGTAATGGATGGTGAGTGAGATTACCGAGCGCGATTGGCCTTTTTCGCGTTCGGAATTAACAGCGGGCCTGCGCCGTTATCTGGCGGCAAGTTCGCTGCGTCTCCTGGACATTACGCCCATCCCTTTACCCGCCACCATGCCCGGTGCGGTACTCAACGATGCAGGGACAACCCTCAGCGCATTTTCAGTCGGTGTTCGCATTGATGGCGACGACCAGAGTTTGCCACTTTTGCTTAAAGAGCCGCCTGTCAGCCGCAGCGGGCGTGTGCTGACAGCGATTGGTCAGCGCGAATATGGTGTTTACCGCCAGCTTGCGCCGCATCTGCCCTTGCTTGTGCCAGGATTGGTTGCGGGCGACGAAACCGACGGCTGGATTATCCTCGAAGTGCTGACCGCGCTGCGCCCCGCGCCGGAATGGACAGTTGACGATTACTGCGAAGCGATTATCAACTTGGTGAACATGCACGACAGATTTTGGGGGCTGGCGGAAGATTTGGTCAATTATCCCTGGCTGGCGCGCCCGCTGGACGCCGATTATATGGACACGATTGTCGCGGCGGTTGACGCGGTGCAAGCGCTGGTGATGGAAGAACCCCTGCCCCAGTTGAATACCGCCCGCCACCTCGAATTATTTGGCAAGCTCACCCAATCTGCCGATGAAATCGTCACGCCGCTGCGCTCGGAAACCGCTACACTGATTCATGGCGACTACTGGCCTGGAAATATCGCGCGCCCGATTGATGGACGCCAGATTGTGTTTGACTGGCAGCTTGCCGGAATCGGCCCCGCGATTCTCGATCTGGTCAGCTTTATGCAAGCGGTGCGAATGCGCCTTACGCCCGCCATGCCTGTTGACGAGATGATCGCGTTTTATCGCAAAAAATGCGAAGAACTGGCGAGTCCGGGCTGGGATGATGAGCGCTTCAATTATCTGTGGGATCACGCTCTCATGTGGCTGTTTCTCGTAAACTGGCTGGGCAAGCTGGCAAAAATGACGCCGGAAAATTATGCACAGATTCATGAACCGTTTAGCCGCGTCTGGCTGAACCCGGTGATTGATGCTGTAAATCGCCGCTTGTAGCAAATTCTGGTTTGTTAAACATTTTTCAGACCCAATTTGTTGTAAGGGCGGGTCTGGAGAGTATCAAAACTCTTTCTCCCCTACAGCACTGAACGTTTCACTTCATCTGTACATGAGCCAAAATCAAATAACCACTTTTGGAGGAAGAGGATTCATCATGCGTATGTCTCAACTGTTCAGCCAGACGCTCCGCGAAGCGCCCGCCGAAGCCGAAATTATCAGCCATCAACTGCTCCTGCGCGCCGGGTTTATCCGCCAGCTTGCCGCCGGAATTTTCAGTTATCTCCCGCTGGCGCAGCGCTCATTGACCAAAATCGAAGCCATTATCCGCGAAGAAATGGACGCGATTGGCGGGCAGGAAGTCACCATGCCGCTGATTCATCCAGCCGACATCTGGAAAGAAACCAATCGCTGGTATGAAATTGACGACGAACTGGGACGGTTTAACGACAAAGTAGGGCGCGACATGGTGCTGGCGATGACGCACGAAGAAGTCGTGACCGATCTCGTCCGCAAAGAAATTCAGTCCTATCGCCAACTGCCCTCCCTTGTTTATCAGATTCAGACGAAATGGCGCGACGATCCCCGTCCCCGCGCGGGCCTGATTCGCGGACGCGAATTCACGATGAAAGACAGCTACAGCCTGGATGCGAGTTGGGATGGGCTGGAAAAACAGTACCGCGCGCATTTTCAGGCATATTTTAACGTTTTTAACCGCTGCGCTTTGCCATCCATCGCCGTGAAATCCGATACAGGCATGATGGGCGGCAAGCTGGCGCACGAATATATGTACCTGACACCGATTGGCGAGGATACGCTGCTGCTGTGCGACAACTGTGGCTACGCGGCCAATCGCCAGATTGCGAATTTTACGAAATCGGCTGCACCCGCCGAACCTGCCGTGCCGATGGAAAAAATCGCCACACCCGCTACCACGACGATTGAATCGCTGGCGAAATTTTTGAATATTTCTGAGACGCAAACCGCTAAAGCCGTGTTTATGGTCGCGACGATCACCGAAGGCATGGATGATGTGCAGCGGTTTATTTTCGCCGTCGTGCGCGGCGATATGGAACTCAATGAAACCAAACTTGGCAACGCGGTCAAAGCTAAAGCGCTGCGTCCGGCGCAAGAGGAAGAAATTCGCGCGATTGGCGCTGTCCCTGGCTATGGCTCACCGGTTGGCGTCAAGGACTGCATCATCGTCGTGGATGAACTGGTGGCGCAGTCCTCGAATCTGGTGGCGGGTGCGAACGAAGAAGGCTATCACCTCAAAAATGTCAATTATGGGCGTGATTATCAAGCCCAGATTGTCACGGACATTACTGCCGCGCGCGAAGGCGATGCCTGTCCCGAATGCCAACATGCGCTAAAAGCGGTACGGGGCGTCGAAGTCGGCAATATTTTCCAGCTAGGGACGCGCTATACCGACGCGATGGGTGGAAAATTTCTGGATAAAGATGGCAAACAGCAGCCTGTCATCATGGGGTCATACGGCATCGGCGTGACGCGCTTACTGGCCTGCATCGCCGAGGAACATCACGACGCGCGCGGTTTGATCTGGCCTGTCGCGGTTGCGCCGTATCAGGTTTATCTGGCGTCGCTCCCCGGTGGCGAGAACGAAGCGGCAAAACTTTACGCCGACCTGTGGGCGCAAAAAATCGAAGTGCTTTACGATGACCGCGACGAACGGGCAGGCGTTAAATTTAACGATGCGGATCTGATCGGCCTGCCGCTGCGGATCACCATCAGCAAACGTTCACTGGAAGCGGGCGGCGTCGAGTTTAAACGGCGCGACGGTGCTCAAATTGAGGTTATTCCGCTGACCGATGTTGCCGCGAAGATCAAATCTGAACTTCTGGCGCTGCAAACGGATATTGATAGCAAATTGGTCACGATGCCGTATAAAGAGTAGCGGCTTAGCCAGTCAGCTTGTCAGCTTAAAAACAACCATGTGCTTTATTGCAAAGATGATGTTTGGCACCGCAGGCTAAAGCCGTGCGGCTAGGGGTAGAAAGCCCGGTGAACCGGACTGAAAGACGCTCACAGGATGACCAGTCGCCTTCAGACGGCTTTCTTGATATAGCCAGTGACCGAAGGAAATCCCATTGGGAATGGCTTTTAGCCTCTGATGTGAAAAGTTTGCAATATAGCAGTCGTTAACAGTTAGCTTTTAGTGATGAGTTGAAAGTAATGAGTGATGAGTAAATGCGAATGAATTTTACTCATCACTTTCCACTCATTACTCATTACTAAAAAAACTGACCGCTATCCAAAGGAAAATCCCGATGCAATCATCAATTTTTGATTACGATTCAAGACTGCCGCTAAATATCGAAACCGTCTCAAACGTCTCGATTCAGGACATTCGCTTTTCGAGTCCAAGCGGAAACAAAATCGAAGCCTATTGGGTCGCGCCGTCTGGCAGCGGCCCATTTCCGGCGATTCTCTACGTCCATTGGTACGAATCGCATTCGATTCTCTCGAATCGCAATGAATTTTTGAGCGAAGCGGTGGCGATGGCGAATGAGGGCTTTGCATCACTGCTCGTCAGCACCATCTGGTCGGAAACGACGTGGTATCGGGTGCGCAATATTCACGATGACCATGAGCAGTCGGTCAAACAGGTGATCGATCTGCGCCGCGCAGTGGATGTGCTGGCGTCGCGCCCCAGCGTCGATGTGAATCGTCTGGGCTTTGTTGGTCATGATTTTGGCGGGATGTATGGCGCGGTCATGGCGGCATTCGACAAGCGCATCAAAACCTACGTGCTGATGGCGAGTACGCCGTCATTTAACGATTGGTATTTATATGGAGAGCCGTTAAAAGGCGCGGAACTCGAAGCCTATAAAGCGGATATGGCGCAGTTCGACCCGTCAAAATATATCGGCAAAGCGCCGTCGGTATTTTTCCAATTTGCGAAAGATGATTTTTACGTGCCGGAGGCGAAAGCGCTGGCATTTTTCGAGGCGGCGAGTGAGCTGAAAAAAATGGAGACTTATATCGCCGGACATGATCTTGATGACCATGCCCGACATGACCGCGTCGAGTGGCTCAGAGAGCGGCTGGCGAAGTGATTTTGCGGCGAACCGTTTAGCATGGCTCGTTCGCGGCGTCCCGTTCAAATTTCGCCATGCGCGCATCGTCATAACGCTGCTGCATTGCTTCGCCCCACGTGCTTAACTGCTGCCCAACTGCCAGCATGACCTCGCGGTAGCGGGATGCTTTAGGTTGGCGCGCTGCCAATGCCTCGCGAATGATGATGTCTTTCTCAGTTTCAGGGATGAATGCGTCGCGGTGTTCTGTTCCTAAGTAGTTCAGCCAATCGTACATGATAACCTCTGAATATAACCTTCTATAACGACTATACTGGTTATAATATAACATGAAATATTCTAACCTGTCAAGGTGATTATAGGGGTTATAACTGTAAAAAACCTGCATAATTTCCCGTCCACTTAATCCCATTTCTTCGGTATAATAGCTTTTTAGTCGCATCTATCTGTCAAGGAATTTATATGGCTTCCCAGGCTGTCACCCCCCAGAGTGAAGATTTTTCGGCGTGGTACAACGAGATCGTGTATAAAGCGGACTTGGCTGCGCCGTCACCAGTACGCGGTTGTATCATCATCAAGCCGTATGGCTATGAACTGTGGGAGGCAATTCGTGCTGGGCTGGATCGCCGTTTCAAAGAAACCGGACATCAGAATGCCTATTTTCCGCTGTTTATCCCCGAAAGTTATCTGAAGCGCGAGGCTGAACACGTTGAAGGCTTCAGCCCGGAACTGGCTGTCGTGACTCATGCTGGCGGCAAGCAGTTGGAAGAGGCGCTTGTCGTCCGGCCTACTTCCGAGACGATCATTGGCGAGGCGTTCAGTGAGTGGATTCAATCCTACCGCGACCTACCGCTGCTGATTAACCAGTGGGCGAACGTCGTCCGCTGGGAACTGCGCACACGCCCGTTCCTGCGCACGGCTGAATTTTTGTGGCAGGAAGGCCATACCGCCCATGCCACCGAAGCCGACGCCGAGGCTGAAACCATTCAGATGTTGAATATTTATGCCGACTTTGCCATCAACGAGGCCGCGATTCCGGTGGTGCGCGGACGCAAAAGCAATATCGAGCGCTTCGCCGGGGCGCTGCGTACCTACACGATTGAAGCCATGATGGGCGATAAAAAAGCGCTGCAATCCGGCACGAGCCACAACCTCGGTCAGAATTTCGCCAAAGCCTTCAATATTCAATATCTGGATGAAGGCAACGAGCGCCAATACTGCTGGACAACCTCCTGGGGACTCAGCACACGCATGGTCGGCGCGGTTGTGATGGCGCATGGCGACGACAAAGGGCTGCGAATGCCACCGCGAATCGCGCCGATTCAGGTGGTGATTGTCCCAATTTTCCGCAAAGAAGAAGAAAAAGCCGCTGTGATGGAAGCCGTCGCCCGCATCAAAACGGAACTCGCGGGGATTCGCGTTCACGTTGATCTGCGCGAAGGGCAGACCCCCGGTTTTAAATTTAACGATTGGGAAATGCGCGGTGTCCCGATCCGGCTGGAGATTGGCCCCAAAGACGTGCAAAATAACACGGTTGCTCTGGCGCGCCGCGATGTTATGGACAAGTCTGGCAAGCAGTTTGTCCCCCAGGATAATATTGCCACGACTGTCGGTAATCTGTTAAACGACATTCACGCGAACATGCTGCGGCAAGCGACGGAATTCCGCGACGCCAATATTCACCATGTCAAATCGTATGACGAACTGCGTGAGGTGGTCGAGGCCGGTGGTTGGGCGCGCGCGTGGTGGGCAGGCTCGGACGATGATGAGCGTCGGGTTAAAGATGAAACGGGCGCGACCATTCGCTGTTTCCCATTCGACCAGCCGCAGGCAAAAGGCGTGTGCGTGATGACAGGGGCAGCGGCGCAGGAAGTGGCGTTATTTTCGAAAGCTTACTAGCGTAAAAATCAAATTCTAACGTATATTTGATGATAAATTGATACAATGCTAATGTCTATACGGTAACGTAAGCGGGATATACGTTCAACACTGTGTTTTATGTTGCCGTTCATCATACCCCTTCATGACTTCACTATCTATTTTGGTTAATCTGCACAAAATCTGTGTTTTTTTTTCATATTGCTGATAAGGGCATTAAGGAACGAAGATAGCTGGATTGTAGTATAATAGTTTATGTGGGCTGGTTTTTGTGGAGACTAGACGGTTGATATGCGGACAGGTGTTTGTTACACTTGACTCAATCGAAATCGTCCATGCAGGAAAGTATAGAAACTAAGATAAACATTTTTGAGATTATTTGTGAGCGACATGACAAATATTATGGCCTGCCTTGTCGTTATCAAAGGCAGTGATTTATTACCACCGTCTCGTGTGGGACAGGTGGTATGTGTTTTTAGGATAGATTAATGGCTGCTTATTTAATCGTTGATGTGGATGACCTGCTGCAACAATTCCTGAAGCGCGGTATCTCAGTCGATTTACAAGAATTGGCTGTGGGTTTGCGTGGGGGGGCTGCGCTGGCTGCCGGGCTGATGAGCGCCGACAAGCTAAAGGCTGTCGCCGTCGCGAACTGGCAGATTTATCAGGATAAGACTTTTGGCCTGTCTCCCAATACTCAGCGCGTGTTTAAGGGCGCTGGCTATGACACCTTTGACATGCCAGTACGCGCCAGCCTCGCCGACGCGCTTATCCTCCACTACTTCTCGTTTGACCCCGACCCGGTTGACGAGTTGATCCTGGCAACGACCAGCCGTGATCTGATCCCGCTGGTGCGCCGTGTCAAGACAACCCGCAACGCCCGCATTCGTGTCTGGGGTTCGGAAAATGTTCTGGAGGGGACTGAATTCGCCTCCGAAGTCATCTTCCAACCTTTGGAAACGCTGCTCGGCATCCAAACCAAGAACGTCGCCGTTTATGTCGATTTTGAAAATATCTCCATCAGCCTGACCGAGCAGGGTTTTACCGTGAACCTCGATCACCTGATTGAGCGCTTCGTCATGCAGGCAAAAGCGCATGGGCAGGTCGTCAAAATGGCGGCTTATGCGCCCTGGGGACAGCGTGGCAGTCTGCCGCCGCTGGTCGATTCGTCTGGACGTGAAGTCGCCGATGAAGCCCCCAGCCGTCTGATGCTGGCAAATATCGATCCTGTTTTTAACCTTCCCGGCAAGAACAGCGCTGACATGCGTATCGCCAAAGATGTGATTACCGATGCCAGCCACGACGATGCTGCCGATGTCTACATTATGGCGAGCGGGGATCGCGATTTTAACCAGGTTCTGAATACGCTGCGGGCGCGTGGTAAACAGGTGGTTGTCTGGGGGGTACGTGGCAGCACCAGCCGTCAGTTGGAGAACAACCCCGGCATCAGCATCGAATACATCGAAGATTTCACCAACCTGCAAACACACCAGTCGTTGAGCAAAGCGGCAATTGCGGATCGCGAAGATGAGGCTGACGCCGTTGGTTTTACGCCGTCACAGTGGACGAGCGTGGTGATCCAATTTGACCGTCTGGTTCAGGAACTTGAAACGGACGTGATCGCCAGCCAGCAGCTTGTCGAGCAATTACGCCTCGTCAGCGCCGTTGTCTCCAAAGCACGCGGCGAAGATTTGGTTTTGCAAGCCATGTCGCTCGGCGTCCTGAAAGCTGTATCCGGCAGCGGGAACGTGATCCTCAACAGTTCGCACCCGATTGTCGAAAAAACGCGCCTCATTCGAGATCGTATCGTCGTGCGCGTCCAGAAAACGCTGGAAGTCCGCAATTGGGAATATGTGAATTACGGTTTCCTGCTCAAAGGGCTGGCAATGGATCGCGAATTAGATCGCCCTGGCTGCAATTACAGCGACCAGTGGCGTTCCGATTGGATTGACTGCCTGGTGCGGGAGCGCGTCCTGCAACGCGAACTGGTGCCGCATCGCCACAACGCCGATGACCTCGTCCCGGTCATCAAAATGAACCCGAATTACCAGATTACGGGTATGGATGCCATGAAACAGGCCGACCAGACCGAACAAAGCTGGGCG
>Ga0268299_1003453_pt1 | contig 14529 bp, 13 predicted proteins | sample NOBtaG_FD_193484 | JGI IMG/M metagenome (GOLD analysis project Ga0268299, IMG submission 193484) | Activated sludge microbial communities from bioreactor in Nijmegen, Gelderland, Netherland - NOB reactor | ecosystem: Engineered > Bioreactor > Aerobic > Activated sludge | place: Netherlands...
GTCGAGATCAACTACACGTTCTACCGGATGCCGACGAATCGCATCCTCACGAACTGGGCGGCCGAGGTTCCCGATCGCTTCCGGTTCGCGTTGAAGGCGCCCCGCCGAATCACCCACGACCAGCGCCTGCGGAGCGTCGAGGACACGCTCGCGTCGTTCTGCTCGATCGCGAAGACGCTCGGCCCGAAGCTCGGTCCCCTGCTCTTCCAGCTGCCGCCCTTCATGAAGAAGGACGTCGAGCTGCTCGAAGTGTTCCTGCACGAGCTGCCGACCGGATTGAAGCCCGTGGTCGAGTTCCGCCACGCATCCTGGCTCTCCGACGACACGTACGAGGTGCTGAAACGCTTCGGGGTGGCGCTCTGCGTCGCCGACAGCGAGGAGCGCACGACTCCCATCGAGATCACGACGCCCTTCGGGTACCTGCGCCTCCGGCGCACCGACTACGACGAGGCGGCGATCGCCGACTGGGTGGCGCGCGTCAAGGACGCGGGTTGGGACGAGGTGTTCGTCTACTTCAAACACGAGGATCAGGGCACCGGCCCCGCGTACGCGAAACGGTTCGTGACGCTCCTCGAAGAGGGAGCTTCCTGATGGCCGAGGACGAGAAGGCGCACCAACATCAGCATCACCACCATCATCAGATGGCGGTCCAAGCCGATCCGGCGACGAGCCTCGGCGTCTACGCCAACCTCATGATGGTGAGCCATCGGAAGGAGGAGTTCATCCTCGACTTCCTCTTCGTGCCGCCGAATCAGGCGGGCACCAATCAGTCGGCGGCGCTCCGCTCACGCGTCATCACGACGCCGGAACACGCCAAGCGGATCGTGCGGGCGCTCCAGGAGAACATCCAGCGCTACGAGTCGGCGTTCGGAGCGATCTCCGAAGCGACCGACCTCCCGCGCAACGTGCATTGAGGGCGCGCGGGCGGACGGCGCGACGGTGATCGTGTTCGGCCGAGCGTTCCTGCTGATTCTGCTCACCTGCGCGAGCGTCGGGCTCGGGTACTACGGTGTGGGCGGCGGCCCCGCGCGCCGCCCCGCCACGACACCGCTCGTCGAGCCCTTGCTCGCCGTCGGCGACGCCGACGACGGTGGGACCGCGCCCGACGGCGCGATCGTCGACTCCGTCGCGATCTCCGACGAGGGCGAACCCGAGACGGCGCCGATCTCGGAAGCGGAGCGTGTGAACCGCGAAGCGGTCGCACTCGCGGAGTCCGGAGATCTCGCGCGTGCGATCGAGCTCCTGCGCGAGTCGCGCCGCCTCGAGCCCGTGAACGAGCTCTACCGGACGAATCTCCAGGCCGCCCTCATCAACGCGGCGTTCGCCGACGTCGGCGCCGAGCGCTTCCGCGAGTCGATCGTGCGCTTCAACGAGGCGCTCACGCTCGGCGACCGCGGCGAGATCCGGCGCGGCCTCGGCTACGCCCACTATCGCGTCGGCAATGCCGACCAGGCGCGCGCGAGCCTCGAACGCGCGATCGACCAGGGCGCGGCGGATGCGGAAACCTACCTCACGCTCGGCCGCATCCACCTCGACCGCCACGACCAGACGAAGGCGCTCGCCATGCTGGAGAAGGCCGTGGAGGCCGGGGCCGACCAGCCGGGACTCGACGACACCATCGCGCGCCTGAAGCGCGACGCGGAAGCGGAGGCCGACTATCACTCGCTCGGCAGCTCGCACTTCGTCATCAAGATCGAGGGTCGTGAGGATACCGAGGCCGCGCGCACGGTGCTGAACGCGCTCGAGGACGCGTACCGCCGGGTCGGCGCGCGCTTCGCCTACTACCCGCTCGAACGCCTCGAGGTCGTGCTCTATCCCGACCAGACCTTTCGCGAGGTCACGGGATCGCCGCACTGGAGCGGCGGCATCTACGACGGCCGCATCAAGATGCCGATCGGCGGCCTCGCGCGCGGCAGCGAACGGCTCGCCCGCACCGTCCGCCACGAGTACGCGCACGCCGCGATCGTGACCCTCTCGAAGGGTAAGACCCCCGTGTGGTTGAACGAAGGGCTCGCGCAGGTCGCGGAGGAAACCGGTGACGACGGCCGACTGAACCGCCTCCGCATGGCGATCGCCGACGGCAGCGTGATGTCGCTCGGCGAGCTCGAAGGCGGCTTCACGCGCTTCGACCGCGACCAGGCGAGCCTCGCGTACTCGCAGGCCTACTTCACCGCGAAGTGGCTGCTCGACCAGAAGGGCGCCTACAACGTCCGGCGACTGCTCGAAGCGATGGCGACCGCCGACTCGACCGACGCCGCGTTCCGCCAGGCGCTCGGCATGCCGTACGCGGAGGTCGAACGGCATGTGCTCGCGGCGCTGGAACGGTCGCTCGGGTAGCGACGAACACCGTCGCGGCGGCAACCACGGCGACGTGGCACCACCGTCGCCTTGGGACACGTCTACCGCCGTCGGCCGGCGTGACGGGGTAGCGTGGCGGAAATCGAGTGACGCCGGGCCTGACGCCCTTCACTCCTTCGGGCGCGTCCCCTTCTTCAACACCTTCTTCCGCATCCGCACCGTGTCCGGCGTCACCTCGACGAGCTCGTCCTCGGCGATCCACTCGAGCGCCGCGTCGAGACCCATCTCGCGCGGCGGCGTGATGATCGTCGCCTCGTCGTGGCCGGTCGCGCGCATGTTGGTGAGCTTCTTCTCCTTCGTGAGGTTCACGTCGAGGTCGTTGTCGCGGGAGTACTCGCCGACGACCATGCCCTCGTAGACCGGCGTACCGGGCTTCACGAAGATCACGCCGCGTTCCTGGAGATGGAAGATCGCGTACGGCGTCGCCACGCCCTCACGGTCCGCGACGAGCGCACCGTTCGTCCGGCCGCGGATCGGGCCCGCCCACGGCGCGTAGCCGGCGAACAGCATGTTGGCGATGCCGGTGCCGCGCGTCGACGTCAGGAAGTAGGACCGGAAGCCGATCAACCCGCGCGACGGCACGCTGAACTCGAGCCGCACGCGTCCGGAGTCGTGGTGCTCCATGCCGGTCATAACGCCCTTCCGCGCCGCCAGGAGCTGCGAGACGATGCCGATGTAGTCTTCCGGGACGTCGACGAAGAGCGTCTCCATCGGCTCCATCACCTGCCCGTTTTCCTCGCGGGTGATGATGGTCGGCTTCGAGACCTGGAGCTCGTAGCCCTCGCGCCGCATGGTCTCGATCAGGACCGCGAGCTGGAGCTCGCCGCGCCCCGCGACCCGCAGCGTGTCCGGGGAGTCGGTCTCCTCGATGCGGAGACTCACGTTCTTGCGGGACTCGGCGAAGAGGCGCTCGCGGATCTTCCGCGACGTCACGTGCTGGCCTTCGCGCCCGCCCCAGGGCGACGTGTTCACGCCGAACATCATGGCGATCGTCGGCTCCTCGACGCGGATCGGTGGGAGCGCGATCGGATTCTCCTTGTCGGCGATCGTGTCGCCGATGCCGATCTCCTCGATGCCGCCGATCGCGATGATGTCGCCGGCGCGGGCTTTCGGCACTTCCTTCCGCGCGAGGCCGAGCCACGCGTAGAGCTGCGTGATCTTGCACGGGACCTGGCGGCCGTCGGCGCGGCAGAGGGTGTACTGCCCGCCGACCGCGATCTCACCCGAGACGAGCCGGCCGATCACGATGCGGCCGACGTAGTCGTTGTAGTCGAGGTTGTTGACCTGGAACTGCGTCGTGGCGGCGGGGTCGAACGCGGGACCGGGCAGCCGCTCGATGATGGTGTCGAACAGCACCTTCAGGTTCTCTTCGGTGCCGTCGGGCGCCGTGTGGGCGCGGCCGGCTCGGGCGTTCGTGTAGACCACCGGGAAATCGAGCTGGCTCTCGTCGGCGCCGAGATCGATGAAGAGGTCGTAGACCTCGTCGAGCACCTCCGCGATGCGGGCGTCGCTGCGGTCGATCTTGTTGATGCAGAGCACGGCCGGAAGGCCGCGCTCGAGCGCCTTCTTGAGCACGAAGCGCGTCTGCGGCAGCGGGCCCTCGGAGGCGTCGACGACCAGCAGGATGCCGTCGATCATCAGCAGCGTGCGCTCGACCTCGCCGCCGAAGTCGGCGTGGCCGGGCGTGTCGACGATGTTGATGGTCGTCCCCTGGTAATTGACCGCGGTGTTCTTGGCGAGAATCGTGATGCCGCGCTCGCGCTCGAGGTCGTTCGAGTCCATGACGCGCTCGGCGACGACCTCGTTGGCGCGGAAGATGCCGCTCTGGTGCAGGAGGGCGTCGACGAGGGTGGTCTTGCCGTGGTCGACGTGGGCGACGATCGCGATGTTGCGGATGTCGGGGCGGATTTCCAGCTTCGTGGGGGTGGCGGTTCCGGCCGTGGACGGCTCGGCGCCCATGGCGCTCTGTGTCATCGAGGGACTATCCCGGCGGGCTCGCGAGGTGTCAAGTCGCGGCGACGCCGGCGGTCGATTCGCGGCATCGCGGCGACTTTGCTACGGATCGACGCCGTGGCCGCTCCGCATCGTCTCGACCTCGTCGGCGTCCCCTGTCCCCTGTCGTGGGCCAAAGCCAAGGTCGTCCTCGCCGAGCTCGCGGCGGGGGACCTCCTCGAGCTGACGCTCGACGATCCGCGCGGCGCGCGCGACCTGCCCCGCGCCGCCGAGGCGGAGGGGCACCACGTCGTCTCCGAAGAGGCGCGCGTCGACCGCTGGGTCATCGTCCTCGAAAAGTGAGCCGCGCCGACACCTTGACCCTCGCGAACGGACGGCAGTAGCGTCGACGCGTGGCTACGCGCCTCGACGGCCCCGCCCACGCCGACGCGATCCATCCGGTGCTCGATCTGACGGTCTTCCGTCAGATGGCCGACATGTCGAACGACGCCTTCTATCTCTGCGACGCGACGGGCCATCTGCTCTACGTCAACGACCGCGGCGCGACGTTCAACGGCTACTCGCGCGACGAGCTCCTCGCCATGACGGTGTCGGACCTGAATCCCGAGTTCCCGCCGGACAAGCTCGCCGAGTTCGTCGCCCAGCTGCGGCACGGCGGCCCGCTCCCGCCCTTCGAGACCATCAACCGCCGGAAGGACGGCTCGATCATGCCGATCGAGATCAGCGTCGCGCACCTCGACATCGGCGGCGCCGACTACATGTTCGGCGTGCTGCGCGACATCAGCGAACGGAAGCAACTCGACGCGACCCGGAAGAGCTTCACGCAGCGCATGCTGCGGACCCTGGAGGCGGAGCGGCAGCGGGTGGCGCGCGAGCTGCACGACGACGTCGGTCAGGGGCTCGCGACCGTCGGCGTGCTGCTGCACGCGCTGGAGCAGACGCCGGGATCCGTGACCGCCGACATGCGCCCCGCCCTCGCGCAGAGCCAAGCGAGCATCCGACAGGTGGCAGAGTCGGTCGCGCGCATCGTTCGCGAGTACCATCCGGCCGAGCTCCTCGGGCTCGGCCTCGAGGACACGCTCCGCGCCCACGTCGTGCAGTTCACGCAGCGGCATCGCCTCGCGCTCGAGCTCGTCACGACCTCGACGGCGGCGTTGCTCGACCACGAGCAGGAGCTCCACCTCTACCGCATCGCGCAGGAGGCGCTTGCGAACGTCGCGCGCCACGCCCGTGCGCATCGGGTAGTCGTCCGCTTGAAGCTGCACGGGCGCCGGCTCGTCCTCGTCGTCCGCGACGACGGCGTCGGCTTCGCGGCGCACGCGCCGACACCACGCGACGGCCTCGGGCTCGTGACCATGCGCGAGCGCGCCGAGCTGATGCACGCGGAGCTCGCGGTGCGGTCGATTCCCGATCGCGGCACCGAGGTGCGCGTGACGATGCCGGTGCCCGCGTCGCAGGTCGCGCCGCGCGCCGTGTCGGCAGTGACACCGCGACCGCCGGCGCGCCCCGCCGCATCGCCGCCGCGACGCCCGCGTCTGCGCGCGCTCACCAGGAACCCGCGGTGAAGGCGCGCGCGGCGGTCCTCCCGGCGCTTCCAGCCCCCCTCGACCTCGCCGTCTTCCGACGGATGGCGGACATGTCGAACGAGGCGTTCTTCCTGACGGACGCGCGCGCCAATCTCCGGTACGTCAACGAGCGCGCGCTGACACTCAGCGGCTACGCCCGCGAAGAGCTCCTCGGCATGACGCTCTTCGATCTCGATCCCGAGTTCCCCCACGACGCGCTCTTCGGGATGATCGACGCCGCGGTGGACGGACCGATCCCGACGTTCGAGGCGCGAACGCTCCGCCGCGACGGCGTCTACATCCCGACCGAAGTGAGTCTCGCGCGCGTCGACGTCGGCACGGAGGCCTACCTCTTCGGCGTGGTCCGCGACATCACGGAGCGGAAGCAGATGGAGGCGGCACAGCGGAGCTTCGCGCGCAGCATGCTCGAAAACCTGGAAGCCGAGCGCCAGCGCGTCGCACGCGAGCTGCACGACGACGTCGGCCAGGCCGTCGCGACGGTCGGCGTACTCCTGCACTCCATGGCACAGACCCCGGGCGCGGTCGCCGAGGCCATGCGACCGGCCCTCCAGACCACGCTCACGACGATCGGTCAGATGACGGAATCGGTGGCGCGGCTCTGCCGCGAGTATCACCCGGCGGAGCTCCTCGGGCTCGGCCTCGAAGGGACGCTCCGCGCCTACGTGCGCGAGTTCGCGCGGCGGCACGGGCTCGCCTGCAGGCTCTCGACGGCCGAGCTCGACGACGCCCTCGGCAGCGAGCAGGAGCTGCACGTCTATCGCATCGTCCAGGAAGCGCTCGCGAACGTCGCGCGTCACGCCCGCGCGCAACAGGTGACCGTCCGACTCGCGCGGCGCGCGCAGACGATGCTCCTCACGATCCACGACGACGGCGTCGGGTTCAGGGCGGCGGGCGCCGACGCGCGCGGCCTCGGGCTCACGACGATGCGGGAGCGGGCCGCCATCATGGGCGCGACGTTCACGATCATGAGCCGGCAGCGCCGTGGTACCGAGGTCCGCGTGGTCCTCCCCCTGTCGCGAGTCCGCGCCACCACCCCGACCGAGCCCTGACGACGCTCCTGATCGCCGGGTTGACGCTGACGAGGCGCCGACGCTAAGCGCTGCGAGGTGACCGCCACACGCCAGCCGCCAGCGGCGCCGGCGTTTCCCCCCGCCCTCGATCTCGCGGTCTTCCGCCAGATGGCGGACATGTCGAGCGAGGCGTTCTTCCTGACCGATGCCGCCGGCCGGTTCCGCTACGTGAACCAGCGCGCGCTCGAGCTCGGCGGCTGGACCTGGGACGAGCTCCGCGGGATGACGATCAGCGACGTGAATCCCGACTTCCCTCTGGCTCTGTACCGGCAGGCCATGGTCAACCTGCCACCGGGCCCCGGCATGGTGCTCCAGGTGCGCGCCCGGAAGAAGGACGGCTCGTTGTTCCCGAGCGAGGTGAGCTTCGCGCGCCTGGACATCGGCGACGAGGTCTACGTGTTCGGCGTCGCGCGCGACATCACCGAGCGGACGCAGATGGAAGCGGCGCAGCGCCAGTTCGGGCAGCGCATGCTCGAAGCGCTCGACGCCGAGCGGCGGCGGCTGGCGCGCGAGCTCCACGACGACGTCGGCAGTGCCGTCGGCACGATCGACGCGCTCTTGAGCGCGCTCGAGCGGACCCCGGGCGCCATCGAGAACGAGCTCCGGCCGACCCTCGCCGCGACCCACGCGACCGTCCGCCAGATCACCGAGTCGGTCGCGCGTCTCGTCGACCACACCCACCCGGCCGAGCTGCTCGGCCAGGGGCTCGAGTCGACGCTCCGGACCCACGCGCAGGCCTTCGCGCTCCGACACGGGCTCGCCCTCCGGCTCGCCACCGTCCCGCTCGGCAGCACGCTGTCCGCCGAATCCGAGCTTCACCTCTATCGCATCGGCCAGGAAGCGCTGACGAACGTCGCCCGTCACGCCAACGCGACGCGCGTGACGGTCCACCTCGCGAAACGGCGCCGGCGCGTCGTGCTGACGATCGCCGACGACGGTCTCGGGTTCGAGCCGAGCCAGCCGCGACCCGCCGGCCTCGGCCTCACGACCATGCGCGAGCGCGTCGAGATGATGGGCGGCGAGCTCCGCATCCGGAGCGCGTCCGGACGCGGCACGACGATCTACGTCGCGCTGCCGATCGCCCCGGCGTGAGCGCGCGGCGATCGGCTAGTGTCCCGAGCCTGAAGTTCGTTGCCAAAGGCCGCGAGGAATTTTCGACGGGGCCAAGGCGCGACGACGACGAAATAGCGCGGACTATTTCGAGGAGGAGCAACGCGGGCCCCGTCGAAAAGGCCCGCGGAATTTGGTGACGAACTTCAGGCTCGGGACACTAGCGGGTGCCGCGCATGACCGCGAACGCGCGTCCCTGGTGATACGCGAGCGCGTCGGTCGGATAGACGTGCGTCCGGCCGTAGACGCACGCGACGCGCGCGTGACAGCGATCCGCACACGGATTCGCCTCGCCGCGGGCGACCCGGAAGTCGATGCACCGCGGGACGTTCCACCCTTCGGGGTCGGCGATCGCTTCTCCCGGGCACGCGGGGATGCACGGGCGCTCGCGGCAGTTGCCGCAGGGATCGAACCCGGCCGCGGGTCGCGCCGCGACCGGGGCCTCGTCGACGAGGAGCGCGCCGCGGAGCGCCATCCACGGACCGAACTCCGGGTGCAGCAACACCCCGAGAAGCCCACGCCGGCCGAGTCCTGCCGCCTCCGCGAGGTGGACGAACGAAAGCGGCCGTGCGGCCGGTTCGAACGGAAACCGCAACTCGGGATGCAGGCCGAGACGCTCGGCGACTGGAACCGCATGCGCGGTCAGGATCGCGGCGGTGAAGACGTCGAGGGGATGCGCAGTGTCCGGACCGGCACCGGCGTAGTCGCGAAACACCGACCAGAACGCCCCACCACCGTTCCCGATCACGACGATCGCGCCCCGCGCCTCGGCACCGAGGCGATGGCTCGCCGGCACGAGCGCGTCGTACGCCGCGGGCGTCGTCGTCCCGATCAGGTTCAGGCCGAACGGCGCGAGGACCCGAGTGAGCTCGGCGACGAGCACCGGCGCGTCAGCGCGGGCGGCCGGCGACGGCGGCTTCGAGCCGCTCCAGACGGACCATCACCGCGTGCATCCCGAACAGCATCGCGCTCGCGACCGTCCCGAGCAGAAATCCGACGATCGCGATGACGATGTACGCGATGTGGCGTACGAGCGCCGCGTAGTACTCGCCCTGGAAGAGCACGTGATCGGGATGGCGCGCGAGCGCTTCGGTCGCCTTGAAGAACGGCTCGTCGAAGACCGCCCAGCTCCCCGCGACGGCGGCGATCAACAAGCCCCCCAGAAGGAGCAACCCGGCCATGCTCCGCAAATAGAGCCGCATCAGCCGTGCCTCGCGTCGCCCCGCATCGGCACGGCGACCAACTGCGTCGGCGCCCCGCTCCGCGGCCGCATCATCTCGAGATGGATCCGGGCACACGCACCGAGCTCGCTCGCCGGACACTGATTGTTCGCCGCCGCCTCGACGACGACCCCGACGAACCCCACGACCAACGCCAACCCGACGAGCGTCCGAAATCGCATACCCCGACCATACGACGGCCCATGGATCTCGAACAACGGGAGGAGCGAAGGCGCGTCCGCAAGACGCCGGCCGCCGAGGAGCCTCATGCGCCCATCAACGCACGACGGACCCACGAGCCCGCCCGCACGCGACGCGCCGACCACACGCGAGTCCGCCGCAGGCGACCGGAGCCGTCCCCATACTCCGCGCGCAGCACCGCCCCCCGCGTCGAAGCGACCGGCAGCCTGCTACGCGAGATCGAAGCGGTAACACATGAGGCCTCGTCTGCGAGCCTCGTCATACCCGAGCCACTTCGCGGGCGGCGTCTCCGCCTGGGTGATCGAGCGGAACCCCTGGCGCTCGAAGAACTGCCCGACGCGTTCCTGCGTCGTACACGCGAAAAGGAAGACGAGCCCGCGCTCGCGGCCGACGGCTTTCATGCAATCGACCAGCTTCACGCCGACGCCTTCACCCTTGAACCGGGTGATCGTATAGAGCCCGACGATCTCGCCGGCGCGCTCCGCCTCGTAGCGCTCGGTCTGGAGCGAGCAGACCCCCGCCAGGTGGTGCTGCCCGATCGTCGCCCCGTAACCGGAGAAGAGGATGGGCGCGATCTCGGCCGGCGTCCGAACTTTGAGATACCCTTCGCGCTGGCCGCGCTCGAGCACCTTCTCGACCTCGTGGTAGTCGTCGAGCGAGAGCCGCTCCACCTTGCAGTAGTCCTCGCGCGTGAAGAGCGTTCCCGAGCCCTCGTACGTGAAGAGCTCGCGCGCAACGCCGTCGAGCGTGCAGAGGTTGATCGAGCTGATGCCGTCGAGGAGACCGATCCGGACGGCGTCGAGCAGCGCGCGGCGCGTGCCGAGCCCGGTCGACTCCGCCTCCCCCGCGGCGAGGAGCTGCGCCGTCATCTCCTCGTCCATGAACGAGAGCGGGCGCTCCGCTCCGGCCGGCGCGACGCCGCCCTCGGGATCGGCGATCACGAGCTTGTGCGCGCGGAGCCGCGCGCCGAGCCGAGCCGCGAAGGCCGCGAGGCGGTCGGGCGTGTCGGCGTCGCAGAGACCGAGGAAGAACGGCGTTGCCCGCATGATGTCCCAGACCCGCGCGAGCACGCCGTCCGGTACGTCCGGACGCGCGATTTCGTCGGCGGTGATCGTCGCGACGGGACCGCCGCCGTCGTTCGGCACGAGCCGCAGCTGGGGAAACGGCATCGACACTTGCGCCGACGGCAAGCCGGCGAGCGGCTTCTCGAGCGCGCGGAGCGCGGCGCGCTCGCGCGCCGTCGGCCCGGCGAGGAGAATGAGCACGCGGGTGTCGTTCAGCAGCAGGTCGCGCGTGACCTCGCCCAGCGCGCGCAGGCGATCGGCGGGCCCGCCGTGGTGCACGGCGAAGATCAGCGTCCGCCCTCGAAACTCGTCGAGGTAGAATTCCTTCTCGGTGAACACCACCGCCGCGCGTCTCGGCGCCATTGCGCGCACGTACCACGAAAGACGCGGCCGGTCGAAGTTGCTTTTGCTCACCCTGCCTCGTAGGTAGGCCGCGTGATTCGCTCCCGGGCTTCGCGAGCGTCGGCTCTCGCGCTCGTCGCGCTGCTCGTCACCGGCGGATGCGTCGCGCCGCACGGCAGCGAAGGAGGGCGTCGCGGCAAGCGCGGTGCCGTCACGGCGACGCTCGGCGGCGAGCGGCCCGCGGGCGCGACCCCTGGACGAGCGGAAGGTCGCGCCGGCGCGGTCGCGGCGGAGCATCCGCGCGCGGCGGAGATCGGCGTCGCGATGCTCGCGCAAGGCGGCAATGCCGTCGACGCGGCGATCGCGACGGCGTACGCCGTGTGCGTGCTGAATCCGTCGTCGTGCGGCATCGGCGGCGGCGGCTTCATGCTCGTGCACGAGACCGACGGCGACGTCCACGCGCTCGACTACCGCGAAACCGCCCCCGCCATGGCCCATCGGGACCTGTATCGTCACGGCGACCAGGTCTTCGCGGAGCTCTCCAAGCGCGGCGGGCTCGCCGTCGGGGTGCCCGGCGAGGTCGCGGGCCTCGAGGCCGCCCGCGAGCGCTTCGCGCGCCTGCCGCGCCAGGCGCTCATGGCGCCGGCGATCGCGCTCGCGCGCGACGGCTTTCCCATCGGCCCGCACCTCGCGAAGGAGATCGGCAACCACCTGACGGCGCTCCGCGCCGCGCCCGCGCTCGCGGCGCTCTTCCTCGACGCCGCCGGGAACCCCCGCCCCGAGGGCAGCCTCCTCACGATGCCGGCCCTCGCCGCCACGCTCGAGCGCATCGCGGCCGAGGGCGCCGACGGCTTCTATCGCGGCCCGATCGCGGCCGAGCTCGGCTTCGCGGTCCGCGACGCCGGCGGCATCCTCTCGACGGCGGACCTCGCGAGCTATCGGCCGCACTGGCGCCATCCGTTGCGCGGCTCGTATCGCGGCCTCGAGGTCTTCACGATGCCCCCGCCGAGCTCGGGCGGCGTCGTCCTCGAGATCCTGAACGTGCTCTCGGGCGACGATCTCGCGGCGCTCGGCGCCCGGAGCCCCGCCTACCTCCACCTCCTCGCCGAGTCGATGCGCCACGGCTTCGCCGATCGCGCGCGTTGGTACGGCGACCCCGAGTTCACGCAGGTCCCGATCGATACGCTGACCTCGACGGAATACGCGAAGACGTTGCGCGCGCGCATCCGCGACGACGCGACATTGCCGGACGACGTGTACGGGTCGAAGCCCGACGCGGGGACGACCCACCTTTCGGTGATCGACGGTGACGGCATGGCGGTCGCCTGCACCACGACCATCAACACCGGCTTCGGCGCCATGCTGGTGGGCGGCACGACCGGCGTCCTCCTCAACAACGAGATGGACGATTTCGCGATCGCGCCGGGCGTCCCGAACAGCTTCGGGCTGATCGGCGGCGAGGCCAACGCCATCGCGCCGGGGAAACGTCCGCTGAGCTCGATGAGCCCGGTGATCGTCCGCGCCGACGGCACGCCACGGCTCGTCGCCGGCGGCTCGGGCGGCCCGCTCATCGTTTCGGCGACGCTCCAGACCGTCCTCGGCGTCCTGGATTTCGGGCTCGACCCCGCCGCGGCCCTCGCGGCGCCGCGCATCCACCACCAATGGGCGCCCGCGGCGCTCGTCACCGAGACGGATTTCGAGCCGGCGACGGCGGCCGAGCTCACCAAGCGCGGCCACACCATCCGCCGCGTGCCCTTCGCGGGCGCGGTGTCGGTGGTGGCCGTCCGTGACGGCGTGTTCGTCGCGGCGTCGGATCAGCGCAAGCACGGTGGCGCCGCGGCCCGCTGATGCGGTCCGCCCTCGCCATCCTCGTCGCGACCCGCGATCGCGCGCCGCGGCTCCGTCGCCTGCTCGCGAGCTGCCTCGCCCTCGAAGGACGCGAGCGCCTGGCGCCCGCGATCGTCGTCGCCGACGACGGCTCCACCGACGACACGGCGCGGGTCGTCGCGGAGGCGGCCGCCTCCGATCCGTCGGTTCGCCATCTCGCGCTTCCCGGCGCGGGCAAGAGTCGCGCGCTCAACGCCGCGGTCCGAGCCACGACCGCGGCGTGGCTGGCGTTCGTCGACGACGACGTGGAGCTCGACCCGCGCTGGCTCGTCGCCGTCGAGGCGTACCTCGGCCGTCACGACGTCGGCGCCGCGCAGGGCACGATCCGCCTGCCGCCGGCCGAGGCCGCCGACCCGACGACGGTCGCCGCGCTCGCGCGCTGGCACACGATTCCCCAATGCGACTACGGTCCCGCCGTGACCGACGCACCGTCGCTGATCGGAGCCAACATGCTGGTGGCGCGCCGCGCGTTCACGCGCGTCGGGCTCTTCGACGAGCGGCTCGGCCCCGGAGCCGCCGGCGCCTCCGAGGACACCGAGCTCGCGATGCGGCTCCGCGCCGCCGGGGAGCGTATCGGCTACGTCGCGGACGCGATCGTCTACCACGCGGTCGAGCCGGATCGGCTCTCGGCACGCTACTTCCGAGCGCTCCACGAGTCGCGCGGCCGGAGCCGCATCTACTACAAACAACGCGCGCCGCGCGCGGCGTGGCTCCTGGCGCTGCGCTTGCTGCCGGACCTGGCGCTCGCGGCGCTCGGCGCCGCAGTCGGCAAGCTCCGCGGCGGCGAAGCCGAGCGCCGCGCGCTCGCGCGCTGGTATCACTACCGCGCGCTGCTCGCCGCAGGACGCGCCCCGCGCCTCCCGGGCGGCGTGCCGCGGCTCGAGAGAAGCGGGCCCATGCCCGACGAGGCGTGAGCATGGCGACGCCCCGCGTGTCCGTGGTCATCCCGGTGCGCGATCATCCGGAGTATCTCGTGGACAGCCTCGGGAGCGTGTTTCGGCAAGCCTACGAGGGCGTCGAGGTCATCGTCGTCGACGACGGCTCGACGGAAGACCTCTCGCCGGCGCTGGCGCCGTGGGGCGACCGCATTCGAGTCGAACGCCAGCCGCCGACGGGCGTCTCCGCGGCCCGCAACCGCGGCGTCGCCGTCGCCACGGCTCCCGTCATCGCGTTCCACGACGCCGACGATCTGATGGAGCCGATCCGCATCAGCACGCTCATGGCGCGCCTCGAGTCCGACCCGGCCCTCGAAGTGGTCTTCGGGAACGGCATCTGCATCGACGCCGGGGGAACACCGCTCGGGCCGGTCATTCCGCCCCGGCAGGCCCGGTCGCTGGTGCGACGCGGCCTGCCGCTCGACGAGCTCATGCGGCGGAGCGTCGTGTACCTCCAAGCGAGCCTCATACGCCGCCGGGTTCTCGACGAGCTCGGAGGGTTCCCGCCGCTCCCGGCCGGGTCCGATTGGTGGTTCTTCCTGCGGTGTGCCTTGCGGGCACCGCTCGCCTACGTCGACGCCTCGCTGTTCCGCTACCGCCAGCACGGCGCGAGCATCACGGCAGGCCGGGTCCGATCGGCCGAAGGCGCGGTGCGCGTACTCCGGGAGCTGGCGACGGTGGAGCCTCGACTCGTCGAGCGCGTCGGCCACCGACGATGGGCACGCGCCCTCGCGCGCCGCGTCGCTCGGCTCGCGACCCAGGAGGCGCGCGCGGGAAACGTCGCGGCGGCCCACCAGCATTGG
>Ga0268299_1003454_pt1 | contig 14528 bp, 14 predicted proteins | sample NOBtaG_FD_193484 | JGI IMG/M metagenome (GOLD analysis project Ga0268299, IMG submission 193484) | Activated sludge microbial communities from bioreactor in Nijmegen, Gelderland, Netherland - NOB reactor | ecosystem: Engineered > Bioreactor > Aerobic > Activated sludge | place: Netherlands...
GCAAGCTGGGCTCGGTCGGTTGGGTGGGTCCATTGCCGCCGACTCAGCGCCCCCCTGCTCCCGAGCCGCCCGCGCTCAGCGTCCGCAGCCCCGACGACTTCATCCCCCTTCTACTGGCCACCCGGCGGTCGCGCTTCGAATGGGCCATGCGACACTTCGACCCCGCCTCCGCCACGACCCTCCGTCTCACCCGCCAGACGAGCGAGCCGCTGGCGGTCTACCAGTTGAACAGCAACGCTCTCGAGATCTCGCAGACACTGATGGAGCCGCCCTTTCTCGATCGCGAGCGGCCGGCGCCGATCAACTTCGCGGTCTTCGGCACCCTCATCGGGCACGAGCTCTCGCATGCGATCGGCGGCGCCGGCCGCCTGGTCGACGCCGACCTGCGGCCACGCACCTGGTGGACCGCCGCCACCGAAGAGAATCTGAACGGGCCGGGGAGCTGCCTGGCGGAGACGTACGGCGCCTACGTGCTCGCCGACGACGGACCGGACTCGGAGCCGCTCCGGCTCGACGGGATGCGGACCTGGGAGGAGAACTATGCCGATCTCGGCGGGGTGGTGGCGGCGTACGACGCCCTGGCGAAGTGGCAGAGCGAGAATCCGCTCGAGCCGCCGGCGCTCCCCGGGCTGACGGACAGCCAACTGTTCTTCCTCGCCTACGCCCAGATCTGGTGCGAGCAGATGAACTCGGGAGCCGTCGTCGCCGCCGCCTACTTCGACGTCCACGCACCGGGATCGGTGCGCGTCAACGGTCCGCTGTCGCAGACGCCGGCGTTCGCGCGCGCCTTCTCCTGTCCGAGCGGAAGCCCCATGGCTCCCGAACGGCGCTGCGACCTGTTTGCCCAGCCGGCCGGCCAGGCGGCTGCGCCGGCAGCGCCGCGGACGGCCGCCACCTCCGACTAGCGGCAGACGGGCGGATCGAGGGTGTGGAACGAGACGGTCGTGCCCTGGGCGTCGCTGGAGCCGCGGGCGACGCCGACGCGGCGCGCGAACTCGGGGAGGACGTGGACGCTCGAGCCGAGGGCGTCGGCGGTGAGCAGGAAGGGCTCGATGCGCGCGTGCGTGCGGGCGGCGCCGTCGAGATACTCGAACACGGCCATCGGGTGGTCGCCCTGGCGCCAGCTCGAGTAGTGCGCGACGAAGTCGCCGCCGACGGCGTGGACGTTCTTGTTCCAGCGATAGGGAGACTTGAACGGCTGCGAGTCGAGCACGCGGTTGCTCATGTCGGTGTGGCTGGTGAAGGTCCGATTGAAGGATGCGAAGCGGATGCGCCACGCCGCCGGCGGCCCCGATGACGGCCGCGCGCTGACCTCGGTCCAGACCGAGGCGAAGTAGTTGCCGTTGTAGGCGATGTCCGGGTACTCGTCCCAGAGGTAGTCCTTGCTCGTGACCACCTTCGAGTAGTTGCTCGGCTCGCCCCACTGGTAGGGGCGGACGTACTTGGTGACCACGCCGCCGACGCCGACCGCGTCCTTGACGCTGGCGACCACGAAGCCCGTGCCGTCGAACGCCGCCTTCGGCCAGAACTGGTGGGTGTAGTCGAAGTCGACGAGGTTGTAGTACGAGCCCATCGCCTGCCCTTCGGGGCCGAGGCGGAAGACGTAGCTGCAGGAGTGGCCGCTGCAGCCGCCCTCGATCACCCCGACGAAGCCGCCCGGGTAGGCGTCGAAGTCGCTGTCGGCCTCCTGGTCGTAGATGGTCGAGGTGAACAGGGGCGGGCCGACCGACTTCCGCCCGGACAGCACCCCCTCCCAGCTCATCACGTGGAAGTAGATGGTGTCGCGCTCGGCGGTGATCAGACCGTAGTGCTGGCCGTTCCAGGCGACGTTGTAGTAGCGGTCGCGCCAGGAGATCTTCGGCACGTCGATGATCCAGCGGGGCGACAGGTTGACGCGCCCCTCGAAGTCGACGTGGGCGTAGTAGACGCGCGCCTTGCCCGAGACGCCGGGATCCTCGCGCAGCCAGAAGACTCCCCAGCCGGCCTCGGTCGGCACGGTCTTCGTCAGCCAGACGCGGCCGCCGCTCTGCGAGGCGATGATCTGCTCGGCCCCCAGGCTCCAGGTGACCTCGCCGCCACAGGTGGGCGTGGCGGTCGGAACGGCGGTGGCCGTGCCGGTCGGCGTCTGCGTGAACGAGGGCGTGCGGGTCACGGTGCCGGTGCGGGTCGGCGTGCGTGTGCGCGACGCCGTGCCGGTGGCGGTGACGGTGCGGGTGCTATTCTCGGTGCGGGTGATCGTGGGCGTGCGCGTATGGGTCGGAGCGCGCGTGTCCGTCGGCGCCACCGTGCTGGTCGGCGCGCGGGTGTCCGTGGGCGCGCGCGTCGCGGTGGCGGTGCGGGTCGCCGTCGCCGTGCGGGTGGGGGTGCGCGTGCGCGTGCCGGTGCGGGTACGGGTGGCCGAGCGGGTCGCGGTCGCGGTGCGGGTCGCGGTTCCCTCCGCCGTCGCCGCCGGCTCGACCGTCTCACCGGGTCGAGCGGTCGCCGTCGCGCTCGCGAGCGGCGTGCGTGTGAAGGTGCCCGTGCGGGTGGGCGTGCGCGTGCGCGTACCGGTGCGAGTGCGGGTGGCCGAGCGGGTCGCGGTGGCGGTGCGGGTGTCGCTCGGTGCGCGCGTCGCCGTCGGCGTGCGCGTCGCCGTGCTCTCCGCCGTGGCGGTGGGCTCGCGCGTCGGCGTGTCCGAACCGCGCGGCGTGACGGTGTTCGTCGGCGTCCGGGTGCGGCTGGCGGTGCGGGTGAAGCTGCGGGTCGGCGAGCCGGTGCGGGTGCGCGTCGGCGACTGCGTACGCGTCGGCGTCCGGGTGATGGTGGCGCTGCGGGTGAAGGTCGCGGTGATCCCGGGCGTCGCCGTCTCGGTGTCGGCCGGGGTGGAGGTGGCGGTGTCTGCGGCGGTTGCCGTGGCTTCCGCGGTGGCGGTCTCCGCCGGCGTCGCGGTCTCGGCGGCGGTGGCCTCCGGCGTCGCGGTCTCGACCGGGGTCTCGGTCGGCTCCTGCGCCGCGGCCACGGCCGCCAGCGCGAGGACCCCCGCAACGGCGCAGTACAGAGTGTTCAGGCGCATCACCACATCCCACGGCCCAGCAGCGTTCGTGCCACGGGCCCCTTACCATGACGACGTTGTCAGTTGCCATGCCCCGTGTCATGAGGCTGCCGCCCATGCGCGAGGCGCGTCACCGATGAGTCGACCGGCCCGAGTTTCGGTCCTGCTGCCGATCTACCAGGCCGCGGCCACCCTGCCCGCCTGCCTGCGCAGCCTGGCGCGTCAGACGTTTGCCGACTGGGAGGCGGTGGTGGTGGACGACGGCTCGCTCGACGCCGGCGCCGAAGTGGTGCGCCACGCCGCGCGACTGGACCCGCGTCTACGGCTGGTGCAACGGCCGCACGCCGGCCTGGTGGCCGCGCTCAACGCCGGTCTGGAGCACTGCCGCGCGCCGCTGGTGGCGCGGATGGACGGCGACGACGTGATGCACCGCCGCCGCCTCGAGCTGCAGGTGGCCGCCCTCGACGCGGCGCCGGCGCTCGCCGGTGTCGGCTGCCGTGTCCGCCTCGCGCCGCGGCGCGGCATGAGCGACGGCCTGCGCCAGTACGAAGCCTGGCTGAACGCGATCGACGACAGCGCCGCGGTGCGGCGCGAGCGGTTCGTCGAGAGTCCCCTGGCGCACCCGACGCTGATGATCCGGCGCGAGGTGCTGGCGCGCTTCGGCTACCGCGACCAGGGGTGGCCGGAGGACTACGACCTGCTCCTGCGCCTGCTGGCGGCCGGGTTGGATCTCGGCATCGTCGCGCGCCGCCTGCACGTCTGGCGCGACTCGCCCACGCGCCTGACGCGCAGCGCACCGGCCTACCGCCTCGAGCGCCTGACCGCGTGCAAGGCGCATCACCTCGCCGCCGACTTCCTGGCCGACCGGAGCGACTACCTGCTCTGGGGTCACGGCGAGACCGGCGCCGCCCTGCGCCGCGCGCTGCTGCTGCACGGCAAGCGGCCGAGCCACATCGTCGAGCTGCACCCGCGCCGCCTCGGCAACCGCATCGACGGCGCCGAGGTCGTCCCTCCCGAGGCCCTCGACGCCCTGCCGCGCGCCCCGCTGATCGCCTCCGTCGCCGGCCTCGCCGCCCGCACCCAGATCCGCGCCTTCCTCGCCGCGCGCGGCTGGGTGGAGGATCGCGACTTCGTCTGCGCGGCGTGAAACAGCCCGCCCAGCACGGCAGCGGAGCCGCGACCGTCAGGAAGCGGTCGGCCGCGGTGGCACGTCGCCGACCGCTCCCTGACGGTCGCGGCTCCGGTGTCGCTGCCAGATCCGCCCGCGCGCACCGCGGCCGGCGCCTTTCCTTGACCCCCGTTTGCCGCTACGAATCGTGGCCATGAGTGACAGACCGTTTCGCGTTCTCGGGGTGCAGCAGATCGCCGTCGGCGGGCTCGACAAGGGGGCGCTGCGGCGCTTCTGGGTCGACGTGCTCGGGCTGACGCCGGTGGGGACCTTCCGCAGCGAGTCGGAGAACGTCGACGAGGACATCATCGTCGCAGGCTCGGGTCCGCTGCGGGTCGAGGTCGACCTGATGCAGCCGATCGACCCGGAGAAGAAGCCCAAGGTGCACGACCCCAGCCTGAACCACATCGGCCTGTGGATCGACGACCTGCGCGCCGCGGTCGACTGGATGACGAGGAAGGGCGTGCGCTTCACGCCCGGCGGCATCCGCAAGGGCGCCGCCGGCTTCGACGTCTGCTTCATCCATCCCAAGGGCGGCGGCGACACGCCGATCGGCGCCGAGGGCGTGCTGGTCGAGCTGGTGCAGGCGCCGGCCGAGGTGATCGCGGCCTTCGACCGAATGGCGCAGGCATGAGCGCATCGCCGACGCGCGCCGTCCTGTTCGACTTCGGCGGCACCCTCTACGATTACGGCTCGCTCGAGCGCGCCGAGCGCGAGAGTCTGCTCGACGTCGCGCGCTGGGCGGGTGTCGAGGCGGAGGCGCCGGCGGTGCAGCGCGCCTACCGCAACTCGCTCAAGCGCGTCTTCCGCGAGTACCTGCCGCAGGCCTACTACTACCACCGCGACCTGTTCCGCGACGCTCTGACCGGCATGCTGGAGGAGCTGGGAGCGCAGCCCGAGCCCGAGGTGCTGGAGCGCTACCGCGAAGTGCAGTGGCAGCGGCACGCGCGCGACTTCGTCCTGCGCGAGGGCGTGCACGAGACGCTGGCGGAGCTGCGCCGCCGCGGCCTGCACCTCGGCATCGTGAGCAACATCGACGAGGACCAGCTTGCACACCTGATCGATCTCGCCGACCTGCGGCCGCACTTCCACTCCCTCCTGTCGAGCGAGCACGCCCGCTCCTGCAAGCCCGATCCCGCCATCTTCGAGGAGGCGCTGCGACGCGCGGGCTGCGCGCCGGAAGAGGCGCTGTTCGTGGGCGACACGCTGCTGCAGGACATTGCCGGCGCCAACCGCATGGGGATGCGCTCGGTGCTGATCTGGCACCGCGACGACCGCTCGCCCCCGAGCGAAGGCATCGAACCGGCCCACGTCATCCGCCGCATCCCCGAACTGTTGGAGCTGGTGGCGTGAGCGCGCCCCGAAGGCGGCCGCGGAGAAGCGCGGATGGACGCGGATCGGAAGCGGCCGACTCTGCTGTGATCTGGAGTGCGGCGTGGAGCGCCGCTATCGATTCCTCGCCTCTGGCGCGATGACGGACGTGGACATCGCCGCGATCGGCGAGGACGTGCCCCTGCTGGAGGGAATCCGCACGGCGCGCGCGATCCGCCGCCTGAAACCGGACCCCGTGCCGCGCGAGTTGATCCGCAAGGTCTGCGAGGCGGGCACCTTCGCACCCAGCGGCGGCAACCGCCAGCCCTGGTTCTTCATCGCGGTGAGCGAGCCCGCGCGGCGCGCCTGGGTGGCCGAGCGCTACCGGCGCGCCTTCACCCGCTACATCGCGCCGGCCCTCGAAGCGGCTGAGGATCCCGCCTACCCGGAGGCGAAGCGGCGCAACCTGCGCGCCGCGATGCACCTCGCCGAGCACCTGCACGAGGCGCCCGTGCACCTCTTCGTCGCCGGCTGGACCCGGCGCGGCGAGGAGCAGGTGCAGGCGCTCTTTCCGGCGATTCAGAACGTCCTGCTCGCCTGCCGCGCCGTCGGTCTCGGCGCTTCGCTGACGACGATGCACACCGCCTTCCGACGCGAGCTCGACGAGTGGCTCGGCCTGCCGGCCAACTGCCCGACCGCGGCCCTGCTGCCGATCGGCTGGCCGCGGGGCCGCTATTCCCGCCCGGAACGCCGCTCGGTCGACGAGTGCCTGTTCTGGGAGCGCTTCGAGAAGCGCGAGGAGACCTGACATGACGACCCACCTGGACGTCGCGGAACGGCTGTTCGCCTCGATCATGAAAGGCGACATCGAAGGCGTGCGCGCGACCTACGCTCCCACCTGCCTCATCTGGCACAACAACGACGGCAGTGAGCAGACGGTCGAGCAGAACCTGCGCGTGCTCGGCTGGGTGGTCCAGAACGTCCGCGAGCTGCGCTACGAGGACATCCGCCGCGCCGAGACGCCGACCGGCTTCGTGCAGCAACACGTGCTGCGCGGCCGCGCACCCAGCGGCGCCGAGGTCGCCATTCCGGCCTGCATCGTCTGTCGCGTCGAGAACGGCCGCATCACCCGTCTCGACGAGTATCTCGACTCGGCCCACGTCGCGCCCCTGCTGACCTAGCGCAATCAACGGAGCCGCGACCGTCAGGGAGCGGTTGGCATCGCGCCAGCACGCGGCCAACCGCTCCCTGACGGTCGCGGCTCCGCTGTCCTGCCGGTCCGAGCATGTCGAGGGCGACGCACCCCGGCGGGGCGTGAAGCGCGCGCCGCGGTGTGCTAGGTGGCGGCGGTCATGAGCCACGCTGCTTCGTCTCCCTCCGCCGTCGGCCTCGCCGAGGTGCGCGTCGGCGCGGGTGGGCTGGTGCTCGCAATCGCCACCGATCGACCCAGTCTGCTGCCCAGCCTGCTCGATCGCGTCCCCGCGCCGTGGCAGCGGGTCGACTCGCTGCGCCTGGATCGCTGCTACACCCTGTGGGCCGAGAAGACGCCCTTCCGCCTGCAGATCGATCGCTCGGTGACCTGCGAGAAGGCCGATCTGACCGAGGTGCTCGAGGTCTTCGCGGCCGACGTCGCGGCGCTGGTGGCGGCCGCCGGCACGGCGCGGAAGTAGGGCGCGGAGCTTCACGGAGCAGCGCGCCATGCGCATCGCCACCTGGAACGTCAACTCGCTGCGCGTGCGCCTGCCGCACGTCCTCGACTGGCTCGCGAGCGAGCAGCCCGACGTTCTCGCGCTGCAGGAGACCAAGCTCACCGACGAGGACTTCCCGCGCGCCGAGATCGAGGCCGCCGGCTACCATGCCGTCTTCGTCGGGCAGAAGACGTACAACGGCGTGGCGACCCTCAGCCGGGTCGCCGGCAGCGATGCAACTCCAGGGATCGCGGGCTTCGACGACCCGCAGAAGCGCGTGCTGGCCGCGACCTACGACGGCGTGCGCGTCGTCAACGTCTACGTCCCCAACGGCGAGAGCGTTGGCTCGGACAAGTTCGCCTACAAGCTCGACTGGCTCGAGCGGCTGCGCGCGCACCTGCGCGACGAGCTGAGGCGCCATCCACGCCTGGTGCTCCTCGGCGACTTCAACATCGCCCCCGAGGAGCGCGACGTGCACGACCCGGCGGCGTGGGACGGCAAGGTTCTGTTCAGCGGCCCGGAACGGCAGGCCCTGCGCCACCTGATGGACATCGGCCTGCACGACACCTTCCGCCTCTTCGAGCAGGCCGAGCGCCAGTACACCTGGTGGGACTATCGCATGAACGCCTTCCGCCGGAAGCTCGGCCTGCGCATCGACCACATCCTCGCCAGCGACGAGATGCGCAGTGCGTGTCGCTCCTGCCGCATCGACCTCGAGCCCCGTCGCCGCGAGCGCCCGTCCGATCACGCTCCCGTGCTCGCCGAGTTCGCGCTCTGAGGCCGCTTGCGTCGGCGTCCGGCGCACCGTAAAGCCGCCTGCATGGCATTCCTACTGAAGGCGCTGGCAGTGCTGCTGGCGCTGCGCGGCACCGCCAACCTCTTCAAACCGTTCGGCGCGGGTTCGGCGCTGGTGATCCTCGGGCGGACGCTGCCGGTCACCAGCCCCCTCGGCCCGATCATCGGCCTGTGGATGATCGCCTTCGCCGTGGGGATCCTTCTGCGCAAGCGCTGGGCCGTGCCTCTGGGGATGGCCTACGCCGCTTTCGCCACGCTCAACATCATCCTCTTCCCGATCGTCAGCGGCCTCGGCGACCTGCCGGTGTGGTTCTACGTCCTGTTCACGATCGGCGGCATCGCGGCGCCCTGGGCGGCCGTGATCCTGCTGCAGCGCGAGCTGGCGCGCGGCGCCTGAAGGAGAACTCGCAAATGGGGGACCGACTGAGCGGAAGGGTCGCGGTCATCACCGGCGCCGGCAATGGCATCGGCCGGGCGACGGCGCTGCGCTTCCTCGAACACGGGGCGAGCGTGGTGATCGCCGACGTCAACCAGGCGACCGGAGCCGAGACGCTCGACCTTGCCGAGTCCGCCGGCCACGGCGAGCGCGCCCGCTTCGTGCACTGCGACGTCGCGCGCGAAGCCGACGTGCGCGAGGCGATCGACCACGCCGTCGCCTCCTTCGGGCGCCTCGACTGCGTCTTCAACAACGCCGGCGTCGCCGGTGCCTTCGGCCCGATCGACCGCCTCGAGTTGGAGGACTGGGAGTACACCTTCGCCGTTCTGGTGCGCGGCGTGTTCCTCGGACTCAAGCACGGAGCGCGGGTGATGAAGCAGCAGGGCGACGGCGGCTCGCTGGTCAGCACGGCCTCGGTCGCGGGTCTGAGCGGCGGCGACGGACCGCAGGCCTACTCCGCCGCCAAGGCGGCGGTCATCAATCTCTCCCGTGCGGTCGCGGTCGAGCTCGCGCCCTTCCGCATCCGCGTCAACGCCATCTGCCCCGGCGGCATCCTCACGCCGTTGCTGCACCGCGGCAGCCCCGAGCCGATGGCGGAGATGCTGCGCCGGCTGCAGCCGTGGCCCGATCACGGCCTACCCGAGTACATCGCCGACGCGGCGCTCTACCTCGCCAGCGACGAGTCGCGCTTCGTCACCGGTCACGCCCTGGTGGTCGACGGCGGCCTGACGGCGCAGGGCGGCAACGCGATCCAGGGACTCGCGCCCGAGGGCATGATGACGCTCGCCACCGGGGTCGACAAGGGCACCACCGGCGAGGACCCGATCGTTCGCGGCTGAGAGCGATGGCGACGCGACGCAAGGTGGTCTTCGACGAAGGCCGGCCGAACACCTGCTTCGGCTGCGGCAGCGACAACCCGAACGGCCTCCGGCTGGAGTTCACCGAGACCGACGACGGGATCGAGGTGCAGTACACCGTGCCCGAGGCGCTGCAGGGCGCGCCCGGCATCGCCCACGGAGGGATTCAGGCGACGCTGCTGGACGAGGCGCTCTGCATGGCCGCCTACGCCAAGCTCGGCACGCCGGTGTTCACCGGTGAGCTGACGGTCCGCTACCTCAAGCCGGTGCCGACGCACACGCCGCTGCTGGTTCGCAGTCGCATCCTGGAGACCAAGGGGCGCAGCTCCTGGATCGAGGGCGCGATCCACCTCGCCGACACCGGCGAGGAGCTGACCAGGGCCCGCGGCCGATTCTTCGCGCAGAAAGAGGACACGAAGGCTGGGAGGTAGGGAGGTCACCGAGACGGCGAGGTGAGGCGGGCCTCGCCTGCCAGCGGGGACTCGAGAACTTCACTCCTTCAGCTTCACCTTCATGCCGTCGAAGCCGATCGTCAGCTTGAGGCCGACGGTGCTGCGGCTGAGCTCGAGGCGCACGCCGTTCTCGTTGACGAGGTGCCAGCCTCCTCCACCCTTGCCGAGGGTGAGATTGGCGGACGCGGAGGTGTAGGTGCCGTCGAAGTCCTGCAGCGACCTCAGGCCGTAGACCTCGCCCGCGACCGTCGCCTCGGAGCCGCCGACCTCGCCCACCTCCATCCCCTCGATGGAGAACGGATGGTCCTTGCCCTGGAAGGTGAGCGTGCCGCTGCCCCAGCGATATCCCACGACGATGCCGGCCGAGCCGCTGGTGAACTTCACGGTGCCGTCCGGCTGCGACTTCTTCTCGTCCTCTGCCCGAGCGGGCGCCGCCATCAGCAGGCAGCCCAGCAGCAAGCACATCAGTCCTCGCATCACACGACCTCCATCGCTGCCGCCGCTGTCTACGCGCTGCCGGAGGGCGCGGCAAGCCACCCCTGCAGCGAGCGCGTCACATCTGCCCGCCGTCGACCCGCAGGATCGCGCCGGTGGTGAAGCTCGACGCGTCGGAGGCGAAGTAGAGCGCCGCGCCGACGATCTCGTCGGGATTGCCGGCGCGCTTCAACGCCAGAAGCTGCCGGAACCGCTCCTGCGCCATCTCCATGTTCCAGGCCTTGGAGATGTCGGTCAGGAACGGGCCGGCCTGGATGCAATTGACCCGCACCTTCGGGCCGTAGGCGTGCGCAAACGCGACCGTCAGCGCGTTCAGGCCGGCCTTGGCCGCGGCGTACGGGGTCTCCATCGGCGACGGCCGCATCGCCGCGATGCTGCTGATGTTGATGATCGAGCCGCCGGCGGCGGCCTGCATCCGGCTGCCGACCAGCGCCGAGAGGCGGAACGGTCCCTTCAGATTCACGCCCATGACCTTGTCCCACAGCGCCTCGCTCACCTCGACCAGCGAGGGGTAGAGCGGCGACATGCCGGCGTTGTTGACCAGCACGTCGACCTTGCCGAAGCGCTGGTAGGCGGCCTCGACCAGCGCGTCGACCTGACCCCACTCGGCGACGTGACAGGCGACCGGCAGCGCTCGCCGTCCCAGCTTCTCGATCGCCGCGGCTGCCTCGCGACAGGATTCCAGCTTGCGGCTGGCGATCACGATGTCGGCCCCCGCGCGCGCGAACGCCAGCGCCATCTCGTAACCGAGGCCGCGGCTGCCACCGGTGATGAGCGCCACCTTGCCGCTCAGGTCGAAGAGCTTCTGCGCGTCGGTCGTCATGGCCGCCGTTCCAGCACAGGAGTGCGACGCAGCGCAACCGCGGCTCGCGCCGCGCCGCGGCGCCGAGGCGGAGGCGCCGCCGGATGTCCCCAACCGCGCGAGGGAACGGCCTGCGCCCCTCCGGGGCGCGCGTCGAACCGGTGACGGGCGGAACCCCGGGCTCGCGCCCGGGGCTACGACCCTGCGCCGCTCCGCGGCGCCCCAGGCGACGACGTCCGCGCCGAGGAGCCGAGGCGGAGGCGCCGCGGAGCGGCGCCCCAAGCGACCACGTCCCGCGCCGAGGAGCCGAGGCGGAGGCGCCGCGGAGCGGCGCCCCAAGCGACCACGTCCCGCGCCGCGGAGCCGAGGCGGAGGCGCCGCGGAGCGGCGCCCCAGGCGACCACGTCCCGCGCCGAGGAGCCGAGGCCCTGTGCCGCCCCGCGGCTCGCGCCCCAGGCGACCACGTCCCGCGCCGAGGAGCCGAGGCGGAGGCGCCGCGGAGCGGCGCAGGTGTGTAGCCCCGGGCGCGAGCCCGGGGTTCCCGACGCCGCAGGTCACGAGCGCCCCGGAGGGGCGCAGCCGCGCACGCCGCGCGGGCACGGTCGCGCGATCAGTCGCCGAACAGGATCCCGGGCAGCGCGCGCAGGTCGGCGGCGCCGACCTCACCGTCGCCATCGACGTCGGCCCCGCACTCGCGCCGCCCGGTCGCGATCTGCGCACACGCGCCGACCAGATCGGCCGCCGTCAGGCGCGCGTCGCAGTTCGCATCACCCGGCAAGGCAGGCGGCGTTGGCGTCGGAGACGCCGTCTCGGTCGGCGTCGCGCTCGCCTCCGCCGTCGGCGTCTCGGTCGGGGTCGCGGTCTCGGTCGCCGTCTCGGTGCTCGTCGGCTCGCCCTCGGTCGGCGTCGGCGTGCGGGTGGGCGCGTCGGGGTCGAGAGTCGCGCTCGGTGTCGCCGTTGGCGCGGCCTCGACCCGGATGCACTCGGACATCTCCGAGCTGTTGCCGTCGAGGTCCATCGCAACCGCCGAGACCAGGTCGCCGACGCGGGCATCGATCCGCACCCGCCCTGCACTCTCGCCCTCCGCATCGGTGTGCACCGCGTAGCCGCCGCCGACCAGCCTGCCGTCGCCATGTCGCGACGGATGGCAGGCGCTCCAGGCGTAGAAGCTGATCACCAGATCCTCGTCTGGCTCGCCGGGGAACTCGCCCTCGACCCAGACGCCCCCCGCGTCCCCCAGGGCCGACCGCAGGACGGGCATGTTCTGCAACTGGTTCGGGCCGTCGTCGGCGTCGCGCGGATCGTTCGGAGTGGTGCCCCACTCGTCCTCCTCGCCGCCGGTGAAGTCGATTCCGACGAGTTGGTTCCCGGTGATCTCGAACGGCAGCGCGGTGTTGGGCGTGCCGGCGGAGGCGGTCACGCAGATGCCGTTGCCGCCGTTGTCGCGGATCGCGTTGCTGGGCAGGGGGAAGCCGCCGCCGCGGGCGACGCGGTTGTTGCCCGCGTCGACGGTGATCTGCACGCCGTGGCTGCGGTTCGAGAAGATGGTATTTGCCTGGACGACGTTGTCGTGCGCGTCCTCCGTCACCAGCACCACGCCGACGTCGAAGTTGCCGCCGACGAAGTTTCCGGTGCCCGACGGCAGTCCGCCGACGCGGTTGAAAGGCGTCCACACGGAGATCCCAGCGCGCGCGTTGCCCAGCACCGGGCGTCCGTCGGCGGCGGTGCCGATCAGGTTCCCCTCGATCGCGACGCGCGCCGCATCGCCGTTGACCTGCACACCGTCGCGTCCGTTGCCCGAGATGAGGTTGCGGCCCTCCGCGCCCGTTCCGATGGCGCAGTCCGGCGCCAGCACCGCGACGCCGTCCTCGGCGTTTCCCGCCGCCGCCGTGCCGGTGACGTCGGTGCCGATGAAACAGTTCGTGACCACGTGTCCGGCACCGCCGGTGAGGAGGATGCCAGCACCGGCGAAGCGATTGATCGCCAGCCCCGAGATCGAAGTCGGCCCGCCGACCACCACCAGCCCGTTCACCGGCGCCCCGGCGAGCTGCCCATCGAGCTCGACCATCAGGCGGGCATTGGTGGCTGCGCCGCTCTGCGTGTTGGGGGCGCTGCCGGGCTGCGTCAGCGCATCGATCACGACGCCCGCGGGATCGGCGATCACCGGCAGCGCCGAGGACGGCTGCAAGGTCTTGACCCGCCCGTCGAGCGGCCGGACGAGGAAGAGGATCTGGTCGCGCCCGGGGTTGGCGTTCGACAGCAGGATGGCCTCGCGCAGGCTGCAGCCGCTGTCGAGATCGCAGCGGCCGTCGTTCTGGTCGGCCGCGGTGTTCACCACGAACAGCGCCGCCTCCGCCGCGCCGGCGAGCAGCGGCACGCCGAACAGCACGGCGAGAAGCAGGAGCTGGTGCACGGGTCGAGGCTGCTCGGAGGGACCGCCGGCGTCAAGTGGATCTGGAGTGCGGCGTGAAGCGCCGCTCTGGATCCAGTGCGGCGGCGACCGCCGCACTCCAGATCACTCCGGCTGCAGGAACCAGAAGTAGTAGAACTCGCCATCGGAGCCGGGGTCGCCGCGGCGCACGAGCCGGAAGGCGTTGCTGCCGTCCACGAGGAACTCCGCCGGCACCTCCACCCACGCCTCGTCCCAGCGCTCCGGCCCCGACGGAACCTCGAGCGGCTCGGGCAGGCTCCTGCCGTTGACCTCGACCTCGTACGAACCGCCGCGGGTGTGATCGTAGCGCACGACGAAGGCCAGCGGCCGCCCGGCGCGAACGCCGTGCACCTGCCAGCGCGCACCCAGCGGCAGACGGCGACCCTCGTCCTCGAGCTGGGTCGCCTCGAAGGGCTCGACGTACGACAGGAACTTCCGATGCGTGCTGCCACCGTACGGACCGTCGAGCTGCTCGACGAAGGCATGGGCCTTCTCCGCCGCCGCCTCCTGCAGGTCGATCCGGTCGACCACGCGCCAGCCGCGGAAGCGCTCCGCCGGCGCGTGCAGATCGTTGCGATCGGCGATCTTCACCGAGCCGTGGAAGACGACGCGCGGGTCGCGCTGCATCGCGCTGCGGTCGAAGCGCGCCGGGTCGAGCAGGATCATGTCGACGTAGCGGCCGTCCGGCAGGCGCACGCTCACGACCTCGCGGTCGGGCGTCGGCGACTCGAGGATCGACTTCGGATAGGCGTTGGGATCGGCCCACTCGAGGATCACGTCGACGCCGCGCGCGCGAATCTTGCCGTGGTCGGCGAGCCAGTGCTCATGGCCGACCCGCCCGCGCTTGTCGGGAGCGATCGGTTCACGAGCGATCTCGGGGTCGGTCAGACCGTGCAGATCGAGCACGTGTCGGTCACAGAAGAACGGAATCATGCCGGCAGCGGTGAGCGCGACCCGGGTGTCCGGCGGCAGGACCTCGTCGAACACCCTGCCCGCGCCGCGCCAGTCGTAGCGCGGATCGCCGTAGCGTCGCAGCAGCGTGATCGCCTCCTGGCCTCCCGG
>Ga0268299_1003455_pt1 | contig 14528 bp, 11 predicted proteins | sample NOBtaG_FD_193484 | JGI IMG/M metagenome (GOLD analysis project Ga0268299, IMG submission 193484) | Activated sludge microbial communities from bioreactor in Nijmegen, Gelderland, Netherland - NOB reactor | ecosystem: Engineered > Bioreactor > Aerobic > Activated sludge | place: Netherlands...
GATGCCCGGGCAGGCCGGACCGACCGAACCCGGCTTCACCTGGTAGGGGGCCCAGGTCATGGGGCCGCAGGTCTCGGACAGGCCGTAGATCTCCGACAGCGGCACCCCGATCGTGCGGAACCAGCTGAGCAGCTCGGCCGGGATGGGGGCGGCACCGGTGATGGCCACGATCAGCTGGTCCAACCCCACCAGGCCCCGGATGGTGGAGAACGCGACGGCATCGAGGAACTCGTAGTTCGTGACGTCCTCCTCCGACGCCGTGCCCCAGGTCATCCGCTCCCGGATGGGGCCGGCCATCTCCACCGCCTCCCGCACCGCCTTCTCCTTGTCGGGGTCGGCGTGCAGGGCGGCGGACACCCCGGCGTGGATCTTCTCCCAGACCCGGGGCACGCCGAACATGATGTGGGGGTGGACCTCGCCGGCGTAGGCGGCGAACTGGGTGACGTCGGGGCAGCAGGTGACCTCGAGGGCGTTGGCCAGGCCCTGGTAATGGCTGGTGACCCGCTCGGCGATGTGGGCCATCGGCAGGTAGCTGACCATCCGCTTGCCGGTGAGGTCGTCGAGCTGCATGGTCTGGCGCAGGCACTCGATCGTCCAGCACACGTTGCGGTGGTCGAGCATCACGCCCTTGGACGGCCCGGTGGTGCCCGAGGTGTAGATCAGCGTGATCAGATCGTCGGGCTGGGCCGTGGTGGACGCGGCCTGGAGGTCGATCGGGTCGTGGGCCACGAGCTGGGCGAAGGTGACGTCGACCCCGGCCGTGTCGTCCAGGCCCGCGTCGTCGACCACGCCCACCGCCTGCAGGCTGGGGATGCCCTGGCGGACCTTGGACAGCGACTGGTAGAAGCCGCGGTCTTCCACCACCGCCACCTTCACCGCCGCGTCGTTGGCCAGGTACTCGATCTGGTCGGGCGACGACGAGTTGTAGATCGACACCGGGGTGGCCCCCAGGAACAGGGCGGCGGTGTCGAGCACGTGGAACTCGGGCCGGTTGCGCAGCATCAGCAGCAGCCGGTCTCCCCGGCCCAGGCCCAGGGCGGCCAGGCCGGCGGCGGCCCGGGCCACCTGATCGGCGTAGGCGGCGTAGGTCAGCTCGTGCCAGCTGTCGTCGGCCGCCTTCCACCGCAGCGCCACCTGGTCGGGGTGGGCCGCCACGGTGGCCAGGAACAGAACCGGGATGGTCTGGCCCTCGATCACGGCGTCGATCTCTGCGCTGGTGGTCATGCCGCTCCTTCGGGGTGCGCTCCGTTGTGTGTCACAGGGTACCGGTACGGTGTGACGGGTGACCCTGCAGCCCTCCCCGCCCGAGTCGATGCCGTGATGTACCCGTTGCCAGTGGATGCGGTGCTGGTGGACGCGGTGCGCACGCCGATCGGCGCCCGCAACGGGCCGCTGTCGGGCTGGCATCCGGCCGACCTCACCGGTTTCGTGCTGCGGGCCCTGGCCGAGCGCAACGGCCTCGACCCGGCCGCCGTCGACGATGTGGTGGTGGGGTGCGTCACCCAGGTGGGCGCCCAGTCCCTCGACGTGGGCCGCAACGCCGTGCTGGCCGCCGGATGGCCCCACACGGTGCCGGCGGCCACGGTCGACCGCCAGTGCGCCTCGGGCCAGCAGGCGGTGCACGCCGCCGCCCACAGCGTGATGGCCGGGGCGGCCGGTGTGGTGGTGGGGGCCGGGGTGGAGGTGATGAGCCTGGTGCCCCTGGGGGCGGCGGTGGCCGTGCGCGACGTCGGCCAGCCGTTCCCGCCCTCGATCCACGAGCGCTACGAGGCGGTCGGCGGCCTCCAACCGCAGGGCATCGCCGCCGAGCTGGTGGCCGAGCGGTACGGCCTGAGCCGGGAGGCGCTCGACGCCTACGGCCTGTCGAGCCAGGATCGGGCGGCGGCGGCCGTGGCCGCCGGCCGGTTCGGGCCGGGCGACGGGGCCGAGATCGTGGCCGTGCCCGGCCGCCTCCTCGACCGGGAGGGCCACCGGGTGGTCGACACCGGCGCCACGGTCCACCTCGACGGGGGTGTGCGGCCCACCACGGCCGAGAGCCTGGCCGGGCTGAAGCCGGCGTACAAGGAGAACGGTCGGATCACGGCGGGCAACAGCGCCCAGATCAGCGACGGGGCGGCCGCCGCCCTGATCACGAACGGGGCCCGGGCCGCCGAGCTCGGCCTGACCCCCAGGGCCCGCTTCGTGTCGTTCGCCACCGCTGCGGTGGACCCTCTGCTGATGCACACCGGCCCGATACCGGCCACGGCGGCGGCGCTGGCCCAGGCCGGGCTCACCATGGCCGACATCGCCGTGGCCGAGGTGCACGAGGGCTACGCCGCCGGTGTGCTGGCCTGGTTGGCCGAGACGGGGGCCGACCCGGAGCGGGTCAACCCCAACGGGGGCGCCATCGCCCTCGGCCACCCGCTGGGGTGCTCCGGGGTGCGGATGCTCGCCACCCTCACCGCTGAGCTGGAGCGGCGGGGCGGAGGCCGGGGCCTGCTCACCATGGGCGGCACCGGCGGCCTGGCCACCGCGCTCGTGCTCGAGGTCGGCTGAGGGCGGCGGCACCGTCCACCCCCCCATCCGAACTGCGCGACGGAAATCGCGACACGCCCCCGTTCTGCGTCGCGAAACCAGCGGAATCCGGGGAAAAGGTGACGCAGAACGGCGGCGGGGCGCGGTTACCGTCGCGCAGAACAGCGGTGAGGTCGGCAGGGCGAGGTCGGGTGAGCACAGCCCGCACGGGCGTTCTACGCTGGTAGCCGGTGACCGATTTCGAGCCCACGATCGACAACCCCGATCGGATCGACGACGACGACACGCCGGTGGAGTCGACCGCCCGGTCGCGTGACCTCGCCATCCGCCGCCGGCGCAAGTGGATCATGCGGGCGCTCGTCGTGGTCGTCGGGTTGGGGCTGTGGGTCCAGGGGCAGCCCCTGTGGCGCACGGTGATCGCCATGGCGCTGGGCTACGTGATCATCGCCACCGGGCTGGCCGTGCTGGGCGCCTTCGCCCGCCCCCTGCCCGAGCCCCCGCCACCCGGTGAGCTGCGCCGGGTCAAGCTCCAGTACCGGTGCTCCACCTGCGGGGCCGAGCTGCGGATGACGCTGGCCAACGACCGCATCCCCACGCCGCCCCGCCACTGCGCCGACGAGATGGACCTGGTCACCGCGCTGGAAGACGTCTGAGTGTCCCCTCTGTGACGTAATCCACACCTGTGGACAACAGGTGGGGATAGCGTGAATAGCCCTGACTGGGGTGGGCCGCTACTCGTACTGCGCTACTCGTACTGGGTGGCGGCCACGATGCCGGCCAGGATCAAACCCAGCCCGCCCAGCAGGTACCAGTTCGACGGGGCGCCGAAACGGTCCTGGATGATGTAGTTGGCCAGGATCACCACCAGACCCAGCCCGATCAGCCCGAACATCAGGAACGGGATCACGGCCTGGAAGCGGCCCCCGCCCACCTTCATCGGCGTGCGGCTGACCCCCGAGGGCCCGGCCCCGGCCGGCGTTCCCGCCGGCGGCGTGCCTTTCGGCGTCACTCTGGACCGGGTCTTGTCCTGACGTACCACAATGCCAATTTATCCCGACACAGGGCCGGCGGGGCGCCGGTACCGTGAACACGGTGAAGGGCCCCCGTGTGCTGGTGATCGACAACTACGACTCGTTCGTCTACATCCTCGTGCAGTACCTGGGCGAGCTGGGGGCCGATCCGGTGGTGGTCCGCAACGACGCCCTGACCCTGGCCGAGCTGGAGGCGCTGGAACCCGACGCCGTGCTGGTGTCGCCCGGGCCCGGCACCCCCGACGACGCCGGGGTGTCGAACGAGGTGATCAGCCACTTCGCCGGCCGTCGCCCCGTGCTCGGCGTGTGCCTGGGCCACCAGTGCATCGGCCAGATCTACGGCGGCCGGGTGATCCGGGCCCCGGAGCTGATGCACGGCAAGACCTCGGTGATCGACCACACCGACGCCGGCGTGTTCGCCGGCCTCCCCCAGCCGCTGGAGGCCACCCGCTACCACTCGTTGATCGTGGAGCGCGACACCCTGCCCGACTGCCTGGAGATCACGGCCGAGACCCGGGGCAACGGCCTCATCATGGGCCTTCGCCACCGGGAGCTCGACGTGGAAGGCGTGCAGTTCCACCCGGAGTCGATCCTCACCGTCGGCGGGCGTGACCTGCTCACGAACTTCCTGGCCCGGGCGGCCCGGACGGTGGCCTGAGCAACCCGGCCCTACCGCCGGCAACTCGCCGGTCGCTAGCTAGTTCCCGTTGCCGTTGCTCGTCGGTGTGGACGACGTCGAGGCGGTGGTCGACGTGGTCTGGGACGAGGTGGTGGCTCCTGCCTTGCCCACGGTGATGACGATCTCGCTGCCGATGGGCAACTGGGTGCCGGCCTGGGGCTGCTGGCCGATCACCTTGTCCACCAGGCCGGAGGCGGGGTCGACGTCCTGCAGGTCCACCACCGGAACGAACCCGGCGTTGGTCAGCTGCTGTTCGGCCGCCGCCTGGGTGAGGTTCTGCACCGGCGGCACGGCCTTCAGCTCGGGCCCGCTCGACTGGAAGACCGTGATCGGGGTGGTCTTGGGCACCTGGCTGCCGGCCGGCGGGTCGGTGCGGGTGACGGAGCCGGCGGCCACGTCGGCGCTGGGCTCCTGCTTGACCACCACCGAGAAGCCGAGCGCCTGGAGCTGGCTGGTGGCGGTGGCCAGCGGCTGGCCCTTCAGCTCGGGGATGGCGGCCTGCGACGCACCGCCGGAGATCACGATCTCCACCTCGGTGCCCTCGTTGACCTGCTGACCGGCGGCGATCGACTGGCTGATCACCAGGCCTTCGGCCACCTCGTCGCTCTCCTCCCGGGTGACGGTGACGGTGAGCCCGGCCTCGTCGAGCAGCTGCTCGGCCTCCTGCTGGGTCTTGCCTTCCAGGTCGGGGACCTCGACGGTTTGGGCCGTGGCCACCACCGACAGGGTGACGGTGCTGCCCTCCTCGGCCTGCTCGCCCCCCTTGGGGCTCTGGTCGAAGACCGTGTTGGGCTCCTTGCCCTCCTGCGGCTCGAACTTGGGGACGACCACGAACCCGAGGTCGGTGAGCTTGTTGGTGGCCGACGTGAGGTCTTCGCCCAGCACCGTGGGGACGTCGACCAGCACCGCACCGCCGTCGGTGGTGTCGGTGCCGCCGTCGTTGTTGTTGAGCTGCATCGAGATCACGAAGATCAGGCCGATCAGCAACAGGAGCAGCCCGGCCAGCATGGCCACGAACACGCCGGTGCGGCTGGGCGGCTCGTAGTACTCCTCCACCGGCTCGTGCTGGCGCACGGCGGCCGAGGCCGGCATGGCCCGGGTGGTGTCGATGATGGCCCGGCTGGAGCCGGTGTCGGCCGCCGGGCGGGGCATGGCCCGGGTGGCGCCCGGATCAGGGGGGAGGGGCGGTCGGTAGGCGGCCGTGGGGGCGCCGACGCCCCCGCCTCCGCCGTTGCCGCCGGGCATCGGGGCGGCGCCGACGAGGGGGTGGCCCTCCCGGAACCGGCGCAGGTCGGCCCGGACGTCTTCCGCCGTGGGATAGCGGTGGTCGGGGTTCTTGGCCAGCAGGCGGGCGATGATGGCGTCGAGCGCCGGGGGCACCGACGGGTTGCGGTCGCTGGCCCGGGGGGCCGGCTCCTGCACGTGCTTGTAGGCGATCGACACCGGCGACGAGCCGGTGAACGGCGGCTCGCCGGTGACCATCTCGAACAGCACCACGCCCAGCGAGTACAGGTCGGACCGGGGGTCGACCGCCCGGCCCTGGGCCTGCTCGGGCGAGAAGTAGCTGGCCGTGCCCATGACCGAGCCGGTCTGGGTCAGCTCGTCGTCGTCGCCGCCGAAGGCCCGGGCGATGCCGAAGTCGGTCACCTTCACCTGGCCGGCCGGCGTGATCATGATGTTGCCCGGCTTCACGTCGCGGTGGACGGTGCCGTTGCGGTGGGCGAAGCCGAGGGCGGCGGCCACGTCGGTGGCGATCTCGGCCGCCCGGTCGGGGTGGAGGTGGCCCTCGGCGGCCAGCACGTCGGCCAGGCTGCGGCCCTCCACGTACTCCATCACGATGAAGTACGTGTCGTCGTGGGAGCCCCAGTCGTACACCGCCACCACCGAGGGGTGGTTCAGGTTCGCCGCCGCCTGGGCCTCCCGGCGGAAGCGGGCCACGAACGTGGGCTCCGCCGCGTACTGGGGGAACAGCACCTTGACCGCCACCGGACGGTCGAGCAGCTGGTCACGGGCCAGGAAGACGTCCGCCATACCGCCGCGGGCGATCCGGCGATGAAGCTCATAGCGTCCGCTGAGCACCGGGCGCGCAGTCGAGGCATCAGTCACAGCAGGGTCAGCCTACTCATTGCGCCGGCCCAAACGGCGACATGGCATCTCGTGGCCTCTCACCCGTCACCCCCGCCCGAACCACTCGGTGAACAGCGCCCGGGCGATGGGCCCGGCCACGGCACCGCCGGTCTGGTCGACCGAGCCCTCCTGGCCCTCCACCAGCACCGAGACCACCAGCTCGGGCTCACCGTCGGCCCGCCCCCCGAACCCCACGATCCAGGCGTGGGACCGGGGAGGGTCGGTGCCGAGCTGGGCCGTGCCTGTCTTCACCCCGATGCGCAGCCCGTCCACGGTGGCCGTGTTGCCCCGGTCGGCCGCCTCGATCATGGCCTGCTGGAGGATGCGGGCGTTCTCGGTGCGCATCGACATCCGCCACTCCTCCCCCTCGTTGGAGCGGACCACCTTGCCGGTGGCGTCGCGCACCTCGGCCAGCACGTGGGGTTTCACGATCACGCCGTCGTTGGCCACTCCCGCCGCCACCAGAGCCATCATCAGCGGGCTGGCCTGCACGTCGTTCTGCCCGATGGCGGTCTGGGCCAGCTTGGGCGTGTTCTCGTACAGCCCCGCCGGGCGCTCGGCGTTGGGGGCCTGGATGCGCTTGCCGTAGTCGGTCGGGTAGTTGCTGACCGCGGCGCCCGGCAGGTCGAAGGGGATCTCGGTGTTGAAACCGGCCGCCTCGGCCTGGTTGACCATCACCAGCGGACCCAGGGTCTCGGCCGCCAGCTCGGCGAAGGGCGTGTTGCAGGAGCGGGCCAGGATCGTGGTGAGGTTGCCGCCGCAGGGCCCGCCGCTGAAGTTCGTGATCGGGTTGGTGGTGAGCGGCGGGGTGTAGGAGCTGGTCGCCTCGAACACCGGCTCGTCCAGGGTGGCGGCGCCCGACTCCAGGGCGGCGGCCGCCGTGATCAGCTTGAACGTGGACCCCGGGAACTCCCGGTCCTTGTAGGCCTTGGCCCGCAGCGGGTTGCCGTCGGCCCCCAGCAGCTCCTGGTACGAGGCGTTGGCGGCGGCGCCGTCGTTCGTGGCCAGCAGGTTGGGGTCGAACGACGGGTAGCTCCACAGGGCCCGGACGGCTCCGGTACGGGGGTCGATGGCAACCACCGACCCCGGCCGCTCCCCCAGGGCGTCGCGCGCCACCTTCTGCAGCTGGTCGTCGAGGGTGAGGGTGATCGAGCCGCCGTCGGGGTCGGGGTCGAGCAGGCTGGTGAAGTCGGCCAGCTGCTGGGCCGCGGTGGACCCGGTGAGCTCGGTGTTGAACACCTTCTCCGCCCCGTCGGCCCCGAGGTTGAACGACAGGTAGCCCACGGTGTGGGCGTACAGGGGACCCTCGGGGTAGGTTCGCTGGCGACCGAAGCGCTGGCCCGGCGTCTCCACCGAGGTGGCCACCACCACCCCGTCGCTGGTGACGATGTCTCCCCGGGGCCGGTTGAACTCCCGCTGGACGGTGCGGGTGTTGGCCGGGTTGTCCTTCAGCGACTCCGCCTCCAGGATCTGCACCCGGTTGAGCTGCACGAACAGCAGGGTGAAGCAGCCCAGCAGGACCACCATCACGTGGCGCAGCGAGTCGTTCACACCGGCACCGGCTGGGCGGTGGCGGCGGCCGCCGCCGCCTCGGAGCGGGCCGAGGAGTCCGAGATCCGCACCAGCAGGGCCAGGATCACGTAGTTCGAGATCAGCGACGACCCGCCGTAGGACACGTAGGGCAGGGTGACGCCGGTGAGCGGCAGCACCCGGAGCACCCCGCCGATGATGATGAAGGCCTGGAAGCCGAGCAGGGCGGTCAGCCCGGTGGCCAGCAGCTTCTCGAACGGCACGTTGGCCGAGGCCGCCACCCGGAACCCGGAGGCCACCAGGAACATGAAGGCCGCCAGCACCGCCGTGGCCCCCAGCAGGCCCAGCTCTTCGCCGATGGCGGCGAAGATCATGTCGGTCTCGGCGTAGGGGACCTTGGTGGGCAGCCCGGCCCCCAGGCCCGTGCCGGTGACGCCCCCGTCGGCCAGGGCGAACCAGGCCTCGACGATCTGGAACCCCTTGTCCTTGGGGTCGGCGAAGGGGTTGAGCCAGATGTCGACGCGGCGCTGGACGTGGGAGAACAGCTGCCACGAGGTGAACGAGGCGACCGAGAACAGCACCAGGCCGGCCGCCACGTAGGCGGCCCGGCCGGTGGCCACGTAGAACATCACCAGGAACAGGGTGAAGAACAGCAGCGACGAGCCCAGGTCACGCTGGAGCACCATCACCATCAGGGCGACCCCGAGGGCCAGCAGCATGGGGCCGAAGTGCTTGAAGTCGGGCACGTTGAGCGGGCCCAGCCGGCGGTTGGAGATCGTGAGCAGCTCCCGCTTGTCGGTGAGATACCCGGCCAGGAAGGCGGCCAGCACGATCTTGGCGAACTCGCCGGGCTGGATGGAGAACGGCCCGGCCCGCAGCCAGATGCGGGCCCCGTTGATCGTGCGCCCCAGGCCCGGGATCAGGGGCAACAGCAGCATCACCACGCCCAGCAGGGCCAGCGTGTAGCGGTAGTCGGCCACCCACCGCAGGTCGGGCAGGAGGAGCAGCACCGCGCTGAAGGCGCCGATGCCGATGAAGGTCCAGGCGGCCTGGCTGTCGGCCAGGCCGGGGTCGAGGCGGGCGATCACCACATAGCCCAGCCCGTTGAGCAGGGCGGCCAGGGGCAGCAGGAGCCCGTCGGCGTTGGGGGCCACGAACCGGATGACCAGATGGGCACCCAGCAGCAGCAGGAGGATCACGCCGAAGAACACGGCCACGTCGGCCCGGGCGTTGACCGTGTCGTCGATGTTGAGCAGGCCGTAGGCCAGGGCCGTGATGAGCGTGCCCAGGATGAGCAGGCCGAGCTCCAGGCGCCGGGGCGCCATCTCAGCCGGCGGAGCTGGTGGACGAGCCGGCGTTGGCGGCGTTGGCCGTGGCCGGATCGGTGGAGGCGGGGGATGCCGCAGCCCCGCCGGCGGCCCCGACCGAACCCGGCACGGTGACCAGCCCACCGGCTGGCACCGTGGTGGTGGCGTTGGGGTCGCCCGGCACGGTGGTGCTGGAGGCTTCCACCCCGCCCAGCTGCTCGGCCGGGTCCTTCACCATCTCGGTGGCCAGGGTCAGGGAATCGACGAAGTCCCGGGCCTCGTCCTCCGACGTGAACGTGCGCTGCTGGGCCACCTTGTCCCGGTCTTCGGGGATGAGATCGCTGACGTTGGGCGCCCCCTCGGTCGGCTGCTGCTCCGGCTCCAGCCACAGCAGGCCACCGGGGCGCCCGTTGAAGATCGCCACCTGACCACCGTCGACCTGCTTCACGAACCAGATCGAGCGGTTGTAGTACCCGAGCCCGAGGTAGGCGCCCGCCGCCAGCGCGCCCAGCAGCACGCCCAGGGCCACCAGCGTGAACGCCCGGCGACCCCGGCGGGGCTCCTCGGCGTCGGGGTCGAAGGTGGTGTAGGTGCCGGGCGGCTCGTTGGCGATCTCGGCGGTGGCCACGGCGGAATCGGGCACCGGCACGGTCTGGGTGACCATCGTGTGGTCCGGGCCGGCCGCCCCCACGTTCACGGTGGGCTGCTGGTCCAACCCCACGGCGCCCGGCGCCGGGGCCGTGTCGATCTCGAGCACGGTGCCGGCCGGGCGGGCCAGCGACGGGGGCCGGTGGCTCTGGCCGGCGTCGGCGTAGAGACCAGCGGCGGGAGCACCGCCGTTGGGCGCACCGGTGGGGGGAGGCCCGGCGGGCCCGCCCTGACCGTTGTCGAACCCCACCTCGCTCAGGGCGGCGGGGTCGGTGTCGACCAGGATGGCCGGCATGGCGGGCACGGTGACGGCCTCGGCCGGCGGGGTGAGCGAGCCCCCGTGGCCGTCTTCCACCACATCGACCACCACCACGGTGATGTTGTCTCTCCCGGCGCCCTGCAGGGCCGAGGCCACCAGTGTCTGGGCCGCCTCCAGAGGCGAGGCGTAGCTGGTGAGGATGCGGAGGATGTCTTCCTCCGACACCTCGTTGAAGAGGCCGTCGCTGCACAACAGGAACCGGTCGCCGATCCGGGTCTGGCGGAGGAACTGGTCGACCTCGACGTGCGACGAGATGCCGAGGGCCCGGGTGAGGATGTTGCGCTGGGGGTGGTGGGCCGCCTCTTCGGGGGTGAGCCGCTTCTGGCGCACCAGGTCTTCCACCAGGCTGTGGTCGTTGGTGAGCTGCTGGAGCGAATGCCCGTCGACCACATAGGCCCGGCTGTCGCCCACGTTGACCACGCTGACCTTGCCCTCGGCCGGCCGCAGCGTGAGCGCCACCAGCGTGGTGCCCATGCCCCGAAGGTCGGGGTCGGCCGCCCGCTCGAACACCGCCCGGTTGGCGTCTTCCACCAGCTCGACGAGCCCGCTCGGCCCCACCGGCTCGGTGATCCCCACGAACTCGGAGATGGCGATGGTGGCCGCCGTCTCGCCGCCCTGGTGCCCGCCCATGCCGTCGGCCACCACGGCCACGTAGCCACCGAAGTGGCCGCGGTCCTGGTTGGACTCCCGCACGTTGCCCACATGGGTGACGGTGGCGCCGAGCAGTTCCATCAGCGGAGCTCCATCACGATCCCGCCGAGGCGGAGCTGGTCACCGAAGGAAGCGAACTGCTTGGTGGTGACCCGCTGGTTGTTGAGGTAGGTGCCGTTCGTGGACCCCAGGTCTTCCACCGCCACCTGGTCCCCGTCGAGCCAGATCCGGGCGTGGAGCTGGGAGATGTACGTGTCGTCGAGCGTGACATGGCAGCTGGCGGCCCGGCCGATGGTGAGCTCACCGTTCACGACGTACTCCCGACCGGCGAGACCCTGAGGCTCCACCACGACCAGCTTGGGCGGGCCCTGACGGCCCTTGGCGGCGCGACCGCCGCCGCTGCGGCGGGACCGACCCCGGGCCGGTGCTCCGGCATCGGGCACGGGCGCCACCACCCGTCGCACGGCGGCCACGGGACGGGACCCGGCCCAGGTGGCCTGGAGCACCCGGAAGAAGAACAAATAGAGCAGACCGAGCAGGCACCACTTGAGAAGCGTGAGTAGGGCATCGGTCACCAGTGCGCAGGCTAGCCAGGTTCGGGCCCACCGTGGGCTCAGAGCCGTCTGAATCGCAGGGTGATCGCACCGAACGTCACCTGGTCGCCGTCGGACAGGGCGCAGCGTTGGATCCTCTGGCCGTTCACCTTGCTGCCGTTGGTGGATCCGAGATCGATCAGCTCGTAGCCGTCGCCCACGGCGTGGAGCTCGGCGTGACGCCGCGACACGTTCTGATCGTTGATCACGATGTCCGAGTCGGACAGGCGACCGATGGTGGAGATCGCCCCGGTGAGGAGGTGATGGGCGCCGTCGGGGCCCTCCAGCCAGGCCGTGGGCTCGGCCACCGGGATCCGCTCGTCGTAGGAGGGGTGGACGCGGAACAGCCCCACCTTGAGGTTGTGGTCGGCCTGGAGCTCCACCGAGACGCGGCCCAGGAAGCCGAGACCCTCGGCCTTGGCGTGATCCCGCACGATGGCCGTGAGCTCGTTGGTGAGCGACTGCTGCACCTGGCCGAACCGGGCATGGTCTTCGACCGACACCCGGATCACGAAGCGGTTCGGGGCCAGGGCCTGACCACGGACGTCGATCGTGCGACTGGTGTCCATCTCCTTTATGAGCCGGCGACCGATCTCCACCGGTTGCAGGCCGCTGCGGAAAGCGCGGGCGAACATCCCCTCCACCAGTCGTTCCAGGCGATCCTCGAAGCTTCGTAAGACCACTGCCATCCTCTACCAAGGGGCTTGTAGCTGGCGAACAGCATGCCACGAACGGCGTCCGGCTCGCGCTCACATGGGGCCCGCACCCCACAGGGGTGTTCCCGGAAAGATCGGTGTCGACTCGCCGAACCTCCGCTACGATGCCTCGGCACCACTCGCGCGAGTGGCGGAATTGGCAGACGCGCAGGATTCAGGTTCCTGTGTCCGAAAGGATGTGAGGGTTCAAGTCCCTCCTCGCGCACAAGGGAAATGACCGCCGCGATCTCCACATCCCGCGAGATCCGCGGCTGGCAGATGTACGACTGGGCCTGGTCGGCCTTCGACACGACGGTCGTCACCGCGCTGCTGGGGCCCTACCTGCTCGACCTGGCCGAGAAGTCGGGCGGCGTGAACCTGGCCGGGCTGCGGATCGCCCCTGCCTCCTTCTTCCCCTTCGCCGTGTCGCTGGCCACCATCGTGCAGGTGCTGTTCCTGCCGGTGCTGGGGGCGGTGGCCGACCACACCACCCACAAGAAGCGGCTGATGATGACGCTGGCCTACACCGGCAGCGCCCTGCTGGTGGGGCTGTTCGCCGTCACCCGGTCCACCGTGGTGCTCGGCGGGGCCCTGTTCGTGCTGGCCAGCGTGGCCTTCTCGGCCGCTTCGGTGGTCTACAACTCGTTCCTGCCCGAGCTGGCCGCGCCCGGCGAGCGGGACCGGATCAGCTCGGTGGCCTACGCCTACGGCTATGCCGGCGGGGGCCTGTGGCTGGCCGCCAACTTCGCCCTGATCTCGGTCATGGACGACACCGCCCTGGCCGTTCGGCTGTGCCTGGGCGGCACCGGCCTGTGGTGTGCGGTGTTCTTCTGGCTGTACCCCGGCCGCAGGCTACGGTCCCGACCGGCGCTGCGGACCAAGCCGGCCGGCCTGGGGTGGATGCGCTTCAGCTTCGGGTCGGCCCTGGCCACGCTGCGGGAGATGCGGCGCAACCAGCCGGAGGCGTTCCGCTACCTCATGGCCTACCTGCTGTTCGCCGACGGGATCCTCACCGTGATCACGGTCTCCACCTCGTTCGCCGCCGACGAGCTCGACGCCAGCGCCACCACCCTGCTGGGCGTGGTGCTGCTCATCCAGTTCGTCGGCATCGGCGGGGCTCTGGCCTTCGCCCGGGTGGCCCGGCGGGCCGGGACCAAGCGCACACTGATCGCCAACCTCGCGGTGTGGATCGCCCTCGTGGTCTACGCCTTCGCCGCTCTCGACTCGATCCCCGAGCTGTGGGTGCTGGGCGTGTTCCTGGCCCTGGTGCTCGGCGGGGCCCAGGCCCTGGCCCGCTCCCTGTTCGCCCACATGATCCCGGCTGGCCGGGAGGCCGAGTACTTCGGGTTCTACGAGATCTCGTCGCGGGGGACGTCGTGGCTGGGGCCGGCGGCGTTCGGCCTGGCCAACCAGCTCCTCGGCTCCCAGCGCCAGGCCATCTTGACGCTCATCGTGTTCTTCGTGGCCGGAACGGCCCTGCTGATACCGGTGGACGTGGCCCGGGGCATGCGCCAGGCGGGGCAGGATCCGAGCGGGGTGCGGTTGTAGACCGTCGCCGGCATCGGGCTCCGCTCGGGCCAGGCCCCCGGTCGACAGCGGCGGGCCGGGCAGCACCCTCAGCCCGTGGGGGCGGGCGCAGGGGTGGTGGGAGCGGGGGCGGGTGCCGGCTCGGGAGCGGGTGCCGGCTCGGGGGCCGGGGCCGGTTCGGGGGCCGGGACCGGAGCCGTGTCGGCCGGGGCGACAGCGGTGGTGGTCGTCGGCTTGCGCTTGGCCTTCGGCTTGGCCTTGGCCTTGGGCTTGGTTGAGGTGGTCTCGGCAGCGGCTCCCCGCTGGCCCGTCTCGGCCCGCAGAGCCTCCCCCGCCACCCACAGCTCGGTGGCCTTCGGATCGAGGGTGAGCTCGCTGCTGCAGCCCCGGATCCGCACGCCGAACGTGTCGTCGTCCACGATCAGGTCCTGGGGGGCCTTCCCGTAGGCCGTCACGTCGTGCAGCATGGCGCCCCGGAAGCTCACCACCTTCTCCCAACGGCAGCCCGACGGCAGACGCCACACGCCCAGGGCCAGGTCACCCACCCAGTAGTCGCCGTTGCCGGCCCGGTTGAGGGGCACGGTGAGCGGCGTCCAGCGGTACCAGGCCCCGCACCCGCTGCTGGAGGTGAACCAGTCGGGCTCGATGTCGTTGATGTTCACCAGCACCCGGCCCGAGGCCAGCGAGTCCTCGCCGATCACGGCGATGCTGCGGTCGGCCATCACCCGGGTCAGCTGATAGCTGCACCCGGCGGCATCGTAGGCGGTGGCGTAGAGGCCGGGCTGGATCTCACCCCGGTCCACCACCGGCACCAACTCCCCGGTCCCGCCCTCCACATGGAGATCGACGTTGTCCGGGGCAGGCACCGGGCGGGGGCTCCCGCCCCGGCCGAGCACGGGATCGGTGC
>Ga0268299_1003456_pt1 | contig 14516 bp, 18 predicted proteins | sample NOBtaG_FD_193484 | JGI IMG/M metagenome (GOLD analysis project Ga0268299, IMG submission 193484) | Activated sludge microbial communities from bioreactor in Nijmegen, Gelderland, Netherland - NOB reactor | ecosystem: Engineered > Bioreactor > Aerobic > Activated sludge | place: Netherlands...
GATGCATCGGGGTATAGCACTTGAAAAAGTCCGGCAAATCTTCATTACCGCATCGCCTTCTTTTTCAGCGTGTGATGAATGTTGGTGCGCCCGGCTGGAATCGAACCAGCGACCCTCAGCTTAGAAGGCTGATGCTCTATCCGACTGAGCTACGGGCGCACATTTATTTTCAATCACTTACGAGTTGAGTATTCGGCAGATCCTTCGCCTAGTGTTCCGGGCGTGTTCTCTTGGAGGTATCTGTGAACCTTTTGGGCAGCGTGAGTCAAGTCTCGCTCCTCGATCGCGTTGTAGCGTTTCCACATTTTCTCAGACTTATGCCCCACGATTTTCATCGCTGTTGCCGTATCCACCCCTGCTCGACGAAGGTTCGTTGAAGCACAATGGCGCAGGTCGTGAAACCGAAAATCCTTGATACCTGCCTCAACGAGGGCCGTCTTGAAAGAACGGCTGACGCGTTGAAGAGGTCGGCCTTTATACGTGAAGACATGCCTTGTGACAAGACTGCGCGTTCGAGCCAGTCGCTGTAAGGTCATCTTGACATCCGGAGTCATGGGAACCTGCCGAGCGGTCTTAGTCTTTGTGTCCAGGGAACGGAGGGTGATGAATCCGCGTTTCACATCGACACGGTCCCACGTGAGGCCGACGATTTCACTGAAACGCTGTCCAAGTTGATACGCAGTTAGCAGAACCGGTTTGAGATGGCTCTTCGCGCCTCGGTACAACCTCCCCCACTCTTCATCGGTCAACACTCGATCCCGTTCGTTGTGAGGGTTCGGCAGAGGAACTTTGGAAGCGGGGTTGCTTTGGAGCAGCCCTCGGCGAATGGCGACGTTCAGACAATGCTTGAGGGCTATGTGATCATGGTTGATGGTTTGAACACTGGCCGATTTGCCGTTGGCTTTCTTTCGTTGCGCTCTGAACGCTTCGATATCTTGCGGCCTAATTTCAGCGAGTAACTTTCCCCCAAAGTAAGGGATGAGGTGCGTCTCGACGCTGTGAGAACGTCCGACGAAAGAACGGAGAGATTTCACTTCCTCAAGAGCAAGGTAGGTCTGCGCCCATTCTTTGAAAAGCACTGGCTTCGCGCGCTCTGTGGTCTCCTGTCCAAGCAGAATACGGGTCTTGATTGCAGCTTCCATCTCCTTGGCGATGGTCTTGTTGAGACATCCGACCTTCCAGCGTTTTTTTCTCGCCCCCGGCACGCCACTCGCTAACATCAAGGACTTTCCGTCATCACTGTCAATGACGCGGAACTCAACATAGTAGCTGTCAGATCGTTTGGTCAGTCCCACGCTCTCTACTCCGGTTCTACAAGTACCTGTCCGGAAGCGAATCGTTCCCCGTTTTGCTTAGAGCCACTTACTGCAAACTTCTGCATTTGAACTCGCGCCTTTACCGTGTGTTGCTCAATCCACTTATCCAAATGTTCCTGTTTAAACTTCACAAGGCGACCAACTTTTACGAACCCCAGCTTTCTAGCAGACACCCAGCCGTAGAGTGTTAATTTGGATATGCCTAGATACTCCGATGCCTCATCCATTGTCAAAAGCTTGCTCATGATTCTCCCCAACTGAATTCAGAACAAATTTGAACAAGTTATGTACTCCATGTCACCAGAGGAATGGCTCAAAGAATCCGGCCCCTCAGTGGGTGCGTCTCGTGGCTGGGGAGCAGGGGACAGGCCTTCTCGGTCTCCGTTCGTCCAGGCCTGCCCGCTGCGAGAGCCCCGTGCCGCCTCCTTCGTTACGCCCCACCCTTGGTTGGTGAAGGGTGGGGCTAGAACATACTTTCAGAAGGAGGCGGACATGTCCGTTGATAGCTCTCTCGGTTCCTCGAACGGTGAACGGCCACTGAGCCCGGTTCGGAAATACGGTGTCCCTCGGTATCGCGTCACGCTTGTCCGTGAGGGCCGTGCCATTCCAGCTGCGGAATCGGTGCATACGTCGGAAGGCGCTGCGGCGATTCTCCGGCCGTTGTTTTCCGGGTTGGACCGGGAACAATTCCTCATCTGTGGCGTGGACGCGAAGCATGGGCTCATCGGGATCAATGTCGTCTCGACTGGCTCGCTCAATCTGACCATTGTCCATCCCCGTGAAGTCTTCAAGCCGCTGATCCTGATGAATGCCGGTGCCTGGATCTGCGCCCACAATCACCCCTCCAATGACATCACGCCGAGCCTCGAAGACCGCGCCCTGACCAAACGGCTGCGCGAGGCGGCTGATCTGTTCGGCATTCCGCTGCTGGACCATCTCATCCTCACCGAAGAACGCTACTACAGCTTCGCCGATCAGGGCTGGCCTGGCGCTTAGCGCAGAAGCCGCAACACCCAGGCTGCGCCAGCGGCTACGAGGGCGAGCCCAATCGCCGCCGTGCCCCAGGCGACCAGGTCGGCAGCCAGTGCATTGCCAATGGTTTGAATTTGTTGCGCCGTCATGCTCCCTCTCCTTCGTCATGGTGGAAAAGGAGGCAGGCTGCTGTCAGCCTGCCTCGATGGGCTCACTCAGCCCACAATCGCGCGCACGCGCTTAAAGGCGTAGATCGCCAAGGCCACGCCAATCAAGGCCGTGGCCCACAAGAGCAGATCGGCCCGTACCGTGGCCACATCTGCCGAGACTGGAAACAATTGCGCCTGCGACAGCGCCGGCACACCCAAGGCGAACACGAACGCCATGAGCACCCCCCCAAGCCCTTTCACCCAACCCCATCCCTTCATACGGCACCTCCTTGTGCTGGTGGTGGTTCCGTCCACCCACGCCACCGGATGACTCGCCGGCGGACGAGCGCCTCAGTGAGTCTGAGGCAGGATCAGTTTGATAATCAGCCCCACGGCAAACCCGCCGAGCCAGAAGATGGCCGTGAAATAGGTCATGGCCTCAATCGCCGGCAGGTCCATAGAAGACTCCTTCGCCAATGAGCCGCATCGATCCATCCTCATAAACTTCCGAGACCAGCAGGCCATACCGTCCGGTAATTTGTGCCGCTGTCAGGATCTCGCCGCTGTCCAAGAGATAGCGCCAACCTTGACGATTCGCCGAGGAACCGGCCCCGCCGAGGATGCGCACCGTTCGCTTGGGAAATTGCGGGCTCGCTGTCGATGGGACAGACGCACCGAACGGATTCAGCAGACTGCCCGGCGCCGATGCAGATGGAAGCGGAGGCAAGCTCGAAGTGCCACTCACTGCACTTGTGGGAGTTCCTTTCGTGCTGCTCAACGACGACCAAGGCCGCCAGAATATAAGGCCAATGGCAAACAGGCCCGCCGCAATGCCGATGGCGACCCGTGCCGACTTGAAGACCGTATGGCTGCGTTTTTCTTCTCGGATGGCCGCCGAGGCGTAGCTCGAATAGTAGGCGTAGATCGCTGGCGAGTAGCTCCCAACGAAGGCCCGAATGACTTCGTTATCTTCCGGATTACCCCGCACCTTGCCCTGATACTTTTTCGACAAACCCACGAAGGCCAACTTGCGAAACTTCACTGTCGCTTCAATCAGTCGCGTGACACCTTGGGACATCTGCCGGAAGTCCTGGCTCATGAGCAGAATGTCCACGCCGTAATGCCGGTGCGTTTCGAGCCAACGCAGGAGCCCCGGTTCGACCTTCTGCATGGACCGAAAGACGGTTTGCGCTTCGTCGATGATGACGGCTGAACCGGGCTCGACATGCTGAAAGGTTTGCAAGACTTCGACGGAATCCTTCCAAATCGTGATCTGCTGTTGGAGGGTTTCAAGCTCGATTCCAGTGAAGAGCGACAACCGGTCCAGATAGATGCCATCGACGGCGATATAGAGCCGCCGGCCTTGTTTCACCCAGGGCAGAAACTTCTCGCAGATCGCGTGATAGGACTTGCCCGAGCCTGGCACCCCTTCATACAGTTCGATCATCGAAGACTCCTCAGATACACCCAGATCCACAGGGCCAAGACGACGGTCCAGGCATAGGCCCAGCCCATCACCAGTTGGTTCATGAGCCCCACCGGACGAACGGAATCGTTTGCAAGATAAAGCGAGTGCCCATGGCGCTCGCCACAATGGCCAGCGCCTGGCTCATGCCCGTCGCGCCCAGCACCCACGCATATTGATCTGGAATCACTGGCAGGGTGAGCCCTGCCGTGCCGATGGTGGCGAGCGTGCTGTCCGCCACGGAGAGCAGAGAGTCCCAGATGTTTAGCCCCCAATCGGTAAGCGAAAAGAAGAACTCCTGCAGCCAGCAATAGATCAGACTCAGAATGGCGGTCATGTGGTCGCCTGGCCTCCGACAAAGATGATCCGGTAGGCCGCAATGGACGCGGTCGCTATGACGAGCGTTCGCAGCACGGTGAAGAACCAGGCCCATTGATTGAAATCCACCTGCTGGCTCCCAAAGAAGGCCGAGGGCAGCGCAATCACCGGCAAGGTCGAAGGCCAGGTGAGCGACTTTAAGAGATTCAACGTCCCCAGTAAGCCACTCGTCTCCCAGGTGGTCTGGTGCGCTTGCAGGATGGTGCCAAAGGTCCGGCTCTCATGAGATCCCACGGCGCAAGATGTCGTCGCTTGGGTTTCTTCTTGTTGCGTCGTCGAGCCGTCAGGATTCTGTGTCGTGGTGGTGGTCGTGGTCGTCGTTTGCTGTTGCGTATTCTGCTGCGGCGTGCTGGCCGGAGGCGGCACGTTATCGACCACTACGATATCCCCGGCTGGCACGGGTTTCGGTTTCACGGTCGTTGGCATTTCAGTCGGACTGACTGGCTGCGAGACGGTATTGTCTGCCGGCTGCGTCGTGCCGGTGGTACCGACCGGGTTTGTATGTTGTTCGATGGCATTCGGATCGCTGGGCGATTGCGCCAGCAGGTACTGCTGAATGTCTGATGCCGTGGGCGTGCCGGTGGTTTGTTGCGCTGGCGAAGGCGGACACCACCAGTTCGTGGGCCCGGCGGAGGTCATGCCTGGCGTCGGACTGCCCAAATACCCGAACATGAGCCCGCCAGGACAGTTCGCTGCGGGTGTCGGACTACCCGCGATGTTGTGATTCGGAATGGTGTAGGTCTGTCCATTGTAGGAATAGGTCCAGTTGCCCGTTGGTGGGGACGCCGCCTGTTTGATGGCGGCAAGATCCGGCTGTGAATAGTACATCTGGGCCAAGACCAAGCCCGCGCTGACCCCGAGGGCCGCCCATCCAACCGGACCAGCCACCATGCGAACGGCCAATGAGGTAGCAGAGGGTGCCAGGGCCGCAGTGGCGACTTGAGATGCCAGAGCCGACCGTTGCGCAGCCAGGTAGGCAATGCGTTCAGCTTGGGCGACCACCCTTGAATACTGCGTGGCGGTTTGCGCAAGGGATTCGCCCGGCGCAACACAGAACGACACCAGAAGGCCCCAGATGAGCGAGAGATAACTGGTTAACGTGAAGAGTTTCACAATCGTCCGACTCCGAGGCCGGTGAGGAAGGCCAGTAACAGGACCGCCACGAGAATAATCGTCAGATCCACCGGCCTTCCTCCCTCTGCCGTTACTTCTGCACGTCCAAGCCAGTGAGATCGAAAAACGTGCGTCCGGTCTGCTCGAACTTCCGCACTTCGATCGACGCGCGAGCCTGTTTCCCTTCGGCCTGCTTGCAGGCGTCAATCAACGGCATCTGATCCTCCGGAATCCCCAATCGCAGCACCCCCGGATCTTTGCCCTTCACATAGAGATCCACCGACCGAAACACCTTGCCCTCCCGGCTCCTCCGCTCCACATACCCCTGCACGGCTCCCTCCGCTTTGACTTGCATTGGTCAACCCTCCTTGTTGAGAAAAGACACTCGGATCAGCTCTGCGCCTGACCCACACGCCCCGGCCCGCAAGCCGGACTTTCGGCAGACATTGAAATTCGAAGCGACACGCCTTACAGACCACAAAGAACTTTCCCTTCCGAAACTCACCCCAGGCTCCGGCGGCCTTACAATCCGGATCTGGACAGGCACGGACGTACACCACGTTATGTCCGAGGTGTGAGATGAAGCACATAGGGCGTCACCACCTTCTTGCGTTGCTTCAACAGGGCATAGTGCTTCTGGTTCCATCGTTTCGTGCCCGCATAAATCATCTCGGTCAAAAACTGATCACCGCGACAGGCCACGACCACGGCGAGCATGGGGCTGAGGGCGTGGCCGAACCACGCGACGACATCGTCCAGCCGCTGTTGAATGCGTTCGACCACGAGCCGACAGCGCCTAAAGCCTTCGGTTAAGCCTTCCCACCAAGCCAAGAGCGGCGCGCGATACTTCTCGTACGATTCGGCCTCTCGCGTCGTCTCTCGGAAATCGACATAGGAACGCAGCACCCCGACCAAGAAGGCTCGCCAGTCTTCAGGATCGAGTGTGAGTAAGGCTTTGGCGCAGGCTTGGGCTCGATCCTGTTTGAATTCCATTTCCCAACGGACCCCGTACGAGGCTGCGTCCTCCCGGCCACGACTCTGAAGTTCCAACCGCTTGTCATAGACCCGCAGCATGCTTTGGCTTTCCCGACTGCCGAAATAGAGGGTCTCTCCGGTTCGGACTCCCTGGCGATGATTCGAAGCCTGGATGACCTTGAACTGTTTGGATCGACTCACCACTTGTCCGGCCTCCACGGCTTGGCGAACGGTTTCAACTGCGACCGTCGCCTCCCGGTCATCTAGGGCCACATCAATGCGGGTCACATGGCCTTTTTGAGCGAAGATCCAGGCGAGGACCGTCTTCAGCTTCGTTTCGTCCCACTGGGAGACGATGCCTGCCGAGAGATCGACATGCACTTCCTTCGGATTGCGAGGGGCACCCGTCCCCAGTTTCCCGACGCCCGTTTTGCCTTCCGTCATGAGCTGCGCGACGGGATAGCCGCGAAAGCCGCTCTCACTCTGGAACCAATCGCCACCAATCAGCGTAATCACGTCCGCGACTTCAGCCTTTGGCAGGGTGAAAGCCAGCCAATCGATGGTCTGCGTGAATCCGCCGGAGACCGTCATTTCTTCCTCCTTGGGGCCTGTGCGATAGACGCCCCCGTCTTACCAAGTCGGGGGCGGGGCCGCTGCGCGCGCCGCCGGCTGCCGCCGCCGGTCGCGCTGCGCTGTCCCTGGCTCCCTGTGGAGAAAGGAGACTGTCCTTGCTCGTTTCCCTGCATGGCGGCTTTCACTCGATCGAGATCAAAGCGGACAAACCGGCAGATTCGTTCCACGGGAATCTGACCCTTTCGATAGGCACGGCGGATGGACTTCACGCTGACTTGAAGTTCCAGGGCGAGTTCATCGATCGTTAACCATGTTTTCTTCATCGCGTCTCCTCTTCGGTTCAGCGCACGACGTATGAGCGGACCATACGCAACGGCGCGTGAGTGGTGAAAGAGCCTGTTCGGGGACACTAGGGGACAGGAGGGGACAGTAAGGGACAAAACTTGTGTATCAGGACAGGATGCGTGTGAGGAGAGATGGAAATGAAACGAGGGATATGCAAAAACGTTGACAGCCCTGCACGCGGATCGTCAATGTCGGCAAACACCGCTCTGGATGCAGAGAATCGCAGGTCTATGAGAACGGACTACGAGACCGCACTAGGGCGAACGGCCATGACACTGAGTCGAATGCCTCTGCGCCCGATAACAAAAATATGGCCATTTTCCCCCAAAAATTGTGCTAGGGCCAAAAAACTACCACCAGGGCCAGTTGGCCCTACAGATAGCACCATAAAGCAGATAAGACAGGATACCAGCAGAGACGATGATCTTTCGGCCACTGTGTAGCCGGGGCATCGCACGACGCTCCAAGAAACCACAGCACCGGATCGCACACGAACACGGAAGTTTCACCATCGCCAAACACGATGTGCCCCGCCCCTCCTCAGTCCTCGATAACACGGGCGCACGTTCACGCTTGAGGAGGCCCCCCATGCGACACTGGCTGATTCGAATGCTGTACCGCTGCCTTCACAGATTCCGCTGGCTACTATGGTGGGTATGGTCTCCCGCACGATCCCACCAGCGAGCCCGAGTCCAACCCAAGGCGAAAGGCCAGGTTTTTTCGCCACCGAAGCCGACATGGGTGCGCAATGAAGTGATCCGATTCAAAGCCCTCATGCCCCACGCCGGCTGCCGCACCGTAGCCCATCACTTCAATCGCCGCTGGGCAAGCAGAAGACAGGTAACGGTAGGTAAAAGCTATGTGGCGATGACGCTGCGGAAGCACCAGTACCTCGTCCTCGAAGCACGCCGGAAGCTCAAACATCGTGTCCCGCAACCGATGCCGCGCAATCGTGTCTGGGCCTGCGATTTGCTGACGAGGGCAGATCAGCAGGGTACCATGCATCTTGGATTGGCCATCGTGGACCATGCCACCCGCGCCTGCCTACGATTGCAGCGGCTCTCGGAGAAGTCATCGTGGAGGCTGCTGCAGGAACTGAGTCAGGCTGTGAAGCAGTACGGGAGGCCTCAATACCTCCGCACGGACAACGAGGCGGTGTTCACATCAGGGTGGTTCACAGGGGGACTACGCCTGCTGGGTATCCGTCATCAGCGAACGGAACCCGGCTGCCCGTGGCAGAACGGCCGCGGTCGAACGGTTTATTGGGACGGTCAAGCGAGGGCTGAAGGAAGAACCGCTGACAAGCGACAAGGACTTCGAGGCGAAACTCACCAGCATACGGCTGTGGTACAACCACGACCGCCCGCACGACCATCTGCAGGGCCGAACGCCAGCTGAAGTCTGGGCGGGAATCGATGTGTTGAAAGCACGTTCGAGCTAGGCGACGAGAACAGAGCAGAACACAATGGAGTGAACTGAGAGTGTCCGGTGGAGTGTGCCTGCTGTCTGTCGGCAGAGGCGCCTCGAGCCGCCAAGCATGTCGAAGCCACGAACAATCTGTCAGCAAACGAGAGAATAATCTCGTTCACGCACGGGCACGAGACTCGTTGACAAGGAAAATCCGCACCACGTGGTACAAAACCAGACGGCGGACAGGCGGACGGGACACCGAGCCGGTGGGACTGGTGGTCGTCCGCACGGTCAGTTGGATTTTGCCATCCTGCAAAAGCGCCACCGAGAACCCTTCGCTGACAAACGGATCTCGTCTTGCGAAGAGCCAGGCTTCGGCTCCCACGGGGACCTCCGGCTTGATCCAGGCCTCCAGCGTGGCAGTGGTGCTGAGGTTATCGAGGACGGGCGAATCCGGAATGTTCACATAGTCATCCACGCCATCGAAGGCAAAGGCCTGTTGTCGCACCCCCGGCCTGAAGGTCGTGCCGAGTTGCAGCGTCCCGCTCTGCCCACCAACCGGATCGGCCGCGCTGCCGTCACCAGGCCAAGCGGCCAGCAGATTCGGCAACTGGGTCGCGGGCGTGCTGGGTTGTGTCAAGGACTGCAGACGATTCAAGGCATCGTAGTGGTACTGCGCCACCTGGACCGGATCGGTCAAACTCAGCCGGTTTCCGGTGGGGTCATAGCTGTAGGCCAGGGTGACGGCGGGTTGATTCGGGGAGCCGTCGGTCTTGACCGTGGTCAGACGATTGGCCTGGTCATACGTCATGGCCAGCACGCTATCCGGATCCGTCACAGTGGTCAAGTTGCCGACTTGGTCATAGAGGTAGCTCGTGACCTGGCTGCCCGGCAGGGTCTTACTGAGCAATTGGTTCACGGCATCGTAGGCGAAGCTGATGGTCTCGTTCTTGGGCGTGATTCTCGTGAGCAGATTGTCGTTGCCGTCATAGGTATAGGTTTCGATCTTGCCGAGGGGATCGGTGGTGCTCAGCAGCCGGTTGCGGCCATCGTAGGCAAAGGTGGTGCTGAGCCGTGGATTCACACGGACAAATGTGACGCAACGCGTTTTGACCAATAGGACAGAGCGGACTCGACCGAGTCCATGTTCCACTCCAGATCGCCCCAAGTTCGAGCATACTTGAGCCATTGGCAGATGGCCTGAGCTTGATCACGAGTCACACCGGCAAGCGCAGCCTGCTTTGCAGAGCGAAGATTCTTCGCATCACTTCGAAATTTGGCGAGGGTCTCTCTGCCCCATTTCTCTCGAATAAATTCTGCATCAAGTTCTAGAGTAGGAACATCAAGAAAATCTACGACAGTCTCAGCATCTTGCGAATCGCCCGCATTGTTTGTATGAGTGTCCAACAGATCTTCTAAGACTTGCGGAAGAAAGTACTCAATATCTTCGGGCCTAACTGTAAAAAGCTTTGCCCTCATTTCAAGGCATCCGTCATGATCAAGTGCCGGAGAGTTCGAATCACCACGCCAAGACAAAAAAGCACGTCGTAGCAAGCTTCTTACAGACTCCTTCTCGTTATCAACGCTCATCCTTCAGCTCCCTCGCGCATCAAGGTATTATTAGAGGCCGCGGGAACGTTGGTCGCACCATGAACTCAGGCAGCTCAGGAAATGGTACGGAATCAACCGGCCCCATGAGCATCGGGCCCTGTGGGACCGGATACACCACATCGGGAATGGGTCTGGTGGCAACCTCTTCAACCCACTCCGGAAGAGGCGGAGGCGGAGGCCCATCATTGCAACGTTTGGTGCATTCCTTTGCGTACTTCGCAAGGTCTTTACCGATCCCTCTTTGTCTCTGCTGGATCTCGTTGTGATGACCACCTGGTGACGTTTTCTTACCGCCGCGGGTTGGATGACCGCCAATCCCATCCGCGACTGGGTCATACCTGATTAAGTCATCGATGAGATCTCCAACCTTCCGAAAAATTCGAGCCCGAAGCTCATCACATTGAGCCCTGCTCATCAGCCCAAATGGGTCTACAAAGAACACTGGATTCGCATTGGCATACCAATACCCATTGGGGCCAGCTTTCAATCCCACTGGATCCTTCTGCAAAAACCTCCCCGTCGTCGAATCGTAGTATCTCGCCCGATAGTAATACAGCCCCGTCTCTTGATCGAGCTCTCGCCCCGTATACGTATACGGCTGGTCAATCGTGCCCGGCGATTCGAGGACATTTCCGTACGCATCGTAGGCATAGCTTTTAGCCGTCGCGCCAGCACTGTCGGTCAGATCGGTGACGCTCCCGAGACCATCTTGATGATAGAAGTACGTGGAGCTGCCTTTGGTGACGGCAATCGGTTCGTCAATCCCAGGCCCGTGCGTATATCGCGCTTCGAGCAGATTGCTGCCGTCATATTCGAAGAGAATATCCTCCCCGTCGTAGACATACCGTTTGGTCTGGCCATTGGCGACCTTTTCAATTCGACGACCCAAGCCGTCATAGCGATAGCTGCTCGTCGTGATCGCCGTGGGATTCCCCGCCGCAAACTCCTCGACCTTGGTCAATTTGTTTTCGGCGTCGTACGTGTATTGTGTGTAATTGCCGGTGGCCAGCAGGGTCTTCCGCGTGAGGTTGCCATTGTCATCATACGCATAGTTATGCGTGGCGTCCGCCGTGAGCTGGTTCCCGGCGTTGACGGTGCTGTTGTTCGTCGTGCGATTGCCCACCGGATCGTATGCAAAGCTCTGCGGCGTCGCTAACATGGGATGGGAGGCGCTCGTCAAGCGATCGAGGTTGTCGTAGCCGAACGTCTGACTTCCCCTCCGGTCCGTCAGACTCGTGCGATTCCCCACCCCGTTGTAGAGATAGTCGGCCTTGTTGATTTGAGTCGAATTCGCGGTCAATTGATGCAGGATGCTGGTGACCTGCGAAGCGGGATCGTATGATAAGCCCACTTTGGATCTCATGGTCGTAGGTCAGTAGGACTTGTTAGGAGCGAGAAATTTGTCGCAGCAAAAAAGAGAGCGAGTGAGGCTGATCCATATAGAGAAGCCGACCCGAATGGCCAAAACCACCACACAAGAAATTCCAAGATATGGAGACCGATGCAGATCGAAAATGGCAGAAGCGTCACTCCAGGAAGCGTCATTGTGGCGCTACGTCTCCAGTAGCGATGGGCAACTAGCACAACCCCGAGCGGGTAGCCGACAAAACCGAGTGTTATCAGTAGAAGAGAGCTAGGCTGGAATGATTTTTCAGGATCTGGCCACGAATCAAAAATGTCAAAGAGGCCTACCCCCAAAAAGCACAGTCCGAGACCAACCGTTACAGTCATGAGAATCTGTATAACTAGACTTTCAAGTGCCGTCTTTCTCTGCAAAAAGAAATTGCTGAGGCAGAGCAGCGCAAGAGGAATTCCGTCTGCCAAACCTATAATCTTGCTGCGCAAGAGTTCATCGGGACCTCCCTGATAAAATGTCAGGTATGTATAACGCCCTGCCTGTGCTGCGAAGGCGACAGCAAGGAGTAGCCACACCCATGCCACGAGATGAGTCGTTGTCGGCTTTCTCACCGATCTCCCGTCCCTCTTGCTGACAACCACCAAGACGGGAAGCACCACTCAGGGATACCATGCGCGGCAAACACTTTCTTGTGATACGCAGTAACGGCCTCAGCTGTTGCACAGCCCGGCCTGTCACATGCCTCCGTTGAGCGATCGATGCGCGCTTTTTGATCTTCAATGATGAGCTCTTGACGAATAACGCTGATTGTTCCTGCTGAGGCCAAAGACCGTATGCACGGGTTTTGCTTAGGATTCTCACAATACTCACGCGCATAAGGATGATACTTGCACCTATTCACTCTTGCTACATCATCGTAGTATTTGCACGCTTCGACACCCACCCCACCTGGTTCTTGTGGTTCATTACCGAACGAATCAATCAGCTGAATCGGATTGTCGGCCGCGTAGACATATTGCGAAACCAGATCAAGCGGATGGCGCGGAAGTCGAGCAGAGTTTATTCCAGCCGACCCAGGATCTTGTTGTAAGAAGCGTCCACTGGCCGGGTCATAATATCTCGCTCTGTAGTAAGAGAGCCCGCTTTCTGCATCGAACTCCCTTCCTGTGAACGTATAGGGCTGCTCCAGCGTGCCCGGCGATTCGAGAATGTTCCCGTAGGAGTCATATGAATACGACTTCGCAGTTGCACCAGCAGCATCGGAGAGATCTGTCACGGAACCCAGCCCATCTTGGTGATAGAAGAACGTGTCGGCTCCCTTCGTCACCGCGATCGGCGCATCAATCCCAGGCCCGTGGGTGTATTTGGCTTGGAGGGTGTTCGCGCCGTCGTACTCCAGCAAGATGTCCTCGCCGTCATACACGTACCGCTTCGTCTGGCCGTTGGCGACCTTCTCAATCCGACGGCCCAAGCCATCGTACCGGTACGTTGACGTCGTGACAGCCGTGGGATTGCCGGCGGCGAATTCTTGAACCTGCGTCAGCCGATTTTCCACATCATACGTGTACTGAGTATAGTTCCCTGTGGCGAGCAAGGTCTTTCTCGTGAGATTCCCGTTGTCGTCATATTGATAGGTATGGTTCGTATCTGCCGTGAGCTGATTGCCGGCGTTCACCACCGTCCCACCGGTTGTTCTATTGCCGACCGGATCATAGGCGAAGTTCTGCGGCGTGCCCAGTAACGGATGCGAGGCACTCGTCAGCCGATCCAGGTTGTCGTAGCCGAACGTCTGACTTCCCCTCCGGTCCGTCAGACTCGTGCGATTCCCCACCCCATTGTAGAGGTAGTCCGCCTTGTTAATCTGCGCACTCGTGGCTGTGAGTTGGTGGAGGATATTCGTGACCTGCGAAGCGGGATCATAGCTGTAGGTCGTCTGCGTCCCATTCGACAGGGTCGTGGCGATCCGGCGCGAGAGCGCATCATAGACATAACTTGCCACCGGCTGCTCTTGCGTCCGGGGCGCTTGGAGCTCGGCCACCGTCCAGGCCCGATCCGCCATCGTGATCTCATCGAGCTGACCAGTGAACGGACTGGTCCCACAGCCCCCGCTGCCGATGCGCAGGCCGCCCGCCGGCAGGCTCGTCAAGAGCGGCGGCCCGTTGAGAAAGTTCCAAAAGCCTTCCAGCTGGCCGTCGCGATAGAGCCGGAGTTCGGTGCCATTGCGGACCACCCCGAGCCGATGCCACTGTCCATCGTTGACCCGCTGCGTCGTCGCCACGCCGCCGCTCACGAACGTCGTCCCCGCCCCCGCGTCGGGTCCGGCCACGGCAACGCTGGCCGTGCCGTTCGGTTGCAGCTGCAGCTCCCAGGAGGCCGCGTTGGCCGGAGACGTGACCGTGCAGGTGAGCCGGTCACTCATGATGGTCTCACGACGCGTCGAAGTGGTCTTGATCCAGAGATCCACGGTGGCCTGAAACCCGAACCGACCCACCGTGCTGGTGAAGCCGATCTCGTCGTCCACCCCGTCGAACTGAAAGGCTTGGCCCGCCAAGCCCGCGGCAAAACTCACGCCGTTCTGCAAGGTCCTGTAGTGCTCCCCTGAAATCAAGCCACCTGGGTTACTTGTTGGGCGCGGTATTGGACCGGGCTTCGATACCCCAGCGCCTGATGCGGACGTTCCTGGTTGTACCACGTGACCCAGTCCCGAATGATCCGACGCGCCTCATCAAAGGTCTGGAACGTGTGTTGCCAGACGCACTCCTCTTTCAGACTCCGAAAAAACCGTTCGATCATCCCGTTCTGCTCCGGCGTGTAAGGCGTGATGAACTCCTGCTGCAGGCGATAATCGCGAC
>Ga0268299_1003457_pt1 | contig 14515 bp, 9 predicted proteins | sample NOBtaG_FD_193484 | JGI IMG/M metagenome (GOLD analysis project Ga0268299, IMG submission 193484) | Activated sludge microbial communities from bioreactor in Nijmegen, Gelderland, Netherland - NOB reactor | ecosystem: Engineered > Bioreactor > Aerobic > Activated sludge | place: Netherlands...
GTGTCCGCCGCCGCTGGATTTTATGATGTAAGCGCCAGCCGCCCGCTTAATTTCGTAGCGCGTGCCGGGCGCCTTATCCCAGCCGAGTTTCTGTCCCACTCTCAGCCACAACTGATAGCCGCTAATAGTTTCAATTTTGCCGCTCTTCTGAATTTCCGCCTCGACAATCCTATCCGCCTTGTCGATTTTGATTACCTTTGGCTCGCTGCTTGCAATCTCACGATGGAAAATTGCCGCTGGAATTTGTTTTACCGTCAAGGAATACAGCGGCGAACCTTTGCAGTGCTCGCAGCGCACGCCCTTCAAATACACAAGCGGCTTTGCGCCCGCGCCGAAAATGTCGACGCCGTCGCTCGTGCGCCCGGCACAACAGGCGTGGAAGAAAACTTGTGCGGGCTTGCCGTCGTACAACAACCTTACCCTGTCAATTTCGTTGACCGCATCTATGACTTCCGGACGTTCATGCTCTGCGCCCTGATAGACCATCTCGTCTGTCGTATCGCAGACGGTCGGATGTTTTCCTTTAGGCGCCAGGCGAGTGTAGACGAGAACCGCCATTGCCTTTAGTGCTTCTTTGCCGAACTGCGGAGTTGTTTCACCGCCCACAACCGACGAAACGTAGTTGAAATTATCGACCAGATTCAGGGCTGTCATTTTCGCCGGTTTTCCTGCCGTTGCCGGCTCCTTGCTGACCGTTATTTCTCCGTAATACTTGCGCAGGTGCGCTTGCTCTGGTCCGATGACGAGAGCGGCACCATTGCGACCAGCCATCACCACATATGGTGCACGAATAATTTCCTTCTGTTTCGCCCCGCCCACTTTTCTAAGAACAATGCCCCGGCCCCCATCCGTAAATTCGAACAAACCTTCATTGAAAACAGCTCGAGTCGGATTGACGATAACGAACGGGGCGCGCACAAAAACTGAGTTCATTCGCGCTCTTGCTTGAAACAGTTTCACAGAAAGAGAAGATGGATTCGCCTTAACGGCCGTCGCCCAGAACAAGAAAAAGATGGCAATTGCAATTTTTGCCTTGAACGTGACGTTTTTCGACTTCATATATAAGGATAGCGATTAAGGCCACTCGGTCGCGAACAAAAATTCTTTGGCTTTCGGCACGGCGACTTCCGAGCTTGTGCCGTTGAGAGCGCCAAGGCAAAAGGCATAACGAGGTTCATCGTAAGGGAAGTAACCGGTGACCCAGGATTGAAACTTCTTGCCGATTGGAGCTGTTCCGGTTTTTGCAGCCACGTGCAATTTATTGGCCGGGTCCAATTTGTGCGCCGTTCCTTCCCTGACGGCGAGCTGCATGCCCTGCTGCAAGCGCCCCCAGGTCATATCGGAGAATTCCAGGTTGAAGCGAGACTTGCCTTGCGAACTTTCTTCAGCGCTGTGCAAATAAGGAACGTCGCCTCGATTGGCGACAATGGCGCTAAGGCGCATCAATTGCAAGCCATTTGGATGCAGGTGAGGACTCAAGCCGAGAACATACGGCCACGAGGACGACTTCTCGGGCTTTGGAAAGAGCCCACTTTTCACTGAGCCGACGGCGGTGTTGAGTCCCAGCTTCTCGGCATAGTCCAGTATTAATCTCTGGCTCATTGTCTTGGATGCGGTGGCAAAATAGACGTTACACGAATGCGCAATAGCATGAACTGCATCGACTTTGCCGTGCGCTGCCAGGCAGTTTACCCGGTTGCCTTTTATTGTCGCGTGCCCCTTGCAGTCGATGGTCTCATTGGGGCTGATTAATCGCTCTTCCAAAAGAGCTGCGGCAGAAACGATTTTCATCACGGAGCCTGGCAAGCCCGCGTCCACCATAAAACCGGTCGGGAAGCCGATCTGCCCGGTCTTCAGGTCGGACCAGAAGAAAATCGTGCGTCCGGTGCCCGACTTGGCCTGTGCTTCAGAAGCCTCAAGCAACCCGCCCAGCCCGAACATCGACTTCAAGAAGTCGCGCCTGCCAATGGAATTGCCGCTGCCTGATGAATCAGAGCTCAAAATCTATGTCCTGTAACGGTTTTACAAAGCCATCACAATCATTTCACAGCTTTGCAACCTCTGTGCCTGTATAAGTTTACAGGTCTAGGATGATAATGGATGAAAGAAAGAAGTTGAAAAAATTTCTTCGTGAAATTTCTTCGTGAACTTCTTCGAGCAACTCATGTAGACTCAGGTAAGTCTTATGCGCTTAGTCTGCTTACTTGCTGCTTTCGGCAGCATATTATTTGTCGCGTCGCCACACTCAATGGCGGCGGCAGCTCCGGACGCGGATGCGCGAGTACGAGCACTGAAGTTGAATGAGCTGGCAATGCAGACAGTGGAAAATCACTTTCTCTCTGATGGAAAGAGGAAATCACTTTCTGAGTTGACCAGCGAAATGAAAAAAGGGAAAGTCGCCGTCGCACCGCGCGGTCTTTTCGTCACATTATCCAAAGCTGGAAAAACGCGCGCATGCTGGGGTTCGATCAGCTCGGAGCATGACGACCTTATTACCGCCACTGTCTATACGACTGAAGCTGCGCTCAACAAAGAATACCGCTTCGCTCCTATAAAACGAAGTGAAGTAAAGGATTTGAAAGCTCAGGTAACTGTCATCAAAGCCGTTACTCCGGTAGACAGCATTCGCGCCATCAACCCGCTTCGCCATGGACTCTTCGTCAGGCAGGGCGGCAGAGCAGCCGTGCTTCTGCCAGGCGAATGCGTAGATGCCCACTATCAACTGGTGCAATGCAAATTGAAAGCTGGAATTCCCGTGAACTCTCGTTGCCAAATGTACAGGATTACCGCCGATGTCTACCACAAGTAATATCGTCATCAAGAAAAGATCCCGTAATCCACTTACGGCCTGGAATTTGATCTTCGTCAAGATTCTTCTTCTGGCATTGATCGGCGTGTCACTGGAACGACCGGTCGGCTCGGTAGCAGGTCAGATAGCGCTTGAAGAGCCGGGCTTCGGCATTTCCTCCTACGATCTGAAGAACAACAAAGTCTATGCGATGGCATATGGGCCGCGCAACGGTCCTCAGGTAGAGCGCGGAGTCTGGATCAATCCAGACGGCACATTCCGCATCGATCAATTGCCCGCCGGCGAATATCAGATCAAACTGCGTGCCACCGGATATGCTACCGAATATGTAAATGGTATTTTCATCGAAGACGGCAAAACCACGAAAATCGGTGATGCCGTTCATCTTTCGCTGATAGAACCCAGTCTGTCTGTAGCATCCAACCTTCGTGTATTCACAACCAAAGAACCGCCGCGTTTCTGGGCAAACGCCACAGCATCGAAAAATGTCAAAGTAAGCGTTTACAAAACCAACATACTGAAACTGGCTCGCGAAAAATCATTCGAAAAATGGGGTTATGAGCTGAGCAACAGCCTCGACTTGTACAGGAACAGCGAGAAGAAATTCACGGTGCCTTTCAAAGGCGAAACACCTGTTGCCGTTTTGAGCCGCGATTTGAAACAGGACGAGAACGATTCATCGCGCGCTGAATTTCAACTGTCCAAGCCCCTCGAGGCGGGCGACTATGTCGTCTACGGTGAAGCTGAAGGTGTCAATTCGACCAAACACACCCATGCCATTTACTGGTTCAACGTTTCGGATGTGGGACTGGTCGTCTGGCAAGCACCGGAGAAAACTCTTGTGCGTGCTATCGATTTGAATAGCTTGAAGCCTGTAAGTGGCGCCAAAATCAGCATATTCGAAGGCAAAGACAAAGAAGCCCAGGCGAAAATTCTGGCAACAGGCACAACCGGTCAGGAGGGGTTCGCCGAATGTCCGCTCCCCCCGGCTGTCAATTCTCAGGGTAGCTTCAACTCTCTCATCATCGGATCTTTCGGCAAGAGCACCGCCTATGGTGCGATGAATTACTGGCGATCTTCTGCCGATAAAACACAGACATATTTTTATACCGATCGCCCTGTCTACAGACTTGGTCAAACAGTCAATTTCAAAGGAATTGCACGCAGCACTGGTCCTTCAGGTTTTCAAAACCCTGGAAAAAACTTGGAGTTGAGCGTAGCAATTTCAGATCCGGACAATGAAGAGCTCTTCAAAGGCAAGATCAAAACTTCCGCTCACGGCACTTTCCATGGGCTGTATTCCATCCCGCAAGAAGGAAAGACGGGAGCTTATTCAATCAATATTACATATCCGAATGGAACAGTCGCTTACGAAAATTTCGAAGTCGCGCAGTACAGAAAGCCCGAGTATCAAGTGGAAATCAAACCGCTGGAAACTCGCTATGTTGCCGGCGACAAAATCAAAGCCAAAATTCACGCCACCTACTTTTTCGGCGGTCCTGTCGCCAACGCACAGGTCAAATACTCGGTCTACTCATCAACCGATTGGTCGAGCCGATGGAATTTGAGAGAGCGCCCGGATTATTACGCATTCTTCGACGATTGGGAAAATTCCGATGAAGAAGGCTACTCGGATTACGGTGGCGATTATGTAGAAGAAGGCACGATAGTCACCGACGCCAACGGCGAAGCGATTGTCGAGGTGCAAACCAAGAAAGTCGAATCGTCGGGAGATCGACGCAACTCCGCAGAATACAGGGACAAAAATTACAAAATCGAAGCGGAAGTTACCGACATCAGCAGAATGACGGTTGTCAGCTCCGGCACGGCCAAAGTTTCCGCAGGCGATTTCTGCGTCTTTATCGACCCGGCCTCTTATGTCGTAAAAGTTGGCGATAATCTGGTGTCGAACATTGAAGCCGTCGATTACAACGGCAAACCTGTCGCCAATCAAGACATCACCGTACGCCTGAGCCGCTATCCGTGGGACGCCTCAAAGTACGTATACAAGCCGGAAGAAGTGCTTGTCGAAGCTCAACAAAAAACAGATGCGAATGGCAAAGCCAAAGCGACTTTCATTGTCAAAGATCAGTTTCCCACCGACACCTATTACGTAAGTGTCGAAGCAAGAGATAAGCAGGGCAATAACGTCGGCGACAATAGCAGCATTTGGATTGCCAGCCCCAATTATCCATACATATTGAGCGGCGAAAGCGCTCAAAACGAACCGGTTTCGATACGCTTCGACAAGGCGATATACAAGCCGGGCGACACAGCGCGCTTGATGCTCAGCGGGCCGGTGAACGGCAAAGAGGGCGCCCAGGCTGTTATCACTCTGGAAGGCGCGACAATCTACAGCTATAAGACAGTGCCGCTCACTTCTACAGCTCAATTGATCGAAATTCCTATCGAAGAAAAACACGCGCCGAATGTGTTTATAAAAGCAGTTCTGGTGACCAAGAAACATCAGTTCTATTCGCAAGAAAAGATGATCAAAGTTTCGCCGGCCAACAATTTCTTGAACGTCCAAATCTCAACGGATAAAAAACGTTATCAACCAGGCGAGACAGTCAAATACACTATAAAAGCCCGCAAAAATGACGGTTCACCGGCAGCCAATGCCGAACTCTCCCTGGGTGTCGTGGACGAGAGCGTCTATTCTATAAGACCGGAATACGCGCAGGACATTCGCAAATTCTTCTATGCAAGGCGCGAAAATCTTGTCCAAACCGCCTGCTCTTTCCCCGAGCAATACTCCGGCGGCCCGGACAAAATAGAACCTCGCGTTCGCAAGGATTTCAAAGACACCGCCTTCTGGCAGCCGTCCTTAATCACCGACAAAGACGGCATAGCCACGCAGGAAGTGAAGCTGCCGGATAATCTGACGACATGGCGCGCCACAGTGAGAGCCGTGTCGATGAACACGGAAGTCGGCTCTTGCATCAACAAAGTGCTCTCCACGCAAGATCTGCTTTTGCGCCTGGCATTGCCGAGATTCTTCAGCGAAGGCGATCGCAGTTTTGTTACCTGCATCGTGCACAATTATTCTGAAAGAGAGCAGAACATCAAATTGTCGGCCAATATGAGCAATCAATTGAAGAGCGACCAGCCGCTCTCGGCCTCGTTCAAGGTAGCACCGGAAAAAGCTTATCGCCATAGCTGGCCGGTAACTGTAATGTCCCCGGGACAAGCAGTCATCTCAGTGAAGGCAGTTGGTGACACCAGGGGTGATGCCATGGAAATGAAGGTGCCTGTGCGCGCTCTAGGCATCCCCGCCTTTATTGCCAGAGCAGGGGTGTTGAAAGATGCATCGCAAAGCGTCGATCTGAAAATCCAGCCGCCCGCACGGAGCACAGGCACCGTCAATGTCAATTTGACCGTGGCCAGTTCATCAATGGGCCCTGTCATCGGCAGCTTCGAATCTCTAATCGACTATCCATACGGCTGCACCGAGCAAACTCTCAGCCGTCTTGTTCCATCGATAGTGGCATTTCAATTGCAAAAAAATCTCGACATGCCAATCACGGCAGCACAAAAGAAAAAATTCGCCGAGATTTTTAAAATGGGAATGCAAAAACTTACCGACCATCATCACAGTGACGGCGGTTGGGGCTGGTGGGTAGACGACCAGAGCAATATGTATTTGACTTCCTATGTAGTCGAAGGTTTGCTGATGCTCAAGGATTGCGATTATGCAATACCCGGCGACATGATCAAACCCGGCCAGGACTGGCTTAAGAAGAACGTCGTTGAGTTGGAAAAACAATTGAGCGATGCAAAAATTTCAATTGATTCTTACGACTACATGGAAAAAAGGACGGACCTGGCGCGGGCGCTATATGCACTCAGCTTGACCGGCTCAATGCCGGATCAGAAGGTGGTCGAAAGGATAGTTCAGTCGCTCGAGAAAGACATGAACTATCTTCATCCCGAAACTGTAGCCTACATGACCATGGCGCTGAAGAACATCAAGAAGGATGCGCAGGCAGGCGTCTTCTACAAACGCCTCCTGGCACTGGCCAACAACGCTGAAGGCTCGATGGATTGGGATCAAACCACACAAATGGCGAAAAGAATCCTCTGGAAATCGCCCGACAAAAATCGAGCCTTCTCATACCGTTTTACCGGAGTCGAAACCACGGCCTTAGCACTGCGGGCGGTGCTGGCAATGGAGGCGAGTACAGACAAAGCCGAATCTATTAAACGCTGGCTTTTGCTCCAGCGCGGCAAAGACGGCTGGGACAACACCAAAACAACTGCAGAAGTATTTCTCGTATTACTGAAAGACGATTTGCTCAATGGCTCAACTAAAGAAACCAATTTCTCACTGGATGCCTTGAAGAACGAAAGTGTGATTGCGCAATTGAATTTCGATCAGAAGAGCCGCTACGCCGGTGAAACGAAAATACCGCTGTCACGCGAGATGAAAGACGGCACAGTGTCTCTGAAAAAGGAAGGTCCGGGAAAACTCTATTACACCCTTCTTCAGACCTATTTTAAGAAGCTGAGCCCCGGCGAAAACGTAGATGCAGAAGCATTGCCGCAAGGTCTGAAGATATCGCGCAAATTCTTCCGTTTAGAAACAGTGAAGCAGGCGAGCACAGGCACGCTCCACTATCGAACAGTGCCGATTTCAGGAGGACAAATAAAATCGGGCGAAACCGTGCTTATGAAAGTGTATGTCGATTCACCGGTGCGCGTGCCATACATCATCGTCGAATCACCATTGCCATCCGGCGCTGAAGTGGTGCAAAGTCACAAGTCCGAAGAATTGGAAGGTGCCGGCGGGGGCAGCGCTATAGAGGGCGACTGGGGTTCGCCCTGGTGGACGCATCAAGATGTCCTCGATGACCGCATCGTTTTCTTCGGCACCGAAATGCCGGCCGGCAAATCTGAATTCCACACGTTGCTGCGCATGGAATTGCCGGGCGAAGTTCAATTGAACCCGGTTTCATTCGAAGGGATGTATACCAAAAACGTGCGTGGATACTCAATGCTGGATGCGCTCAAAATCACGGACTAATAACATGCCGAATTCAGAGATTGAAAAAACATCCGCTGGAAATACCGCAATGAAAAAAATCTTCGCGGTGATTCAAGACTTCAGATTTTTCGTTCTGATTGCCCTGACAGTGGGACTGGTTGCTGCGAACTTCGCTATCTACCCTTTCTCCAGGGTAATAGTCTCTCGAACTGTCAGCTTGCGGCCGCTCTCTTATGAGCAGCAAAACAATCTTTATCAAGCAGCGCAAAGAATCGATGGTCAGATCATCAAGCCCGGGCAAGTTTTTTCATTCAATGCAAAAGTTGGTCCGCGCACCGGCAATCGCGGTTATCAACCGGCTCCATCATATTTGGGAGCAGAAACTCCCAGCACAATAGGTGGTGGCATTTGTTTGCTCTCTTCTTGCTTATATCAAAGCGCACTTACCGCGGGATTGAAAATTGTTGAAAGAGTCCCCCATCTGCGCACTGTGAAAACCGTTCCACCAGGCTTCGATGCGACGGTCTGGTATGGGAGAGCGGACCTGCGATTTGAAAACAATACAAGCGAGCCCATTGAAATAAGAGCATATACAACGCCATCGCAACTTAAGGTCGAGTTGCGTGGAAACGACAAGGCTGTGCTGGACATTCAGAAAGCTGAACTGCGGCGCCTCGAGCAAAGAAGAGCACCGGGCGAACTGCTGGTGGAGGTGTTCCGCAGCACAAAAGAAAAGGATATTTTCGTCTCACGCGATCTCTATAAGACCGATCTTCGTACCAGATAAAGTGTTCGCTAGTTTGCACTTTGGCACGAGCAAACCCCATATCGTTTCCCAAAATGGTCCTTAACACTACGTTCGGACTTCAGCCAGGGGACCGTTTTAGCCCACTTTAAAAAACGAAATCAAGAGCCCATTCGCTGGGGGAAACCATAATTGCTGGTCCCCATTGGCGGTGGCAGAATGAAAAGGTAAGGCGAACTCAGGCGCCCAGATAATTCGACATCCGCCCGCGGCTACGGCCGCTGCGACGGCATTATTTTGCTGCCTTATTTGCACTGGTCCACAACGAGATGGAGACCAAAGAGATGAATAAAGTAAAGTATCTTCCCAGTGCAAGAAAAACCACCCTATCGCTGGTGGCGGCAGAAAAGAATTTCAGCGACATGAGCGATGAGGAATTGATCCTCTCTTGCCAGAGTCACCGTCCGGGCGCTATCGATTTTCTGTTGAAGCGTCACAAAAATACTATTGTTGCGATGATTCGCAAGCGCGCGCCTGAGTGGAGCGATACGCAAGACATCATCCAGGAAGCTTACATTAGAATGTGGAAGTCGATCGATCAACTGAGAAGCCCGGCGGCTTTCAAAGCCTGGCTTGGTCAGATCGTAACCAACTTATATTACGACGAACTGAGAAGACGTGTTCGCAATCAAGACGTAGTCTCGCTTGACGAACCGGTAGAAAGCGAAGACGGCACGAAGAAAGTAGAACGTGCCATCGCCGATACCACTACTCAACCTGATAAAACTTTCCAGAGAATGGAATTGGTCAAGGCGCTCGGCCAAGCGCTGGAAAAAATTCCGCAACAATTCAGACAATCCGTTTTGCTTCGCGAAGTTGACGGTCTGTCATATGAAGAAATTGCCGTCATCACCAATACTGAATTGGGCACGGTCAAATCGAGAATTTCGCGCGCTAGAGTCAAAATTCAAGCGCAATTAGCCCCTTACCTCAAAGAATCGGCATAACTACTCGCAGGGTTGTGCTGAACGGAACGTGAAAGACAAAACAAAAAAGGCGGGATGACCGTCTTTTTTGTTTTTGAGCAGAAAAAGCAGTGGAGTCGCAATGCGGCTCCACTGCAAATGCAAGCAATCTCGATCCTCGATCAGCCGGAGCTTGAACGCCTGAAACGCTCAGTTGCACCGCCCCAAGTGTGCTCCAGTCCAACAAGATTTGGAAAATCGAGCGCCCGTCTCATCGTTGACGCGGCCCTGCAGGCCACGTATGGATTTTCGTCCTGTGTCAAAAGTTGGAGCACCGCAGCAGGTGCATTATGATTCTCCGCAATGCTGTATCTGACATCAGAATCTGCGTCCATTGCCAAAAGGAAAAGCGCACGGGCGGGTGTGTTTATATTGTCCGCCACCGCCGCTCTCACATCTGCAAATTCAGAAAGCGCCAAATCACAGAGCACATCCTCGGGTGTATTGGTATTCTCCGCTACCCTTACGAGTACTTGCTCTGAATGGCTCTTTGCCAATTTGGATAAGGCTCCGGAGCGAGCCTGAGGGTGCGCTGCCAGGCGAAGTTTGGCGAGCGTGAAATATGGCAATGAGCTATTGTTCGATCTAAAGCGCTGCACTTTAATGAGTTTCTTAAAGTAGCTAAACACTATTGATACCTCGTTTCTAGCACCGATTAGAAATCGGCAGAAATTAAAATCGCAACCTGAAGTCATCTCAAACTTGCCCCTGATGCGGATCAGGCTGTTATAAGACACAGACGAGAAAAAGCCCGAAAGTTCCCGAATCGCCAATGTCCCCGGGCGAACTTAACATTCCAAGAGCGTTTCCGCTTAAGGCTTAATTTCTGAAATCGACGGCCAAGTTGCAGAAAGGAGAAATTCTTTGAAGTGCTCGAACTGGCGTTTCAACGAATGCAAGCTCACTTCAGCCTCAGCCCAGTCTTGCTGTCCGGCTGATTGCTCCATGTACAATCCGAGACGAGCCATAGATTTGGCGCCGATTGAAGCAGATGACGCTTTCAACTCGTGGGCTAAGCCGGCGACAGCATCGCTGCGCTTTTCCTTTACAAAAACCTCGATGCGGCGCAGCAAATCCTCAGTCTCGAATAAATAGACCCGAATGATTTCATCTATTTTCGCTTCGCCGTAAAACTCCAGCAAATCAGCCATACAAGTGGCATCACTGGTATTGTCCATGCGGAAATATTTGCGAGCCATTTTCAGACTGCTGTAAACAACGTCCTCGCGCAGCCAGTGGTTGAGCTTAATTTTCAAAAGGTCCTTATCCACGGGCTTTGACATGTAGTCATCCATGCCGGATGCGATGCAACGCTCGCGGTCGCCGGCCATAGCCATAGCTGTAACGGCGATAATCGGGGTATAAGTGCCTGCCGCACTTTCTAACTTTCTAATTGCCTTCGTGGCCTCAAAGCCGTCCATCACCGGCATATGGCAATCCATTAAAATGACCGAATACTTATTGCGGCCAGCCATATCGACTGCTTCTTGCCCGTCGTTGGCGATTTCCGAAGCGAGGGCCAGGCGATCGAGCAGTGCCGTCATCACCTTCTGGTTCACTTTATTGTCGTCGACAACCAGGATGGGTGCCTTCGCCCCGTCCTTTAGCGAGTTAGGTCCAAGGTTTCCGGTCACAGTCAGTTTTCCTGCAAGTTAGGTGCAATGCGACATTCAGTGCGGGAACTCTCTGCAAAATGCCAAGTCTACCCGGTCGAAGTAAAGTGCCGGAAAGAACATGCATGGACTTCAACGCGCCATGCAGATGCAAGGAGATCCAAATGCACATTATATCTTACCGTGGCCCGGGGATGGGCGGTGGGGTTTCCCCCAGCTTGTCGCGGTTGGAAGCAAGCGCCAACGGCAACAGCAGTTGGTGGTTTTTGAGCGCAGGCGGTGAAGTCTGCGCGCGCTTCGGCGGCCACGAAGAAGAGAAGATTGGGCAGATGTCCAAAGAAATCGTTGACGGGCACTACAGGTACTGCAACGAATTTATCTGGCCGATCATGCACGACCTGCCTGAATACGCGACCTACAGCCCCGAACACAGGACCTCCTACGAAAAATTCAATCGCATACTCGCCCGCAAAATTTCACGTTACACATCAGCAATAAACTTCTTCGTCCAGGATTATCAACTCGCTCTTATGCCCCTGCAACTAAAGCGCTTGTGCAATGCCGACACAGCAGTTTTCTGGCATATTCCCTGGCCTAAGTCTGTCGCCGAGGAATACGTAGAGCCGATTGCCGACCTGGCAAAATCGATGCTTTCGGCACAGTATCTGGGCTTTCACACCACCGAGTACGCAGAGAACTTTCTTAACTTCGTCGAACAGCATATTCCCGGGTTCAAGACTTTCCCTGAGCAGCTCACCATCACCAGAGAAACGGCGAAGACCTACATGCCTTACGTACACCCGTTTTTCGAAGGAAAAGTCGAAGTGTATCCCGCCAAAAATCGGGGTCAAACTCAAGTAGTTGTCGCACCGCTCGGTCTTGATGTCTCCTACTGGCAAAATTTAGCCGGCGACCGCAACCAGGCAAATCCATTGTCCGGCCTGCTGAACACCGACTACATCCTGTCCGTCGACCGCGCCGATTACACAAAAGGAGTGATACCGAGGCTCAAATCTATTGCGCACTTTTTCGACTTCCATCCCGAAATGAAAGGAAGAGTTACGTTCGCTCAAATTTGCGGCAAGTCGCGCATGAATATCGAAGCGTTCGCTAAATACTACTGGGAAACGCGCAGTCTCGTGAACATGGTCAATGCACAACATGGCACCGACGACTGGCAACCAGTGGTCGATGTGCCCGGACCGCTGAACTCAGCGGAATTGGCAGCTCTTTATCGCGATGCTTCCGTCATGCTGGTCAATCCTGTGCGTGATGGTTTGAACCTGACTGCCAAAGAATTCGTCGCCTGCCAATCAGTCAATCCAGGCACTTTGGCTTTATCTCCGAATGCAGGAGTTTTTGACGAATTGGGTCCTTGGTCGGTAAAAGTCAATCCGAAATCGCCGGTCGAAATGAGCGGATCTATCTATCATGCCTTGATGATGCCCGAAGAGGAACGCTCGGCGTGCGTGAGAAGAATGCACAATAGATTGCATGCAAACCCGCTTAATCTGTGGGTAGACACATTTACGGAATTGCTGGCGGAACCGCAAGGCACGAATTATGTCAATGCGCTGCCGCTATCAGCCGCACTTTGATCGCGTCCTAAATAAGTGTCATGGCTTGTTGCGCAACCAGCGATGTTTGTTCACATCGATACTTGTTCTTGCAAGACCTGTAAAGCCGATTTTCTGAATATCGGCAGGGTCAGGTGAATGAGTCGAGCCGACCGTGCCGAGTTTCTCCACAGGTTCAGCGGCTGGTTTGATTTCGCCGCCCTTCGGTAAATTCTTGAGCATGCCTCTGGTATCGGTGTTGTACACCCAAGGCTCCGGCACGGTTTTGACCTTACCTGTTTGAACCGCTTCATCAAGCGCGTCCAGGAGCGGCCTGCCGGTTGCCCCAGAAGTTTTTGCGCCTGCCGCTTCCACTTGCGCACCGCTGACGATCGCATCATCACCGGCAGCTCGCAAAATCGTCGGCTGGCCTTTCACCGCACCTGCCACTCCGGCTTCCAATTTGATTTGGCCGGCGGCAATATCATCAGCAACCGCAACACCGCTTGCGATGTGGCGTCCGAGGTGGGCTTCAGCCTTCGATGCGATGCGCAAACTGTCATCGGCTGATGAAAATAGCGAACCACCGCAACGGCTCAAGAATCGCCCAATCGGTGCTCGTGCCAGATAGACGGCGCCGGCCGCCACGCCGATACCGGCAATGGTGCTTAAGGCCTTGTGCTCGCTGACGAAGTCCATTACTTCGCCCAGCATGCTGGCATGCACAGCTTCTGATGAATTTGTTGGGCTCCCATCGCCGTCGAGGGCGTCGAATGCTTGGACCATAGCCCTAGCCTCATTGGGTACAAGGTGATTTGTCCAAATACTAGCGCCGGAAGATTGGCATTTAAATGGTAAAAACACGCACAGTGTTGCTTTTTGGCATTTTTTCGGGGGACTCTATGGGATACCTGAATGCGGAGGGGTTTACCTTAGTCTGGACGCCAACCCCTTGACAATTACCACCAAACAGGAGTGTCCACTTTTCAAAAACCGAACCGATAACGGTTCAGTCAGATGCTGTGCCGGCGGGTGTTTTGCGGGCCCTTCAGGCGGCACATGAAGAATGCTTGAGCGGATATAATTTGCAGCTTGGACTGGCGCAATTCGCCGGAGTCAAACAGTCAAGAGGTTTTGCTTTGCCATCCCGCATCACAAAAATAGTCAGCTTGACGCTGGCGCTTACCGCGAGTTTTTCCATAAGTCTTGCCGGATTTGCCCAACCAGCAAACGACGCAAATTCGTGGACGCAAAAGGAGAACGAAGCGGAATCAAGTTTTCTTTCCGGCGCATACACAGAAGCAGAAGCGAAATGGAAAGAAGCAATCGCCATTGCTCAAAAAGATTCCAACAAACTGAATTTAGCTGAGTCATTGAACCAGATGACGCATCTCTTTCTCAAACAAAAGCGGCTTGATGAAGCGCGCTCGAGTTTGCAAGCGGCGCTGGCAATCAGGGAAAAGGAGTGGGGCAAAGACAATGCGAAAACAGCAGAGACTCTGGGCAATCTTGCACTTGTAGAGCACAAGTCCGGACACGATGCCGATGCCGAGCGGCTCTACAAAGAGGTGATCGAGATAAAGCGCAAGAGCAACAACTCGAATTCCCTGGCTATTACTCTCACGAATCTCGCTAATTTATATGGAGAAATGCGACGCATCGAGGATGCGCGCAAGCTGTATCTGGAAGCGCTTGAAATAGACCAGAAGACATACGGCAAAGACCACAAAGAAGTAGCGCAAGATTATTTCAATCTTGGCGCCGTCATGTACCACCACAATTA
>Ga0268299_1003458_pt1 | contig 14510 bp, 12 predicted proteins | sample NOBtaG_FD_193484 | JGI IMG/M metagenome (GOLD analysis project Ga0268299, IMG submission 193484) | Activated sludge microbial communities from bioreactor in Nijmegen, Gelderland, Netherland - NOB reactor | ecosystem: Engineered > Bioreactor > Aerobic > Activated sludge | place: Netherlands...
GGGCATCCTCTCCACGAATGCGAATGGGGCGAGGATGCGCGAGGGATGCCCATTCTCCTGCGTGCGCGGATCCGGCTGGATTGGGGGGCGTGGGTCGGTATTAAACCGGCCGGCCTGGTGAACGAGGCGAGGTTGAATCTGGCCACGAGGCCCGGGTGGCAGCGGCTGACTCCTGACGATCTCCGAGGGATGGCCGCGCAGGCTCTGCAGGTGCCGATCGAAGAAGTCCGGTGGTTCTATCGGGACGAGGATCTATCCATCGACAAGACCGGCATCGCGACGATCAGGCATCGGAAGGACGCCTTTTACCTGCTCCAAGGCGGGGACTTTTCCAACGCACGCTTCATGTCGTGCATGGGCGCCATGAATTGGGCCAATATCGACTTTCTTCCCGTGGTCGAGCTCTTCAAGTCGTTGCTGCCCGGCACAGGATCGGCGGCATTCGAATTGATCCGTGGGCTATATGACGATCAGCACCAGACTCGGTCCGCTCCCACCCCGCTGCGGTATCGGGGCATTCCCACCTATCCCTCTGAGGCCGCCTTCCGCTTGTTCAGTTCCTTTTTCACTCCGCACGTGTCGGGACCTCGCGATGCCCGCACCGTCTTCATGCATCAGGCACGCGCCCATGAAGTACTCTGGCTCCCATCGCCGTCGCCGCCGGAACGATACTTCGATACGGCGTACGGGTGTTGCCTGACTTTCAAAGGAGATCTGTTGCAAAAAGCGACGCTTACCGAGGATTCAACCGGATTGCCCTATGTGAATCCCGGCTCGAGTGGGGTGCACCTGTGCGATCGTCTGGCCTATGCTGCCGAAGGATGCGTGATTCTCCGGGACAGGGATCGTGAGGTGCAGTTGCGGATTGCATTGCCGGAAGGTCGCCGGGAGCAATCTGTGGCCGAAACGACGATCAGTCCGGTCGATTGGCGATCGCTCTTTGTTCCGGCCCGGCCGTCGATCGCTTCACAGGACGCCTATGAGGCCGTGCTCTTCTACCCTGAAACCGACGCGGAGATCGATGAGCCTGCCGCACAGCCATTTGTTGCGGACTATATCCAGGATTTAGCTCAACAGGATCGCGAGATCGGAAGGATGCTCGCGGAAGCCCAGCGAGTCCTGATCGCCAATGGAGATGCGGTCATTGCCACCTGCGTGCCGTTTGATCGGCCGCGGAGCTATACGGTGCGGGTCAGGATTCCGGCCCTCGCGCAGAAACAGGCACAACAATTGTGGACGATCTGTGCCGGCTTGAAGCAATGGGATTGGCTCGCAGGGATCAAGCTGTGGGTTTCCAAAGACGATCAGGTGGAACACAGGGTTCATGCCTCTCATGACCTGGCCTATTTCTGGCTTTCTTATGACCTCGGAAAGGATCGGGGCCTTCTTGCGGCGTCCGTCGGCGAACTCGGTGAGGCGTTGCGTACCGGAGCACACGCTTTTGTGACAGGTCCTGAAGGGCTGGCAGCATCCTGGCGCTCCTGGGGATTCAGGCTCGTTTGGCAGGAGCGGGTGGAAGCCTTGCCGCCTTTCCACATGCATCGAAACATCCTTCCTAAGGCGAAGCTCAAGCAGGGCTTGACTCTGTATCTTGTGGTCAAGGCATGAAGGCGACGATGCTCCGTCCAAGCGTTGGGAGGCACGCATATGACTGAGGCGCATCCCGATTCGGAGACAGGAGCGCAGGACACCGACAAGATCGTCATCTATTGGGAGCGCGAATACAGCACCGCCTTCGCCCCGGAACGGCTGAAGCTTGATTTCGTCCCGCATCGACCGTTGCTGTCCGGGATATCACTCGATGAACAACGTGCGACCGCGGCGGCAGGGTACAAGGTTATTCCCGATGATTGCGGACCGGTGCGGGCCGTCGGCCAATATGGGTGGCTGATTCGGTCCCCCGCCGATTGCCGGATTCGCCGAACCGCGGAAGGGGTGAAATGGCTGGCTCCCCCGATTCTGCCGGAAGAGCGGCTTCTCGGCTACAAGTCTTTTTCGGGCACCTATGTGGACCTGATCCTTAATAGTGGCTATCCGAAACTCTGCTGCGGGATCCGTTTTTACTATCCCAAACACGTCGGCCTGATGATGAAGGATCTGCCGAATCATTTTTATCACTATCCCGAGCGCACATTTTTTGTCTGGGAGGGACTCAAGACCCAGGAATACAAACGGACGCCGAACGTGTACGAATGGCTACCGGATTACGAGGCGTTCACAGCCAATTTTCTGCTGCAACTCACGAAGCCGACGACGATCAAACGCGGGGATCCCATCGGAATCGTCGTGCCGGTGTTGTTGCCCAAGCAATTTGCGCTGGAGGAGCTAAAGCATCCGTAAATCTCTCCGCTCGGCTTGACAGCATTCAGCGGGGCTGGGTAAGATGCCCTCAACCTTTAATGCTCATCCTGCGAGGTGGGCAAGGAGCAGATATTGAACGCGATTCCGGCTTGCGCCGGTCGAAGCTTTGAGGCCTTCTCGCCACGTTCTGGCGGGGAGGTTTTTTTATGCCTTCCAGGCTGGTTGAAAAAATCTTCCAGCTTCGTTCCCTGCCTTCGCCGAAGCGGCTTCGCGCAGGCAGGTCGCGTCGCTCAGGGGCTCAGCGTACGGCCCGGGAAAACGACTGTTCCCACAGTCGGTGGGAGGGCGGGTGAGAACTGAGGACTTTTTGAACAGCCCGGGATCAATTTCTAGGGAACTCAAGAATGCCTAGCGCGAATAGCGACCGCGCACAAGAAAAGCCCGTGATGGATGCCGGAGATATCGGCCGGGCGGTCACGCGGATTGCCCATGAAATCCTGGAGCGCAATAAGGGAGTCGCTCAGCTTGCCTTGGTGGGCATCAGGACAGGCGGAGTCTACCTGGGCCATCGGCTGGTTCGACGCATCCACGATATTGAAGGCGTGACGGTGCCCATCGGGGAACTCGATATCACGCTTTACCGCGATGACCTGGCGTTGAGGAAGGAACAGCCGGTGCTGCGTAAGACCTCGGTCCCGTTCGACATCTCGGACAAGATCATCGTGCTGGTCGACGACGTGCTGTTTACCGGCAGGACGATACGGGCTGCGATGGACGGACTGATGGATCTGGGCCGGCCGGCCGAAATCCAGCTTGCCGTGCTGATCGATCGAGGGCATCGGCAACTTCCGATCAAGGCGACCTATGTTGGAAAGAATATTCCGACTTCCCGGGACGAGCAGATTCAGGTGCTGCTGGAAGAGGCGGGAGAAGATGATCGGGTGGTCATCTCGCGGGTCTGAGAATCCGGTGTTGGGTCAAGCCAATGACGGGACAGTCTAGACAAGCGAAGCGAGTGAGCCGAGTAACGAAAGGACTCGTGGGGCCGTGACGCATTCCCGCGCAGGAGGGACGTATGAGCCTTAAACGCAAGGACTTGCTCAGTTTGGCGCCCTTGTCGGTCGAGGAGATCACGCTCATCCTCGAAACGGCCGATTCCTTCAAAGAGGTGACTGGACGAGAGATCAAGAAGGTTCCTGCGTTGCGGGGGCGAACGGTCGTCAATCTGTTCTTTGAGCCCAGCACGAGAACGAGGACCTCATTCGAATTGGCGGCGAAACGTCTCAGCGCGGATGTCATCAATTTTTCTCCGTCATCGAGCAGCGTGGTCAAAGGCGAAACTCTGCTGGATACCGCGCGTAACATCGAAGCGATGCAAGCGGACATCATCGTCCTGCGCCATCCGTCCGCCGGGGCGGCGGAAGCGCTTGCGCGGGGGGTCAAATCGTCCGTCATCAATGCGGGGGACGGATGGCACGAACATCCGACTCAGGCGCTGCTCGATCTGTACACCATCCGTCAACGAGGATTGTCGTTCGAAGGGCTCAAGGTCGCGATCGTCGGCGATGTGGCCCACAGCCGTGTCGCCCGGTCCAATATCTACGCGCTGTCCAAGTTGGGAGCGGAGGTTCGGCTCATCGGCCCGCCGACCATGATGCCCCGGGGAGTGGAGCGGTTGGGTGCGCGCGTGTACCGTAATTTGGACGAAGGCCTCGCCGGTGTGCAGGTCATCATGATGTTGAGATTGCAACTGGAGCGGCAGGGGCGGGCGCTGTTCCCCACGATTCGCGAATACGCGAGGCTGTATGGTTTGACGGGAGAACGGGTCAAGTTGGCCGATCCGGGTGCAATCGTCATGCATCCCGGTCCGATCAATCGCGGCGTGGAGATTGCGCCGGAAGTTGCCGACAGCCTTTCGTCGGTCATACTCGATCAAGTGGCGAATGGAGTTGCGGTTCGAATGGGCATTCTCTATCTGATGTCGGGGGCTAACTAGCGGGTGCCCGAAAATAATGATTCCGACCTCAAACGGGCTGATGCGGATTGTACAGTAGGTCCGTTGCAACACAGGCCGATTGACTATGTGCGAGGCCATCGTGCGGTCCGAGGCCCGCGAGGGTGAATTTTGGCGTTTGGGAGGATGATGAGACGACTATGGCACTCTTGATCACCGAAGGACACATCATCGACCCTGGCCGATATGACGGTGTCGGCGAAGTCTTGATCGATCAGGGTCGTATTGTTGCGATCGGCTCGGCGGTCGAGGCTCCGTCAGATGTCACCAGGATTTCCGCAAAGGGTCGCTTGGTGGTGCCGGGCTTCGTGGATCTTCATGTGCATTTTCGAGAGCCTGGTTTTGAGTACAAGGAAACCATTCAAAGCGGGGCAGCCTCCGCTGTCGCCGGGGGATTCACCACGGTCTGCTGCATGCCCAATACGAATCCAGTCAACGATAACCAAGCCATTACCGAGTTCATCCTCGAGCGAGCCAGGGTGGCCGGATTGGCCAACGTGGCGCCGATCGGGGCGATCACCAAGGGCTCGGAGGGGAAAGAGTTGGCTGAGATCGGCGATTTGCGGCGTGCAGGCTGCGTGGCCATTTCAGACGACGGAAAACCCGTGATGAACAGCCTGGTCATGCGGCGCGCGATGGAATATGCCTTGGCATTCGACATCCCGGTCGTGGATCACTGCGAAGATCTGCATTTGGCCGAGGGCGGCTGCATGAACGAAGGGCTCATATCCACCGAGTTGGGACTGCCCGGCATTCCCTCGGCGGCGGAGGACGTCATGGTGGCCAGGAATGTCGCGTTGGCCGAGTTGACCGGCGCGCGGCTGCATTTGGCGCACATCAGCACGGAAGGATCGGTTCGCATGGTGCGTGAGGCCAAGTCGCGTGGAATCCGTGTGACGGCGGAAGCGTGTCCGCATCACTTTACCATCACCGAGGAGGCTGTCCGCGGTTATGACACCTGCGCGAAGATGAATCCTCCTCTCCGAACGTGGACGGATGTGCAGGCGATCAAACAGGGTTTGCGCGATGGCACGATCGACGTCATCGCCACGGATCACGCTCCGCACGCCACGCAGGAGAAGCAGCAGGGATTCACGGAAGCGCCGTTCGGCATCGTGGGATTGGAAACCGCCTTGTCCCTGACCCTGGCGCTCGTCGATGAGGGTGTCCTGACACTTGAGGGGGCCATTGCCAAGCTCAGCACTGCCCCTGCGGCTGCATTCGGTCTCAGGAAGGGATCGCTGTCGGTCGGAGTCGATGCCGATGTGACGATCATTGACGCTCACGCGCAGTGGGAAGTGGATCCGGCCAAGTTCCGCTCGAAGAGCCGGAATACGCCTTTTGCCGGATGGAAGTTGAAAGGACGCGTGTGTGCGACGATCGTCGGAGGCAAGGTCGTCTTCGAGGCGACGGAGCGGTAGTCGTCGACGGCCGATGGTGAGCGCGATGACCCATGATGCACGCTTCTGGAGAACGCGCAGTGACCATGGCCTCTCGCTTCGATCCCGTCAGCATGCGCATCGGGTGAAGCAAGCAGACGGGGCCCGTCGGGGTGGGGCTTTCAGCTGCCGGTCGATACGGTGAACCGGTGGGCTTGGTGGGGACTGCTGTGTGGACTGACGTTGGAGTTGCTTGCGCTGGCGACCTGGGTCGGCGGATTGGTCGTATTGATCGGTGCGGTGATCCCGGCTGTATTCAATACGCTGGGAGGCCAAGACACGGGAGGATTCTTGCTCACCAGGGCGTTCGAAGGCTACAACCGATTGGTCATCGTGGCCATGATCATTCTGGCTGCCGTCGCGGTCTTTCGTCACCGGAGCGGTCATCCGGCGGTGAGTGTGAGCCGAAGCGAGATCGTGATGTTGGCGCTGATGGGGATTCTCTTGGGCGTGATCGTACTGGTGCTCCATCCTCAGGCCGCCGCGCTTCAAGCTGAGGCTTTTTCCGCGAAGGATGAACAGGCCAGGAAGGCCGCGTTCCAGGCGTTTTTTCGGTTGCATATGCCGGTTCGTTCTCTCTACATGATAAATATGGGCCTGGGAATTGCGCTTCTGATCATGAAAGTCACGCGACTGTTGTCCAGACGGGAGTCCCATTTATGAGCAGGGCATTGTTGGCCTTGGCGGACGGAGCCGTGTTCCAAGGGCAGGCTCTCGGACACGAAGGAGAAACCGTCGGCGAGGTGGTGTTCAACACCGCGATGACGGGGTATCAGGAGGTGCTGACCGATCCTTCGTATAAAGGACAGATCATCACGATGACGTCCCCGCACATCGGAAATTACGGTCTGACCCCCGAAGATGTCGAGTCACGTCGGGTTTGGGCGGAAGGTTTCGTTATCAAAGAAGGGAGTGCTCTCACCAGCAATTGGCGAAGCCGTCAGCAACTCCATGAATATTTGGCGTCTGCGAAAATTGTCGCGATCGAGGGGCTCGACACCCGCGCCTTGACCAGACATTTGAGGCAATATGGTTCACAGGCGGGCGTCATTACTCACGGCGCAGCCAATGAGGCGGCCGCGGTCGAACAAGCCAAACGGGCTCCCGGTATCGTGGGAGTCGATCTGGCCGCGGCCGTGACCTGTGCGCGGACCTATCAATGGTCGCAAGGATCTGGCGAGTGGGCCCCGTCACTCGGCGGCCTCCGGACCAAGTCACGCCGGCGATGGAAGGTTGTGGCATATGACTTTGGGGTGAAACAGAATATTCTAAGGCGTCTGGTCGACGTCGGATGTGATGTGACGGTTGTCCCAGCTTCGACGACGGCTAGCGACGTCGAAGCGCTCGAACCGGACGGGGTGTTTTTGTCGAATGGTCCCGGCGATCCCGAAGGAGTGCCCTATGCCATAGGAGCGGTGAGGAGCTTGATCGGGCGCCGGCCGATTTTCGGGATCTGTTTAGGGCACCAGATCCTTGGTCTGGCCATGGGGCTCAAGACCTATAAGCTCAAGTTCGGTCACCATGGCGCGAATCATCCGGTGATGGACCTGCGCACTCGAAAGGTCGAGATCACTTCTCAAAACCATAACTTTGCCGTCCAAGTTGCCGGAGCCACGTCCGCGATCGCTGAAACTCCTCCCGTGGTCGAGACGGCATTCGGCAAGGTAATAGTGACCCATGTGAGTTTGAACGACCAATCGGTCGAAGGATTCGCCTGTGTGGAGCAGCCGGTTTTTTCGGTACAATATCACCCGGAAGCCTCTCCCGGTCCGCATGATTCGGCCTACTTATTCACGGATTTCATCGGCGTCATGGAGAAATTGTATGGCTCATAAGATGTATCACGCAGCTGCCTGCTTCTGTGTCGTGGGAATGATGCTGCTTCTCACGAGCTGTATCACCGTGAACCTCATTCAGCCGCCTGGGCCGGTTCAGGAGACGGTGTTGAGTGGAAAGGGCGATGCGAAAGTCCTGTTGCTGGATCTGTCCGGCGTCATCAGCTCGCAGGACAAAGACGGATTGATTTCTCAGCCCAACATGCTGGCGACGTTCAAGGAAGAACTGTCACGGGCTTCGAAGGACGACAAGGTCAAGGCGGTGGTGGTGCGGGTCAACAGCCCCGGAGGAACGGTCACGGCGTCCGACATCCTTTACCACGAGCTCAAGACGTTCAAAGCGGCCAAGAGGGTTCCGGTCGTGATCTCCATGATGGATGTCGCGGCGTCGGGTGGATACTATTTGGCCATGGCCGGGGATTCCGTGCTGGTCCACCCTTCGACCGTGACCGGCAGCATCGGGGTGATTATGCTCACGGTGAACGCCCGTGGACTGTTGGAGAAGGTCGGAGTGGAGGCCAACGCCATTACCTCCGGTCCCAGGAAGGACATGGGATCTCCGTTCCGCGTGATGACGCCGGAGGAAAAAGCCATCTTTCAGAGTGTCATCGATTCATTCTATCAGCGGTTCCTGACGGTGGTGCAGGAGGGCCGGCCGAATCTTTCAGCGGAGCAGATCAAAAAACTGGCCGACGGACGGATCTATTCGGGGGAGCAGGCCAAAGCAGCGGGCTTGGTCGACGATATCGGCTATCTGGAGGAAGCCATCGAGCAGGCCAAGAAGAAAGCCGGATTGAAGGAAGCGCGGATCGTCACCTACCGGCGCCCCGGAGAATATCAGAACAACATCTACTCCCATGCCCTGCAGGGGGGCGGTTCGGGTTTCGCAAGCCTGGCCAACATTGATCTCCTCTCCATGGTGCGGGGAGGGACGCCGCAATTCATGTATCTGTGGATGCCTTGACGAGCCGATGGAGACGCTGCAGGCACAGGGCGGAGAACGTCTAGGGACTTCGGTCGAGCGCGCGCTTGCCGCAGCGATCGGTCGTCGCGCCCTGCTGGCTCTGGGTGTGCGCGGGGTGATGGGACTGTATGCCGCGCTCGGTCTAGGTGCAGTGGGCGGCTTGATGGGCAGCCTGAGTGGCTGTTATCGGGCGCCGGGCACCGCGCGTGATCAGCTCATCTTCTTTTCGGAGGAAAAGGAACTGGAGTTCGGAATGAGCGCGTATCGCGAAGTCTTGCGGCAGGCCCGGTTGAGCGACGATCCCGACAAGAATGACCTGGTGCAGCGGGTGGGGAAAAAAATCGCCGAAGTGGCGAGCAAGCCAGAGTATCAATGGGAGTTCGCTCTCATCGATGATGACAAGATGGTGAACGCCTTTTGTCTTCCCGGTGGGAAGGTCGCTGTGTTCACGGGTATCTTGAAGCACACCAAGAACGACGCCGGCATGGCGACGGTGATGGGCCATGAAATCGCGCATGCTCTGCAGCGGCATGGCGTCGAACGCATGAGCCGGAGCATTATCGACCAGATTGCGCAACTGGGTGCATTGGGCGCGGCCGCGTCCGGTCATTCCAGCGGCGCGGCGATTCAAGGGTTGCTCGGTGCGTACGGCGTCAACGTATCGCTGCCGTTCAACCGCAAGCAGGAATCGGAAGCCGACTACATCGGTCTGAGGCTGATGGCGCAGGCAGGATACGACCCGCATGAAGCGGTGCCCTTCTGGGAGCGGATGAGCGGATGTCCCAGGCAGATGATCGACAAGCTCTGTTTCAGGTCTCAACACGCCATCCCGGAATTTCTCTCGACGCACCCATCGGACGTCACCCGGATGAACCAAATTGAAGCCTGGATGCCGGAAACCATGCAGTACTACCACGGAGCGACGGGAAAGACGACGCCGTCTCCCGCTCCCTACAAACCTTCCATCGGCCCGATGCCGAAGACCAGCTGATCGCCGTTATGCCGAAACGTACCGACATCCGCACGGTGCTGCTCATTGGATCAGGTCCGATCGTCATCGGACAAGCATGCGAATTCGACTATTCAGGAACGCAGGCGTGCAAGGCGTTGAAGGAGGAAGGGTTCCGAGTCGTCCTCATCAACAGCAATCCCGCCACGATCATGACCGATCCGGAGCTGGCGGACCGGACGTACATCGAGCCGATCACCGTGGACGTCGTCGAAAAAGTGATTGAACGGGAACGGCCCGACGCGCTGCTGCCCACGATGGGTGGACAGACGGCCTTGAACATCACGATGGGCCTGGTCAAACGTGGAACCCTGGAGAAGTACGGGGTCAAGCTCATCGGCGCCTCGGCCGAGGCGATTCACAAGGCCGAAGACCGGGATGCGTTCAAGCAGGCGATGCAACGGATCGAACTACGAGTTCCGGAGAGCGGGACTGCCCATAGCCGGGAAGAAGCCGTCCGTGTGCTGGATTCGGTCGGGTTTCCCGCCATCATCCGCCCGTCGTTCACGATGGGGGGTACCGGGGGGAACATCGCCTACAACCGGGAGGAGTTTGAAAAGCTCATCGAATGGGCCTTGGCGATGAGCCCGGTGGGGCAGGTGCTCATCGAGCAATCTCTGATCGGGTGGAAGGAGTACGAACTGGAGGTCATGAGGGATCTCAAGGACAACGTGGTGATCGTCTGTCCAATCGAGAATTTTGATCCCATGGGCGTTCATACGGGTGACAGCATCACCGTGGCGCCGACCATGACCTTGACCGACAAGGAATACCAGCGGATGAGGAACGCCGCCGTGCGGATCATCCGCGAGATCGGCGTAGATACGGGTGGATCCAACATTCAATTCGGCGTGAATCCAGACAACGGCGCCATGGTGGTGATCGAGATGAACCCCCGCGTGTCTCGGAGTTCCGCATTGGCCTCGAAGGCCACCGGGTTTCCGATCGCCAAGATCGCTGCCAAGCTGGCGGTCGGGTATACGCTGGACGAAATCACCAACGATATCACCGGCGTGACCAAGGCCTCCTTCGAGCCGACCATCGACTATGTCGTGGTAAAGATTCCTCGGTTCGCGTTCCAGAAATTCAAGGGAGCCGATCCGACTCTGACCACGCAGATGAAGTCGGTGGGCGAGGTGATGGCGATCGGCCGGACCTTCAAGGAATCGTTGCAAAAGGCCATCCGCTCCTTGGAATTGGATCTCAATGGGCTGGCCTCCCGTGTTGGGTTGGATCGAGGGATTCCGGAAGGATTTGATCGACGCGGTGCCATCGAGCGTATTCGGCAACAGCTCCGCACGCCGGTTCCGGAACGGATGTGGTACATCGCGGATGCCATCCGTCTCGGTGTGACGAACGAGGAGTTGTTCACTCTGACCAGAATCGATCCGTGGTTCCTCGAGCAATTGCGCGATCTGATCGGGTTTGAGTCGGCGCTCGTCGCCCGTGGTACAGACTCGGCAGCTGAAGCGATTGAGGACGACCTCCTTCTCCGGGCCAAAGAGCTGGGCTTTTCCGACGAGCGCATCGGACAATTGATCGGTGTTCCGGTCTCCTCGGTGCGAACTCAACGGAGTCGATGGAAGCGCGGCGTCACCTACAAACGGGTCGATACCTGCGCAGCCGAATTCGAAGCGCAGACGCCGTATCTCTATTCGTCATATGGAACGGAATGCGAATCCCGTCCCACCGGCCGCAAGAAGATCATTATCTTGGGCGGCGGACCGAATCGAATCGGTCAAGGGATCGAGTTTGATTACTGCTGCGTGCATGCGGCCATGGCGCTTCGGGACGAAGGCGTCGAAACCATCATGGTGAACTGCAATCCGGAGACCGTCAGCACGGACTATGATACGTCTGACCGCCTGTATTTCGAGCCGCTGACCGAAGAAGACGTGCTCAACATCGTGAAGTGCGAGGAGCCTCTCGGCGTCGTGCTGCAGTTCGGTGGGCAGACTCCGTTGAAATTGGCGCTGCCTCTGTCAAATGCGGGAGTGCGCATCCTGGGAACGAGTCCGGATGCCATTGATCGTGCCGAGGATCGCGAGCGCTTTCGAGACCTGCTGAACAAGCTGGGTCTCCGTCAGGCCGAGAGCGGCATCGCCCGATCCGTGGAAGAAGCGGTTCGCGTGGCGTCGGAGATCAGTTATCCCGTCATGGTCCGGCCTTCCTATGTGCTGGGCGGCCGATCGATGCAAATCGTCTATGACGAAACGGGTCTGCTGGCGTATATGGCCTCTGCCGTCAAGGCGTCGCCCAAGCACCCGGTGCTCATCGACAAGTACCTGTCCGACGCGATTGAGGTCGATGCCGACGCCATCTCGGACGGCACGAATGTCGTGGTCGCCGGGATCATGGAACATATTGAGGAAGCGGGAGTCCATTCCGGTGATTCGGCCTGTTCGTTGCCGCCGTATTCGCTCACGGATTCCATTGTGGAGGAGATCCGCCGTCAGATGACGTCTCTGGCCTTGGAACTCGGGGTGGTCGGCTTGATGAACGCCCAGTTTGCCGTGAAAGACGACCGGATTTACGTTTTGGAAGTCAATCCCAGAGGGTCGCGCACGGTTCCCTTCGTGAGTAAGGCTATCGGGGTTCCTTTGGCCAAGCTGGCGATGAAAACGATGCTCGGGAAAAGCCTCAAAGAACTCGGTTTCACGCAGGCCCCCGCTCCGGTCCACTTGTCCGTCAAGGAATCGGTATTCCCCTTCAATAAGTTCCCCGGGGTTGATGTCTTGCTCGGACCCGAAATGAAATCGACCGGTGAGGTCATGGGGATCGATGCAGATTTCGGATGGGCGTACGCTAAGTCGCAGGCTGGGGCCGGGGCGATGCTTCCGCGAGGAGGGACGGCGTTCCTCAGCGTGAAGGAGGGAGATCGCGCTGCGGCGCTTGAGGTTGCGAGACACCTGCGACGACTGGGGTTTGCCATCCTGGCCACCACCGGCACCGCCGCCTATCTCCATGGTCACGGAGTGGAGGTGCAGACCGTTCACAAGGTTACGGAAGGAAGACCGCATATCGTGGACTACATCAAGAACGGTGATGTGGCCTTGGTCGTCAATACGGTCCGAACTGCTTCGGGTCATCAGGATTCGCTCTCCATCAGACGGGAAGCTTTGAACAGGGGGTTGGCCTATTTCACGACCATGCGCGGCGCTCGCGCGGCCGTCATGGGAATCGAGGCGGTTGTCAGGAAGGAACTGGCCATCAAAACACTGCAAGAGTACCACAGTACGTCGAGAGGAGAAGTGTAGGCATGCCGACGCCCATCACCAAGAAAGGCTACGACGCCTTGAAGGCGGAGCTGGACCGTTTGCGCAAGGTCGAGCGGCCGCAGGTTATTGAAGCGATCGCGGAGGCAAGATCCCATGGTGATCTGAGCGAAAATGCGGAGTACGATGCCGCAAAAGAACGCCAGGGCTTCATCGAGTCGCGCATTGCCGAAATCGAGACCAAGCTGGCAGATGCACGCGTCGTCGAGATCGCAGGCCGAACGTCGGACACCGTGGTCTTCGGCGCGACCGTTTCGGTGATCGAGCAGGAGTCGCAGTCGAAACGACAGTATACGCTGGTCGGTCAGGACGAAGCGGATATGAAGTTCAACAGAATCTCAATCCAGTCGCCGGTCGGGCGAGCATTGATCGGCAAGCGTGTCGGAGATTTCGTCGAGGTCAAGACGCCGGCCAAGATGGTGGAATATGAGGTGGTGGAGATCCGCTTCGAGGAACTCTAGCCGGTTCCAGTGGAAGGTCCAGGATTACGGGTGTCCTACTCGGACCTCCGTCGGAACGCGAGTGAGAACTTCCCGCCTCCGGTCATCGGTTCATGCCTGAATCATATTGAAAGGTCCTGCCTCGGTGCCGCACCCCTTGGGGCTGATCACGCTGTTGACGGACTTCGGAACCGCCGACTGGTTCGTCGCGAGCATGAAGGGCGTCATCCTCTCGATCAATCCCCAGGCGACGATTGTCGACATCACTCACGAGGTTCCTCCTCACGGGGTTGAGCATGCCGCCTATCTTCTTGAGCGTTGCTGTCGGTCGTTTCCATCCGGCACCGTGCACGTGGCCGTGGTTGATCCGGGTGTGGGGAGCGACCGGCGTCCGTTGATTGTCAGCAGTGCACGGTATTTCTTTCTTGCGCCCGATAACGGTCTGCTGTCGCACATGCTTGAAGGCGAAAAGGACATCGAAGTGCGGGAGATTGAAAATGAGCGATATCGTCTGACTCCGCTTGGACGGACGTTCGACGGCCGGGACGTATTCGCTCCAGCGGCAGCCTGGCTCACGATGGGCGAGCCATTTGCGTCGTTCGGCCGGACTCTGGAATCGTATAAGAGGCTTCCGGTTCGACTGCCTCATTGGGAGCAATCGGGCGGCCAAGCCGCGTTGGTCGGTGAAATCGTTCACATTGATTGCTTCGGCAATCTGATCACCAATCTTTCCGCCGACCACGTCAAAGAGTGGCAGGCAGTGGCCAAGAGGCCGAATCCTACGATTCGTCTTCTCAGTCATGTCATTGATGGATTGGTGGGTAGCTACAGTGAGGGAGATTCGGAGAATCCGCATGTCTTGATCAACAGCGGAGGCTACGTTGAAATCTTCTTAAAGGAATCGAACGCCTCCCGCCGCTTGTCGGTGGGCCCCGGTGAACCGGTGCGTCTTTCCTAGTGTTGCGTCCCGGAAATACGTTCGCAAAGTCGGCGCACCTTGGCGAGGATCGAATCGGCCGTCGCCGTCCACGCAAAGGGCCGGGCTTTGGTGTTGTACGTGTGCACGAAGTGGTCAATCGTGGCCACCAAGTCTTTCACGCTCCGGAAGGCCCCCCGGCGAATGGCCTGCTGCGAGATCCGGCGGAACCAGAGTTCCACTTGGTTGAGCCAGGACGCATAGGTCGGGGTGTAATGGACGTGGTAGCGGGGGCGCGAGGCCAACCACCCCCGGAC
>Ga0268299_1003459_pt1 | contig 14505 bp, 15 predicted proteins | sample NOBtaG_FD_193484 | JGI IMG/M metagenome (GOLD analysis project Ga0268299, IMG submission 193484) | Activated sludge microbial communities from bioreactor in Nijmegen, Gelderland, Netherland - NOB reactor | ecosystem: Engineered > Bioreactor > Aerobic > Activated sludge | place: Netherlands...
TGCAACAAAATGGTTGTGGACCTATAATCATGAACGGCCTAATACGGCCATTGGAGGAATAACACCAAAACAAAAGCTCGCTCAGTTAGCGCATTAACCTCTACTTTTAACTTCGGTTAATAATGGGGGGATTACCGATGGAAATAGCAGTGGAGATCGACGGTATAACTAAGCAAGGTGTAGTAAAAATAGAAAGTAACGAACTTCTTACCCTGAGGGAACCGGTTTCAAATAGCCGCGAAGCTTTAGTTGCGGAAGCTGTTAAGGAATGGCTGCGTTTCGAGCAAGGTCAAGCAAAAGAACATATTGATCCTTATTTCAGATTTGTGGGTGAAATGTGGAAAGCGATTGGAAAAAACAATCTAGATGGGCAAGATGAAAACCCTTGGTCGGCTGCTGCTATTTCATTCATGGTTCGTAATGCAGGCAAACGTTTCCAGAAGTATAACAACTTCAAATTCGCAGGAAGGCATTCAGACTATATGCACGATGCGATAAAAAAACAAAAAGTGGCGGACATCAATGCTCCATTCTGGGGATTCCGGTTATTCCAGAAAAAACCAGAAATTGGCGATATTGTTGGAAAATGGCGCAAGAAGCAATCTGATTTTGACGATGCTGAAGCAGGCCGCAGTTTTGCCAGTCATTGCGACATCATTGTCAGTATTCACCCGGATTTTGTGCTCACCATCGGTGGCAACGTCAAGCATTCCGTCAGCATTAGCCGGTATGCAAAAACACCCAACGGCTATATTGATGACGAGAATGAAAACAACATTATTCTGATGGTTAACAAGGTATAAAAATTTAGCTAGTAGAGAACGGCCAATTTGTATTTTCTACTAGCACTATCATCATAACGTTACATAGCAATGTTATTGATGGAGAGATTTTCCATTTAACAATGATTGAGGATTACCATGCGTTTAATATCAAAATTCCTTTCAGTTACATTCTTCATAGCCATCTTATCTGGATGTGCTCTTTTAAAAGGAACACCCAATGCACCCATTAATGTAAAGACAGTTGCAGAAAATATTGAGAAGAATCTTAATAATATTAATGATGTATATATTGATCCAGTTACTCAAGAAGAGAAGAAAAGATCAATCACAAAAGAAACAAGGGATGGTCGAATAAATTCAGCGTTTATATTGATCGATCTACGCTATCAGGAATTTGTTAACGAGTCTGGTTTTGAACATCGCTCTAAAGCAATGGCATCAGAATTTATTCAATTGTCGTTAAATCTTGCTGGAACAGCTGTTGGTGGCGCAGGCTTAAAAACACTGCTGGCTGCACTATCCGCCGGTATTTCAGGTACCAGCTTAGCATTCGATAAAAATTTCATTTATGAATCGACAGTACCGGCACTCGTTATGCAAATGAATGCCGACCGATCAGTTATAAGAAGCCAAACTCTCAAGAGAATGGAACAAGATGTATCTGATTATCCCTGGGAGGCAGCGGTTCATGACTTAATTGATTATTACAATGCGGGAACTCTGCAGAATGCAATCAATTCGATCAAGAAAAATGCTGGCGCTATTGAGAAGCAGATGGAAGCAGAAATTGTAATAATCAAAAATATTGCCACGAACGACGATGTAGTACTCAAGAAAAAACTAACACAAGCTATCTTATCCAATCAAGATCGTGAGAAGGAAAAAAGAATGCTTAAGCCATTATCTCAAAGACTTTCTCATTTATCTGCGTGCAAGAAACTTGACTCTGTATCATCAAATGAACGCGAGGCATTGCTTGATTGTATCAGAGAAGTTGGAAGCAAGTCTGAGACGGCCGCCTATGATCTTAAAGAGTTTCAATTAATTTCTAGCGAAGCCGGTTTAATATCCAATCCGTAGTAAGGTTTAAAAAATTGTAACTTAAAGGAGCAAGGAGAATTGTTATGAAAATATTTGGTTATCAAGGCAATTTAAGCCTGGAAGAAATCCAAACACAAATACGTTTTCAAGAAGCAGGGGCTTTAAAACTCGTTGATTGTGTAGCTTCCACCGATAAAACTAATCAACCCATTAATATTCTTAAATTCGAGGAGCTTGCAGAGATACCCAATGATATTGTTTTAGTCAAAGCAAATGATCCGAAACCTACAGGCACAAGTGAAAAAGTTTTAACGGATGTTCTTGTGATTAATAACCAATTTACAACCATAGATTTTTATCGTTAATTTGTAATTTCCCGTGGTCTTGTTGCGGGGGATAGGTGCTGAAGGGAAGTGTTACATCGCAAGCGGTGAGTGCCTTACAGCGTAATCGTTAAGTTTATTAAAGAAATGGAGATATTAATATGCCTGAAAACCAAAAGCCAAGATCAGCAGATGTTCTGGTAAATACAGCAATTGAAACCCCGGGCGTAATTGAGCAACTAAAAGCGCACCCAGAAGAAACCTTAAAAAAATTGGCTGAGCAATCAACTCAACAGGTACCTGCCTATGTCCCAGATACATGGATATATCGAATGGTTGTTGGTTCATTGGGCTTTGTTTGTATCGCTGTTGTTGTTGGGTCGATTGGCCTTGCATTTGTTTCAGATAGTAGTGAAGCAAAAATACCTGACATACTAACCGCCCTAGGTTCAGCTGCAATTGGTGCTCTAGCAGGAATTCTCGCGCCTTCGCCCTCAAGCAAGTAATAGGTGAATAAACATTAAGTTTTGTCATTTTTTAGGAGCATTGCCATGAGCAAATTCAAATTTGGCGAGAAATCACTCAGCGAATTGAAAGGTGTTCATCCGGAACTGGTTGCTGTCGTAAATAGAGCGCTTGAGCTGACAGTACAGGATTTTTCCGTTCATGATGGTTTGCGAACGGTTGAAGAACAAAAGAAAATGGTTGCTTCTGGTGCTAGCAAAACAATGGATTCACGGCATTTGACCGGACATGCCGTTGATTTGGTTCCCTATATTAATGGGAAGCTCAGATGGGAATGGGTGCCAATTTATAGAATTGCTGATGCAGTAAGAATAGCCGCCATCGAATTGGGAACTCCAATTCGATGGGGTGGGGCTTGGGATATTACTTTTACTGAAAATCCCGATTCTCCGGAAGATTTGGTAATTGACTATGTTGCTCGAAGGAAGAAGGCTGGAAAAGAAGCATTTATAGACGGGCCTCATTTTGAGTTGCCTAAGTCTAAATATTCATAAATGTCATGACTCTAGACTCTGGATTAGCCCTGCTATTTTAGAGTCTAAGAAATAATTGATAGAGATAGCCTGAATTCCACGTACAGTTGTTTTGTGCATCTGCCCCCGGCGGTTAGGAACCGGCAAAAGGAGATCTCATTGGGTCTTCATTTAACAGGGGCAAAGCTAAAATCGCGGAAGATTAATCTGCACGCGCCCGTTCCAATTATTTCTTAATGCTCATTGCCTTGATGTAGGGAAACGGGGGAGTTTTCTGGTTCTTGGGTTACAGCTCAACGCTTGAAACTGCTGGTCGTAATTTCTTCTTTTCCACATAATTTGGCGGCTTCATTGACGCAGCCGATGGCGGCAGTCATTTCAAATTCCGCTGCTTTGGCTTCAGCTATTGCTCTTTCTATTGCGTCTGTTTCCGTATCAATGGTTTTTGTCGGATCGTCGGCCAAACTGCGTATTTGTTCAGAAAGATTGTGAAGTACAGCAAAGCGTTTTTCCGCCGCATTCTTGGCTTGTTTCATAAAGGCGTGATATTCACCCAGCAATTCATATTTCATTGCTTCTCCTTCAAATTTGGATGCGAAGATGTCTGCTTGAAGTCAAGCAAACGGATAACGATAGGATCTGCATCAGGCGTTTGCAAGTACAGGGTTTTTAATCAGGAAAATGGAAATGTATAAGCTCTTGGTTAAAACCCTGATTAGCTCTTAACTACGCTTATGTGCGAACGGATATCAGATACAGCGTTAGACGTCCGTTCGATACGCACCCCCAGTTTTTTGACCCCTCGTATTATACCAAGCTTGGCAACGCTGACCTTGATCCACGGGGATTGAAATTCCATTAGAATGGTTTGAGCGATATGCTCGGCCAATGCTTCCAACAGTGAAAAATGATGGGTTGCCAGAATTTCATTAATTTTGTCAATGATCAAAGCATAATCCAATGCGTCTGCAATGTTATCGGATTGACAGGCATGGCTGGTGGGCAGTGCGATTTCCAGGTCGATCTGGATGGTTTGCGGAACGATGCGTTCCCAAGGGTAAATGCCAATCAGGGTCTTGGCCTTAAAGTCATGCAGAAAAATAATATCCATCGGTGATTAAGCGCTAAAATAGGGAGGTTATTCTGGAAGTATCGAAAGCTTCATGAATGCGAACAAGTACGCGATTCTATTCTATTTTGTCCGGGTGGTGCTAATTACATGACGTTATGGGTATTTGCCGTGTTGGCGTATTTGCTGGGATCGATTTCTTTTGCCGTGATATCCAGTTGGATTTTTAAATTACCGGATCCGCGCACGTACGGCTCAAAAAATCCCGGGGCGACCAATGTTCTGCGTAGCGGCAAGAAAACGGCGGCGGTTTTTACCCTGCTGGGTGATGCAGGAAAAGGCTGGCTTGCAGTGATTCTGGCGCAAACTTACGCCCCATTCTGGGGATTAGGAAACGAAGCGGTCGCGGTGGTTGCCCTGGCGGTGTTTTTAGGACATGTGTTCCCGGTATTTTTACGTTTCCAGGGCGGAAAAGGGGTGGCCACTGCAGTGGGCGTATTGCTGGGATTGGATTTCTGGTTGGGTCTGCTGGCTATCGGAACCTGGATTCTGGCCGCATTGATCTGGCGCATTTCTTCGCTGTCGGCTTTGATTGCAGCCGCGCTGGCACCGGTATATGCCGCAACGCTGCTGGGCTTTGAAAGTAATACATTGGCTGTGTTGCTGATGTCATTGATACTGATTTGGCGGCATCAGTCGAATATTGTTAATTTACTGGCGGGCAAGGAAGGCCGCATTGGCGAAAAAAAATCTCCCGGTATCTAAGGAAACGCTGATTAATTGGCTGTATGAGCGAATCACTTCGCTGCACGGTACTCACGCCTTCGTCTATCTTGTGGGTATATCTCAGTTGCTGCGTTCCGGGCGCCTCGTGATTCTGTTCGTTAGCCGGATTAATCCGTGCTTCCCTAATCGGCTTCCGGTTTTTCAAGCATTTCCAGATCCCAGCGTGCCTTGACGGTAAAACTGTCGGCCGGTTGCCAATTTTTTTTCGGCATTGCCTGGAGCCGCATTGCGCCGGCAAATGCAATCATGGCGCCATTATCAGTACAAAATTCAAGCTCCGGATAAAAGACCGTCGCGCCTTTGAGGGCCGCTTTATGATTGAGACTTTCACGTAATTGCTCGTTAGCGCCGACGCCACCGGCTACTACCAACTGCGTTAACCCTGATTGTGATAAGGCGGCCAGTGATTTTTGCGTCAATACCTCCACAACCGCGTCTTGAAATGCCAAAGCAATATCTGCACGGATTTGTTCTGTAAGCGCCTGTTTGCTGACTAAAGTCAGGACAGCAGTCTTCAGCCCGCTGAAACTGAAATTGAGATCCCCGCTATTCAACATTGGTCGGGGTAATTTAAATTGTCCGGGGCGGCCTCGCCGGGCGAGTTTTGATAACGCCGCGCCACCCGGATAACCTAACTCCAGTAATTTGGCTGTTTTATCAAATGCCTCACCGGCAGCATCGTCTACGGTTTCACCCAGCAATCGATAGTGACCGACCGCATCCACTTGCATCAGTTGCGTGTGCCCTCCCGATACCAGTAAAGCAATGAATGGGAAATTCGGTGCCGGGGTGGATAATAACGGAGACAGCAAATGTCCTTCCAGATGATGGATGCCCAGCACAGGAATTTTTAATGCAAAACTCATTGCCGCGCCAATGCTGGCACCGACTAAAAGCGCACCGGCCAGGCCGGGACCTTGGGTATATGCTATTGCATTGATTTGATGCAAGTCACGTTTCGCAGCGGCCAATGTTTGTTTAATCAAAGGCAACACGCGCCGGATATGATCGCGTGATGCCAGTTCAGGCACTACGCCACCATATTCACTATGCATTTCTACTTGTGAATACAGTGCGTGACTCAACAGGCCGCGCTCCGTGTCAAAAAGCGCGATTCCGGTTTCGTCGCAGGAAGTTTCAATACCTAAAACAAGCATGAAGAGAAATCACGATAGTTGTATTTTTGGGATCGGTTATCGCTGGGAATGGGGTTATTTTAGCATTGCGATTCTCAATTTAAATTGTAACTTTTGTCTTATCCTCATCGATCATTCCGGCGCGCATAATGCCTGATTCCGGATCTCAGTGCTCGGGTTCATTTCATAGTGGAAAAGCCTGTCAGTAGATAAATTCCCACGGAGAAGATATAATTCTCTGAATAATTAGCCTTTACAACAAGAAACCGAAAACTATTTTTTCTAACCATTCATCTCATCAAGATTACCTGCGTTGCTAATCCAAGAATCACAGAAGGCCTTACGGGCATCTCTAAAAATTCAGAGTTTTAAACAAGATGAGGCGAGAACAAAAAATGTTGACGCAGCATATAACAGATATGTAAAGAAACATTTTTTATGAACAACGACGTATTGTGACGAAATGTGGATTTTTGGAGATGCCTTTAATTCCATACCTGGTTATGAGAGCGGATCCGGTGAAATGGCACGCGATAAGCCATAACTCATCCGGCATGTTCGTTAATTAGCGCTATTGAAACTTAAAAATTTATTAATTCTGGAGGAATAATGAGTCACACGCTTTATGAAACCACCGTACAGCGGGTACAACGCTGTGAATTGGCCGTTCCGGGTTCCAACCCGGGGATGTTTGAAAAGGCATTGAACAGCGGTGTCGACTTTGTTTTTCTTGATCTGGAGGATGCTGTTGCTCCCGATGACAAAGTTCAGGCACGTAAGAATGTTATTCAAGCGCTGAACGATCTGGATTGGAAAGGTCATGGCATCACAGTTTCAGTGCGCATCAATGGCTTGGATACCCAATACATGGTGCGTGATGTGGTGGATCTGGTGGAGCAGGCGGGAAGCAAAATCGATACGCTGCTGATCCCGAAAGCAGGTGTGTATGCCGATGTTTACATGGTCGAAGCCATGGTGACGCAGCTTGAGAAGCAGCAAGGCCTGAGCAACCGCATCGGTTTGGAAGCGTTGATCGAAACCGCGCTGGGCATGGCCAATGTGGAAGATATCGCGCGTCATGGCGCAACCGGGCGATTGGAGGCGTTGCACTTTGGTGTGGCCGATTATGCCGCCAGCAACCGCGCCAGAACCACCAATATCGGCGGGTTGAACCCGGATTATCCCGGCGATCAGTGGCATTTCGCCATCAGCCGTATGATCGTTGCCTGTCGTGCTTATGGCCTGCGTCCCATCGATGGGCCATTTGGGGATATTAAAGATCCGGATGGTTACGCGCTGGCGGCGAAACGCGCTGCTGCGCTGGGATGCGAGGGTAAATGGGCCATTCATCCCACGCAGATTGAACTGGCCAACGATGTATTTACACCGCCGGAAAGAGAAATTGAAAAAGCCAAGCGCATCCTGGCCGCGCTCAAGGAAGCTGCCGCCCAGGGTAAAGGCGCTGCAGCATTGGATGGTCGTTTGATTGATGCTGCTTCGGAAAGAATGGCCAATAATGTGGTGAAAATCGCCGATGCGATTGCCGCCAAAAACGGCCGACGATGAATGACTAAAAGAGCCGCGGATTGCGGCTTTTGTTTTTTATGATGTACTAATTGAATTTATTGAATTAACGCAGTTATTGCAATTGTTGGGGAAATTGAATTGAACATTCACGAATATCAAGCAAAAGAAATTCTGGCGGAATACGGCGTCAAGATTGCTGAAGGCGGTTTGGCCTATAGCGTTGTCGAAGCGGTGCAACGTGCCAGAGAAATAGAGGGAGATGTGTGGGTCGTCAAGGCGCAAATTCATTCCGGTGCGCGCGGTAAGGCAGGTGGCATCAAGGTGTGCAGAACGCATATGGAGGTCGAGCAGGCGGTCGAAGAATTAATCGGCAAGAAGCTGGTGACCCACCAAACCGGCCCTGCTGGAAAAGTTTGCTCCCGCATCTATGTAGAAGCCGGAACCAATATCAGCAAGGAGATGTATCTATCCTTCATGATCGACCGCGCCAGCGAGCGCGTCATCATGATCGGTGCCGCTGAGGGCGGCATGGAAATCGAGAAGCTGGCAGAGACCAACCCGGAAGCGATCATCAAGATTTATATCGAACCCGCTGTCGGATTGCAGGATTTTCAAGCGCGAAAAATGGCATTTGGTCTGGGTATCGATCCGGCACAGCTGAACCATGCAGTGAAAACCATTAAAGGGTGTTACCGGGCGCTGCGCGATCTCGACGCTAATATCCTGGAAATCAATCCGCTGGTGATTACCGCCAATAACGAAATCGTGGCGCTCGACGCCAAAATGGTATTTGACGAGAACGCATTGTTCCGCCGTCATAAAATCGCAGAGTTGCGCGACAATACGCAAGTCGATCCGCGCGAAGTCGCCGCCGCCGAAGCCGGGTTGAGCTATGTCGGCCTGGATGGCGACATTGGTTGCATGATCAATGGCGCAGGCCTGGCGATGGCGACGATGGATATGATCAAGCTGGCGGGCGGCGAGCCTGCCAACTTCCTCGATGTCGGCGGCGGTGCATCCGCCGAGCGTACCGAAAAAGCATTCCGTCTGGTGCTTGCCGATGCCAATGTCAAAGCGATGCTGGTGAATATTTTCGCGGGCATCAACCGGTGTGACTGGATTGCGGAAGGCGTGGTGCAAGCGGTCAAGAACATCGATATGAAAATCCCATTGGTGGTTCGGTTATCGGGAACAAACGTCGAAGAAGGCCGCAGCATCATCAAGAACAGCGGCTTGCCCATCATCACCGCCGATACGTTAGCGGAAGCCGCGGAAAAAGTCGTCCGCGCGCGTAACGAAGTCGTCGCTCAAAAAGCCTAGGAGTTCAAAGTGGCCATATTAATCAACGAAAAAACAAAAATTATTGTACAAGGCTTTACCGGAAGAATCGGTACCTTTCATGCCCAGGAAATGATTGACTACGGTTCCAACGTGGTCGGTGGTGTCACTCCCGGCAAAGGCGGGCAAACGCATCTGGGATTGCCGGTATTCAACACCGTCAAGGAAGCGGTCGAGCAGGTCGGCGCGGAAGCCAGCATCGTCTTCGTGCCGCCAGCCTTCGCTGCGGATTCGATCATGGAAGCTGCCGATGCCGGAATCAAATACTGCGTTTCGATCACCGACGGCATTCCGACGCAAGACATGATGACGGTCAAGAATTTCCTGCGCCGCTTTCCGAAAACCGAACGCATGCTGCTGACCGGCCCGAATTGCGCCGGCACCATCAGTCCCGGCCGTGCCATGCTCGGCATCATGCCAGGTCATATCTATATTCGTGGTAATGTCGGCGTGGTCGGCCGCTCCGGCACCTTGGGCTACGAAGCCGCTGATCAGATGCGTCTGCTCGGCATTGGTATTTCAACGTCGGTCGGCATCGGTGGCGACCCGATTCCCGGCAGCTCGCACCGCGATATTCTGGAACGGCTGGAACAAGATCCGGAAACCAAAGTCGCGCTAATGATCGGCGAAATCGGCGGCCCGCAGGAAGTCGAAGCCGGAAAATTCGCCAAGGAAAACATGAGCAAGCCGCTGGTTGCTTACATTGCCGGTTTAACCGCACCGGAAGGCCGCCGCATGGGCCACGCCGGCGCGATCATCTCCTCCGCCGGAGAAAGCGCCGCCGAAAAAGTCGCGATGCTGAAAGAACTCGGTGTTACGATCTGCCCAACCCCGTCGCTGATGGGACAAACAGTCGCGGAAGTGCTGGCGAAGTTGTAACAGTTATCATTGTACAAAATAAAAACCCAGGAGCTAGCGTTTCCGGGTTTTTGTATTACGATTTAAAATCAATTGAGTATAAAAATATTTTATTTCTTCGTAATATATTGCTTTATTTTGAATGTATAATTTTGGTTGAGCTTTTAGATAGTGCATTCTATTAATAACACAAAAATGTATTTCTGTTGACAAAGTACACATTAAAACGTATCATGTGCTCCGTTTATCAAAACAAAAGGAGTCACGTATGTTCACAAATAACCTCGTCGGAATAGCCGAAATTGCTGATTTAGCGGGAGTTTCTAAGCAAGCCGTTAGCAACTGGCGTATGCGTTATGATCACTTTCCGAGCCCGAAACAGAACCTTCAAAGTGGGCCAGTTTGGGAACGAGAGAAGATCGAAGCCTGGGTCAAGAGTTTTAATGGTGAGGAAACTCACGTTCTTAGCTTTATCAATCTCAAGGGTGGTGTTGGAAAAACTACCACTGCGGTAGCCGTAGCCGAGATGCTTGCGCAAGATGAGCGTAAGCACGTTCTTCTGATCGACCTTGATCCGCAGACGAATGCAACTGTGACACTGATGCCCGAAGAACAGTGGGCCGGAGTGGACAAAGACGGTCGAACTATCGCTCAGCTCTTCGAAGATCGACTGAATCCACACAACGCACCGAAGTTTGATATCGAAAAAGCGATTATCCGTAAAGTTTCGACAATCAACGGCGGTATTTCACGGCTTGATCTGTTGCCTTCGAGTATTCGACTTATCGACCTTCAAGATCGAATCCCAATGATCGCGCTGTCCGGCAACTTCACCGCTAATCCGCTCGAAATCCTACGGGTTGCAATTCAGCCAGTAATCGACCGCTACGACTATATCATCATTGATTGTCCACCAAGTCTTGGCACCGTGACAAAGAACGGGTTGCGAATCTCTACCGGATATGTTATCCCCACCATCCCCGACATCGTATCTACCTGGGGTATTTACCAGATCGTCGAGAATGTGGATCGTTTCGCGAAAGATATTGGACTTCCAATTCCACCTCTCGGAATTGTGGCTACAAAGGTGCAAGCGAACGCCTTGCATGCGCGAATTATCGCTGATCTGAAGGCCAAACGGCTAGGTCGGTTTAGTGAACCTGGAGAACTACCGCAACCGCTACTTTTTAAGAACAATATTCCGCAGACAGTCGCAGTCGCTCGTGGTGCAGATGTAGATACTGACATTCGTACGTTTAAAGGCAAATATGGTTCGGCTTGTGATGCTTTGTATGGTCTTACTTTGGAAATTAAGCAGTTATGCGAAAAGAAAAAGCACTAATTGGTTTGCTTCGTAGCTTGGTGAACTTACTCACCGAAGAGTCTGCGCGTAACCCAGAGTTTTCGAGTAAACTTGATGCATTATTATCAGAACTACCGGAGAGGAAAGCGAGCGTAAAGAAGGTTGCTAAGGCAATTCCACCAGAGCATCTGCCAGATATCCATGCAGAATGGATTGCTCGAGGGGAAATAGGCTTCCAACTTTGGTTGCGCGATCAGCCGGTTCCCATATTGCGGGCGATTATCCGCACGGAAGACTTGGACGCCATACGCCGAACGGCTAGGTGGAAAGAAACAGAGAAGCTTGCTGATTTTATTGCAAATAGTCTTCGAGCTCGCCAATCGCGGGGCTCTGCGTTCATCGGAAGAAACAACAAAGAATGAGACTTGACGATCGAGCATGGTAAATTAAGTTGCCGGAAAATGCCCAACGTTAAACGACAGTGAAATAAAGGTATTGCTCCCGCCTCATGGTGAACGATAAATGTTGGGCTTCCTTTGTCAACCTAACCTACAAACGATGGCTCGTATAGTCTGGTAGGATGCGCCTCCTTGCAGTCGGCACATCCTACCGAATTATTGAACCGCAACACCAAATCCCAGGCAAGAATCGGTTTTGAAGAGACTGAATTTTGTTTTAACCGTCGCTATGATAATCTTGCGCACTTTTGAATGAACAATGAATGATATGGAAAATAATTTACCCGGGCGGTCGATAAAACGAACTCATCCGATAGCACAATTTCTCTTTCTCACCCGATGGCTACAGTTACCCTTATATCTGGGGCTGGTACTCGCGCAATGTATCTATGTGTTTCATTTCTGGGTCGAGCTGGTGGATCTCATCGGTGCTGTGATGGGCAATCAAAGCGCGTTACAGCATATTCTCGATACCGTTACGATTAAAGGTGCCGATAGGCCGGAGAAGCTGACTGAGACGGCTATTATGCTTGTCGTGCTGGGATTGATCGATGTCGTGATGATTTCCAATCTGTTGATCATGGTGATTATCGGCGGTTATGAAACCTTTGTGTCACGCATGAACCTGGAGGGGCATCCCGATCAGCCGGAATGGCTGTCGCATGTCAATGCTTCGGTGCTGAAGGTTAAACTGGCCACCGCCATCATCGGTATTTCGTCGATACACCTTCTGAAAACGTTCATCAACGCCAGTGCTTATGACGAAAAGACGCTGATTGCGCAAACCGGAATACATATGGCGTTCTTGCTTTCAGCCATGGCTATTGCTTACTGTGACCGTCTGATTTCTCAAACCGGCCAACAATCCGGCGGGCACTGATATTGCAGGTTTCCACATAAAAAAGTCGCGGCTGCCCGATATCTACTCGTTTCGCGATGGTCTTTAAAGTAATGTATTGTTTGTTACGTCAGACGAACTTTGATCGTCCCGGTAATAAATCACCGCTACGCGCTTTGGGGTTCATTCAGTAAGTTCCATAAGGTTAATTAATCATTAAAAACAATGATGTATTTATTTATGGGCCTCCCTGCAAAAGTTGTATTTTTAAATGAATTCAGTGCTATGATTTCATCTTGTTCCATCACAAACGGAACAAGCAGGCACAGCAGTTTTGACCGGAATTCAGTCAAAGAAATGCTACAGCCAAAAACTAATAAAAGGCGATTTCAACGATAGCGCCTGATAAACTTTATAAGGATAATAAAAATGACCACCATTCGAGTTGATGATGTTTTTGTCGATGAAAGCAATGCAACCGCAAATTTTACTGTGTGGCTGGATGTTGCAAATGCTGCTCCGGTAACCGTTAATTACCGTACCGATTTGAATACGGCCACTTACGGCGGTAACCAGGATTTTGTGTTTACATCGGGAACCTTAACTTTTAACCCCGGTGAGGTATCTAAAACAGTCAGTGTTTCTATCACCAATAATGCAATCGCCGAAGCGATCGAGAACTTTGAACTCAATCTATCTTCACCCAGCGCCAATGCGACCATTGCTGATGCTTCCGCGCTGGGAACAATTTTCGATAACGACGCACCGTCGGGCACGCCGGTGGTCTCGATCAATGACTTTACCGTAGACGAAGCGACGAAGGAAGCCACGTTTGTCATCGCGCTTGACCGGCCTTCGACCAGCGTGGTTTCGATGAACTATGCCACGCAGAATGGCACCGCCCTGGCGGGATCGGACTTTGTCGCTACGAATGGCTCACTCAAATTTGCGCCGGGCGAGACTGCAAAAACTGTCAAAGTTACTTTAACCAATGATGCCGCCTTTGAAGCATCGGAAGCGTTCAATCTGGTGTTATCCGCACTGACCAACGCCACCACGCTGGATGCTGTTGGCACTGCGATCATTTTTGAGAATGATGCAGCCGCAGTGAGCAATTCCAGAATCTCGGTCGACGATATTTTTGTCGATGAATCACAAGCCTATGCGGACTTTCTGGTACGTCTGGATGCGCCGAATATCAATCCGGTGACCGTTAATTACCGTACCGACCTGAATACGGCCACTTACGGCGGTAATCAGGATTTTGTGTTTACATCGGGAACGCTGAATTTCGCACCGGGAGAGATGGTTAAAACGGTACGGGTCACGATGTCGAATGGTTCGATCGCCGAAGCGATCGAAAATTTCGAATTCAATTTATCTTCCCCCAGCGCCAATGCGACCATTGTTGACGCTTCCGCGCTGGGAACAATTTTCGATAACGACGCACCGTCGGGCACGCCGGTGGTCTCGATCAATGACTTTACCGTAGACGAAGCGACGAAGGAAGCCACGTTTGTCATCGCGCTTGACCGGCCTTCGACCAGCGTGGTTTCGATGAACTATGCCACGCAGAATGGCACCGCCCTGGCGGGATCGGACTTTGTCGCTACGAATGGCTCACTCAAATTTGCGCCGGGCGAGACTGCAAAAACTGTCAAAGTTACTTTAACCAATGATGCCGCCTTTGAAGCATCGGAAGCGTTCAATCTGGTGTTATCCGCACTGACCAACGCCACCACGCTGGATGCTGTTGGCACTGCGATCATTTTTGAGAATGATGCAGCCGCAGTGAGCAATTCCAGAATCTCGGTCGACGATATTTTTGTCGATGAATCACAAGCCTATGCGGACTTTCTGGTACGTCTGGATGCGCCGAATATCAATCCGGTGACCGTTAATTACCGTACCGACCTGAATACGGCCACTTACGGCGGTAATCAGGATTTTGTGTTTACATCGGGAACGCTGAATTTCGCACCGGGAGAGATGGTTAAAACGGTACGGGTCACGATGTCGAATGGTTCGATCGCCGAAGCGATCGA
>Ga0268299_1003460_pt1 | contig 14504 bp, 14 predicted proteins | sample NOBtaG_FD_193484 | JGI IMG/M metagenome (GOLD analysis project Ga0268299, IMG submission 193484) | Activated sludge microbial communities from bioreactor in Nijmegen, Gelderland, Netherland - NOB reactor | ecosystem: Engineered > Bioreactor > Aerobic > Activated sludge | place: Netherlands...
AAGCTTGATTGCAACTCATATTGCAGACGAGTGGAAAATTCAACTCACGCACGCAAGCGCAGGCAGGTCATTCACGATTCTTCCTGAACGACCTTCTCCAATTCCTGGCAACAAGTGACGAGCTGTTCGAACAAATATTGGTCGGTATCTTCAGCCATCGGCAGATAGATCTTCATGGTCTGCTTCAGATAGTCTTCCTGGAAGTCTTTGTCGATGGAATCTATTGACTCGCGCACATTGTCCAGGCGGTCGGCGAGCTTGATCAAACGCGTGGGAATTGGCGCCTGGCTGAGGCGGTCGTAGTAGGTGGAAAGCTGTTGTCCGCGGCTCAGTGCAGCATCCCGCTGGGGTTTGCTCAATGTTGAGACCATAAGAGCGATATTGGCGCTGAACTGCTGTTCCAGATCGGCTGTGGTTACTTTGCCTTCGGCGTTTTCCAGAACATCGTGCAACAAAGCTGCCGCAATGACTTCACAGTCTCGATATTCGAGTTCTTCCAGCAAAACAAGGGCGACGCGCATCGGGTGGATGATGTATTGCTGCGCTGTAACGCTCTTGCCGGGGCGGCGCACTTGTTTTTCGTGCACTTCCTCGGCCAGGGCAAGCGCCTTCCAGAGCATGGCTCTTTCGCCTGCTTTGTAATCATCAAGCTGGCTGACCAGCCTGTGTCTGATCACTCCTGTCAAACTCTTTTTCTTCATCGCGACTGATAATCCCTAAAGTCCCGCAGCGAGACTGTGAACGCACTCAATAAGATAATACCCAGCCGAGAAAAGTCTCGTTCATCATGGCATCGCGCTGATGAAAAACCTTGTGTGCTACACAAGATAGTATAAATCTGGGAAAAACGAAAGATGGTGGGTTTGCCATCTCTCGAACAAAGCGGGAGACCGCCCCAATTGGCGATCTCCGCTTTGTTTTTTCGACTTGCGCCGCAAATCAGTCCTTGCAGGAGCAAGCGCGCTTGGCTTTCTTGCTCTTCTTCTTGTCCTTCTTCTTGTCCTTCTTCTTGGAAGAACACTTGCACTTGCTGTGCTTGTCGGCGTGCTTCTTGCCGGACTTCTTGGTGTCCTTGGACTTCGTCTTGGACGTGTCCTCGGACTTGCCTTCCGACTTGTTGTCGCCCTTGTCTTCCGACTTGCCGTCGCCCTTGTCTTTCGACTTGCCGTCGCCCTTGCCGTCCGCGTCCGCTGCGCTGCCGTCGCTGCAGGCGACGCAGTATTCGGTCAGATTCGGCTCGACGAACGTGCCATCATCCTTGGTGCCGACGCGCACTTTTACGCCATCGGCTTTCACCGCGACGTAAGTGGCTTCCGCCTCGGTGACGGGGATGATTTCGCCGTTGCGATTCACTTCGACGCGAATCTTGGTTTTGATGGACGTGTTGCCGACCTTCACGACGTCCGCCCAGCAGATGAGCAGGTCGCCGCGCAGAACGGGCTTCTTGAAGATGACGGAATCCATCGCGACGGTGACGACGCGGCCGGGGTGAACCTGGCGTGCGGCGACAGCGCCGGCGATGTCCATCTTGGAGAGAAGAACCCCGCCGAAGATGTTGCCGGACGGATTTTCGTGCTCCGGCATCATTACCTCGACCAGGGAGGGGCATTTGGCTTTCACAGAATCACTCACGATGCATCTCCTGAAAGAGTTATGGGAGCCGTGGGGGAGCGCGATGCGCAACCGCAGCAGGGTCGTCCCGAATTGTTTGTAGAGAACCGCATGCAAAGACGCCTCCGGGGAGAGGTCGTCTCGCTGCGCCCGAGGGCACGAGCCGCCAGATGAGCGGCATCGACGGCATCAGCAATAGACATGCCGCCGCCCTCACCTTCGCGTTTGCCGGAGCCATCGCGGTTTTGCTGGAATTCGTGAAACGGGAGCCGATGTTTCGGCTTCACCGCTTCGTCGTACCAGGCACCGTAATACTCCGGATAAAGCTCGCCCGTCGTCGATGTGACTGCCTTGCGCATCTTCTTCAAGATGGCAGGGCGACCGCCGCGTTTGTAGAGCTTCAGCCAGGAAAGCGAGTGATCGTCAACCTTCAGCCCCAGCTTGACCAGCTCGGCTGTGACTTTGACCTCGTGCACGATGCAGTCGGTCTCGGCGTTGAGGTTGAACTCGATGAATTCCTGGCGGCCCATTTCACGCGGAATCGGGTCGGGAGTCGGCTTCACGATTACGTGCACTTTCTCGTGGGCAAGAGCAATCAGCTTTTGCGCCACGGTGCAGTGCGTGCCCAAATAGATCGTCATGCGCTTACGCATGGAATACGCCTGGCAGTGCTTGCCTTCGCCCGACACCTTGCGGATCTTGACGCCGTGCTTTCTCAGCTCGGCCAGATCAGCGACAAGAGTCGGGCATTTGGCGAGCGTTTCCACCAGTTGGCGTCCGAACTGTCTTTGCAGTTTTTCCATTATCGCCCCCTTAGATCTTTGACTTCCTTGACCAGGCGCACGAGGTCGGTGAGCGACGTTTGTGCATCGGTTTCGGAGTCGTCTTTTTGAGTGGGCAGGCAGAGCAGACACTGGCTGTCGTAAATGTCAGCCAGAGCTTGAATGCCTGTTGCCTGAATGCGCTCCGCCAGTTTGCTGAAGTCGGCTTTCTTAGAAGCTCGTTCGACAGCCATGAGCGAAGCCGACACGACATGACGCGCATCGACGACGATGTCGATACTGGCGTCACCTTTTTCCAATTGCACGCTCACTTCGCGAACCAGCTTTTCATCGGCTTCCGTCCAGGTCATCACGTCGGTGAGCGACTGGTTGGAAAGCGACTTCAGCTTCGCTTTGAGAACGGCGTCCGCCACCGTGGGCAGTACCGCGTGAAGATCGGACAGAGGCAGTTCGAGAACTTGCGAGCCCGACTTGCGTATCCACGAAACGTGGCTGGGCAGCGTGCCTCCCATGATGGCGACTAACCGGTCATGCAAAGCTGCGGAGTAGACCGGCGCGTCTTTGATCGGCAGCTTGCGCACCATCTCGATGTTGAAAAGCACGCGCACGAGATCCATCGGGTACTCGGCAAAGCCTGTCTGCGAGTCGTATTCCGAGCTATTGGAGAGACCGCCGGAATGGCGCGACGCGGACAAGAGAAGCATGCCGGCATCGACGAAGAGCGGACCCATGTTGATGAGCCCGGCAGCGTCGGCGGAAATTTCCGCGACCCAGGCGCCGAACAGCTCGCACATGAATTCGCGCATGCTCAGTGTTTTCTGCCCGCCCAGAAGACCCGAGAAGAATGTCTTGCCGCGCGCCGGCAGAGCCACCGACGCAGTCGACATCTTCACTTTCTTGTCGTCGAACGCTTTGCCGACCGCCGAGCGAATCGCTGCGGAAAGGTCGCTCTGCAGCCCATCGACAAGGTTGTGAATGCCGTGACCGGCGACTTCGTGCCCATCGGCGAGCCAGAGCGGCAGGCAGGAAGCTTGCGCGACCGGCTTGGCGATGATGGTGAGAGGCAGCTCGCGAGTGGCGGCCAGAGCGTAAGGACCGCTCTGATCGACGGTGAAAAACGCCAGCGGGTCGAGGTCGGGATACAGCAACTTGAGCTTGTCCGCCTTCGACGTGATCGAGTCATCGTCGAGAAAACGGCGGTAAAGGTTGCTGGTGAGCGCGATGAACGCTTTCAGCTCCTTTTGATACTTCGAGCCGCTCAACTGCACGATGGGCGCAGCAAGAACGGTGAAGACAGATTCCAGTTGCGCAAAAACCGCTTGCCGACGAGCTGTCGCCCGAGGACCGAGTGGCTTGAGCGCTTCCTCCGCTTGCACGAGCGCGGCGTTGAGAATCTCAACATACGGCTTTTGATAGCGAGCGGGGAGGAAAGTGCGTCCGTTCTCAATCGCCTCTTTGAAGACGTCCAGGCTGTCGGCGCCATGAAACGTCTTCGGCAATGTGGACGGGCGCGACAGGGCGCTGGAAATATATCTGGACATAACCGGGTGTGAACCCAGCGGCATGAGTTTATCCATGGGGATACTCCATATTTCGTGCCTGCCCGACCACAGTCGAGACAGAACTTTCGCCTGACCCTGTCTTTATTTCTTCGCGTTGAAGCGACGTGCCAGAAGTGATTCAGGCCCGGTCAGAGAAAACTTCTGACAGAAGAGCTAAAGAGTGGGTGAGGGCTTTGAACTTGAAGATCGAATCGAATGTTTTTTTGAAACTGTTGATAAAGAAAGAGAACTAACTCTACTGATGGTCTTGAATTCAAAACAAGATAAGTAGCGAAGTTCCACTATCTCTAAACCTCGGGCGGAATCTTGATGTCATGAGCATTGTTGTTGCCAAGAAGAAGTGGCGGTGCCGATGGTGCACTGCTGAAACCCTTGTATCGACGGGCTTGAGCGCCTTGTGGTCTGACCATTGTGTTGCCATGAGGAAACGGCTATCGCTAACGCATCTTGTCATGGGGATTCTGGCTTTGTCTCTAGCGCGGCTGGCTGGATCTGTTTGCACCGAGCAGAGGTGAATAGCTGTAAAACCTTTTGTTTCGCGCTTCTTCAAGCTTGATGTTTTAAAGCCCATGGGTCTATGGTCAAGCTATTAACCCTCTAAATCTCCTCGGCATTCTCTAACCTCGGTAACCAAACCCTCTTCTTGCTGAATACATCTGCTCTGCACCATATTCGGTGCCTGGTGTCAGCACGTTTCGCTGCCTGGTGTCGGTTTTGCCATCAGGTGTCAGCACGTTTCGCCGCAGTTCTGCCGAGTCTGCCGACTTTCCCGCAGGAGCACCGCTCCAGCCAGGAGATAACCATGATCGACAGCAACAAGAAATACCTGGTCGTGGCGCGCCACGGCGAGTCTTTTGCCAACCGCCGTTTGCGGAAGGACAAAGACGGGATCAAATATTCGCTCGCCGGTTCAGACACGTCCATCGGCTTGACGCCGCGTGGCAAGAAGCAAGCTCTCAACACGGGCAAGCGTCTTGCTGGACTTTTCACCGGTGCATCGCGTTTCGTTCGCATGTTCGACAATCGCTTCGAACGCGTGAGCCATACGGGAAAGCTGATTGCTTCTCAGTTCGATTACGGGCTGGAATGCATCCGCGACAAACGTATCGAGAAGCGCAGTTACGGCATCTTCTGGAACCTCACCTATCGCGGCGTCAAGGAGTTGCATCCTGACGAATATGCGATTTTCGAGGCTCTGGGACCGTTCAAGTATCGTCCTCCGGGCGGCGAGAATTACTACGACCTCTTCGAGCGAATTGAAGAATTCGCCGACGAACTGGCGCTCGCAGCTTTCGAAGGCAATCAGCTCGTCGTCACCAGCTCCGCTGCAATGCTCGCTTTCCGCCGTCATTACGGTGGTTTGGCGGATGCGAAAGTGCTGGAGATGTACGAATCGATGCAAATCGGCAATGGTGATTTCGATGTCTATGAGCTGGATGAAACGTCCGGCAAGTGGAAGTTGAAGTACATCTACACCGGCCGACTCTCGCCTCGCAAAGCTGCACTTCGTGCAGCATAAGCGCGTTTGAGGGCATCATGCTGTACCACCTTTGTCGACCGGGTTCACTTTCTGCTGATGTCGCCCAGCGCATCAAGCGGTTTGTGGACCCGGTCGTTTACTTCTTTTTCTGTGTATACTATTGAATGTCATAGAAGCTGTTCAGAAAAAGAGAAAGGCAAACTCCGAAGATTTTCATCTCCATTGTTCGCCTTGCCCTCACTTCACTTGGTCAGCTTTGGACGCTTACCAGTTGCGGAAACCGTTGAAGATGCCGCTGAAGAAGCCGCGCGGATTCTGCACGGGCTCGGAGTCGAACTTCACGAAGGAAGTATGCGGCACCGATTCCATACCGATATTCGCGAGCGCCTTGGCGCGAGCGGCATTCGAGCGGCACGCAGTCTGCGCGACTACAGCCAGCTTCTCAGCCTCGCCGATGTAGTGCTCAGCGCATTTCTCGAACGCAAGCGCGAGTTGCTGGCGCGACGCATTGGCATCGCTTATTACCAGCATCGATTCATAGGTTCCGAAGGCGCGCTTTGCGTTGTTGCTTGGCGCTGTCTTCAGTTTGTGGTCCAGGATCAAGTCGGCGAATGCCGAAAGATCCATGCCGTCCGGCAGCGTTACTGCCACCGAATCCGGTGCGGCTTTGTTTTCGTCTGCCAGGTCAGCAGCCGCGGTGGCAAGCTGATGGGCGAGGACGGCAGCATTGCCGCTCACGATAAGCAAACCCATCGACTTCAAGCCGACGGTTTCGAGGCAAGCCGTGGTTTCGAGCAGGACTTGCGAGAGGTCGCTGACGCGCTTCAAAACGATAGCGCCGCGACCGGGTACTTGTGTAAACATCGTGTACTCCCACGAAGTTAGTTGGGAGTAAGAGAGGGCGGGGATCTCGCAGGTTTCCTGCAGAGCTTCAGCAAGTTGCCTTGCGAAACTTAAGCAGTGACCAGGCGAAATCCCCACCCGATAGCATTTGCCGCAGCGGCTCTTACTCTTTACCGCTGTCTGCTTTCCTTGAATCGTCCGATCTGCGCAGCTTACTCAGGCTGTTCAGTCTGCCCGGACTTCTTGTCCTTCTTGGACTTTTTGCGCTTGATCGGGTGCGAGAAGCGCACGTAATCAGCGTCGGTCGGATCGGTGCCCAGCACTCGATCGGCGAAACCTTCGCGCACGGCTTCCTCAGCATCCAGCCAGTAATCGGTCTTCTTCCAGCGCGAGCGAATCTGCTTTTCACTCAGCTTCGACTTGCTGGCGAGAATCTTGATGAGCTTGTTCTGCAGGCGGGCCGAGAACTCGACCGAGTCCTGCATTTCGCTCACCTTGCCGACGGTGCCCGCAGAAACTTCGTGCAGAAGCACGAAGGCGTTGGGACCAATCAAGCGGCGATCGCCTGCCTGGAGCAGGATGGAGCCCATGGACGCAGCACGACCAAGTGCGACGACCGTGAGGTGATGCCCAGCCAACTTCAGGATGCCCAGGTAATCGTAGAGCGCGAGCCCTTCTTTCACCAGACCACCCGGAGTGTTGAGGATGAGCGTCATATTCGCACCAGGAGCCAGTCGCGACCAGTTGCCGAGGGTGTCGATGCAAGCGGCGACGCTCGACTCGCGGACAGGTTCGAAGAAATTGTAGACAAAGACGCTATCGGCACTTGCTTCAGCTTCGCGTCGATAGAGATTGTCGAGGTCGAACTCTCCCTTTTGGACGTCGATTTCGAGCTTGCGCAATTCAAGCTCCTTGCGATAAGCCTCAGGAGTCATACCGTTGGGCAGCAGGTTGGGAGCGGCAGCAGCAGGTGCAGCATTTGCAGACGCAGCGGCAGTGCTCGAAGCAGCAGGATTCAGACCAGTATCCTTTGCGGGATGTTTGGTGTTTTCCATGACATAGTCTCCTTCACAACCTCAAGCAAATAAGCTCAGGTTGGGATGTCTTTGAGATTTGGAGAAGGGGATTTAGAGCGAAGTCAAAGAGCAGTAGTTAAAAACGGGAAGAAAGAAAAACTCTTTGACGCTAGCAGTGGCTCTCTTTTTGATTCAATGACGCGAAAGAGGGAGATCGCTCTTGGCGCGAAAGAAGCTGTTTTGAAAACCCCAGCCTGTGCGTCTTTTGCTGTGCGCCCTGCTTGAGCGCCGCTTGAATACCGCAACTTAGTACAGATTGCCGAGCTTGGCGAGCTGAGCGCAACTGGCTCATTTGCCCGTTCTTGACTATGTGCGCGGAGGTGACTCGTGGTGGCAATTCGCGGAGATGCGAGAAGTAACGTGCGAGAAGAAACGTGCGAGATGCAATTGCGAGATGTAATTGCGAGATGTAGCGTGCGGGAAGTAACTTGCGAGAAGAAACCGCGAGATGCAATTGCGAGATGCAGCGTGCGAGAAGAAACCGCGAGATGCAATTGCGAGGCGTATTCGGCCAAATGTGGTTTCCAAGCGCGTTTTACCACTACTGGGCGTATTAGTCGGCACCTTTCACTAATGGTGGTGGTATTTGGCGAATGACAACTCGGATTTGGTTATACTACATTATGTCGGAGGTGGGTGACAAAAGCGAAGACGCGGAGAAAAGAGACATAAGAAACGCATGGAGAGTGACAGAAAAAACGCATAGAGAGTGCCGGTAAAGACGGCGACCGGTGAGAATTTCTTCCCACCGGTCTTAGCGTTAGCGCTTAGCTCGAAGCACTTTCGTCTTCGTTTGCAGCGCTCTGCTTCTGCTCATTACGCTTGACGCGAGGCTTCTGAATCTTCTGATTCTTGGTCTCCTTCGCATTCAGCGCTTTGATGAGTTCCTCGTCTTTGGCGCGGAAGTACATCTCTTCTCGAGCACGGGAAAGCGCGGCGATGGCGTTCGAGCCGGAGCCCGCATCGACAGCCGCTTCGTGGTTGGCTTTCATGGTCTCAATGGTTGACTGCGCAGACATGTGCGTAACCTTCTGTTGGATTTTTTGCGAAGCCTGGTGCAGTGCAAGAAGCCGATGCCAACGGCTTCAGAGAGTCGTGGCAGACTTCTTGCACCTCAGGCGAAACCAGCTTAATCTGAGCGTTTCTTGCTGAGTGTCGAACTCAGCAGACTTTAAGCTCAGGCAAGCCAGCCGGCCAGGTTCTGCAGCGCCTCCCATGGAGTGATGCGGCTTTCGCCGATCTCCATGAAGAAGAACAGAGCAGACAGGCCCGCAACAGCCGCCGTGTGCGGAAGGAAGCGCAGATAGAACGGCTTGGCGCGCCAGTTACGGCGACGCTCTTCGCGCATTTCCATCTCACGCATCTTGACCGCATGGCGGAAGGAAGCTTCCGGATCGTCGTCCGGAGCACATTCATCGAGTACCTTTTGAGTGCGAGCACTCTGAAGGGCGCTGCGGATGCGCATCTTCTCGATGTAAACGTCAGCATCCTGGCGGACGCTTTCCAAAATGGCATTCGAGCTCTCTTCGAAATCGGCGAGCGTCTTCTCGATGACCGGCCGCATCTCTGCGGAAAGTCTCGCGCGCTCTTCGGCTCCGACACGGGCAATTTCAGCCAGATGGTGGTTGAGCGTTTCGTTGCTGTTGAGAGCGGTTTCGACGGCGAAACGGACGATCTCGTGACCGACGTTTTCACCATTGATAGTATGCCGCTGGAACTTGTCCAAGCAACGAGTCAGCGTATCGATGTCCAGCTTCGTGAGAAGAAGCATGGTCGCCGAATCGCTTTCGACCTCGCTCAAGACGATGTTCGTGAAGCGCCAGGAAAGCAAAGTGCCGATCTGGGTCGCGTAATGATCCTCACGGATCTTTTCGCGATCGATGTACAGCTTGTGGAAAACCCACTTCGGAGGACGCGGTGCTTTCAGTTTTCTGATGAGCATGCGTCGGTAAGCGGGATCATCCAGACGGCTGTGATCGAATTCGATCGTCTTTGGCGTGATTTTCGAGGGTTCACGAAATTCAGTCAGACCAAGGACGTCCAGCGTGTCCAAGCGAGCCTTCCAGCTAGCGTCCGACTTGTCGGCATTGCGCAGCACGGAAACGAATAGCCCGCGCCAGTGATTCATGAGAATCTCGGCGTGGCCCAATTCAGGCAGGTGGGTCGTTTTGGTCGTCATTGTTGTTCTCCCTAAAGGTCGGGGGAAAAAGGTGCCTTCGCAGCGTGCCATGACGGGGCGCCGAAAGTGTGCTTCGGTGTGCGTTGCAAAGAGTGGCTCTTGTCTGAGGAGTTGATTCCCAAGTGGTGTTGCTGGTTTTTCAGCGTGGGTTGGTAAGTTAGGTTGGAAATTACTCCGGATGGATATGTTTTTTTCTTTGACAAGATTGGCTAGATCTTGAGTCTTTGAGCGCCTTTTAGTACATAGCTTTGGAGACGGATTAATGTTGAATTGTCAGTATGTGGGCGCGAAAAACCGCATGTGTACTGCGTCTTGCGCGAAACTGTCGACTTCATTTCGTGAGCCTGACTAGCGCTATTCGCGCTAAAACAGCCAATCTTTCAATAGTTTGTCGTGAAACTGTTTGCAGTCTTTCATGTGCTCTTGAAGACTGCGAGCTGGTTTCCATGAGATATCCATCGAGCATGCTTGCCGGAAGCTTTTTCGAAGACGCTCTTGAAAAGTGCCGGGGCGCCCATTTTATTAGTGTTTCAAGCGCGCGTTTCCCGTAGCGTTTCGAGCGCGTGTTTTAAACACCACGCGCGAACGGCACGAGCGGCCAGGGAATAGTTTTCACAACTGTCGCGCCAGCCGCTCTCGTTGTCAGGTTGTGCGCTAGCGGCGCTAATCCATTCAAAAATGGAGGCTAAAAAGCGCCGGGATGTCAAGCGAGCAAATCAGGTCTCATATCTCGAAAGCCTTATATATGCTTATATCGCGCGATATGCCGAGCACTATAAATACTGCCTCATGCACTTGAGAAGTCTGCTGGTCAAGACATAGAGTCTGGTGTTACTTCTGCCCGTCTCTCTCATCTTTCTGCAACCAGTTCTCTCGAAAGCATCATCCATCCTGCTCCTCCGTTGAACCTTCCTCTTCCTCCCGGAAGACGGAAATCACCGGCTTGCTTGTTTTGGCATGAACACTGCGTGAGTTCGGGTTGTTCACATTGACGTGCAGAGTGATCAAGCTCAACAGTCCCAACCATTGGAGAAATTACCATGAGCAACGCAAACACCCACAAGGCGAAGCGCGATTCCCGTCTCGACGAGGTTCTGGGTCTGGCCACCGGCCACGCCAAGAACGAGCTGGGCGATTCCGAGAACAAGTCCGTGACCGCCGCCGCGACCCTCAACGTCAGCTCTTCGGAGAACGACGTCACCGAGGCCTGCGGCGTCAACGCGTCCGTGACCCTCGGCGCCACGCACTCGAAGACCGACGCGAAGGCGAAGAAGTAAGCTCGCCGACGGCTTAACGCCGTCCAGCTTACGTCGCCTGTCAACTTCACTTGAAGCCGAAGGCTAAGGGCAACAAGTGATTAGTACTCGATGCTGGCGCAAGCCGACTGCTACAGCCGGTTTCGCACAGCATCGAGAATTCCTGGTGAGCCGTAACTCCGCCTTCGAGTTACGGCTTGCCTTTTCTTCAACGTTTTTGCTTCGTTTCTCTTGTTCGACCTGGCAAAACCTGCCTTTGTGCGAACTTCAGATGTGCAGCAAAAATTTTGAAAGAACATAACTATGGTCGGTAGTAGGTCTTGGCGACCTGCCAGATTGGAGGATGCTCCCATGACCATCGATCACTCCCAAACCGCTGCAGGCGCTGCTGTCGATGACGAGATGCCGCCTCCATACGAGGCTGTCAATCCGAATCATCCGCGCCTGGCGATCAAGCACCGCAAGTACTTTTTGCTCATGGACACCGAAGGAATGGTGCCGGGCAATAACAAAGAAGGCTTCGGCTTCTTCGCCGACGACACGCGCTGGCTCTCGAAATGGGACATTTCGCTAGGTAACATGCCTCTGCTTCCGCTCAACCGCGACGTCGACGAGGGCTTCGCCGCTCGTTTCATTTATGGCAATCGCCGTTTCGATTGCGTTGGAAATGATGGCACCGCACAAACCGCGGACAAGCGCACCGTCCCCGAGCAAACCATCAAGGTCGAACGCGAGCTTGTTCTCAACGACGGTTTGATCGAGCGCCTGACGCTGACGAACTACAGCCAGAGCGAGATTCGCACCGATCTGTCCATCACGGTCGGCAGCGACTTCGCCGACATGTTCGAAGTGCGCGGCGCCAACAGGCCAAAGCGCGGAACCTCTCGCCGCCCAATTCTTCGCGGCAACCGTTTGACGCTCGGCTATGTCGGGCTCGACAACACTCTGCGCGAGACGTCGGTCCTCGTTCGCTCTAAGTCGCCGGTCAAACTCGAAGAGCGTGCGCTCAAATTGCCTCTGGTACTGAAGGCAGGCGAGCCTACGATCATTGAGTTTGTCGTGCGCGTGCGAGTGAACGGCAAGTTCGACAACCAGCGCAGCCCGCGTTCTTTCGCGCGCGAGATTGCCTCGGCGCGCCGAGCGTACGACAGCTTTGTCGCCGCATCCGGCTCGATCACGACTGAAAACCCGCAATTCAACGCCATCTTCCAGCGGGCGCTGCGGGACATCTACATACTGCGTCAGGAGAGTCCGCGCGGCAATACCATCTGCGCCGGCGTTCCCTGGTTCGCTGTTCCTTTCGGTCGCGACTCGGCCATCACTGCCTTGCAGACCGTTCCTTTCCTGCCCGAGCTTTCGCGCGATGTCCTGCGCGTGCTTGCCGCCTATCAGGGCGAAAAGCACGACCCGGTCACCGCCGAGGAAGCGGGCAAGATCATGCACGAGCTGCGCGTCGGCGAGATGGCTGTGCTGAAGGAAGTGGCATTCCGTCCCTATTACGGCACGGTCGATGCGACTCAGCTCTGGCTGATGTTGCTTGCCGAGTATGTTCGCTGGACCGGCGACGTCGCCCTGGCGAGAGAACTCTGGCCCAACGTCATGCGTGCTCTGTCTTTTCTGAACGACGCCACTGCCAAAGACGGATTCATTCGTTATGGCGGCGTCGCGGGAGAAGCGCTCAGCAATCAGGGCTGGAAAGACTCCGGCAACTCCATCGTTTTCAAAGACGGCACGCTCGGCAAAGCTCCGATTGCCGTCTGCGAAGCGCAAGGATACTTGTACTCCGCATGGAAGGGCACCGCGTTCGTCGCGCGTTTGCTCGGCAAGTGGTCCCTCAGCTTCAGGCTCGGCCTTAAGTCCGAACATCTGCGCGCCCTTTTCCAGAAGCACTTCTGGATGCCGTCCGAGCAATACGTCGCCCTTGCGCTTGATGGTGAAAACCGGCAGTGCGATGCGATTTCCTCCAACCCTGGACATCTGCTCGGCAGCGGCATTCTCACGCCTGAGCAGGAACACCTGGTTGCGGATCGGCTGATGGCGCCGGATATGTTCTGCGGTTGGGGTATTCGCACTCTTTCGAGCAGCGAACGCGCCTATCAACCGATGGACTATCAGGTAGGTTCCGTCTGGCCGCACGACAACGGATTTGCCATCGAAGGTCTGGCGAAGCTCGGCAGAAACGCTGATGCTCACCGCGTCTTCGAAGGGCTGGTCGGGGCGGCTGCAGCGCAGAGTGATTGGCGCTTGCCGGAACTGTTCGCCGGTTTCGATCGTAGCGGGCACAAGGAACCGGTTCGCTACCCGGTCGCCTGCGTGCCCCAAGCCTGGGCCGCCGGCAGCGTTTTCCAAATCATCAAAGCCTGTCTCAACATGAAGCCGGACGCGAAGGAAGGCAGCATCGACTGCGCCGACGCCGCACTGCCTTCATGGCTAGGCCAGGTTGTGGTGAAACGAATTCAGGTGGGCGGAAAGACCGTCGATTTGCAGTTGCCGCTCAACTGAAACGTTTACTCGCTGGCCATTTATTGCGGTTCAACATCCTTTTGGGAGAACCAAAAATGACCAACGGAAATTCTTCGTATCATTACGGAGACGACCTTCCCTCCGACGTTTTGACGACGGAGACGCCGCCGAACTCGGGCACACGTCACAATGACGGGCGCATCGAATGTGGTGGCTGCGGGCTTGTCCAGCCCGACAATAGCTCACCCGGCTTGAAGCCGTCGTGCAGCACCTGCTGGGCGGCGATCGACGTCGTGGAAAATGCCGCGCCTGCGGGTCACGTGACCCCGACGCAGCACCGCTTCGTCCTGCCGCCCAATTATTCGCTGATCGGATAAATCAGATCGGCACGCGCCGGTCGCATACAAACGATCACTAATCGCGGCTTCGGTTGCGATTCGGGAGACTAACTCATGTCACAAAAATTGCATCCATTTGTGCACCACAAGGTGGTGGCGAAGATTCGCGATCTCGCTGCCGACAAGGTTGCGCATGGTTCGCTCGATCCGATGTTTACGCAAAAGTGGCACGATGTGAAGGCGGAAGCCGCGCATCTTGCAGCGTTTGCATCAGAGCTTACCGGCACCACGGTGAAGGGTCATGAAGATGCCCTTGCCGCGCTGTTCACCGCCGATGCTCTCGCTTACATCGAGCGCAAGTGCCTGAACGCCTACTGGTTCTGGTACCTGCTCTCCAAGCTCAACACCCGCGTTCTGCCCGTCACGCAAGCCGCCGTCGCCCGCGCTCATGCGCGCGTGAAGGACAGCCTCCACGACAATCGCTACGGCTTCGCGTTCATCGAGCCGTCGCCGCTCGAGCACCAGCTCAAGGGCCTGCCGCCCGGCTTCGTGTTCGAGATGTGGCACAAGGGGCGCCTGCTGGCCGAGCATCGGCACTCGGGCGACTACAAGGTGTTGCTCAACCCGCTTCTCATCGACGACTAAGTCGCAGGCGCTTGGTTCGTTTTTGTCGAACGGAAAACCTAGTGCGTAGCACCATGCGCAGCTAAGCGCGAAGTTTTCATAGACGCGGTCCTGGCGGAGAGTGCTTTTGTGCTCTTCGTCCGGACCCGTCTAATTTTTTTGCCCTGGTCTATTCATGCATATAGTTGTCGGGTGGACTTTTCACTGAAGTCTAGCTTGCAATGTGCTTGAACGACACCATTAACCTGTGTCAGAAACGCGCAAAAGTTGTTTCAGAGTCCGCAAATGCC
>Ga0268299_1003461_pt1 | contig 14481 bp, 20 predicted proteins | sample NOBtaG_FD_193484 | JGI IMG/M metagenome (GOLD analysis project Ga0268299, IMG submission 193484) | Activated sludge microbial communities from bioreactor in Nijmegen, Gelderland, Netherland - NOB reactor | ecosystem: Engineered > Bioreactor > Aerobic > Activated sludge | place: Netherlands...
AACATCAGTAAGTTATAGTAAGCCAAATCTATTTATTGCTGGTTCAGGATTTCTAGGAAATAAAATCATTATTCAAGTTAATGGCAAAGATGCTAGTAGTAATTTAGTTAGACAATTTGATACTTCTTTAACCTTAACTGGTACTAAAAAGAAGCTTAATTTAACCAATGGCCCTAATCAAGTCAATATAATCATTGATGGTATTATTTCTAATTCTTTTATCTTTAGTTTGTAAATAAAGATAAGTAAAAATAAGTAAAAATAAGTAAAAATAAGTAAACTAAGGAGAGCTTATGAAACGTATTTTAATTCTATGTATTTGTTTAATAATGTTTACTATCACTTCTTTAGCAAATGTAATAGATCCGCCAAAACTAACACCAAAAGCTCCTACAGAAGAAGAATCTACTTTAACTAAAGAAGGAAAAATGCTTCATGATAAAGGCAAATATGATGAAGCAATAAGCAAATATGAGCAAGTATTAAAATTGAATTCAGACAACGTTTCAGCTTTATATGAAATGGGCTTTTCCTACTTTGCTAAAAAAGACCACAAGAAAAGTTTAGAAATAGCTCTTAAAGGTGCGCGTTATAAATCAAATATTTTGCCTGATTACTATGTTTTGATAGGAAATAATTATGATTTATTAGGAGAAGCAGATAAGGCTATTGATGTTTATCAAAAAGGAATTAAGCTTTCCCCACAAGAAGTAAGCCTTCATTACAACTTAGCTGTAACCTATTATGGAGCAAAAAAAGCTGACAAAGCTGTAAAAAGCTTAAAAACAGCCATTTCAGTTAACCATAATCATCTAAGTAGCCATTTTGCATTAAGCCAAGTTTACTACCAAACAGGTTATAAAATACCAGCTTTATTAGCTTCTTTAAGATTTTTAGTTAGTGAGCCTAAATCCAATCGCTCAGAAGTGGCCCTTAAATTAGTTAAAGAAATCCTACAGGGTTCTGCAAAAGAAGTTAGTAACCAAATTAATGTATTAATGAGTCCAGAAGAAAAAAAGGATGAAGGTGATTTTTCTTCTATCAGTGCCATAGTTGCTTTAACTTCTGCTAGTCGGTTTTTAGAGGAAAATAAGAAAAAAACTGATAGTGAGAATTTAGCTGACCAAGTTGAAGTCCTTTTTTCTATTCTAAAAGAAAATGTTAATAAGAAAAATAAAGGATTTGGTTGGGAATATTATGTCCCTTACTTTGTCGAGTTAGATTCAAAAAATTACTCTAAGGCTTTTGTTTACTATATATTGCAAAGCACTAATTCACCAGAAGTAAAGAAATGGTTATCAGATAATCAGCCCTTAGTTGATGAATTTCTTTTATGGTCAAAAAATTACTCTTGGCCTAAACCAAAGAGTTAGTAATAACTTAAATTTGTAATTACTAGTTTTTATTTTTTGCTTAAAGATGGAGCTAAAATGGAATCAATAGAATCAAAAATGGAAAATGAAAATGAACAATGGGAAATAATGATTGGACAAGAAATTTATCAAGCTGATAGTGATACAATTAAACAATGGATTGGCGAAGGTAGACTACTTGCTGATGATAAAATTAAAAAAGGTAGCTTAAATTGGATAGAAGTTAAACGAGTACCAAACTTCCGAAATCTTTTATCAACAACAAACCCTAACACACAAATATATCCAAATATAGAACCAAAACTTGCTCCTAATGCTATTGAAAATCAACACCTTTATAACCAAAATAACCAATCCTCTACAAATCCGCCATATGCTAACCCACCTACTATAAATAATGTGGTTACTAGCAACCAAAATCCAAATCAAGAGCCTCTAGCAAATTACGTTAATAATATTAGGGAAAACCAAGATTTAAATATGGCAATTGCAGCAGGAATCATATCAGCAGTTGTTGGAGCCTGTGTTTGGGGAATTTTTGTAGCAATAACAGAGTACCAATTTGTATTTATGGGAATATTAGCAGGTCTTTTTGTTGGTTTTTCAGTAAGAAAATTTGGTAAAGGAATTGATACTTCTTTTGGTATTGTTGGAGCAATTTGTTCTCTAATTTGTTGTTTAGCTGGTACTGTGATTGCCTCTTGTATTATGGTTGCTTCTGCAACTGATACTTCCTTTCTCAAGATAATTTTTAACCTTAACTTTAATTTGGTCACTTTAATTCTTAAAGAAGGTTTTGGCCCTATTGACCTTTTAATATATGGTTTTGCCATTTATGAAGGCTATAAAATTTCTTTTAGAAGCGATTATGATCTAAATTAAACTCTATAAGTATTATTAATGATACTTAATACAGTATTTTAATATTGTAAAATCTCAACCTTTGTTTATTAGCAAATTTTTGGAGATACGTTTATGAAAAACAAAGAAGATAATCAAACTATTGAACCATTACCAATAACTAACACACCTGCACCAAATATTGCTAAAAAGAAAACTATCAAAGAAAAATTAATAAAAATAATTACTGTTTATGTGCCTATGGCATTATTACTAGTTTTTGCATTTGGTTTTTTCTTCTTTTTCCCTGTAAAAGTTCCCACTGGCGCAATGTTAAATACAGTTCTTATAGGCGATCATTTATTGATTAGTAGAAGGGTCAATAACTTAAAAAGAGGTGATGTGGTAGTTTTTAGATATCCAAAAGATCCTTCTATTAGTTATATTAAGCGTATCATTGGCTTGCCAGGAGAAACTATTCTAATTAGAAGTCCTAAAGTATTTATTAATGGTCAAGAACTACCTGAAAAACATCTTTTGGTGTCATCTTCTTTTGACGATTATGCTGCTTCATTAAGTATTATTGAAACTAAACAATCTCCTTTGCAAGCCACTTACCAAGTCTATTATTCTGAATATGACACTAATGAAGAAGAACTTTTAGAAAATGTACTAATGGGTCAAAAGTTTGCTGTTAATGAAGCTTTCCAAATCCCACAAGATCAATACTTTGTTATGGGAGATAACCGAGACAATAGCCAAGATAGTAGATATTGGGGTACTGTTCCAAAAGATTATATAATCGGTCGTGCTGGGTTTGTTTATTATTCTTTTGATATTTCTAAAGATTCTTCTGGTAATACTTCTTCTGGTAATTTTATTATTGATTTGTTTGCTAGAACTCGTTGGAGTAGAATAGGTACTAGTATTAAGTAAATTTAATTATTGCACTGTATAGACTATGATGACAGCTTTTTAAGTTGAAAATCAATGAAACCCAATTCTGGTAAATACTGACTATCAAAAGCTTAAGCTTTAAAGCTTTAAAGCTTTAAAAGCTTTCTTTAATTTGGTTTAATTTTTACCAATATCAACAGGATAATCTGCATACCCAATGCCCATTTGTAAAAGCTATATTAATTTTATTGTTAAGACTCCAAAACTACAAAAATATAGTTACTAGCAACAGTGCAATAAGGTATAATGCTACAAGGTTTAATGGATCGTATTTTACGGAGATCAAGAAATGAAAAATGTCCTAATACTTCTATTTGTATCCATCTTTCTATATTTCATAATCAAAAAGATGAGTATATGGGTAAATATAAGAATGAGTGGAATGGAATTTATTGCTTTTATATTAGTAATAGTAGGTATTGGCGTTTTTCTAGCAAGTAGATTTAAGTCCAACTCTATATGATTACAAGCTACTTTTGGAATGGCTTTCAACATCTTGCTTTTGCTATATTTTGTGTGCTGTTATTTTATTGGTCATCCAAAAAACTACCACACAACAAAATTACTTTTTGGATAGGAATAATTTTTACCTCAAGTTCGTTGTTTTTCTTACCTTCTCATATTGGCAAATATGGTTCACTTATAGATTGGATTTATCAGTTTCTTCATTATCCTTTACCAGACTGGGACATTCTTCTTTTTAATATGAATTGGCATCGCTTTTTTATTTCCCATTCTGCCTTGTTGCCTATTTTATTATTTGCATGGTTATGGAATAAAAATTTTGGTATCAGTCTCAGGCCGCTAATAATTGGAGTAAGTATTGGGCTTGGCAGTCACTTAATTTGGGATGCTATCACTGGTTCTTTATTAACTCCTATCGTATTTATCCCTTATCTTTTTTCTATAACAGGCTATTTGGCTAAATGCTGGCTTATTTTTAATGGCTTTATATTATTTCTACTTCCTTACTATTTGCAAAAACAACCAAAAAACATATAAATAAAACTACTTGGCATATTATTGTAAATTACTTTTGATTATAACTATTATTTACTCCTGTTAAATAGCTTTAATAACCAATCCATTAATTTTTTTGATGAGCCTATTTTGGAATAATATAATTTTCCATCAATTTCAAAGGCAAATTTTCTAAAAGCAAACCAAGGCCATATCCTTACAGAAATTTTACTTTTGATATTGCCATTAATATTAAAATCAAATTCTGGAACGAACCATATCAAACTTGGTATTCTAATAGCTATTTTATCATTAACCCAAATGCTTTCTGTACCAAGTTCTTTTCCATTATATACGACCTTAAATGTTCCTGCATTTGTAGTAACATCAAATTCTTTGTAAAGAAACCCATTTTTAATTACCCTTACAGTAATTCCATTAATGGCTTTATTTGCTTTGTATGTTGTTTCGCACCTCAAACACTTATTAGTTTCTGGATAAAACAGATCTGTTTTATGGCAGATCTCACACCGTATTGCAAATGTTTCGTTCTTCACTGTTATGTTACTCATAGTTAGAGAAGATTTCATCCCATTCCAAAAAATCTGACTTATTAAGATAGCATTGAAGTTCTTTAGCACAATTCCAACAAATTATTAAAAAATAATTTTTATCCTCCTCTCTTGACTTATATCTATATTCGTCTTCATCTTCGTCCTCACCTTGAAAAAATCCTAAGAAACCACCATTTTTGCCTGTGCAAAATGAACATCTCTCTCTTTCACTGTGAAAAACTCCTACTTGGACATTTGACATTCCTCCTAATCGCTCAAACATTACAAATTCTCCTTATAATTTAAGCCTTTTTTATAATCACTATTTTTATCCATTGGCTTTTCTACTTGTTTTATTAATTGTTCAATACGTTTTATTGTTTGAAGAAAATTATCATAAGGTTGAGAAGAAATATTGCTAACTGGTATTTTTTGTAGTTGTATTCTACTACTTAAAAGTTTAGGTGTAACAATGATCACTTCAGGTTCAAGTAGTTGGCATAAAGATCTTATAAAATAAAAATACTTATCTCCTTCAACTTGCCCAATATCATAAACAACTTTCATAGATAAAAGCTGTTCTCTTTTATCTTTAGGTAATTTATAGAAATGCTTTTTACATAAACGGGATTCTTTATAGTCTATGGTGTTACACTTTTTAACAAAACAGTATAGATTTTCTGCCATTTTCTTACACCTCTCTTGGCATTATCTACTTTGATTACTTAATTTTAACACAATACTTTAACAAGGAAAGTTCTTTTTATTTGTCTTTTTATGATACAAATTCCAATACATTATTATAATGATAAGGAATAATATTATTTTGATTTATACTGATAGAAAAATCTTTCCCTTGCTCACCCCTAACAGAAGCAATCTTTTCTGTAACTAATTCAGGAAAAAGACTACCCTCTTGTTCTTGGTAAACCAACGTATAAGTAGTTCTAATTAAAGCATCAGATTGTGGCCTAAGTTCTTGAGCATCCGTTTCCCAACGAGAAACTGTTGCTATATCTACCCTCAACAACTTAGCTAAATCTTTTGATTTTAATCCTCTTTCACTACGTAAAAATTTTATATCTGCTCCACTTAATGGCACTGGCTCTAATACTATTGCCCTAGCTATTGCTTTATGTAAGCTTAGTATTTTTTCCATTATTGGTAATTTTATTCCACATTCAGCACAATTATATAGCTCTATACTCTCTAAGTATAAATTATCTAATCCACTTTCTTCATACTTATAGTTTTTTCTATCATAATTTGCATCTCTTTACTACAATATTCACATCTCATACTATATTTTCTATACTAATATAATAACTTGATCCATATAATAAATTAACTTCTAAACATTCGTGGATCAAAAGTAAAAGGTCTAATTTCGCTAATTCTAATCCTTTGAAAATCAATATGTAATGGGTTAAGTAAATAGTTTTCTTCTGCTGGAATAACCACAGAAGGTACTATCAAAACTACAGAACTATTATTTATTAACCATTGATTGCCTATTTCTTGTAGTTGTTCTGGTGCTGGATAAGTGCGCCAATCTTCTGGTAAACTTTCTACCCTAATCATTTCTCTACTACACTCTTCAGGTAAGTGTACTTCAACAGATACCAAATCTGTTGGTAATAAGTTCACTTCTATATGCACAAAAGTTTCTAATGCTGCCAGCGATAAACTACTAGCACAATAAACCATTCTACGCCCTGCACTATTCCATCTTCCACCATAAAGTTCTGCTCCTATCCCGCTTAAAGCTGTATTAGCATGTTGTTGCTTGCAGATTCTCCATATTTTCATAAAAATAATTAAAATATCGCCCTTTTAATTAAGATTTTGTACTAGAAATGAGCTATTAGCTAAATACACCATATTCTAATCTACCTAATATTGCTACTACTTGTCTGCTACCTTCATCTGTATCTAATAATTCCAATGGCATGGCATTATTTAACGCCCTATTAGCAGTTACTAACCATTTACTTGCTTTTTCTCTGCTACCTAATACTTCTTCTGCTTTTGCTGCAATATATACCAGTCTATAAAGTCTATCTGATTCTGCTATAGTTAAACGTGTACCAGACTTCCTTCTAGCAATAGTTCTTGGTACAAGTGCTAGTGCTTTTATTACTTTTTCTCTAGACAGTCCCATTTCACTAACAAATGTTTCTAAAGACTCATATTTTAGCCCTTTTCTTATCACTTCAATAAAATCAGAAGTAGTTTTTATTGGATGACCTATCTCTTTTTCTCCACCTAACATCCTTACCATTGTTGCTGTTGTCATAATAATTTACCTCTAATTAATAGACATTTGTCTATTATCATACTGCCATTTGTCTATTAAATCAAGTAGTGATTTAATAGACAAATGTTGATGTTAGTAGAAAAACTAACTATAAAACCTAATCTTTTGGAGCAAACAACATTACCTCTACATCTGGCAAAATAGAAAAAGCATTGATAATCAAAGGTTTAACTATTTGCCAATCTAGTCCTCCAAGACCACATCCTAATGCTGGTATTACTATAGAATTGATTTCTAATTCTTTAACCTTTGCTACTAATGCTACTAATCCCAATTCTATATCAACTAAATAGCTTTTTTCTCGCCAATGCCTTTTACTTGGAAAATTGATTATGTATTTAGGATTAGTAGTTTGATTGATTTTGGTGATAAACATTTCTCCTTGCTTAACTTTACCCACATTACAAGCTTCTTTGTATTGAGCAAAGTTAGTAGGATAAGCTTGCTTAAATGCCAATGCCAATCCCTTTCCCATTACTCCAACACAATTAACAGTGTTTACTATTGCTTCAACATTGGCGTTTAATAGATTGCCTTGTGCTTCTATGATCATAATTTTCTTACGCTTTCTTTGCGGCATAGTTTAGCTAACTCATAACAAATATCATTTTTTTGATATTATTTTGTTCTATTACAAGCTCCACACCATCAAAATATCTGTATTTACTACCTGTATATTGTACCATCTCATTAGCCATTACTGATACATCTAGCCAAGTTGGATTAACTACTATTCTACTTCTATAATCTTTTTCTTCTTTCCTTTCAAAGAAGACTCGCCGACTACTAGCAAATCTAACTTTGCCTTTTACTACTACTTCATCTAAATTATCAACTATGGTATTATCATTACTTATGCCTACTCTATAAATAATCACACATTCTTGTTTATACCTATTTATAACTTTATTTACTTTTTCTTGGATATTATTATATATTTTAGCTTTACTATACTCAATAATTTGTACTTCTTCACAAATTCTACAGACTTCTGAATTTGTTCTAACAAACATTGTTTGCTCACAATACTCACATTTAATAGTAGATGCTTTTTCTACTACTACAAACTCTTTAACTATATTACCATTCCTAATACTATTAATCTGAGAAGCACACCAAGGACAAAAACTAATCTTTGTAAATGCTACATCTCGACGACCATCCCAACTACTTGATTCTTGTATAATTCCTATTCCATTTTCTGTTTCAGAAACACTACATACATTTTGCCAATACTTATTCATTTCTTCACAACAAAAATTTCTATTGGTCATAAATATTACTCCTACAAACTATTCTAATTAACTACTAGAATAACTTTTCTTTTTTCCCTGTTTTCTCTTTTTTCTCAATTATGTCAATCACATTAAATACTTTCCCACTTATTTTGTATGTTTAAATCTATTGTTTTTATATATTCTTCAAATGTCCACTTAACAAAAATTGCTTCTTCTATCAAACATTGGTCAAATGTATTTGGGTAGCAAAAGCTAATCTCTTGGTTCTCTGCATCAATTACTATTATTGGTCTTCTACTCTCAAACACCTCATTTGAAAGGCCAAAACCAAAATCTTCTTCTTCTTTTCCCTTTACCATTTGACAAAAAATTATTCTCCCCAAATATGCTGCATCATCCCATCTAACTTTTTTGCTTAATGCTTTCTTTACTACTAATGCTAGCTCTTGCCCTTCAGAATGTGTGTATAAAACAACCCCTTCTTTACCACCTAAAATGCCTTCATTATTAATTACAAAAACATTCCCTGTATCAGACATAATTTCTCCTTTTATCCACAAACCTTTTGTTTAACATTAAATAATTAATTACGTATACGTAATTAACCAAAAGTTATTTATTTTTTCGCTGTTATTTTGTTTGACTATTAAGCTACCATTTTACTTAAGGCCCTTATTCGGCGACGAAATTCTAGTTGGTAATAACCTGCTCCTAGTTGGTTTTCTACAATTTCTAATTGCTTTATCACAGACGCAACATTTGTTGAGTTACAGTTATTAGCTAGCAACAAAATACCTTCTAAATACTTGCAAGCTGACTCTCCAACACTTTCCTTACAATCAAAAATATCATAAAGCATTCCTGATGTTGACGCTGCAAAAGTACGAGTAAATATATTAGCTAAAAAACACTTATTATCGATTTTCTTCATAACAGTTAATTGGCTAGTTAGAAAATCTGTTATTGGCAAAGCCGTATTAGTAGTTAATATAATACCGTAATATGTTTGACCAAGATTTTCTCTTATAAGACTCACCATTTCCCTTTTCAAAGAATCATTAAATGATTTTTCTGGTTCATCTAGTAGCAACAAAGTGCTTGTACTGTTGCTTATTAAACTAAATAAAGCTACTTGGCCTAATAAAGCTTGTTCTCCATCGCTTAAATAATCATAATCTATTTGCTCTATTTGTCCTTTTTCATCGACTTTATTAAAAATCAGGGTTAATTCTGTTAATATCCCTAATTGTTGCCACTTCCTTAATTGATTAAATAAAGCTAGCTTATCTACAAAAGCCGAACTAATTATTAATGGAAAACCAAAGCCCAAATATTGCTGGTTGCTATTTGCTTCTATTACCAACGTACTAGCAACTTCTTTTAGCTTTTCTATTAGTTCTTTATCATCATCACCACACAAAGATAAATCAATTGCAAAACTAATCTCTAAACTATTAAGTAAATTTAACCTGCTTAAAACACTAGCAAACCTTGATTCCTCTTTGATTTCTTGCCCTATTGCTAATGCAGAAATCCCTAACTCCAAATCTATTTCTTTAATCAATGGATTAAGGTTTTTTGATTTTAGCTGGTTTGATGACTGGCTAGTTTGTTGGCTAAATAATTGCTCCCAAGACTTTGTTTTCCCTGTTGTATAAACAAAGAATTCCTTTGGTAGATAATTGGCTATATTGCTGTAGTTTAAGCAATTAATATCAGAAAATAATTTCTCTATTTCTTTATCATCAGAAGAAAAAACTTCTTTATCCCAGTCTTTGATAGACTCCATAACCTCCTTAAATACAACAAATTCTGTAACTACAAACTCATTAGTTCTATCTTCATCATCAACTTCTTTTTCCTTGCAATTAACTGCTTGATGGCGAAAACAAACCGTTTGTTCTTTTCTATCAGTAACCAAGTCATAAACTAACGTTACAGAAAAATCAGGTGCTACCATTTGATTACCATCTTTGGTTGCCAACAAAGCCCAAATCACTCCAGCTAAGGCTTGAAGCAAGCACGTCTTTCCACTCCCCGTTACACCTGTAACACAGTGCATTAATGACTTGCCATCTAAAATAGCTTTTTGACTAAAATCTATTCTGCCAATTATTGATGGTGATTGCCTTCTAATGGATAAATACCTTAGTCTCATAGTCACACCTTTTTTAACTTTAACTTTATATTAAATATATTAGTTACAATTTATTTTGATATTATATTTTATAATACCGTATACGGTATTTATTAAAAAATGTTTCCTTATTTCGCTATTATTTTGTTGAACTAATAAGCTAGCTTATACCGTATACGGTATTATTATTTTTGATCATAATGTTGTGGTTTTTAGATGAAATATAGAAAGGAACTAACCCAATGGCAAAACGCGGCAATCCAATAAAATCCTCTTTATCCTCAAAAAAAACAAGGCAAGAATTTTGTATTGATGTTGAACAAATTAAATACTTAGATGAAATTGCTAGCTCTACCAATATCACCAAAGCAGATATTGTTCGCCGTGCTTTATCTTTATGGATTAGCCAAAACCCTTTAGACGAATTTATTAAAGCTAATTCTAAATCTAACTCTAAAAACTAATTCTAAATAACTGCTTCTTTAATATCGCTATCCACTTGGACAATCTGATAGTTAATTTCTGATAGTTGATTTGATTTTGATTTATCACTTGTTTGCATCAAATTTGGTTGCCCAAACAATTTGATACAACTATTGCAATAATAACTATCGTCTGTCTGAAACTGCATCTCATCTTTTTCTTCTAAACACCTATTACAAATCATATTTCTACTGTTCCCCAAAACATAGTCAAATATAGTCAAAGACTAAATTCGGCTAAAGTTTGCCAGTTGGGATAACTGGAAGTATTGCTCTTTGAGTGACCGCAGTGGTAGTAAACGACCGTAAGGTCTGCCACGAAACGATAATTAAAAATTATCTCCCAAAAGGTTTGGAACTCTTGGTTGTGCGGTGTCTAAAGTCCTGCCCGGAACAGTCCGCCGACAGTAAGCTATCTCCGCCTGAGTCTTTAAGGCTTCCCAATCCTTAAAAAGATTAGACATGGACTTCCAATTAACTTGGAAGGGAGAAAAGTCAAACTGCCAGCATTCCAATCGGCGACGAAACTTACTTACTAAAAGTTCTTTAACTTGATTATGAGGCATCCATAAGGTAATACTTCTATCACCACTTCTAGCAAGGTAGTTTATAGCGGCAACTGCATCACTTTTAGCACCATGCCCGCAAAACAGACACTTAAACTTATCTCCATCACGGTTTAATTTCCAAACAAATCCGCAATTTGGACAACTTTGGCTACCATACGCTGCATTTACCTGCTTATGCAAAGAACTTCTTTGCATTGCCTTAAACTCTATTCTATCTTGTATTGTCCCTTTTACCCAATTTGACACTAAGCGATTAAACTTTTTGTCCACACCATACTTAAATTGATGGCGTAAGTTCTCGCTTATTATCACTTTAGGTTTTACTTCTTCAAAGAATTCATTAAAACTTTGGTTTATTTCTCTCTCTATTGTTAGTCGTGCTTTCTTTCTACTTTCTACTAATTTCTTTTTGCCTAAATTATATTTCTTTATATGTTGTACTTTTTTGTTATTACTTTTTTCTAATTGTTTTTTCTGGATTGAATGTAGTTTGTTTCTTTTCTTTCCTTTATTATTTATTTCCTCGCTGTAAGTTTTACTCAACTTGCCTAAATTTTTGCCATATCTTTTTCCTGTAGATGTTGTAAATACTTCACTTATTCCTAAATCTATTGCTTCTACTTCTGTAATTTGAGGAATAAAATCTGCTTTTATCTTTTTGGCAAAGTGTATCTCTACCATCTTTTCTTCTCTATTAAGTATAACTCTGATATTACCACTTATTTTTCCTACCCCTTTAAGGGGTATAACTAATCGTTTTCCTGCAAGAAGTGTCATTATTGAAATATATTGAGTATTTTTAGCTGTAAAAGTTGTGTAGCAATTTGCATCTAATACAAATGACCTTGCCTTTTTCACTCTAGGATTTTTTCCTTTTAACTTACTTATTTTTCTAGCTAAATACTTACTAGCCTTATATATTTCTGATGACCTTATATCAAACTTAGGTATTGGCCTTTTTCCTAAAAGGATTTTTTTTACTTTCTCATAATCTTTCATTATCCAAAAACAATAATGTCTTTGTTTTTCATTTAAGTTTGGATTTTTGTGTATGAAAGGTGTGATTTTTTCAAACATTGCTTCCCAATATTTTTGGTGCGTTTCCAGTGCATCTTTTAATGCTAACTTCCATGCTCTCCCTTGTAATTGATTTAGAGAATTATAATTTATTCTTACTAACTCATTTCTTACTTCATAGTATTTACTTATACTATCTAACTTTTCTATTGATGAAAACATTTGTAGAAAATAATCTTTTTCTCTGCTATATGCAGTTACTATTTCTGCTATATTCAAAAATTTTTCACTGTTTATTTCTAAACTTACTCTTTTAATTGTTCTCATCTTTTTCTTCTAGCATTTCTTTTAGTTGTTTCTTATATTTTCTTAATCCATATAACCTACTACTAAAACAATGTATTATTGATAGTAGGTCTTTTGTCATTTCTTCTTGAGGTGAAAGTAGTTCTTGGTTCATTACTATTATACTTGTTCCATGTTGGGAACAAAACTTCTCAAAATATTCATATCCAAACCTTACTAGCCTATCTTTATGTGCTATTACTATCTTAGATATTTCTGCTCTTTCACACATTTCCATCAATCGATTAAAGTTTTTTCTACTGTAGTTAAGCCCACTTCCTACATCACTTAGCCATTCACTTACTGCTAATCCCTGTGCTATGCAAAATTGTCCTAAAGCTTTTTGTTGGCTTTCTAAATCCCTTTTTTGGTTTGCGCTTGATACTCTGGTGTACACTATGATTTTTTTATCTGGACTTGCTTTTTGTCCTATGTATTCTAAATATTGTTCATGTGTGTAATATCTTCTTCCTGTTGGTGAGCGACGTGCCTTGAGTTTTCCTTCTACATCCCACCTTTGTAATGTTATTACTGCTCTTCCTATTAATTGTCCAAATTCTTTTGGTTTGTATATCTTCATAATAAATGGATTTTACTATGTTTGATTATATTTTTCAATTACTATTAACTACTCCATTAATTAAAATTATTTCGCCTTTTCCAGCAATTTTGTTTCATCTGTGAAACATAAGCAAACTAATATCATTAAAATAGTTAACTTATCTCGTTAAAAATCAGCATATAACTAATAATATTTAATCGCCCTTGTTATTAGAACTATTTTGTTTCATCTATGAAACATTGATATTAAATAACTTACTTATATAGCTATTCTATAATTATTTTGTTTCGCCTTGTTACTAAAGAACTATTAGTTAATACTATTACTAGTATAGCGAAATATTTATAAATAATATACAGAAAACGGGCGAAACTTGATTTTTTATTATACCATATTGGGTATAGTAAATTTAGTAGAGATAATTTATTGGAGTGCTACTATGGTAGAGAATAATTTAAGTAATTTAAGTAGTTTAATCAAAACTTTGCGCGATGAGTCTCTTAAACATGCTTACTCTTACTCGTCCAAGACTCTATCCTTTGATGATACAGAAGCTTACAAAGCCATTGTTTCTATTGGCAAAGATGCTTTGCCCACTCTTTTAGCAGAACTTAAAAAATCTCCTGATTTTTGGCTAATCCATATTTTAAGAGATATTATTGGTGTAGATCCTGTTAATAATACAAACAGAGGAAAACTTGAGTTGATTGCTCTAGCTTGGCTTAACTTGGCTAAAACTCAATAATAATTTATTTACTCGCAACCTCCCCACTATTGTAGGGAAAATAAATTGGTTTATATATCTTAACATCTTCTAATCTAGCAACATCCCCACACATGTAGGCAAAATAAATTACCATAAACATAACCTGTATTTTTGTCCACAACATCCCTCGCTTGTGGGGAAAACGTCAAAGAAGGACTATTTTTTTCAAAAATTTCCCGCAACATCCCACGCCTGTGGGAAAACTCAGAAACATCCCTAAAAAACTATTAGGATGGACTAATAGATAATAAACCAAAGCCGTATCCTTTTCCAGACCCTAAACCAAATTTTAATGCAGCGATAAACAATTCTTTATTGGTGATTTGTAGTTGTCCTTCAAAAGTAACTGCATTAAAAAACATAG
>Ga0268299_1003463_pt1 | contig 14466 bp, 22 predicted proteins | sample NOBtaG_FD_193484 | JGI IMG/M metagenome (GOLD analysis project Ga0268299, IMG submission 193484) | Activated sludge microbial communities from bioreactor in Nijmegen, Gelderland, Netherland - NOB reactor | ecosystem: Engineered > Bioreactor > Aerobic > Activated sludge | place: Netherlands...
TACTCGGGAATCACCAGCACATCGCCCGGATGAATCACGCTCTTCTCATCCTTGAGCTTGCCTGGATTCGCGGCGATAATCTTCGGGTATTGCGCTCCGTTCTTGTAGAAGTTCGACGCAATCTTCCACAGCGAATCGCCCGCCACCACCGTGTAGGTGCGCGGAGCAGGCGCGGCGGCAGCCGGCGGCGCAAGGCTCGCGTCCACCGTCAAATCGCAGGTCAGATCGCTATACGTGGCGTCCACCAGCTTGATCTGATTCCAGATGTCGTTCTTGATATCCTGTGACGGCGCGGCCCCTTGCACGAAGAGCTTGTTGTCCTTCAGGTGCACGTGCGCCAGCCGCACACCCTTCTGCTTGATCAGATTCAGCACCGATTGGTATTTCAGTTTGAGTTCGTCGATTCGTTCCATCCGATTCCTTTCCTGGGACCCCTGACCTTTCGATGGTAGCAACACGTGCATCTATGATCAGATAAGAAAACCATGCTACCGGTCCACGGAATAGACACTACGCTGCCGGCTTTGTTTCTCGCCAGCCGGACCGATGCACAGAGTTTTTGGGAGTACTTCACGGCGCACATCCGCAACGCCAACACGCGCCGTGCCTATTTCCATGCGGTGCGCTGTTTCTCGGCCTGGTGCCAGACGCATGGTTTGACGCTTACCGGCATCGGGCCCATGCATGTCGCGGCTTATGTGGAAGGCATGCTCCAGAGTCATTCCAAACCCACCGTCAAGCAGCATCTGGCGGCGCTGCGGGCGTTGTTTGACTGGCTGGTGGTGCGCCAGGCGATTCCCACGAATCCCGCCACTCCGGTGCGTGGTCCGCGCTTCAGCCAGCGCCGCGGCAAGACGCCCGTGCTGCAACCCGACGAGATGCGGGCGCTGCTCGAGTCGATCGGCACGGAGCGGTTGATCGACCTCCGCGACCGGGCGTTGATCGCCTTGATGGCGTACACCTTCGCGCGCGTCGGCGCGGCGGTGGCCATGACCGCCGGCGATTACTTCGTGCAGGGCCGCCGCGGCTGGGTGCGTTTGCAGGAAAAAGGCGGCAAGGTGAATGAGATGCCTTGCCATCACAACCTGGAGCAGTATCTGGAAGATTGGATCGCGCAAGCCGGGTTGAAGCCGGACGATCCGCTCTTTCCCGGTTTCCGCAATGACCGTCTCACCCGCACCCCTATGGCGCAGCCGAATGTGTTTCTCATGGTACGGCGGCGGGCTGCCGCGGCGGGGATTCGGACTCGCATCAATTGCCATAGCTTCCGGGCTACGGGGATTACGACGTATTTGAAGAACGGCGGACGGCTGGAGGTGGCGCAGCAGATGGCGGGGCATGAGTCGCCACGGACCACGGAATTGTATGACCGGCGGAGCGATGCGGTCGCGCTCGATGAGGTGGAGCGGATCGTGTACTGACGGCCGGTTATTCTTCCCAGGCGAAGACCTGGCGATTCACGATGATTGTCCCGGAAGCGTTCCATTTGCTACGACAGAAGGAGCCCATGTCCGAACTCATCCCCAACTCCAAGAGCTACCTCGATCTGCTGGGGCGGCTGAAGGAGCAGATCCGCACGGCGCAGGTGAAAGCCGCTCTCGCCGTCAACACCGAGCTCATCCTGCTGTACTGGAACATCGGAAAGCAGATCCTGGAGCGCCAGAGCACGGAAGGCTGGGGGACATCCCCCGGCTCTCGAAGGATCTGTGCCGGGAGTTCCCCGAAATGAAGGGACTCTCGCCCAGGAACCTCGGCTACATGAAAGCATTTGCCGCGGCATGGCCCGACGAGACAATTTTGCAACAAGCTGCTGCAAAATTGCCGTGGTTTCACAACTGCATCATTCTATACAAGATAAAGGCCCCCGAGGAGCGGCTTTGGTACATCCAGGCTGCCATTCAGAACGGTTGGAGCCGAAGCGTCCTTGCCACATGGATCGAGAGCGGTCTCTACCGGCGGCAAGGCAAAGGGATCACGAATTTCCAAGCAACCCTTCCCAAGCCCCAATCCGACCTTGCCCAACAGCTCATCAAAGACCCGTATAATTTCGACTTCCTGACCCTGGGCCAGGAAGCCCACGAACGCGATCTGGAACGCGGGCTCCTCGTGCACATCCGGCAGTTCCTCATCGAGCTGGGTGTCGGCTTCGCCTTTGTCGGCAGCCAGGTCCCGCTCCAAGTGGGAAGGAAGAGTTCCGCATCGATCTGCTCTTCTACCACCTCAAGCTCAGATCCTTCGTCGTCATCGATCTCAAGATGACTTCGTTCAAACCGGAGTATGCGGGCAAAATGAACTTCTACCTCTCGGCGGTCGATGACATGCTCCGGCATCCCGGCGACAACCCGAGCATCGGGCTCATTCTCTGCAAGGGGAAGGAAGGGCTGGTTGCCGAATACGCGCTGCGCGACATCAACAAGCCCCTCGGGATCTCCGAGTTTCGTCACCTGGAGAAACTCCCGGAGCAGCTCAAGGGAACACTGCCGACGATTGAGGAGATCGAGGCCGAGCTGGCGGCGGCAGAGGAATAGGGCACTCGTCTACCAATCGCCGCATGGACATGTGCGGCACATGTTTTTATACTGAGAGCATGTCCAAGATGATTCAGGTCCGCGATGTGCCTGAGAACTTGCACCGCCTCCTGAAAGCTCGCGCCGCACAGGAGGGCATGAGTCTTTCCGACTTCATCAAACGCGAGTTGGAGCACACCATGGCCAAGCCCAGCCTGCGGGAGTGGCTCGATATGGTTGGACGTACAAAGCCCGTACACTCCAAGCGGAGCGGAGTCGAGATCATGCGCGAATTACGCGACTCCAGATGATCGTCCTCGATGCCTCCCTGATCGTGGAAATGCTCCTGAATAGCCCGTTGGGAGCCTCCATGCGGGAAACCCTTGCCCGGCTGGATGAACCAATCGCTGTTCCGCACATCATGGACATCGAGGTCATTAGCGCCCTTCGAGGCCTTGCCAAGGCGGAACGTATTTCACCGCACCGCCAAGAGGATTGGCTGATGCATCTGGCATTGTTTCCCGCGCAGCGATTGGAACATACACCCCTTCTCCCACGCATCTGGGAATTACGTCATAACTTCACTGCTTACGATGCAGCCTACATCGCGTTGGCGGAGTTACTAGGCGCGGAGTTGTACACCGCGGACCGCCGTCTGGCCCGGGGACATCGCGCTCAGGTACGGATCTTGGGCTGACCTGCTCCAAGGCTGCGCGCTCCTCTTTCGACCGCGTGCGCTACTACAGGTGCCGCCAGCGCAATACCGGCGAAAACCGCGCGAAATCAGAGTCCGCCGTCACCCACTCGCACCCGTACTCAATCGCCAGCGCGGCGTGCGCAGCATCGGCCACCAGCTTCCCGCGGATACCCTCCTTCCGGCACAACTGTTCGAAGATAGTCCAGTTGCCCGCTCCTGCTCGCAACACGGTACACTTCGGACGTTCGATCAACTCGTGGAGAAATCGTAGCGCGTCCCCTACTGTCGATGGCGGATCGAAAATGCGCGGGTTCGTCACGATTCTCACGAACCCCTGCATCACCTGTTCCGACAGTGCAAATGGTTCAGACCCGGTGGCCAGATTCCGCAGCCATTCCGCATACCGCGCGTGGCCATCGGACTCAGCCCGGTGCGCATACACAAGGACGTTTACATCCGGCATCTGCATGGCTAGCGTATCCTCTTCCGTGCGTACGCTTCCTCGTCCTCCGCGGCCACCAACGCGGAGGTGCGGTCCAGATTCAGATGGCGGTTCACCATCCGGCCTCGCACCGTATGCAGCCGGAACGGCTTCTCCTCTTCCCGATCGGACTTCACCAGGTACGCGCGAAGAGCATCTTCAATCACCACACCAAGCGTCACCCCTCGTTCCGAAGCATGCCGTTTAGCATTTTCGAGAAGCGGGTCGTCGATGGAAACCGTGGTTCTCATGGAACCATCGTAGCAAGATGTCTTTTGCATCTTCGTCTGATGCGTAACGCATCACCTATCCCCTTCCGATAGCATAGAAACACATGGGTTCGAATTTTCACGAAGACCTGCGCTCGCACAACGGCCTCCGCGGCGGCTCCGACCGCCAGTTCGGCTTCGTCTTCACCGCTATCTTCGCCATCCTTGCCCTGTGGCCGCTCCGTTCGGGAGCCCCCATCCGCACTCCCGCGCTGCTACTCGCCGCATTGTTCCTCGCAGCGGCCTTCGCGCGCCCATCTGTTCTCCATCCCCTCAACCGGCTGTGGATGCGCATCGGCATGCTGCCAGGGCGCATCGTAAACCCCATCATTACCGCGCTGTTATTCTTCCTCGTATTCACACCCGCGGGCCTGCTGGCGCGAGCGCGCGGCAAAGATCCCCTGCGCCTCCAGCGCGATCCGCATGCCGATACCTACTGGATCCCGCGCCCTGCCGCCGCTACGACGCGAGACACGCTCGCCAAGCAATTCTAAAGGAGACCAGCATGTCCATCCTTGCCGAGCTGTGGGATTTCGTCAAAACCAGAAAAAAATACTGGCTCATCCCCATTCTGCTGGTGAGCCTGATTCTCGGCGCACTGCTGCTGCTGGCCGAATCGAGCGCCCTTGCGCCATTCCTCTACACCATCTTTTAGCACTGTGCGAATCCTCGGTATCTCCGCCTTCTATCACGACAGTGCCGCGGCCCTGCTACGCGACGGAGAGATTGTTGCTGCCGCCCAGGAGGAGCGTTTCACCCGCCGCAAACACGACGCGCGTTTCCCCGTTCACGCCATTCGCTATTGCCTGGAAGAAGAGCGCATCGCGCTCGATGCCGTCGATTGGATCGTCTTCTACGAAAAGCCGTTCCTTAAGTTTGAGCGGCTGCTGGAAACCTACCTCGCCTTCGCCCCGCGCGGGCTGCGCTCGTTTCAAATGGCGATGCCCCTCTGGCTGCGCGAAAAGCTTTTCCAGAAAACGCTGCTGCGCGACGAACTGCGCGCCATCGGCGGCCGCCAGACCGATTGGGAGCGCAAGCTGCTCTTCGCCGAGCATCACCTCAGCCACGCCGCCAGCGCCTTCTTCCCATCGCCCTTCGAAGAGGCCGCCGTACTCACCATGGACGGCGTCGGTGAATGGACCACTACTTCGCTCGCCATGGGTAGTGGCAACCGGCTCGACATCACCCGCGAGATTCATTTCCCGCATTCGCTCGGGCTGCTGTATTCGGCGTTCACCTACTACACCGGCTTCAAGGTGAACTCCGGCGAGTACAAGGTGATGGGCCTCGCCCCCTACGGTGAGCCAAGCTATGCGCCGCTGATCCTGGAGCATCTCATCGATCTCAAACCCGACGGCTCCTTCCGCCTGAATCTCGACTACTTCGACTACTGCACCGGGCTGACCATGACGAACCGCAAATTCGATGCACTGTTCGGAGGCCCGCCGCGCCGGCCTGAGGATCCGCTCACCCAGCGCCACATGGACCTCGCCGCCTCCGTGCAGGCGGTGATCGAAGAGGCGATGCTGCGCCTGACCCGAGCCATCGCCGTGGAAACCGGCGCGCGCAATCTGTGTCTGGCGGGCGGCGTTGCGTTGAATTGCGTCGCCAACGGAAAGATCCATCGCGACGGCCGGTTCCGCGGCATCTGGATTCAGCCCGCTGCCGGAGACGCCGGTGGAGCCCTCGGCGCGGCCCTTGTCGCGCACTACCTGCATCAGCAGAAGCCGCGCCGCACGGGCGCTTCCGACAGCATGCGAGGCGGCTATCTCGGCCCGGAGTATTCACAGGAAGAGATTGAATCGCGCCTGCGCCAGGCCGGGGCGTGTTTCGCTGTCCTGGAGGAAACGGAGTTGATCGAAGCCACCGTCGACGCACTGGTGGCCGAGAAGGCCGTCGGATGGTTTCAGGGCCGCATGGAGTTCGGCCCACGAGCCCTGGGAGCGCGTTCAATCCTCGCCGACGCCCGTTCCCCGCGCATGCAATCCGCGCTCAATCTCAAGGTCAAGTTCCGCGAGAGCTTTCGGCCGTTTGCCCCATCGGTGCTGCGCGAGCGAGTGCGGGAATGGTTCGATCTCGATACAGATAGCCCGTACATGCTGCTAGTGGCGGATGTCGCCACCGCGCGCCGTACTGCGCCACCGCCTGAGTCCGCCACACTCACCGGCATTGAGAAACTGAATCAGCCGCGCAGTGTGATTCCGGCGGTCACGCACGTCGATCATTCGGCGCGCATTCAGACCGTGCATCGCGAAACGAACCCGCGTTACCATGCGCTTCTGACGGCGTTCGAAGCCCGCACCGGCTGCCCCGTGCTGGTGAACACGAGTTTCAACGTCCGCGGCGAGCCGGTGGTGTGTACGCCCGAAGATGCCCTGGCTTGTTTTATGAGCACAGGGATGGAACTGCTGGTGGCGGGGAATTGTTTGCTGCGGAAGGAAGCGCAGAGCGAGGATTTGCGCGGGAGGTATGAAGGCCGCCAGTTCGATCCGGATTGAGTTGCAGGGGTACGGGCATGGCGAAGACCACCTCAATCGGAAAAGCAATTGTGAGTGAAGGCCGAGGATTTGCGGAAGCGCGCGGCTTGTCGCTGAGCGAGTACCTTCAGGAGATCGTCGTACGGGAAGCCGCCCGTTTTCCATCTCTGCCTGCCGTCAAGCGGTGAGGAGAAAGCCAGGGCCTTTCCGGAATGGGTCGAAAGCTTTCCTGACACGCCTCCTTTTTCCGATGTCGCCATGAGCCGCGAGAGCATGACCCGGACCGCGCATGGCACCTACCAGGAGTACACCCTCGAAGATTTTGAGGAGGAGCGCAGAGCGCTCAAAGAACTGGAGCTTTAAATCCATGCGGCTGGTGATCACCGATACCGGCCCCATCTACCTGATCCAGATTGGCCACATTGAGCTTCTGCCGCGCATGTTGAAAAGTGGCTCTGCCGGCCGCAGTCCAGGCCGAACTGTCCAAACCTCGCGCACCGTTACCGGTCCGGCACTGGATCGCAGCCCCTCCCGCATGGCTTGAGATTCACGACACATCCGGCCTGCCCCGAGTGTCCGGTCTGGATGATGGAGAAACGGCCGCTATCGCGCTGGCGGAAGCACTCCACGCCGATCTGCTGCTGATCGACGAGCGGCTTGGCTTTCGTATCGCCAGGAAAAGAGGACTAGGGCCTGCTCAATGACCTCCTGAAAAACATTGCGAAAGTGACAATACTGAACCCGCCCGATGGGGCGAAAGGGGGTGGCGAAAACACTCGATGGCGTAAGGCCTGCGGGGCGCACAAACGACTCTTGCATGACAAGCCACGCGTCAAGAAGACCGCGTGAACAGCTTCTTTGGCGGCAGCGGAATATCGACTTCGACGTAGCTTCCTGGCCGCACCGCGTTCACAGCCAAACGAACAAGTTCAAGATGGGGACGAACATAGCGCCATGTTGAATTGCCGAGAACCACAATCGCGATGTTCCGGCCCGCCAGATTTTGCTGGTATCGAAGGTTTTTGTCTGTCGTTAACAGAAGCTCGAAACCAGCCTCTTCCGCTACTCGCAGCAACTCGCCATTTGAAATCTGATCCCACCCGCGATCGATCGCTTCGGTGATCGCGTGTCCCTCAAGCGCGCCGGCAATGCCGCTCGGAGTACCGTGGTCAAAGAGGATGCGCATTGTTCGCGGCGGAAGCGTCAACCGGCGGCGATTGAAGGCTGCGCGCCGCAAATTCCAGCACCGCGTTAATCTGCTCACGCGACACGCGGAACTGTTCCATGATCTCCTCAATGGAAGAACCGGCTTCCAGATTTTCAAAAATCGTCGCCACCGGCAAGCGAGTATCCTTGAACACCCACGCGCCGCTCACTCTGCCGGGGACGCTTTCCACGGCGGGGCATTGCGACCAGTCTAGCGCGGCCATGACGATCTCCTTCTCCTTCATCGTAACCAGTTTCACCATAAGACATCTGGGCCTCCTGTCACGAATTTCGAAAGGTGGGTGAGACCCCTGCGGTTACGGCGTTGGTTCGATGCCGCCCAGTAGACTGCCCACAAATCTTGTCCGACTGGTTCTGGCCGAAGGAGACTACTCCTTTGGCTGGCTCGCCGCCATAAGCCGCGCGAGCATGTACCCGGACCGCCTATAGAATGCGTATTCTGATTGACACAAACGTTCTCGTGCGGAGCGTGCAGAAGAGCATCCGGCTTGCCGCGTAGTCCGGCGTGCGTTGGTCTCGCTGTACCGAAACGGCCACGAACCATTTCTAGCAACACAAAACGTAGCCGAATTTTGGAATGTGTGCACCCGGCCAGTTGGTGTCAATGGTCTCGGCTTGAGCGTGGAAGCTGCCGGCCGCCACGTCGATCAGATGGAGAGGTTCTTTTCTATCCTGCGGATTCGATGCCCGCGTTCACCTTGTGGCGCAAGCTCCTCGTACAGCACGCTGTGCTGGGCGTGAAGGTTCATGACGCCCGTCTCGTCGCCGTGATGAAGGCCTCGGTATCCGGCGTATCGTGACATTCAACGTCTCCGACTTCACCCGCTCTACCGATATCGAGCCGCTCCATCCGGAGGATGCTGCGCAGGAAACCATGTGACGGTATTGATGTTTCGATTGCTTCGAAAAATGCTGATTGTTTCGATTGCTTTGCTACAATGGGTGTTGATAGGCAATCCTGCGATGGCTACCACATCTCTAGTCTCGAATCTGCCCTCCGAGGCTGACGTAGCGCTGGCCAAAGAAAGCAGCCGGCGTCTTGCGGCTCTTGATGACAGTGCTCCTCTCCGGCTTTCTATTCTCCAGGATCCGTCGCGCGAGGGCGCCTTCGACCTGCCACCTTCAGCGGTTCGTCTCCTCGTACGCATTCTCGAAGAGATGGCTCTAGGCAACGCAGTGACACTGATCCCCATTCATGCTGAAGTAACGACGCAGGAAGCCGCGGACATCCTCAACATCTCCCGGCCGTCGTTGATCCATCTTCTCGAAGAAGGCCACATTGCCTATCGCCGTGTAGGGACGCATCGCCGTGTCCGCCTGGATTCGTTGATCGCTCACAAAAGGCAGATAGAGGCTGACCGCCGTGCAGTGCTTGCCGAACTTGCCGCTTATGATCAGGAACTCGGAATCTAAGTGGCCTCGTTCACGGCGCTCTTTGATGCCAATGTTCTGTATCCTTCCGAACTTCGCAATCTGCTTATGCATCTGGCGCTCACCGGATTGTTTCGCGCCAAGTGGACAGCGGCGATTCACGAGGAATGGATAGCCGCACTTCTGGAGCAACGCCCGGACCTTTCCCGTGAGAAGCTGATGCGCACCCGCACGCTGATGGACAAACATGCCATCGACTCATTGGTAACCGGCTATGAAGATCTGATCCCCAGTTTGCAACTTCCAGATCCGAATGACCGCCACGTGCTGGCAGCGGCGATCCGGGCCCGCGCCGATGTCATTGTCACTTTGAACACTCGCGATTTTCCGGGAAAGACCTTGGGACCGCTAGAGATGGAAGCACAGCATCCTGATCAATTCATTCTTCGACTGTTGGATCTCTCCCCTGGCCTCGTTGTCAAAGCCGCGCAGGACCACCAGCAGAGTTTAAAGAATCCAGCCATGTGCGTGGAGACCTACCTCGGCATGCTGGAGCGGCAAGGATTAATTCAGACCGTGGCCGTACTTCGCGAATCCATGTGTTGATTCGTCGCAGTGTAACGGTGGCGCGGGCGAAGTTCCCATAACGCAGGATTATCGGACAACGCCAACGTTGCTCACGTGTGAGTTCAGGCCTTTGGCAGCGAGAGAATTTAGAGGCGGCCCGAACGTTGGCAAACGTTGGCCATTGCCTGCGAATCGTCCCACAAATAAGGAGCAAATGTTCCCGAGATTGTTGACGCCGCTGGTTAAAGCTTGAACGCTCCGAGCGTTAACCAAACGTCTTGAGCTTACTTAAAGCGAAGGCGTTGTAGGACTGCTTTGTACCGCGGATGACTCCGAATCGGGTCCATTCTTGGGTCTTCCTTCATCCAGACCATGTTGGGATCGTGCTGTTCCGATGCGCGCTCAATCAGGTCTATCGCCTGATCTTTCATTCCAAGGCCGACATAGACGCGCGCCATGAAAAGAGGAGATACCCAAACCTTGCTCGACATGTCATTCATTTGACGCAGCAAACGCATGGCGTCGTCGCGTCTGCCGGCGGCTGCGTACGCGTGCCCCAGCGCTCCAAGGTAGCCGATCGGCGCCGGATCCTTATGGATCGCCATAAGCCGCTCGAGCGACGTGATCGCTTCCTTAGAATGCCCGGAGCCGTCGTAGATAATTCCCAGAATCAGATGACCTCCGCGGCTGTTGGCGTGTACCTCGATGTTCTTTTTTGCAGCGTCCACGGCTTGGTCGAATCGCCGCCCGAAGTAATACGCGAGTGCCAGTACCGTCAAGGTGCGATCCGAGACTGGGTCGGATTTAAGAGCGAATTCCACTTCCCGGACTGCCTCATCTGCGCGCCCCTCATAGGCTAGGAGTTCTGCCAGCCGCTGATGAGGAGCATTGCCGCCTGGATTGAGCGAAATCGCCCGACGAAAGTATTGCTCGGCCGCTGGCCAGTCCCAGTCGTAATATGTTTTGAGAATACCCATCGCCGTGTGCGCCTCCGCCGACCAGGGCGCTAACTCCAGCGCCTTGGCGAGGAGCAAGCGCGCCTCGGACGCTTCTTCCCACGGAGGCCGGAGTTGAGGCGGAGTGATGAGTGTTTCCGCCAAAGTCACGTAGGCCGGGACGAAGCCCGGGGCGCGTTGAATCACCGCCCGGAGCATTTCAAAGCTCTTGTTTCGGCCCGTTCCTGTGAATTGCTTTGCGTAATGTGACCCCTCAACGTACATGTTGTAGGTAACAGGATCCGTCTTGTACGCCGATGCGTTCTCCCCGCCGCGAGTTAGACGAGCGCCGATCGCAGTAGCCGCGACGGCGAAGATTACAAAGGCGGCGACGACGATCCAGCGGTTGCGATGCGTCGGCTTCGGATGAAGTTTCCGGTGGTGAAACACCGGAGAATATGAGCCTTTGGGCAGTTCGATAACGATTTTGTCTTCCGAACCGTTAGCCAGATAATACTCTCGCAGGCGGGAACGAACCTTCGAGGCGGTAACTCTGACCACTGAATCGTCGGTACGTTCCGGCGCGCCCTGGCGACCAAAAATCTCCATTGCCAGTACGCTTTCCTTGAGTTCACCACAATTTCCCTCCAGTGCACGTTCGGTCACATGTTCGAGGAATTGCTTCAAGCGATCCGATTGCGCGAACAGTGGATCTGCTGCAATTCGGCGCACCTGTGCGCGAATGGCATCGCCATCAAACGTGGAAGCCGGGTCGCGCATTGGAACAGTATAACACCGGCTTTCTGGGGTGAATTCACACGTTTCTCACCCGTTTTTCGTTGCCGGACGGGCCTAGAACTGCCAGGCTGCGGTTAGATGCGCTATCTCACACTCACTGTTCTGATCGCCGGCCTCTTAGGTGCCCAACCGGTTCCCTCGGGCTTGGCCCGACCGGCCATTCTCGAAATTGAAATTGACAAGGTTCAGTTCTACTGGAGGGATTCAACTGACGCCACTCAGTTCGCCGCGTCGCAGGATCGCGCCGTCGGTTCTCTACCGAGGAACTTCCCGTTGGCGGAAGGCCTAGGGGACATCGTGGCCGTAAATGGCACCCCGGTCAAGGGAACCATGACGGCCCAGATTTCAGGCATCATTCACAACACCGAGGCAAACTTGACGGCCGGACAAGCAGTCGCTGATACATTCGCAACGGGCCGCCTGGTCTATGAGTTCGATATCTGGAATCTCGAAGGGCGGCAGATCGGCACCATTTATGCGACCGGACTGAACAACGCACCACCCCCACCGGGAGCGGCTCCAGGTGGAACGTCCTTGAACCTAGTTGTGGTGGGAGGCACGGGAGCGTTTCTCGGAGTCAGAGGTCAAATGCAACACTCCATTGCGAATCAGCCCTCGCCGGGCCCGGCTTCGATTCGCGAGGATCCGGGTCGGCGACGGGTATTGTATTCGGGCCGCGGCTTTTCGTTCAATCGGGTGGCTTATCTGATTCCGTGGCGAACGCCTGAAATCGAGGCGGTCTTCCATGCCGATCTAACGCCGGTGTCGGCTTCGAAGCCGGCACGTGCCGGGGAAACACTGGTTCTACGAGCGACCGGGCTTGGACCGACAAGGCCAGAGACGAGCCCTGGACAGGCGTACCCGGCTGAGCCATTTGCGAGGGTGAATTCACCCGTAACCGCAATCGTAAACGGCCAGAAAGTCGCGGTCGTGAACGCCCTGGGTTGGCCGGGTGAAATCGACCGCTACAGGGTGGACGTCATTCTTCCAGCTGCGGTCGAACCAGGGCAAATGCGGCTCAGCTTAGAGGCGGCGTGGATCCCGGGAAGTGAATTCCTTGCGCCCACAACAAGTGACCGTTGACCCAGGCCAAAAGTTTAATAAGGCCGCCCTCATCCTTTGTGATCTCGCTACGGTGTCCCGAACCACAGACGGTGAGATTGTAGAGATGACGGCGGCTCGGGCACCGGTTCGAAACCCGTTCGGACAATCGGGCTGAACTGGAGAACGAAGTAGCACGCTAACTGGAATTTCGGGAGTCCGCACGCGTTACGCCGAGGGAGGGACTCTGGAGGCGGCCAACCGTTGACGGTGGCCTGCGGATCGACCGCAAAAGGGAAACCTTCTACAACGGCTGTCACTTTGCACGCTATCTGGCGCAAGGTTTTGCGCGGTATTTGGCGCACTGGCTCCCCGGCAGCCTGAAGGTCGGATGCTGCGAACCTTACCACCTTCGCGGTGTTTTTGTTGACAGCACTGTGGCTTCCGGATTCTTGACAACGCTTGGCGTCCGATCCCATCGGCAAGCGTTACGCCACATAGCGTGCAAAGTTCTACGCCAGATAATTCGCAAAGTCACAACCGACGTGTTTTTCCCAGCTTGCTTTTAAACCCGATAAAATACATCCTCGGGGTTAACCCTGCACCCTCCATAACCCCCTGTAAAGCAAACGTTTTAACTACAGCCCCCCTCCCCCTCCGCCGATCTTCCCACAGAGGCTCATGCGGCCACCCACTCTCCCGCAGCCCGAGGCAGCCAACCCCTCCGGCCCATTGCCCGATTGGTTATCCCGGGCATTCGTCACCAGCGTCAAACACTACCAGGCCGGCTTTCACGAGCAGGCACGGCAGTTGCTGATCGCTATCCTCGAACGCGAACCGCGCCACAGCGACTCGCTCTACCTGCTCGGCTCCATCGCCGCCCAATCGCGCGACCTCGATCTGGCCGCGGAAATGCTCCGCCAAGCCATCGCCATCGAGCACCGCAAGCCCGTCTACTGGGTCCTCTACGGCAACATCCTCCAGTACAAAGGCGAATGGGACGCCTCGGCCGAATGCTACCGCGCCGCCCTCACCCTCGATCCCAATCACACCGACGCCTACTACAACTGGGGCAACACCTTCGAACGCCAGCAGCGCAACCGCGAGGCCGTGGCCTGCTTTGAAAACGCGCTGCGGCTCATGCCCGATCACATCCAGGCCCGTAACAACCTCGCCAATCAATACCGCAATACCGGCCGGCTGGACGAAGCCGCCGCCCATCTCGAACAGGCCCGCCGCCAGGACCCTGCCTCCGTTCCCGTCATCCTCAACCTCGGCAATGTCTACATGGCGATGAACCGCCACCAGGACGCCATCGACTGCTTCGACTCGGCCATCAAGCTCGCTCCCACGATGAGTGTGCTGCACAACAACAAGGGCAACGCCCTGCGCGCCCTGACCCGCGTCGAAGAGTCGCTCGCCGCCTACCGCCAAGCCCTCGCCCTCGAACCCGCGCGCGCCGAATTCTACGTCAATTGCGGCCTCTCCCTGCAGATGCAGGGCCGCCTGCCCGAAGCCCTCGCCTCGTTCCGTCAAGCCATGGCGCTTGCGCCCGACAGCGCAGCGGCCTATGGAGCAGGGCTGTTTTCCCTGCACTACGATCCGGCGCTCTCCCCCATCGATCTCTGCCAGGCGCATCGCGAGTGGGCCACCCGTTACGCACCGCCGCCCACGCCGCGTCCGTACCCCAATTCGCGGGACGCCGAACGCCGCCTGCGCATCGGCCTTGTCTCCGCCGATCTGCGCCAGCATCCGGTGACCTTCTTCACCCTTCCCCTGCTCGACAACCATGACGAAGAGCGCTACGAAATCCTCTGCTACTCGTGCGGCGGCAGGCCGGACGCCTGGACCGAGCGTATGCGCCACGCCGCCGACGGCTGGTGCGATGCCTCGGGCTTAAGCGACCTCGAACTCGCCGAGCAGATTGAGCGCGACGAAATCGACATCCTCATCGATCTTTCCGGGCACACCTCCGGCGGCCGGCTGCTCACCTTTGCCCGCAAGCCCGCGCCCGTGGCCATCAGTTGGCTCGGCTACTTCAACACCACCGGCCTCGCGGCCATCGATTACCTGCTGGTGGACTCCATCGTCGCCCA
>Ga0268299_1003464_pt1 | contig 14465 bp, 10 predicted proteins | sample NOBtaG_FD_193484 | JGI IMG/M metagenome (GOLD analysis project Ga0268299, IMG submission 193484) | Activated sludge microbial communities from bioreactor in Nijmegen, Gelderland, Netherland - NOB reactor | ecosystem: Engineered > Bioreactor > Aerobic > Activated sludge | place: Netherlands...
CAGGGCGAACAGGTTGGCGGCGTGGTCCGAGTCTCGGAACTGGTAGGCCGTGGTCTGGTAGATGGGCACGGCCCGGGCCCCGGTGGCGGCGTCGGGCTCCTGCCCGGCATGGATCTGTCGTGTCTCGAAACCCCAACCCTCAGCCATCTCGGCCGTCCTTCCTCGTCGGTCTCAGCTCTTGCGTCCTGGCGGCGAGCGCTCACCCTAACCGAATTCCCGAGCAGATCAATCGGGTTTGCCCCGACCGTGGGCTCAGAGGTCCGGGATGTAGCTGGCCACGTAGGGCAGGTTGCGGTAGAGCTGGCCGGCGTCGAGGCCGTAGCCGATCACGAAGGCCGACGCCGGTAGGCGGAACCCCTCGTAGTCGACGGTCACCGCCCCGTCGGGCTGCCCCCCGTGGGCCGGCTCCCGTACCAGCAGGGCGCAGGTGCGGACGCTGGCCGGTCCCTGCGACCCGAGCCGCTCCTGCAGATAGCGCATGGTGAGGCCGGAGTCGACGATGTCCTCCACCAGGATCACGTCGCGCCCGGCCACGTCGTGGTCGAGGTCCTTGATGATGCGCACCACCCCACTCGACTTGGTGGCCGCCCCGTAGGAGCTGACGGCCAGCACGTCGATCTCGGCCGGGCCGTCGATGGCCCGCATCAGGTCCGCCATGAACACCAGCGAGCCCTTGAGCACCGACACCAGCAGCGGGGTCCGCCCGGCGTAGTCGGCCGTGATCCGCCGGCCCAGCTCGGCCACCCGGGCCGCGATCTGGGCCTGGGAGAACAGGACCTCGCCGATGTGGGGATCGTCGTAGCCCGGGCGGGGAGGCTCGGCCCCGGCCGGGCCCAGCAGGTCCCACCGGTTGCCGTACAGGTCCTCCCACACCGCCACCCAGCCGTACGGCTCCTGGCGGGGGGCCTCGGCGAAGCGCACCCCGGCCTCGGTCATCCGGCGGTGGGCGGCCCCGAAGTCGTCGGTGTGGAGGAACAGGCCCACCCGGCCGCCGGTCTGGCGCCCCACCGCCGCCCGCTGGGCGTCGTCGGAGGCCCGGGCCAACAGGAGGCCGGTCTGGGCCCCCGGGGGCCGCACCACCACCCAGCGCTTGGGGTCGCCGGTCACCGAGCTCGTGTCCGGCGAGTCTTCCACCAGCTCGAAGCCCGCCTTGCCGACGTAGAAGGCGATGGCGTCGTCGTAGTCGTCGACCAGCAGGGAGACCAGGTCGATGTGGCTCACTGGCCGGAGAATTCGGCCTTACCGGGGCCGTTGGCCAGGAAGCTGGTGATGCCGATGACGGCGTCGTCGGTCTGGAACGAGGCCACGAACTCGCGCTTCTCCACCGCGATGGCCTCGGCGATGGGCAGGGTGATGCCCTCCTGGATGGCCCGCTTGGCGTTGGCCAGGGCGGCCGGACCGTTCACGGTGTAGCCGGCGATGAGGTCGATGGCGGCGTCGAGCACCTGATCGTCGGGGTGGACCGAGCTCACCAGGCCGATGGCCAACGCCTCGTCGGCCTTCACCATCCGGCCCGAGTAGTTGATGTCCTTGGCCTTCGTCATGCCGACCAGACGGGTGAGGCGCTGGGTGCCGCCGGCCCCCGGGATCAGGCCGAGCAGGATCTCGGGCTGGCCGAACTGGGCGCTCTCGCCGCAGACCCGGAAGTCGGTGCTCATCGACAGCTCACAGCCGCCGCCCAGGGCGAACCCGTTGACGGCCGAGCAGGTGATCTGGGGCAGGTTCTCCAGGGCGAAGTTGGCCTCGTTGAGGGCGTCGACCATGCCGGTGGGGTCGCGGTGGCCCTCGTTGGTGGGGAACTCGCTGATGTCGGCGCCGGCGGCGAAGAAGCGGGGCCCGCCCCACACCACCACACCCCGGATGTCGGACCGGCCGGCCACCTCGTTGGCCACCGCCAGCAGCTCCCGTCCCACCTGGGTGTTGAGGGCGTTCACCTTCGGCCGGTCGAGGCGGATGATGGCCACCTTGTCGACCCGTGACGCTTCCAGGTTCACGAACTCACCCATCGGACTGCAACTCCCTTGTGCTCTCGTGCATCCCGCCACCGGTGCCGGGGCGGGCCGCCAAACTGTACCGGCCGACCGTAGCCCAGCCGGGCCAGGTGCACCGCAGCCCGCCGGCCCGGGCCGGCCCCGCAGCCGGATCGACGGTCCGGACCGGCCAGCCGTTACGGTGGGCCAACCATGGCAGCACCGCCGGCCCAGACACTGCGGGACCACCAGCTCGGCCGCCTCGACGGCGGCCGGTTCGACGTGCTCGTGGTGGGGGGCGGGATCAACGGGGCCGTGTCGGCCGCCGCGCTGGCCGCCCGGGGGGTGTCGGTGGCCCTGGTGGAGCGGGCCGACTTCGCCTCGTTCACCAGCCAGGAGTCGTCCAACATGGTGTGGGGCGGCTTCAAGTACCTGGAGAACTACGAGATCCCGCTGGTGCTGAAGCTCACCCGGTCCCGGAACCGGCTGATGCGGGCCTACCCCAACGTGATCACCGAGCTGCGGTTCCTGGCCACGCTCGATGCGTCGGCCCCGTTCCCGTCATGGCTGGCCGCCCTGGGCACCGTCGGCTACTGGGGGCTGGGGCAGTTCGCCACCCGCCCGCCCAGCTACCACCGCCCGGCCCGCCTCCAGCAGCTGGAGCCGGTGATCCGCACCGACACGGCCGAGGCCGCCATCGAGTACGGCGACGCCTACCTGAAGGACAACGACTCCCGCTTCGTGTGGAGCTTCGTCCGCTCCGCCATCGACCACGGGGCCGTGGCCGTCAACTACGCCGAGGTGGCGGGGATGACCCGGGAGGGCGACCGGTGGCGGGCCGAGGTGTGCGACAAGCGCACCGGCCGCCGCCTCACGGCCACCGCCAAGGTGGTCGTGAACGCCGCCGGCCCCTTCGTCGACGAGCTGAACCGGCGGTGGGGGGTGCGCACCGAGCACCGGATCGTCTACTCCAAGGGCGTGCACCTGGTGGTGCCCCAGCTGGCGGCGGCCGAGCGTGTGCTGGCGTTCTTCGACGACAGCCAGCGCCTCTTCTACGTGCTGCCGATGGCTCACCGCTCGGTCATCGGCACCACCGACACCCGCACCACCGATCCCGCCGAGGGCGTCACCGACGCCGACCGGGAGTTCCTGCTGAGCCAGATCAACGCACGGCTCAACCTGGCGGCGCCGCTCACCACGGCCGACATCATCGCCGAGCGGTGCGGGGTTCGGCCCCTGGTGGTGGAGGACGACGGCAACGACCGCACCGACATCGACTGGACCACGCTCTCCCGCAAGCACGAGATCGACGTCGACAGGTCGGCCGCCACGGTGACGGTGTTCGGGGGCAAGCTCACCGACTGCCTGAACGTGGGTGACGAGGTGACCGCCGCCGTACGCCGGCTCGGGGTGCGGCTCGGGCCCGAGGCCGAGGGCTGGTACGGCGAGGCGCCGGCCGCCGAGTGCATCGCATTCCAGCGGGCGGCGGCCGAGGTGGGCCTCGACCGGGCCCCCGAGGTGGAGCGGGAGGCCACGGTGGCCGACGTGCTGTGGCGCCGCCACGGGCCGGCGGCGATGCAGGTGGTGGAGGCGGTGGCGGCCGACCCGTCGGGGGCCGAGCCAGTGCTGGCCGGCACCGACCTGCTGCGGGCCGAGCTGGCCCTCTATGCCGAGCGGGAGATGATCGTCGAGCTGGAGGACTTCCTGCGGCGCCGCACCAAGGCGGCGCTGATCCAGCGGGCGTCCGATCTGGCCGCCGACCCCGGCCTGGCCGAGGTCCGCCGGGCCCTCGGGCTCTCCCCCCGCCCCACCGATCCAGCCGACCCCACCCCGTCCCGCCCGTGAACCGACGGCGCGACAATCGCGCCCCCAGTTCGTTCTGCGTCGCGAAGTCGACGGATTCCGGGGTTTTCGCGACGCAGTCCGCCGCTGTGTCGCGGTTTTCGTCGCGCGCTATGACGCATCACCCGCGACAAAACGACCGACGCGGCCGGGCCGGGGAACCGGCTCCGGCCGCGTCGAGCGAACGCAGCGAGGTCAGCCCGAGGGACTAGCCCTGGCCGCCCGAGGTCTCGCGCACGGAGGCCTTGCCCTGGGAGATCCAGGGCATCATGGCCCGCAGCTCCTTGCCCACCTTCTCCACGGGGTGCTCGTGGCCGGCGGCCTCGAGGCGCAGGAAGTTGGGCCGGCCGGAACGGCTCTCGGCCACCCACTCGTCGGCGAACTTGCCGGTCTGGATCTCCTCCAGGATCGCCTTCATCTCGGCCCGCACGGCGTCGTTGATGATGCGGGGGCCCCGGGTGAGGTCGCCGTACTCGGCGGTGTCGCTGACCGAGTAGCGCATACCGGCGATGCCCTCCTCGTACATGAGGTCGACGATCAGCTTCAGCTCGTGCAGGCACTCGAAGTAGGCCACCTCGGGCTGGTAGCCGGCGTCCACCAGCGTCTCGAACCCGGCCTGCACCAGGGCGGTGGTGCCGCCGCACAGCACAGCCTGCTCACCGAACAGGTCGGTCTCGGTTTCCTCGGTGAACGTGGTCTCGATCACACCGGCCCGGGCCCCGCCGATGGCGTCGGCGTACGCCAGGGCGATGCCCTTGCCGTTGCCGGAAGCGTCGTTCTCCACTGCGATCAGGCACGGCACACCGCCGCCCTCGACGTAGGTGCGGCGCACCAGGTGCCCGGGGCCCTTGGGGGCCACCATGCACACGTCCACCGAGGCCGGCGGCTCGATCAGGCCGAAGCGGATGTTGAACCCGTGGGCGAAGAACAGGGCATCGCCGTCGTTCAGGTTGGGGGCCACCTGATCGGCGTAGATGGCGGCCATCTCGGTGTCGGGCATCAGCATCATCACCAGGTCGGCCTCGGCCACGGCATCGGCGATGCCCAGCACCCGCAGGCCGGCCTCGGCCGCCTTGGCCGCCGAGCTCGAGCCCTCCCGCAGGCCCACCCGCACGTCGATGCCCGATTCCTTCAGGTTCAGGGCGTGGGCGTGGCCCTGCGACCCGTAGCCCAGCACCGCCACCTTGCGGTTGGCGATGAGCGACCGATCGACGTCGGCTTCGTAGTAGATGTTGGCCATTGGAACTCGGACTCCTCAAATGAAACGACGGGTGGAACGCTAGCGCCGTAGGCGCCCGGTGGGGTTGGGGCCCCACCGGCAAATGGGGGAGCGCAGCGACGGGGGCGCAGCCCCCGAAAGGCAGTGCTAGACAGCGCGGAGCCGGGGCACTTCGCGGCCGATCTTGGGCAGGGCGATGCGGCCCGACCGCTGCAGCTCGATGATCTCGTAGTCGCCCAGCAGGGCTTCGAAGTCGTCGATCTTGGCCGGGTTGCCGTCGAGGGCCACCGTGAGAGCGTCGCTCGACACGGCCACGATCTTGCCCTCGAAGATGTCGACCAGCTCGGCGATCTGACCCCGCAGGGTCTTGGGGGCGGCCACCGTGGCCAGCAGGAGCTCCCGCTCCACCGACTCACCCGGGTTGAGCACGGCGATCTCCACCACATGGATCAGCTTGAACAGCTGCTTGACGATCTGGTCGAGCGGCGAGGAGGCCACGTCGACCACGATCGTGATGCGGCTGAAGGCCTCGTCGTGGGTGGGGGCCACGGCCAGGGAGACGATGTTGTAGCCCCGGCGGGCGAACAGGTCGGCCACCCGGGCCAGGAGACCGGCCTTGTTCTCGACCAGCACCACGATCGTGCGCTGGGAGATCGGCCCGACCATGGGTTCCAATGCGATGTCGCTCATTGCTCAGGCCCTCTCTCGCTGGGACGGGTCGACCATGATGTCGTCGTTGCTGCCGCCGGCCGGGACCATGGGGAACACCTTCTCCCCCGGCACGCAGCGGAACTCCACCACCACCGGCCGGTCGTCGATCTCGTTGGCCTTGGCGATCGTGGGCTCCACCTCCTCCGGCTCCTCCACCCGGAACGCCACGCAGCCCATGGCCTCGGCCCACCGCACGTAGTCGGGCATGTCGTGGCTCAGGTGCACCTCGGAGTAGCGCTCCTCGTAGAACATCTCCTGCCACTGGCGCACCATGCCCAGGTAGGCGTTGTTGAGCAGCGCGACCTTGATCGGCACCTTCTCCACCGAGGCGGTCACCAGCTCCTGGCCCGTCATCTGGAAGCAGCCGTCGCCGTCGACGGCCCACACCAGCCGGTCGGGCATGCCCACCTTGGCCCCGATGGCGGCCGGGATGGAGAACCCCATCGTGCCCAGGCCACCCGAGTTGATCCAGGTGTAGGGGTGGTCGAAGCGCCAGTACTGGCTGGCGAACATCTGATGCTGACCCACCCCGGACGCCACGATCGTGTCGGCCGGGCAGGCGTCGCGCAAGCGCTCGATCACGAACTGGGGCTTGAGGTACTCGCCGGGGGCCGACTGCTCGTACACGAGCGGGTACCGCTCCTGCCAGCCCGACAGCTGCTGGCGCCAGCGGGTGTGGTCGGCGAAGGCGGTACGGCCGCCGCGCCGGCCGATCTCGGCCACCATCATCTCCATGGCGATCCGGCAGTCGCCCACCACCGAGACGTCGGGCTGGCGGACCTTGCCGTGCTCGGCCGGGTCGATGTCGACGTGGACCACCTTGGCCCCGGGGGCGAAGGCGCCCACCTTGCCCGTCACCCGGTCGTCGAACCGGGCCCCCATGGCGATCAGCAGATCGGCCTGCTGGATGGCGGTGACCGCCGTGTAGTTGCCGTGCATGCCCGGCATGCCCAGGCACAGCTCGTGGCTGTCGGGGAAGGCGCCCCGGGCCATGAGGGTGGTGACCACCGGCAGGTTGCCCACCTCGGCCAGCTGCCGCAGCACCTCGGCCCCCCGGGCCTTGAGCACCCCGCCCCCCACGTACAGGACCGGCCGCTCGGCCGCCAGGATCAGGTCCACCGCCCGCCGGACCGACTCCTCCGACGGCGTCATGTCGGGCTTGTAGCCTGGCAGGTTCACCTCGTCGGGGTAGTACCAGCGGAAGTAGGCGTCGGGGTTCTGGGCGTCGACCACGTTCTTCGGCACGTCCACCAGCACCGGCCCGGGCCGCCCGGTGGTGGCGATGTGGAACGCCTCCTTGATCGCCATCGGGATGTCTTCGGCCTTCGTGACCAGCATGTTGTGCTTGGTGATGGACCGGGTGATGCCGGTGGTGTCGACCTCCTGGAAGGCGTCGGTGCCGATGGCCGCCATGCCCACCTGTCCGGTGATGCAGACCATGGGCACGGAGTCGAGGTACGCGTCGGCCAGCGGGGTCACGATGTTGGTGGCGGCCGGGCCGCTGGTGACCATGCACACCCCGGGCCGGCCGGTGGCGTGGGCGTAGCCCTCGGCGGCGTGGCCCGCCCCCTGCTCGTGGCGCACGAGCACGTGGCGGATGCGGGAGTCGATGATCGGGTCGTACACGGGGAGGATGGCGCCACCCGGGTAGCCGAAGATCACCTCCACCCCTTCCATCTCCAGGCTCTTGATGAGGGCCTGGCCCCCGTTCAGCTCGATCGGTTCGAGCGCCATGTGCTTGCTCCTGATGCTGTCGGTCGGTGGACTGGCGGACGGTGAGAGCACCACGGTCGACAAGGTGACTGTGGTCCCAAAACTGAGAAAGCCTCCCCGGGAGGGAGGCTTCTGCGCACGGGGACAGGGACGTCGACGTGCGCTAGGTGAGTACGAGAATGGGCCCGGTGGTGAAGCTGTTCGCCATCGGCGTCCAGTCAATCACCATCGGGCCCATCCCACAACCGTCTTTGCCTAGTGGACGGCGGCAGCCGGAGCCGGAGCCTCGGCGCTGATGCCCCCGGACGCCTTCTTGGTCCAGGCGATGGCGCCCAGCAGGACCACCAGCGACACACCGGCCACGGCGTAGCGGGCGGCGTCGTTGTCCCGCAGGGAGATCACGGCCGGCAGGATCAGCAGCGACACCAGGTTCATCACCTTGATCAGCGGGTTCAGGGCGGGACCGGCGGTGTCCTTGAAGGGATCGCCCACCGTGTCGCCGATCACGGCCGCCTTGTGGCTCTCCGAGCCCTTGCCGCCGTAGTGCCCGTCCTCGATGTACTTCTTGGCGTTGTCCCAGGCGCCACCGGCGTTGGACAGGAAGTTCGCCATCAGCTGGCCGGTGAGGATGCAGGCGGCCAGGAAGCCGCCGAGGGCGGCGTAGCCGATGCCGAACCCGATGATCGCCGGGGTCAGCACCGCCAGCAGGGCCGGGGTGGTCAGCTCCCGCAGCGACGCCTTGGTGCAGATGTCGATCACGGGCCCGTAGTCGGGGCGGCGCTCGCCGGCCATGATCTTGCCATCGGCGAACTGGCGGCGGACCTCGTCCACCACCACGCCGGCGGTCCGGCCGACGGCCCGGATGGCCAGGGCCGAGAACATGAAGGCGATCGAGCCACCGATGAGGAGGCCGATGAACGTCTTGGGGTCGGCCACGTTGATGGCCGTCTCGGGAGCGGTGAACAGCTCGTCACCCTCCAGGCTGAGGCCGAGCTCGGCGGCGATCGTCTCGATGAACGAGGCGAACAGGGCCACCGCTGCGATCACGGCCGAGCCGATGGCGAAGCCCTTGGTCACGGCCTTGGTGGTGTTGCCCACGGCGTCGAGGCTCACCATGACCTTCTGGGCCTCGCCCTCGAAGGCACCCGACATCTCGGCGATGCCGGCCGCGTTGTCGGCCACCGGGCCGAAGGTGTCTTCCGACACCACCACACCGGTGGTGGCCAGCATGCCCATACCGGTGAGGGCCACCAGGTAGAGCGAGAACTGCAGGTTGCCGCCGCCCAGGCCGATGGCCAGCCCGAGCGCTACGGCGATGGCCACGACGGCCCACACCGAGCTCTCCAGACCGCTGGAGATACCCGACAGCACGGTGGTGGCGGGGCCGGTGCGGGTGGCATCGGCGATCTCCTGCACGGGAGCGTCTTCGGTCGAGGTGAAGTACTCGGTCAGGCGGCTCACCACCTGGGCCAGGATCAGGCCGCCGACCACGGCGCCGAACACCTTCCAGCCCTCGTTGCCGTTGTCGTTGCCCACGTAGGTGAGCGAGACGATCAGGGTGCCGATGACGGTGAGCACACCGGCGGTGAGGAAGCCCCGGTTGATCGGGGCCAGAGCCGACTTGTCCTTGTCGGTGGCCTTCACGGCGAACACGCCGACGATGGAGGCCAGCACGCCGATGGCCCGCACCACGAGGGGGAACACGAGGCCGAGCGCCGGGTTGGCGCCGATCGAGTTGAAGGCGGCCACACCGAGGATGATCGAGGCCACCAGGGTCACCTCGTAGGACTCGAACAGGTCGGCGGCCATGCCGGCGCAGTCGCCCACGTTGTCGCCCACGTTGTCGGCGATGGTGGCCGGGTTGCGGGGATCGTCTTCAGGGATGTTCTGCTCGACCTTGCCCACCAGGTCGGCGCCCACGTCGGCCGCCTTGGTGAAGATGCCGCCGCCGACCCGCAGGAACAGGGCGAGCAGCGAGCCGCCGAACCCGAAGCCCACCAGGATGGCCGAGCTCGTGTTCTGGAACAGCATGATGATGATGGTGGCGCCCAGCAGACCCAGGCCGACGGTGAACATGCCGGCCACGCCGCCGGTGCGGAAGGCCACGGTGAGAGCGTCGGGCAGCGAGCCGCTCTGGGCCGCCGCCGCCGTCCGTACGTTGCCCCGCACCGCCAGACCCATGCCGATGAAGCCCGTGAGGCCCGACATGGCGCAGCCCGCGACGAATGCGAGCGTACGGAACAGGCCCGACTGCACGAAGCTGAGGGCCGTGGAGCCGTCGGGCCGGAGCACCTCGGTGGAGGTGACGAACACGATCACCACCAGAGGGATCAGGATGATGCCGATCGTGCGGAACTGGCGCCGCAGGTAGGCCATGGCCCCTTCCTGGATGGCCTTGGCGATCTCCTGCATGGCCGCCGAGCCCTGGTCGGCCTTGATGACCCCCTGGGCCAGGACGAAGCCGACGGCGATGGCGAGCAGAGCGGTGGCTGCGGAGATCACGAGCCATATCCACTCGGTACTGCCCAGCTCGAACTCCTGATAGCCGCCTTCGGCTGCTAAGAGGTTGATCAACGACATCGTATGGTTCCTGTCTACGGTGACTAGCTGCCGCAGCATAGAGTCACCGGTGCCCGGACCACACGTTCGCTGTCCACGTGCCCTCTGAACGACACCTGAACCCCTGGTCAGGGGTCAGGTGGGCCGGTTCGGGCTCAGCTCTTGTCGGCCAGCACCAGGCGATCGCCGATCGCTTGGACCGGGCGGGCGTTGTGGTCGTAGCGGAACCCGTCGATCTGGGTCTGGGACACGGCGGCCGGGGTGGCCAGCACGTTCCAGCTCACACCCTCCGAACAAGGCGGCGTGGTGAGCGAGCCGGGGTAGCGCCAGGCGTGCAGATCCGGGGGTAGGAGCGCCGCCAGGTCGAACCCGGCCACCGCATTGCCCTCGCCCTCGGCCGTCGCGGCCTCGGGCTGGGCCGCCCACAGGATGTCGTAGGCGGGGTTGGCCTCCCCCACCGTGAGCAGCACGCCGATCACGGCCAGCCCGCCGGCTGCGTTGCGGTGCACGAAGTGGAGCTCCATCGGGAAGGCCTCGCCCTTCACCTCGTGCTCGCTCGGCTTGTGGAAGTGGAACTGCACCAGGTCGTACACCACGCCGTCGATCACACTGGTGTTCCCGGCCGGGATGTTGGCCTGGATGGTGTGGCCGTTGTCGACGATCGTCAGATCCGAGGGCTTCCAGTCGAGCTGCAGATCGTCGAGGCCCACCTCGATGGTGCGGCTCACCAGATCGATCGGCGACTGATTCATCCCCGCCTCGCAGGCCTCGAACTCCTCGGAGATCGAGGCCCAGTGCTCGGGGCCGGTCTCCCCCTCGTAGGTCCAGTGGGGGGCTGCCTCCTCCGAGTGCTCGGTGGCCCCGTGTGCAGCCTCTTCCTCCCCGGCGCCGTGCCCGTCGGTCGGCTCCTCCCCGGTGCCGTGCCCGCTCGCTCCTTCCTCTTGGGCGCCCTGCCCGGCCTCGGCCTCGCCGACGGCGGCCAGCGCCTCATCGGCCACGTCCTTGGCCTGCTCGGCCGACAGGGCAGCCTGGTACGCCAGCTCCCTGGCCTCGTTCACCTTGTCTTCGAGATCCGGGTCGGCGGCCGCGCTGCCACCGCAGGCGGCGGCGACGAGGGCCAGAGCCGCCAGCAGCGAGACCGATCGAGTGGTACGAACAGCAGGGCGCACCGGAAACCTCCGTGTCAGGGACGCGCCCTGAGCTTCGGAGGGTTCCGGTTCAGCCTTGAGAAGTAGGCCGGCCCGGGACGGCTACACCAGCTCGTAGAGGGTGGTGCAGAGCTTCTCGGAGGTGGGGTTGCCGACCACGCCCTCGGCCATCTTGTTCATCATGTAGGCGAAGGTGAATCCCCGGGCCGTGTCGTTGATGAGGATCGAGCCGCCCCAACCGCCCCAGTAACAGGCCCGCGAGTCGAGTCGGCCGCCGTCGATGTAGTAGGCGGTCTCGTTGGGCAGCCCGTAGCCGATGCCGAACCGGAACGGCACCCCGAGCACCAGGTCCACGCCGTTGGCCTGCTCGTTGAAGATGAGGTCGATCGTGTCGGTCGACAGCAGACGCACCCCGTCCACCGCGCCCCCGTTCGACACCAGCGACTGGATCCGGGCCACCGACCGGGCGTTGCCGTGGCCGTTGGCGGCCCCGATGTCGGCCCGGCGCCACTCCGGTGTCCAGGCCACGGCGGCCTCGGGGGCGGGACCGGTGAAGGTCTTGACCGCCGGGCTGTCGGGGTCCATCGCCTCCAGGTCGAAGGCCATGGGGGGCGGCGGGATCACGTTCGACACCCGGCCGAACTCCGAGTCGGGCAGGCCGATGTGGAAGTCGGCGCCCAGCGGCCCGGCGATCTCGTCGGCCAGGAACCGCCCGAGCTTCTTGCCGCTGACCCGGCGGACCACCTCGCCCACCAGGTGGCCCTGGTTGAGGGCGTGGTAGCCGGAGGCCGTGCCCGGCTCCCACCACGGCGGCTGGGCCGCCAGCATGGCGGTGGACTTCTCCCAGTCGTAGATGTCCTCCACCACCACCGGCTGGGCCCAGCCCGACACGCCCGAGGTGTGCGACATGAGGTGGCGGACCTCGACGTGCTCCTTGCCGTTGGCGGCGAACTCGGGCCAGTACGTGGCCACCGGAGCGAACGGGTCGAGCACGCCCCGCTCGATGAGCACCAGGGCGCACAGGTTGGTCATGGTCTTGGTGGTCGACCACACGTTGGTGATCGTGTTCTCCTCCCACGGCGTGGTCTGGGCCTCGTCGGCCCAGCCGCCCCAGATGTCGACCACCGGCTCACCGTCGATCACCAGCGCCACCGAGGCGCCGAGATCGGCCCCCGAATCGAGCTGGGCCGACAGGATGTCGCTCAGCGGCTTGAACTTGTCGTCACAGGTCCCCTTGATCTCCATGGGCCAACGGTAGATGAGAGCCGGGGACGTTCGCCGTAGGCGAACTCCAAGCAACCCGAAGGGTTGCCTCTATTGTCGGCCCATGGAACCGCTCGTCATCGAAGCCGCCATCAACGGGGAGTCGTCGCCCCGCCGCAACCCCAACGTGCCCCGCTCCTCGGCCGAGATCGCAGCCGAGGCGCTGGCCTCACTGGCCGCCGGGGCCGCCGTCATCCACAACCACACCGACGAGGTGCTGTTCGGGGGCACGGGCAACCTCGACCCCCAGCTCTACCTCGACGCCTGGGCCCCGGTGCTGGCCGAGCGGCCCGACGCCATCCTCTACCCAACCATGGCCGGGGGCCGGGAGGGCCCGATCGAGCCCCGCTACGCCCACTTCGCCGCCCTGTACGAGGCCGGCGTGCTCGGCATGGGGGTGGCCGACTCGGGCACCCTCAACCTCGCCTCCCGCAAGGCCGACGGCACGGTGGTGCCCAACACCGCGGTCTACGAGAACACCCCGGCCGACATCGCCTGGATGTACGCCTGGAACCGGGAGCGGGGGCTGCCGATCCACGTGTCGATCTTCGAGCCGGGCGGGCTGCGCCTGGTGCTGGCCCACCACGAGGCCGGCACCCTGCCGCCCGGGGTGAAGATCCAGTTCTATCTCATGGGTCCGCGGTCGCTGTCGGGCCTGCCGGCCGAGCCATGGGCGTTGGAGGCCTATCTCCAGCTGCTGGGCGACGCCCCCATCCCGTGGATGGTCGGCACCCCGGGGGCCGACATCGGCCGCACCGACCTGCCCCGCATGGCCATCGAGCGGGGAGGCCACGTGCGGGTGGGCCTGGAGGACCACTACGACCACAGCGGGACCCGGGCCACCCCGTCCAACGCCGAGCTGGTGGCCGAGATCGTGGAGCTGGCCGCCGCCTGCGGCCGCCCCGTTGCCTCGTGCGAGGAGACGAAGGCCCTGCTCGCCCCCTGACAAGCGAACTGCGTCGAGAAGGACGGCGTGGCGCCGCTTTTCTCGACAAGGTTCGCCGTCGGGGCGAGACTGGAGGGCACAGCCAGGCCAGGCACAGCAATGCACCGCAAGGGGGACCAGCCATGTTCGATCTCGTGATCTCGGGCGGCGACGTCGTCGACGGCACCGGGGCGCCCAAGCGCAGGGCCGACGTGGGCATCGAGGGCAGCCGCATCACCGAGGTGGGCGACCTGTCGGGCCGGGCGGCCAAACGCCGCATCGACGCCGACGGGGCGCTGGTCACCCCCGGCTGGGTCGACATCCACACCCACTACGACGGCCAGGCCACCTGGGACTCGATGATGGCGCCGTCGTCGCTCCACGGCGTCACGTCGGTGGTGATGGGCAACTGCGGCGTCGGCTTCGCCCCCGCCCGCCAGGGCGCAGCCGAGCACGACTTCCTCATCGCCCTCATGGAGGGGGTGGAGGACATCCCGGGCACGGCCCTCCACGAGGGCCTGCCGTGGGACTGGGAGAGCTTCCCCCAGTACCTCGACTCGGTGGCCAGCCGGCCCCACGCCATCGACATCGGCTCGATGCTCCCTCACGCCGCGCTGCGGGCCTACGTGATGGGCGAGCGGGGCGCCAACTACAAAGAAGACGCCCGGCCCGACGAGATCGCCGAGATGACCCGCCTCACCATCGAGGCGTTGGAGGCGGGGGCCATCGGGGTGGGCACGAGCCGCACCGTCAACCACCGCAGCCGCACCGGGGCGAAGATCGGCACCCTCACCGCCTCCAACGAGGAGCTGCTGGGCATCGCCGAGGGTCTGCGCCACACCGGCAAGGGTGTGCTCCAGTTCGTGTCGGACTTCAAGGGTCTCGACGACGAGCTCGCCCTGATGCGCCGGGCGGCCGAGATGGCGGGCCGACCGCTGTCGGTGTCGCTGGTGCAGGCCGATCCCGACCCCGACCGCTGGCGCCGGGTGGTCGACCACCTGGCCCGGGCCCAGGCCGACGGGATCGACATGAAGGCCCAGGTGGCGTGCCGCCCGGTGGGCCTGCTCGTAGGCCTCCACGGCTCGATGCACCCGTTCGTGCGCACCCCCACCTGG
>Ga0268299_1003466_pt1 | contig 14442 bp, 2 predicted proteins | sample NOBtaG_FD_193484 | JGI IMG/M metagenome (GOLD analysis project Ga0268299, IMG submission 193484) | Activated sludge microbial communities from bioreactor in Nijmegen, Gelderland, Netherland - NOB reactor | ecosystem: Engineered > Bioreactor > Aerobic > Activated sludge | place: Netherlands...
CGTCCGTTAGCATCGTTGTGCGCTTTATCGACTTCCAGCGCGGGGACGATCAGCAGCACGTCATTGTCGGTGGTGTCATCTTCGGTGATATTCACGATGGTCGTGCCACCATCGGGCGAAAGCGTCGCACTGACGTAATTCCACAGCACGTCGCCATCATTATTGTTGGCAATATCCTGCACCGTCGCGGTAAAGCGAATTTCAATCAGTTCGACATTATCCGGCGCGCTTGCTGCCGCCGGGTCATAGGTCAGTGGAGCAGTGAAATCCCAGGTAATGACCTGTTCGCCGTCGCCATTGGTCGTCACAGTTTGCGTCACGGGCGCGGAAATATCAACTCCGCCACGTGTGATCGTGGTCGAGCCAGCAACGAAGTTCAGGTCAATGCCCGTGTCGCCCGTGTCGCCTTCGAGTGTGTCGGTGATGGTCATATCGGTGGTGATGCCAATCGGGAGCTGCATCACGATCAGATATTCAATATCCTGACCGATGGTGACAACAGATGGAATCGGGTCGGCGACGCTCTTAAGAATTTCCGGTGCGGAAGTCGGGATCGTCGTCGTGGCGGTGTCGGGAATTTCGACTTCGTTTGCGGCATCACCGTTCGCGCTTGAGCCGTTGCCCGTGACAAGGTTTATCAGATTCAGTCCCGCTGGCACGTTGGTATCAACGGTGACGGTGTAAGTGCAGACGAGGCTTTGAGCGGGCGCTAAATCCCAGGTGTTCAAATTTTCATCGGCGTTGTTGGCGATGACGAATGGGTCAGCATTCGCCACGTCCGGCGTTACGACGCTGGTGGTCGCGGCACTTGCCAGCGTACAGCTTGTGCTGCCGGGATTGTAGCTGACCGCATCCGGCGGGTTTTCCGTCAGCGTCACGTCATACAGCACGGCGGTGGCGTCGGTGTTGGTCAGCGTGACCTGATAAGTGATGATCGCGCCGCCTTCAACGGTGTCGCCTGCCACGTAGGGCTGTGGCGGAAGCGGCCCGCTGCCATCGGGGTCAATCTGCGTGATAACTTTGGTGGTGTCTTGAGTCGGAATTTCGACGGTCACAGTCGTGGTATCCGTGCCGATGGGCGCGTCATTCGTGCCGTTTCCGGTGTCATATGTGCCGCTCACCGTGTTGGTCAGCGTCGCCGCATCTACCATGCTGGTCACGCGGGCAAAATAGCGCACGGTGATGTTGACATAATCAATGCTGCCCGTGTTATCCACGCCAGGGACGATAACCGGATCGACAAAATCGAAACGATAGGTCGCAGGGGCAGAGCCGTCCGTTGGGCCGGAAACCAGACTCGGCGCGCCGCCCACCAGCGCGAATCCGCCGCTGATCGCGCCCATGCTGTCATAGCGCAGGCCAGCGGGCAGCGTATCGGTAAATTGCAGGTCGAGAATTTCGCCTTCTGGCACACGGATTGTCACCACATACGGCACAAGCTCGCCCGGAGCGTAGACCGTATCCGCCGTATCGAGCGCTTTGTCGATCTGCGGGTCAAAGGTTGCCACCTGCGCATCGTCGTTATCGGTGATGTCGTCCTCGCCAACCATATCGCCGTTGGCGGTGCTGCCGTTGGTCGTCACGACATTGGTGAGGGTGGATGTCGCCGGGACATTCGCGTCTACAATGACGTTGTAGGTGCAGGTCAGCACGTCGGCGGGCGCTAAATCCCACTCGTTCAGGTCTTCGTCCAGATTTTCGGCGACAGTGAAGGGGTCTGCGCCGTCCACATTAGGCGAAATTTCAACATCGGTGCCTGTGCCATTGACGTTACAGGCAATCGTGCTGACATCAACGCTCATGAAATTATTCGTGTCGTCGGTGAAGGTCACATCGTAGATGGTCGCGCCGTTGACGCTGGTGTTGGTGATGGCGACGGTGTAGGCCACGACATCAGCCGAATCGACCAGCGCGGGTGTGCCGCTTTTCACGACATTCAGCGTCGGGCGGATTACGTCCACCGCCGCGTCATCAACGCCAATGCTGGTGGATGAGCCACCAACCGGGGTATAGAACACCTCGGCGCGGTTCAACGTGTCGTCACCATTGCCAATCGGCGGGATTGTGCCGGGGGCGCTCGTCGTCACACGCACGTCATAGTCGAGCGTGATGGTGTTATTGGCGGCGTTGTTATCGCCCGGATTTTGAACAGCCGCGCCGAATGTCCAGGTGACAAGTCCGGTTGCGCCAGCGGTGGGCGACGTTGAGAAAGCAGGCAGCGCCGGGACGCCCCAGCCACTTGCCACTGCCGCGCTGACGAACTCAAAGCCTGTTGGCAGCGTGTCGCGGATAATCAAGCCGTTGGTGCTGCCTTCGGGGACGGTGACGACCACGCGGTAGCTCACAATTTCGCCCACCTGCACGTTGTCATTGGCGCTGGTGCGTGTTTTGACAAACGTTGGAGCGGGCGAAGTGAGAATCGTATCGTCGCTGCCTGTGAAATTTTGCTCCTGCGGGACATCGCCATTCGCGCTGTCGAATTGGCCGCTGACGATATTCGCAATCGAAGAATCGCCTGCGCCGAGGCTGAGATTCATCAATACCTGATAGGTGCAGGTGATGCTTTCGCCAGAGAGCAAATCCCAGCCGTTCGAATCTTCGCTGACATTGCCCGCGACTCGGAAATTATCGAGCGTACTGGCCTCCGCGTCCGGTGTGCCATCAACGGGTAAAGCGTCAATCTGGAAACTGATTGCCCCGCTGGTGCTGTGGGTACAGGCCATGCTGGGCGCGACGTAATCGGTGTCGTCATCCAGGTTATCGGTGAAGAAGGTGTCGTAGGCCGTCGCGGTGGCGCTGGTGTTGGTGATGACGACGCTGTAGGTGACGACATCGCCTGCATCGACAATATTGTCGGCATCATTTTCAGTTTTGACGACGGTAATCGTTGGACGGTTAACCTGAACATCGACGGTATCCGGCGGGATGGGCGTATCGGGTGTGCCGGGTGGGTCGAAATTACCCGCTGCGCTGTTAGTCGCTGTTCCGGTTACAGCCGAGGCCGTCACACGCAGCAAGAAACGAATGGTGATGGTTTCAAAGCTGGTTGTCGGGCCAGCCGTTGTACCAGGAACGGCGACATTGCCGAATCCCCACGTAACTGTGCCTGTCGCGCCATTCGCGGGCGAAGTGGGCGTGAGTGTCGCCGCCCAACTGGTCGTGACGCTGGTGGTGCTATCAAAAATGAAGTTTGCCGGGAGCGTATCGGTCACATTCAGATCAGTGACTTGGCCTTCCGGCACGGTTACGACGACGACATAAGGCACAAGCTGCCCCGGTTGGTAAGTGCCGTCGGCCTGATACTGCGCGGCGGCTGTATCCAGGTCTTTCGTCAAGGTGGGCGAGGGGACGCTCAGCGTCGTCTGGCGATTAGGCGTCGTAATCGAGCCTTCGTTTACGCCCTGATCGCCGTTGGCGGTGTCGGCCTGCGCGTTAATCTGATTGACAACCGACGGGTCGCCTGCTTGCAGTGTGGCGATCATCGTCACATTATAAGTGCAGATGATCGCGTCGCCTGCTGCCAAATCCCAGCCGTTGCTGCCCTCGGCGACATCACCCGTGATGTGGAACGTATCCAGCGTTGATACTTCTGCGTCGGCAGAGCCGAAAGGCGCGACATCAAGCTGGAAGGCAATCGGAGCAGGGCCAGCCGCGCCTGCGGGATCAAGATTACAGGCCATGCTGGGCGCGACGTAATCGGTGTCATCGTCCAGATTTTCGCTGATGAAAGCGTCATAGGCCGTTGCACCGTTGGCGCTGGTGTTGGTCAGCGTGAGCGTGTAGGTGACGACATCGCCCGCATCGACGCTGTTGTCGGCATCATTTTCGGTCTTGGTCACGTCAATCGTCGGTGCAATGACCTGAACATCGGCGGTATCCGGTGGGATTGCCGTGTTGGGCGTACCGGGTGGATCAAAATTGCCCGCTGCGGTGTTGGTCGCCGTGCCTGCGGTGGCAGAAGTCGTCACGCGCAGCAGGAAATGAATCGAAATGGCCTCAAAGCTGATCGTCGGGCCAGTCGTTGTGCCGGGGACAGACACATTGCCGAATGCCCACGTGACCGCGCCTGTCGCGCCATTTGTTGGGACAGTGGGCGTGAGTGTCGCTGCCCAACTGGTCGCCACGCTGGTGGTGCTGTCAAAACTAAAGCCTGCTGGCAGCGTGTCGGTGATATTCAGATCAGTGACCTGACCTTCCGGCACGGTCACGGTGATGACATAGGGAACGAGTTCCCCTGCCTGATAAGTTCCATCGGCCTGATATTGTGCTGCTGTCGTGTCCACATCTTTGATAAGTGTGGGCGATGGGACGCTCAATGTGGTGGTTACAGCCGATGAAGTTGTTGTGATCTCCTCAGCCTGGTCATTATTCGCAGTATCACGTGTGACCGTTACACTGTTGAGGACAGATGGATCGCCCGCCTGAACATTGGTATTGACCGTGACCTGATAATCGCAGATGATGCGATCCCCGCCGTTCAGGAACCAGGGGTTGCTATTTTCAGCCGCGCCGCCGGAAACACGGAAATTGTCAAGTGTAGTTGCCTGGGCATCGGCTGTGCCGTCGAAAGGCGTATTGTCGAATTCGAGTGGTGTGAGCGCGGTAAACGGCGCACCCGCTGGGGCAGGATCGTAATTACAGGTCATGCTGTTGACGACGTAATCGGTGTCGTTATCCAGGTTTTCTGTGAAGAATACGTCATAAGCGATACCGCCTGTCGTGCCGCGCGTGTTGGTCAACGTGACCGTGTAGGTGACAACATCACCCGCGTCCACGCTGTTATCGGTGTCATTTTCAACCTTTGTGATCGTCAGCGCAGGCGTTTCGATATTAGTCGTCGCGGTGTCGGTAATCGCGGGCGGGTCGTTGGTGTCGATCACATTGTCGCCATTTACATCGTAACGGGCGCTGACGGTGTTGCTGTAGGCTGCGCCGTTGGTGGCAGTGTTGCGAACGCGCAGATAGTAACCGAGCGTAATCGTGTAGCCTGTCGTGGGGGGATTTGCGGTTGCTGCTGTGCCAGGATAAACGATGTCGTTCAAGACCCACGTCACGGTGTTGCCCGCAATCGTCGGCCCAGTGGCGATGCTCACGCCTGCCGGGACACTGGAAATGACCGTGCTGCCAGTTTCAAATAGCAGATTGGCGTTAAACGTGTCGCTGATGGTCAACTGCTCGGTTGTGCCTTCGGGCAGGACAATTGTAATTTGATAGGGAATCAGTTCGCCGGGTTGGTACTGGTTATCCGTCTGATAATTCGGGCTGCTAACCGGACCAACAATTTTGTCGATAGTGGGGTTCGGCACGAGAACCTGAGCAACATCCTCATCGGTGATGCCATCGTCATCGTCGTCCGTTGGATCGCCGTTGCTATCAGAATCGACGGCAGAATCGCGGTCACTATCGTCATATTCGCGCTCATTGGGGTCGGTCACGCCGCCAACCATTTGACCGTTCTGACTCGACCAATCGGCATCAGCCGTGTTATCGAGTGTATCGGTGGGTGGGACGCTCTGAAGTACAAGTGCCTGATAGGTGCAGGCCAGCACATCAACGCTGTTGGGGCGCAAATCCCAGGTGTTGAGGTCTTCGCTGGAATTGTTGGTTATATTGATCGGGTCTGTTCCGGTAACAATGGACGTTGTTGCCACGCCATTGAACGTACAGGCCATCGAACCCGCGACATATTGGACGCGGTTATCAAGATTGTCTTCCCACGTTACGTCGTAGGCCATTGGCTGGTCGGGATCATTGATGGTTGGTGTGGCTGGATTAGTGATCGTCACCGTGTAGGTGAGGGTATCACCCGCGTCGGCAGTCGTCGGCATAACCGTTTTCACCAATGTGATCGCTGGTTCGACGATTTCAACCTCTTCGTCGTCCAGTGGGCCGCTGTCATTGGCTGTGCGCGTGATCCCGTTACCATCAATATAGGTCGCTGAGACGGTGTTGTCGATAATGAGTCCGTTAATATTAAGCGGCACATCGGCGACAACTGCGCGGAATGTGATCGTTACGGCGGTGTTATTCACGCCATCATTGATGATGCAGGGGGGTGTACCTGTACAGGCCGGGTCACGCAGCGCCCAATCGACGCTGAATGCGCCGATACCATCGTTGCTGCCGTTGAGCGTTTGTGTAGCGGTGAGCGTTGTCGAGTTGGTTACAAAGGTAAAGGCTGGGCCAGTGGTATACAGGATCAACCCAGGGTCAAACGTATCCCGCACGACCAGATTGCGGGTTTCGCCAATGGGCAGCGGAACCGTGATCTGATATTCCACCATATCGCCGATGCGTACAGGCGCGGTTGAGGGCGAACCTGTCGGCGTGGGGCTGGTGCGTGTTTTACCCATCGTTGGCACTTCAACCGGGACGGTTTCGGTGTCATCGTCGCCGCTGCCGTCGTCGGGGGTATCATCAAAAATGCGCTCTGGCGGGTCATTAATCGCTGGTACGCCGTCAATAGTGCTCCAATCGGCATCCGTAAAATTCGTCAAATCCGTGCCTGCCGGGACAACAAGCTCCACATCAACTGTATATGTGCAGGTGATATTGTCACCGGGCGGGATGTCCCAATCGCCTGCCGGAGTCGTATCCATCGCAATTTCAAGGCTGTAGGGCGCGGTCAGCGGCGTTGAGCCGACCTCTCCGCCATTGATACCAATGGTTGATGTGCAGGCCATGTCGTTGTTATAGATGATGTAAAGCGGCAGTTGGTCGATCAGCGACACGTCCATCGCCGTTGATTCGCCGCTGTTGGTATAAACCGAACGATAGTAAATCGTGTCGCCACCCTGGACGGTTATACCGTTACAGGTTGCCGCGCTGGTGCAGATGTCGCTGCCGTCGCTGACGATGCGAACAGCTTCTTTATCCGTTGTGATAAAAGGTTGGTCAATATCGATGCTGTCTGCTGCCGGGGTTGTCGTGTACTGGTTCGCGATTGGCGTAACATCATCAAAATAGCGCACGACGAAGCTGTTATCCACAGCATCCGTTGTCGTTGGCGGGAAGAAAACGGGAGTCCCGCTGTCATTCGTGCCTGTAACCTGCATCGTGAACGTGATCGTAAAGACGTAATCGGTGTCGTTGGCGCTGTTGTTGATCTCATTCAGGAAGAAGCGCACGGTGCTTCCGGTTGCGGGGCTGAGGTTATTGGCTGACCACCAGGATGCTCCGTTGGGGGTGACGAGCGCCCCCGGCTGCGTAATGGTCGGATTCGCGCAGCCTGTAATGCCGCTGGCAGTATCGCAAAATACTGCACCCTCGTCGGTAAAGGTGTCGATGACTTCGACAAAATTGTCGGTTGGGTCAACGTAAAGATGCGTCCACCCTGGGATGCTCACTTCGAGCGAGACCTGATAAACGTTGCCAATGGTCGCAAAATCGCCACCGACTACCTGTGGCGCGGTGTGTGTGGGCGCGATGTGGCCTTTGTCGGTGTCTACTTCGACAATCGTGACAAATGAATCGTCCGTGCCATCTTCAAAACCATCATTGGCGGGGTTGCCATCACCGTTGGCATCGACGTTGATATTATTGTCGAGGTCAACGTAATTGAGAAAATCGTTATAGGTCGGCGTCGTGCCTTCGTCGCTGTGGAGCGTGTCGGAAGCGTTTAAAACGCGCGGATCGGGGTCGAGATAACCGAAGCAGCGGCGGTCTACATTGGTATCGCCGTCTAAATCTTCGGGCGTGGGCTGGGTGCAGTATTCGACGCTGGCGATATTAGTCAGGTCTTCACCAGGGGTTGCGTTCGGCCCAAGCTGGGCGTCGAACGAAAAAGTGTAGGTCGTCAGGCGCGGGAAGATGCGCGCGGGATCATGCGTGTTTGGTGCTGTGATGGGCCGAATCGTGACAAAGCCCCCTGAGCCAGCCTGTGCGCCCGCGTCAGCCGTACATTCAAATGCCCCCGGCGCAGTCGTCAACAGACCTGTACAATTTCCGCCGCCGGGAATGCTGATCCCGATAGGAATGGCATCGCGAATCGCCCAATCGTAGGCTGCCCCGTGCCCCTCATTGGTGATGGTGACGGTGTAATCAAATGTTCCTGAGCCGACGCTGACGGGATTGGGCGCGTTGTTGGTTTTGGAGGTGATGAGTGCCGGGATCGCGAAGGTCATGTCGAGGTTGTCGCGCAGGCTGTAGGTCGTGCCGAAGCTGTTCGTGCCGCTCAGGTTGCCGAAATTGGCGATTTTATAGCCTTCAAAAATTTCGGGATCATCGACCACGACGGCATCAAACTCGACCTGCCAGACGATATTGATGCCCGTATCCGAATTATCGACCCGGCATAAACGCCAGACCAAGTCCTGCAAGCCGCCGAGGAACTGTGGGCTGGTCAGGAACGGGTCGGCTGGGCCGGGGTAGCGTCCGGTGCTGGGGCAGTCGTCAATGAAAAAGCCGTTAAACGCTTCTGCTTCCTCGGCGCGATAGGTTGTGCCTGTGTAATCGCCAGGAGTGACCTGCGCTGTGCCGGAATAATCCTCGCTGCCTGTAAAATCGGCTGTGCCCTCGATGTAGCGCTGGCCGCGCGGCAAAAAGTCATCGACAATGACGTTGCGCATGTCCAAATCTTCGGTAAACGTGATGCCGATGCGGTAGGTTAAGGTCTGGCCGATCTCGATTTCGACTGGCCCATCGACAAAATCGCCTGATGCTGGATCGAGAATTTGCTTATCCAATTCAGGCGGCGAGAGCGAAACCGTCGCGGTAGCGTGGGTGTTGTCATTGCCTGTGCGCCCGACGCTGATGCGATCATTCCATTGGCCGCTGGCGTCGGCGCTGTTGGGGCGCACGTCGAGGCCGGAAACAGGTTCTGTTGGGTCGGTGGCGTAATAATCGCGCACCTGGGCATCGTAGACCAGACTCCATGTGTCGCCACCCTGAACCGCTGCCGGGTTGGTCATGCGCCAGGTGATGATGAGGTTAAAATTAGCATCCTGCACGATGCTGACTGGAACGAGCGGCGTGCCGTTAAAGCGTGGGGCGCTGACCGAAGTACAGTCGCCATAATAGCCGTTCGCGCCAACGCCTGGGCCTGTGCCGCAGTAATCCAGGCCATCTGGCAAAATATCGGTAATGACATAAGGCGTACCCGCGCTGGCTGTAAAGTCATAGTATTCCGAAATCCAGCCGTCAATGGTGTAAGTGAGCGCCTCATCCTGTAAAACGTTGCCTGCACTCACGTCTTTCGTAATTGAGTGATAACCGCTCGTCACCCGCGCCGGAACATCGTCCTGCGGCGTCGAAGTTGTGCCATCCGAACTGGGAATCGGGGCGCTGAGTGGCGGTAAATAATTGCCAGTCGCCTCATAGGTGTTGATGTGGGTGACATCGGTGGGGATGATCGAGCCTGTGAATGGCCCGCCGCCGACAATCAGCGTTGTGTCCGCGCCTGTGCGGTAGCGATAGGGAATGGCTGTGTCATAACCGATAGTGCAGACCTCATCTGGATTGATGAGCGGGAAATTCCACACCAGCCGGATGCTGCCGTCGCCGAGCAGGGTGCGTGATGGGGTGACGCTGGCGGGTGCGCTGCCGATGTCGCAGGATACCGCGTCGTTGCCGAGATAAGCGACCCCCGGTGGGACAATATCAACCACCTGAATGCTGCCGCTCTGGTTGAGCGGGTTATTGGTCAGTGTCAGCGTGTAATCATAAGGCCAATTGACGCCCGTTCCGCCCGCGCCCGCCGCGTAAGCGCCTGCACCGTTCACCTGGACTTCGCCCGTGTTGGGATTTGGAATTTTCTCAAGATCAAACGCCTGCGGTTGTGCGGTGATCGATGAAAAAGCGCCTTCGGATGGGCCAGGGAAATAAATCCACGTGCCGCTTTCATCTGGCAGCGTATTGGCCTCCCAACGATAGCCGATGGTGAACGGCTCGCCCAGGTCAATCAACACGCCCAGAGTCGCGCTACAGCTAATCGTGATGCCTTCGTTGACTTCGAGATTCTTGATGTTGTCAAACGAGATTAACGTTTCTTGCGTGTCCGGGTCTTTTGCGACGGCGCTTGGGGGAATCGAACAATCCGCCAAATTGACGTAGGGCGGCATCGAAACCACGCCCGTCACATTGTAAAGGCGGTCAGTGAAATAAGTCCCAGGCGGAGGATTGGGCAAGTTGGTCACGTTCATCGTAAACGTGATTTCACCACCAATGAGTGGTTCGCCGCTGATGTTGGCACTGCCGTTCAGTGTGCCAACGGCCAGCGCCAGATAAATGGGGCTGAGGAGCGCAACAATTAAGATTGCAACAAAAACCGAGGCTCGGCGCGCTGACGTGTTGGCGAGCTGCAATACGCGCGAATTAATTGACTTCATTCAATTTTTCCCTGATGACCATGTGCACAAGTGGGCTGGGTGTCCAGATTACATTGTGTTACAAATTTAGGAAAAGTTGTGTTGAGGTTTTAAAAGTGAGGGCAGACAAACAAATTTGTTATAAAAATTGCCCATCACAGCGATGGGCAACTCTAAAATTAACGCTGGGTTAACAATTACGACAAATTTTCGAACAGCCCCGCCGCGCCCATCCCGCCGCCAATGCACATGGTGATGAGGCTGTACTTGCTGTCGCGCCGTTTCATTTCATTGATGGCCTGAACAGTCAGTTTCGCTCCCGTGCAGCCGAGGGGATGTCCCAACGCAATTGCTCCGCCGTTGACATTGACTTTTTGGGGATCAAATTCCAATTCGCGGATCACCGCCAGCGCTTGCGCGGCAAAGGCTTCGTTCAGTTCGATCAGGTCTATATCGTCCTGGTTGATTCCCGTGCGTTTGAGCAGACGCGGCACGGCGGCAATCGGCCCAACGCCCATGACTTCGGGACGCACCCCGGCGACGTTGAATCCAACAAAACGCGCTAATGGGGTAAGGCCAAGCTGTGCGGCTTTCGCGGCTTCCATGACGATCACGCCCGCCGCGCCGTCGCTGAGTGGGCTGGAATTGCCCGCCGTGACGCGACCACCTTCGCGGAAAACGGGCTTGAGTTTTGCCAAGCCTTCCGTCGTCGTGTCACGGCGCAGATGCTCATCCTCGGCAAATATAATCGTCCGTGTTTGGGGCATTCCATCTTCGCTGATAGAGGTTTCCTCAATTTCGAACGGCACAATTTCTGATTTGAAAAATCCGCCGTCAATGGCTTTCGCGGCTTTTAGATGGCTGTTATAGGCGAAAGAGTCCATATCCTCGCGCGTGATGTTCCATTCATCGGCAACGCGCTCGGCTGTGTGACCCATGTTCATGTAGACTTCCGGCTCGTTCTGCGCCATATACGGATTCGGGCTGATGTGGAATCCGGTCATTGGCACAAGCGACATGGTTTCCGCGCCGCCCGCGATAATCACGTCCGCGCCGTTGGCGATGATTCGCTCGGCTGCCATTGCAATCGTTTGGAGGCCGCTGGAGCAGAAGCGATTCACCGTCTGCGCGGGAATCTCGACAGGCAGCCCCGCGCGCAGGGCGATCACACGCGCAAAATTCAAGCCTTGTGAACCCTCCGGCATGGCGCAGCCGATAATCACGTCGTCGATTTCCGTCGGGTCGAGCTTGCCATTAGTCTGTTCCATCAGACTTTGAATGACCACCGCCGCCATATCGTCCGAACGGGTGTTGCGGGTGACGCCTCGTTTACTTTTTCCGACAGCCGTCCGCGCGGCTGCGACAATGACTGCTTCACGCATTGGATTTTCCTTTGCTTACAAATAACTATTCATCTGCTACCGGATCAGTAAATACATCACGCACCGCTAAAGTGAATCCTGGCAGCACATCACGGCCCGTAAGTGTGTCATTTTCGGTCAGAATGAGTTCTTCGTCAGCCGAATATACTTCGATTAGTTTTTGGTCTGGAAATACGAGCCAGACGAGCTTTGTGCCGTTTGCCAGGTAGTAGCGTACTTTTTCGCGCATTTTTTTCAAGACATTATTGGGCGATTTGATCTCGACTGCTAAGTCGGGCATCAGCGGTACGCTGCCTTGTTTAACCGCAGGACGCTTGCCGCTGATATAAGATATGTCAGGAATGCGGGCATTACGTCTATCTTTGGTAACGCGGTGACGCACTTCCATGACCACCCGACCAGTCGGATTTTTCTGAACATGACTCCAAAGTGGGCTATAAATATTGCCGGCAACCATACCATGTTCTTGGGTAGGCACTTTTTCGACAATCTCCCCGTCGATGAGTTCGAGCAGCCGTTCACGATTTTCTTCGGAATCAGCCAATTCCTCGAATTCTTCAACCGTGTAATCCCGCAATTTCTCGACAGCCATTTTTCATCTCCAGACTTCTGCGATCAGCTTCATTATACGCTTGAAAGCTGACGGGCTGACAAGCTGACCGCTAATTCCGCAGCGGCTTATTCGTCATCAGCATATGGTTGATGCGCTCAATCGTTTTCGGCTCATGTACCAGTTCCATGAACATCTGGCGCTCCAGATCGAGAATATATTGCTCGTTGACCCACTGGGGTTCATCCAGCGCGCCACCCGTGAGGACATAGGCCAGCTTGCGGGCGATCAGCGCGTCGTGTTCCGTCGCGAATTTCTGCTCGACAAAGCCTTCAATTCCGACCAGCAGCGCGGCATAAGCATCGCGTCCGGCAGCGTAAATTTTTTCCGGCCTGCGCGGCGTATAGCCGTCCGCCAAATACAGCGCGGTGCGTTTCGCCTCGCCGAGCAGGTGAGAACGATTCATGACGATGCGATCAGAAGGCGTCAAAAATCCAATGTCACGCGCGGCCTTTGCGCCTGTTTCGCTGACTTTAGCCGTCGCGATTTGCTCAAAAACTTTTTGCAGATGGGGCAGTACGTCGGCATTGGGATGTGAGCGCATCACCGGATTGACCACGCGCCTCAGCATTTCTTTGCAGCCGCCCCAGCCGGGGATAATGCCGACTCCGACCTCGACCAGCCCCATGTAGAGTTCGACATGCGCGACGATTTGGGCAGCGCCCATCGAAATTTCCGCCCCACCGCCAAGCGCCAGATCAAACGGTGCGGCAATCACGGGTTTGCTTGTATATCGCAGCGAATTGATAAACTGCTGACCGCTGGCAATCGACTGTTCAAGCTGGTCGAATTGTTCGCTCTGTACCGCCATCACCACCAGCAAAATATTCGCGCCCACGCTGAAGCGTTCGCCGTTGTTGCCGATCACCAGCGCCTTGTAATCGTCGGTTTCCAGCAGATCGAGCGCTTTTTGCCCCATCGCGAAAATATCGGCGTCGAGCGAATTTTGCTTGCTGTGAAATTCGAGCAGGAGCGCGCCGTCGCCCATGTCGAACAGGCTGGCGCTGGTGTTGTAGGCTAGCTCTTTGCCCGCTGCGCGCAGTCCAGCGACGGTAATTTCGCGCGGGTCTTTTTCCAGCGGCAGATATTTACCTTCTTGTGGGCTGTAATAGCCGATTTTCTGACCGTTTTCGTCGCGCTGATAAAACGTCGGATGCCCACTGCTGACCATTTGCTTAACCCAATCGGCGACGGGGTAGCCCGCCTGCTCGAAAGTGTCAATCGTCTGGGCTACGCCAATCGCGTCCCAGATTTCGAACGGCCCTAGCTCGTGGCTGAAGCCCCATTTTTGCGCGTTGTCGATATTGACAATCGTGTCCGTGATTTCCGGCACACGCTGCGAGGCATAGGCCAGATAAAAAGCGTGGAGATGCCACAAAAACTGCCCCGCGCGATCCTGCTCATTCATCAGCAGCCGGATTCGTTCGCCTGTATCTTCGACTTTGCGATGTGCGCCCACGCTGTCGAAGCGCGGCTTGGTCGGCGGCTCATAATCCAGTGTATCCAGGTTGAGCGCCCATAACTCTTTCGAGCCGTCTGCGCCCCGCCGCATGTGGTAAAAACCTTTTTCGGTTTTGCGACCCAGCCACTTTTTCTCCAACAATTTCTGGCTTAGTGATGTCGCTTTGGGGTGATTTAAAACTTCACGCGCCGGGTCGTCGGGAATCGCATCGTAGAGATTGCGCGCCACATGAACCGCCACATCGAAGCCGACCAGATCGTTGAGGTTGAAGGTCGCCGTTTTTGGGCGTCCGATCAGCGGCCCGGTGATCGCATCGACTTCCTCAACCGTGAAGCCGTGATCGAGTGTGTAATTCATGGTCTGCATTCCGGACATCGACATGAAGCGGTTGCCGATGAAATTTGGCTCGTCTTTGCAGATCACCACGCCTTTGCCGAGCGTGCGTGTGCCAAAATCGACCATAAATTTGACGATTTCGGGGTCGGTGTTTTCGTGGGGGATAACTTCGAGCAGGTGCAGGTAGCGTGGCGGGTTGAAAAAATGTGTTCCTAAAAATCGCCGCGTGAAATCGCCGCCCAACCCTTCGGCAATCGCTTTGATCGGCAGGCCAGACGTGTTGGTCGTGACAATCGTGTGCGGGCCGATGGATTCCGCCAGTTTCGCCATCAGATTTTGCTTGATGTC
>Ga0268299_1003467_pt1 | contig 14435 bp, 12 predicted proteins | sample NOBtaG_FD_193484 | JGI IMG/M metagenome (GOLD analysis project Ga0268299, IMG submission 193484) | Activated sludge microbial communities from bioreactor in Nijmegen, Gelderland, Netherland - NOB reactor | ecosystem: Engineered > Bioreactor > Aerobic > Activated sludge | place: Netherlands...
AGCTGCCCCGAAGGCATCGTGTCGAGCTTCCCCTGCACGGTGACCGACGGTGTGTACTCGATCGTGCAGGGTCTCGACATCGACGACTTCAGCCGGGGCAAGATCGACGCCTCCACCGCCGAGCTGGTGGAGGAGCGCGACGCGGTGAAGGAGCTGGGCCTCATCTAGGCCCGGCGGGGCTCAGTTCTCGGAGACCGAGGAGTTGGCGAGGGGCTCGGGCTGGCCGTCGGCCGCCCGGGCCACCGCCCGACCGGTGGCCAGCATCGACAGGGCCACGGCGCTCAGCCCGACCGACAGGGTCTCGGTCAGCTCGGCCAGCAGGATGGCGCCGGCGCCCGGGCCGAGGGCCACCACCTCCTCGTAGGTGCGGCCGCGGCGGTGGGCCAGCTGGTGGGCCAGGGACACCGCCCGCTCGCCCAGGGTGTCGTACTCGAAGGCCTCTGCATGCTCGTTCGCCATGCCCTCCCGATCGGCCCGGGCGCCCGGCAGTTGAGAGGGGCGCAGCGCCTACTTCAGGAACTTCGACGTGGTGTTGTCGGCCAGGATCTTGCCCTCGGTCTGGCGGGTGGGGCAGTAGTACACCGTGTACTGGCGATAGGTGACGGTGCGGATCGTGTCGTCGCAGTCCAGGCACGGCTCTCCGGCCCGGTTGTGGACCTTCGACGGCCGGTCGACGCTCTTGCCGATGTCGGTGAGCGTCCGCTCATGGGCCGTGGCCCGGGCCACCACCTCGCCCAGCGCGGTGTGGAGGCGGGTGATCTCGTCGTCGGTCAGCTTGGCTGCGTTGGCGAACGGCGACAGGGCGGCCTCGTAGAGGATCTCGTTGGTCAGCATGCGGCCCAGGCCGGCCAGCACGTCCTGGTCCCGCAGGAGCCCGTGCAGCCGGCGGGACCGGCCGGCCAGCCGTTCAGCCAGCTCGTCCCGGCTGAGTCGGTCGGCCTCGGGACCGAGGTCGTCGAGCGGAGGCTGGGGCAGGGGATCACCTCGCACAGCCCAGACCCCGGCCTTGCGCTCGGTGCCGGCCTCGGTGAGCAGCCACGCCTCGTCGACCCCCGACGCGGTGCCGGTGAACGTCCAGCGCGCCAGGCCCAGCTTGGGCTTCTTCGACACCTTGGGGTCGAGCCGCAGCCGGCCCCCCTGCATGAGATGGACCACGTGGGTGAGGTCGCCGTCGAAGCGCAACAGCAGGTATTTGCCCCGCCGCTCCACCCGGTCCAGGCGCATCCCCTTGGCCCCGTCGGCCGGCGGGTCGTAGGTCTTCAGGGCGGCGAAGTTCAACAGCTCGAAGCGCTGGAGGGTGGCCCCGCCGAGGGCCGCCGTCATGCGCTCGGCGTGGGCCTGCACCTCGGGCATCTCGGGCATTCCACGACGCTACCCGGCCGGTGCCCGGTCATGCGGCGCCAACCGTCGAGCGGCCGGCGGCGGCTCACCCGAACGTGGTGCGGGCCCGCAACGGGGCCAGAGCGTCGTCCACCGCCGCCAGGTGCGGGGCGTGACCCAGCAGCACCACCGGGTCACCCCCCAGCACCAGGCGGCCGTCGAGGAAGGCCCGCTGGGCGCTCTCGCGCCCCTGGTTGACGGCCACCGCCAGGTCCCAGGTCATGGTCATCGTCACCGCCGCCGGACCGGGCCCGGGCTCGGCCCCCACCCGGTCGGGACCCAGCACCAGGCGGTAGCGGCGGTCACCGCCGGGGCCGCCGGTCACCGTGACCCCCACCACCAGGGGACCGGGCACCGGGGCGAGCCGGCCCAGGGCGGCGTCGGCCGCCGCCACCCAGGCCTCGCTCAGGAAGGTGACGGGCTCACCCGCGTCCTGCTCGGCCGCTGCATGCGTCGCCTCCCCGGTCATGGTCGTCTCCCTCGCTCGGTGGCCTCGATCCGGCCGGCTCCGCCGAAGCCGAAGGTATCCCTCAGCTCGGCCACTGCCTGAGCCGACAGGCCGGGAATGATGAGCGGCTCGGGCGAGTGGCCCGTCCACAGCTGGAGCCGCCGGATTCCGAGCCGCCGGCGGACCGGCCCGGCCGCGGTCTCGAAGGTGACGACGCGGCTGCGCGGGATCACCGCTCGTCGGCGCCAATAGACCCCCCACTCCAGGACGACGGTGTCGTCGTCGATCCGGTACCGCCAGCTCCTGGCGTGGCGGGGGGCATGTAGCAGTGCGCCGACAAGGCAGAGCCCGAGGCCGACGGCGACCCCGGCGGTGGCCCGAAGGTCGGGCAGCGGCTGCCACCGGGCGCCGATGAGGAGGCGGGCGAAGGCGAACAGCCCACCGACGGCGAGCAGGGTTGCGACGGCCCGTATCCGCCACAGCGCGACGCTCTGGGCGGCGATCGCCTGCCAGCCGTCTCCGCCCTGACCCGGTGATTCGTCCGAGCCGCCCGATTCCGCCTCGGCCCCCGGGCGACGAGAGCCGGCCGCCGCCTGGTCGCCCGGCCTGTTCGAGTCGTTCAGCTCGCGTTGCACGGCCCCCGCCAGCTCCGCTGGTACGTGAGGCAGGACCAGGTCATGACCTCCGTCACCCGGGGAGCGGAAGGTGAGCGAGGCCAGGCCGTAGCGGCGTTCGATCGGATCGCCGGCCGTCTCGATGGAATGCACGCGGTCCCTGCGAATCGACGCCTGCTTCAGCTGGACGACTCCGTGGCTGATGAGCACGACGGTTGGCGTGATCGAGTACACCCATTGGCGATGGTAGACCGGGGCCAGAGCTGCCATGACGGCGGAGATGAGGGGTCCGCACAGGGCGCCGATGTAGAGGGGTGGAGTCGGTAGCCATTCGAACCACATCGCTGCCACGAGATCCGCCGCGACGAACAGGACCAGCACCGCCAGGCCGATGGCCAGGGCATACCAGCGCCACAGCGCCACGACCTGGTCAGGAAGCGGTGCGAGATGGGCAGAGCGGTCGACCTGCCCGGTGGCGATCGGTGCCACCGGTGACGCCGGCGTCCGCCTGGCTTCCGATCGGGCGGCCAGGACGTCGGCCAGCTCCCACGCCCGAGCGTGGTCCAGGTCGGGAACCGTGATGCTGTTCTCGGATCCGAGGCCCGAGAAGCGGAGGTTCGCCAGCCCGAGTCGCCGCTGGGTCGGTGACTGGCGGACGCGGACCTCCTCGATCCATCGGGTGTCTGTGACGTGCACCTTCTCGACCACGAGGCCCGTTCGGGCGATGAGCTGCTCGCCGGACAGACCGATTCCGAATCGCCGATGGCGGTACGCCGGATACCACCACAGTCCAACCGGCAACCAGAGGGCGAGCACCGCCCACAGAGCTGGGTAGGCCAGGGCACCTGCGGCGAGCGCCGCAGCGACGAACGCGCCGACCCGACGGTACCGCTCGACGGTACGCCGACCGATCGGCTCCAGGGAGTCCTCGGTCACGGTGAGCTCCGGCAGCGCGATCTGCGCCAGCCGGGGCCACGTGCCCAGGGGCCACACCGGCGCCAGATGGCGTTCGGCATGCGGCCCGACCTCGGCGCTGGAGAACGACACGGTCTCCAGGCCGATCCGACGTTTGAGCCATGTCCGGCCGACTCTGATCGACTGGATCTGGTCGGGCCGGATGCCCTGGCGCACGTTGGTCAGCGGGCCGACCGATGTGCTCAGCAGCTGTCCGTCGGCAGCCAGCTTGAAGCTGGCCATCCGGGCGCTGCGCTGGCCCGCCACCAGCAGCGTGAGGGCCAGCACCAGGAGCGGCATCTCGATCAGCTCGGGCCGGACGACACCGACCACGGCCACGAGGCCCAGCGCACCCAGCACGGAAGCAGAGACGAAGTTCGCCAACGCGATCTTCGGCCACGGCACCGAGATCGTCGTCGGCTCCGGTGGGTTGCTCGCCTCGGCCGGCGGGGGTTGTCCGGACTGATCCACCGCAGGGGGGTCCTCGACCCCGGCGCCCGGTACGTCGCCGTCCGGTGCCAGATGGGAGTCCTGCAGCGCAGCGACCAGGTGCTCACTGACAGCCCGAGACACGGGATCGAGCTTGATCGAGCTCCGTCCCGAAGGTTCGGTGACGGTCACCGTGGTGATGCCGAGAACTCGCTGAAACGGCGAGGTCGTGCATTCGACGTTCTGGATGCGCGTGCGCTCGATCGTCTTCTCGTTCAGGACGAACAGGCCGGACCGCATCGACAGCGAGTCCGCGGTCAGCTGATACCTCCGTCGCCAGAACTTGGCCAGCCCGTAGGGGAGGAGCATCGCCACCACGGCGAGCTCGAGGTTGTCGAGCGCCCGGCGCTGGCCGGCTGCAACGTCGGCCACCACCGACCAGCCCTGTCCAGAGACGGCGAGATAGAACAGCCCCGTGGCCAGAGGACGGAACTCGCGGACCAGGCCCCATGGATGGAGGCGTCTCCACGTTTCCTGGTTCATCTGACCGGCCGACCACCTGCGAGCCGCGTTACGCCGCGTCTCCGGCTCCGGAGCGACGGACCTGCCCCCCTGCCAAGCCCTGGCCGTGCGCCCGTTCGGTGCCGCCGGCGTCGAGCAGGGCCCGGCGGAGCTGATGGAGCCGGCCCAGCTCAGCTTCGAGGGGGGCAACCACCAGATCCCGGGCCACGTCGGCCACCGCGTCCTCGGCCCGCTTGCGCACCGCCCGCCGACGTCGAGCCGCCCCCACCCGGGCCAGGCGGCCGGCCAGCAGGGCCAGCAGCCAGCCCCCCAGGAGCCCACCCACCAGCAGGCCGGTGGGCAGCGGGATCCGGCGCCAGGTGGGCGTGGGCACGTCGGGCAGCTGGAGCCATGCTCCGGCAGCCAACAGGGTGAGCCACACCGCCCCCACCAGGGCGGCCGCCGCCAGGAGCAGCTGGAACCCGTTGGCCAGGCGCCACCAGCCGGGCCGGTCGGAGGTCTCGGCCCGCACCGCCTGCGCCACCGCCTGGTCCACCCGGTCGGCCAGCACCGACGGATCGGGGGTGGCGGCCTGGCGGATCAGGTCGGGCCAGGGGTGGGGGAGCGGGTCGGTGACGGCCCGGACCGCCTGGCGGACCGCCCCCTCGGTCCGGGCCCGCTGGAGGCCTGACGGGGCCGGCAGCGAGCTGCGGCCCCCGCTGCCCTGGCCCAGATGGAGGCGGCGCAGGGGGTGGGGGCGCAGGGAGCGGGCCCACCGGGTCCAGGGCCAACCGGTGCGGGTGGCGGCGTCTCGCCGGTGCCCGGCGGCCACGGCGTCGAGCACCGCCGGCAGGCCCGAGCCCTCCACCAGGTCGGCGGCCAGGGCCCGGGCCACCTTCCGGGGCACCTCGTCGCCCCCGCCGCCCGATCCCCGGCCGCCGTCACCGGCCCCGGGGCCCAGCTCGGCCAGCAGGTCGTTGGCGGCGGTGCGCACGTCGGCCTCCAGGCGCTCCACCATGGCCCGGCGCTCGGCCACGGCCCGGGCCAGGAGGCTGCGGACCTCGGCGATGCCCCGCCCGTCGGTGGCCGAGGCCACCAGCACCGGGGCGCCGGTCAGGCCGTCGTCGGCCAGGAGCTGGCCCAGGTCGGACCGGAGCCGCTCGGCGTCGGCCGGGGTCAGCTGGTCGGCCTTGTTCAGCACCAGGGCCACCACCCCGCCGTGCTCCCGCAGGCGGCGCAGGTAGCCGTGCATGGCCTTGTCGGCGTACTTCTCGGCGTCGGTGACCCACACCATGAGGTCGGCCAGCTCGGCGATCCGCTCCATCTCCTGGCGGTTGGCCAGGGCCACCGAGTCGTGGTCGGGCACGTCGAGCAGCACCAGGCCGTCGAGGGGCGTCGCCGCTCCGCCCTCAGCCCCCAGCCGGTGCCGGTTGGGGACCTCCAGCCAGTCGAGCAGGGGCCCCGAGTCGTCCGGGCCCCAGGTGAAGGCGAGGGTGGTGGAGGTGGTGGGCCGGCGCACGCCGGTGGTGGCCACGGTGGTGCCGGTCACGGCGTTGGCCAGCGACGACTTGCCCCCGCCGGTGGCCCCCAGCAGGGCCACCAGGGTGTGGTCGGTGCCGTGGCGCTGCCGTCCCTCCACCTTGTCGATCACGTGCCGGGCCCCGGCGACCGTGGCCTCGTCGAGCCGCCCGTCGGCCAGCTCGACCGCCCGGCCCAGCGCCTCCACCCGGTCGGGCAGCCCCGCCGCCCCGCGCCGCCGCCCGGCTGGGCTCACCGCCCCCGCTCCTGCTCCAGGGTGGCCCGGGCACGCTCCACAGCGTCGACCGCGGCCCGCAGGTCGCCCACCACCTCCGGCGGTGTCACCAGCGACCACAGCCGGGTGCGGAACCGGTTGGCGTCGGTGTCGAGCAGGCCGGCCACCCGTTCCACCAGCAGCCGGCGGGCCTCGATGGCCAGGTCGCGAACCGCCTGCTCGCCGAAGATGGCGGTCAGCAGGGTCTGTGACAGCCCGGCGGTGCCGGCCCCGATCACCACCTCGCCCCCCGTGATGCCGCCGGTGGAGGCGAACAGCACGATCATCAGGGCGATCCCGATCGAGTTGACGCCCAGCGCCACCACCCGGGCCGTGGTCCGTTTGCCCGCCGCCTTCGAGCGCACCAGATCCAAGACGTCGTCCTGCCAGGCCCGGATCTCCGGGCCGACGGCCTGGGTGAAGGCGGCCGATGCCCGCTCCAGCTCCCGGTCGTCGGCCCCCAGCGCCTGGCGGCCGCCGGGCAGGGAGCGCCAGGTGGAGGCCACGGCCAGGGCGGCGGCGTCGGCGTGGTCGATCAGGAGCTGCTCCAGGGTGGAGGAGATCTCGCCCTGCACCTCCGCGGTGTGTGAGGGCCGCCCGCTGACCAGGGCGCCCAACCGGTCCCGGACCCAGCTGATCCGGCTCTGGATGGCCCGCATCAGCTCGGCCGTGCCGATCAGCTCCTGCCACCGTTCCAGCACCTCGCCCCGAAGCAGGGTGCCGCCCGATATGTCGTCGGCCAGGGTGCGGCGGGCCTCGCCGTAGGTGTGCTCCAGGGCCTGGCGCAGGGCTTCGGCCGCCGCCTGCTGCTCGTCGCCGGCGTCGGCCACCGCCAGCACCCGGGGCCGGAGGCTGCGCAGCGCGCCCTCCAACGTGCGGGCCACCACCGCCGCCCGCTCGCCGGCGTCGTCGGCCAGGTGGCGCAGCAGCGACGCCACCGGCTCGATGGCGGCCGGCGGCAGGAGCCCGTCGGCCAGCTCGCTCTGGTCGATGGGGTGCACGGGCGTGCCGCCCAGGCCGGCGTCGGCCAGCATCTGGCGGAGGTGGGCCACGATCTCGGGGGCCGCCCCGGGGGGAATCCGGTTGACGATCACGGCCAGCGACGTGCCCCGGGCCTCGGCCTGCCGGAGGAACTCCCAGGGCACGGCATCGGCGTAGCGGACGGCCGAGGTGGTGAACAGCCACAGGTCGGCCGCCGCCAGGAGCTGGGTGGCCAGGGTGCGGTTGGCCTCCTCCACCGAGTCGATGTCGGGGGCGTCGATCAGGGCCAGACCGGCCCTGAGGCGGTCGGTCGTCACCAGTTGGAGCACGGCCCCGGTGGGCGGCGGAGCCCCGGGGGCCACCCCGGTGACCCGGGGCAGGTCGGGCAGGATGTCGCCTCCGGCGAACCACGCCTGGTCGGCCGGGGCGCACACCAGCACCGGGGCACGGGTGGTGGGGCGGAGCACGCCGGCTTTCGACACCTCCGCCCCCACCAGGGAGTTGGCGATCGTCGACTTGCCCGACCCGGTCGAGCCGCCCAGCACGGCCAGGAGGGGGGCGTCGAGCCGGCCGAGCCGGGGCACGAGGTAATCGACGATCTGGTCGCGCAGCTCGGTGCGGGTGGCTCGCGCCGCCACCGTGCGTTCCAGGTCGAGCTCGAGGCCGGTGGCGTCGAGAGCGGCGGTGAGCCCGTCGAGGGCCGACACGACGGCAGAGGCGGATCCGGTGCTCACGGTGCACCTCAGGGTAGGCGCTCACGGAGCGTCCCGTACCGAGCCTGCTTCGACACTCTTGAATCGGAGAACGCCGATGCCTCAATGCCACACAGAGCGCCCTGGTGGACGATGGTTGGCGGGCAAATGTGCTCCCCGCTCGAAGCGGGCGACATTCGACTCGGGCGACGCTAGATTGTGACCACTGCCCGTGAGCCCATCGCCCAGTGGCTCGCAGGCCCAGGAGGGCTTTCGCATTACAGAGACGCGCGTCTCGTGCCGGGTGACCGGACGGCGACCATGGACCGCGGCATGATCGAGGCATTGGTCACGTATCAGCTTGCGCCGCCAGTGCTCCAGATCGACAAGCACGCTCCGGTGAGAGATCACACCGGCAAGCTCGCAGGTCGGCGGGGGGTTCAGTCGCCCGGACTCCTCGTCGGCCTGCTCCCTCGTTCCGGGCCTGGGGCCTGGCGGCGGCAGCAGCCGTGACCGGTTCCGGCGGCGAGCGTCTGCTCGTGGTGGTCAGCCCAGCCGTGGTCGGCTCCCGGGGCACCGCACCGCTGGTGGTGGCCACCCAGAGCGTGCGGGGCGGTCCCGGCGGGCGCACCGCGACCTTCCAGGCGGCCGTGATCGAGCCGTTCCAGCTGCCCCTGGTGATCGCCGAGCACGGCATCGCCGGGCCCGAACGGGGTTGGGAGCTGCGGGCCCCCGGCCTGTGGGCCGAGACGGTGTGCGAGGAGCCCGGCCGGCGCTGGACCTACGGCCTCGAGGCCTTCGCTCTCGCCGTCGACGACCCCGCCGAGCTGCTGGGCCGGGGGTTCGGCCACCGGGTGCCCCTGGGCTGGGAGCTGGAGTTCGAGGCCGCCGACGATCCGGCGCCCGACGCTCACGGCCCCGCCGGGCTGACATCCGCGATCCAGCCCGGTATCGGCGGGGGGCTGCTGCTGTTCGCCGACCGGGAGGTGGAGATCGAGGGCCCTGCCCTGCGGCGGGCGTGGACGGTCACCGATGGGGCCGCCATAGGCCGCGATGGCCCCCAACCCGGCCCCGACGGCGTCGACGGCCCCGACGGCGTCGAGGGCGCGGGGGCGGCCGGCGGGGGGGTCGGGCCCGACGATCCCCTGATGGCGGTGGCCCTGCCGTCGCCCGGCGGCGTGTGGTGGGTGGGCCGCACCGCCACCGGCGTCCGAACCTGGTACGAGGCGTCCTAGTTGGCTGGTCCAGGTCACGCGCCGGACGACCCCGGCTGGATACCGGTGAGGTGCCTGTGGCTAGAGTGAGGCCCGTGACAACGGTTGACGTGGCAGTGATCGGCCGTGGGCTCATCGGTTCCGCCGCCGCCCGGCACCTGGCCGAGGCGGGCGTGTCGACCGCGCTCATCGGTCCGGCCGAGCCGGCCGACCGCACCACCAGCCCCGGCCCGTTCTCCAGCCACGGCGACGAGGGCCGCATCACCCGGGTGACGGCCCGGAACCTGGCATGGGCCACGCTGGCCGCCCGCTCGATCACCCGGTACCCCGACATCGCCCGGCGCTCCGAGATCCCGTTCCACGTGCCCCGGGGCCTCGCTGTGGTCGCTTCGGACCTCGACGACTGGATCGACAACGGCCTGATCACCGGGTCGAACGTGCGCAAGGTCGACGCCGGGTGGCTCCGCTCCGCCACTGGTATCGAAGCCGCCAACGGCCTGCCGGTGGCGTGGGAGGGCAGCCCGGCCGGCTACATCCAGCCCCGCCGGCTGGTGGAGGCCCAGACGAAGCTGGCGGCCGCCGCCGGCGCCACCGTGGTCACCGAGGCGGCGGCATCGGCCAAGCCGATCGCCGGCGGCTACGAGGTGGCCGGCCCCTGGGGGTCGATCCGGGCCGACCGGATGCTGGTGGCAACCGGGGCCTTCGGCCGCCACCTGATCGACGCCGAGCTCCGGCTGGACCGGGTGCCCCGCACCGTGGTGATGGCCGAGATGGCCGACCCCGGCAACATCCCCAGCCTGATCCTCGAGCAGCCGCCCGACAGCCGTCTCCGGTCGATCTACTGGGTGCCGCCGGTGCGCTACCCCGACGGCCGGCTGTGCCTCAAGATCGGCGGGTCGCTCGCCGCCGATCCCAAGGTGGCGGGCGACGAGGAGCTGGTGAGCTGGTTCCACGGCAACGGCGATCCGGCCGAGGCCGAGGCCCTCACCAACTCGCTGCGGGGGTTGCTGCCGGGCGCCGACATCACCTCGGTCACCACCGCGCCCTGCGTGATCACCAACACGCCCACCGGCCACCCCTACATCGGGTGGCTGGACGACGGCCTGGCCGTGGCCATCGGCGGCAACGGCGAGGCGGCCAAGTCGAGCGACGAGATCGGCCGGCTGGCCGCCAGCCTGTTCAGCGCGGACGGCTGGACCGACTCCCTCAGCGCCGAGACGTTCACCCCCCAGCTCGTCTGACCGTCCCGCCGCCTGGGTAGATAGGCCCAACGGCTCAGGTCGGTCCGGGTCGGGCCGATCGGGGGCCCATGCCGATCCGCCCGCTCACACGGCGTCACCGCCCCCCGGCGCCGAGCCTGCTCGGGGCCGCCGCCCTGGCCCTGGCCGTCCTGCTCGGCCCGGTCAGCGGCGCCGGTGCCGCCGACCCGCCGCCATCGTCACCGGCCGCCACCGGTGCGGCCACCGCCGCCGTCACCGGGCCGGTCACCTCGGCCAACGCCCGCTACATCACCGACGCCTACCAGACCCTGCTGGGCCGCCCGGCCGACGACGCCGGCCTCGACTACCAGCTGGCCCGCCTCGCCGCCGGCGGGGACCGGAGCCGGGAGGCCATGGCCTGGTCGCTGGCCTTCAGCGTCGAGGGATCCCGCCTCGAGGTCGACCGGGCCTACAGCGACCTGCTGGGTCGGTCCCCCGACGGCGCTGGCGCCACCTACTGGACCTCCCACCTCCAGGGCCACGGCGTGGTCGACCTCCGGGTGCTCCTGCTGGCCAGCGACGAGCTGCGCCTCCGCTCCGGTGGCGGCACCGACCCCGGCTGGGTGGGCGCCCTCTACACCGCCGTGCTGGGCCGGGGCCCCGACAGCGCCGGTGAGCAGTACTGGCTGGGCCGCCTGCAGGCCGGGGTTCCCCGGGCCCTGGTGGCGGCGAGCATCTACCAGAGCGACGAGGCGCTGGGCCGGCGGGTCCAGGCCCTCTACACCGAGATCCTGGGCCGGGCCGCCTCCGGTGCCGAGCAGACCGGCGGGGTGGCCACCATCCGGGCCACCGACGAGCGCAACCTCCGGGCCCGGCTGATCGCCTCCGACGAGGCCTTCGAGCCCTACCTGAGCGGGGTGCTGCCGTGAACCTGGTGCTGCTCCTGATCCTGGTCTCGGCGGCGGCGTTGAAGCTGGTGCGCCCGGCGGCCGCCGCCGGGCACATGGCCGACCTGAGCCTGCCCCGACCCCGGCTGCTGGCCCGGGCCGTGCCGGCGGTCGAGCTGGCCGTTGCCCTGGCACTGGTGACCGCCCCGGGCTGGGGGGCCGCCGCCGCCCTGGCCCTGCTGGCCGCCTTCACCGTGGTGCTCGTCCGCACCGTGCGCTCCGGGCGGCAGGTCTCCTGCGGTTGTCTGGGCGCCCTCGACCGGGGCCGCCCCGTGTCGTGGCGCACCGTGGGCCGCAACGCGGTGCTCATGGCGCTGGCGGCGGCCGCCGTGGCCGTGCCCGCCCTCCGCTGGCCGGCCGTCGATCCCGACGCCGTTGCCGTGGCCGCCCTGGTGGCCGGCCCGGCCGCCGTGGTCGCCGTCGTGGGGGTCCAGCTCGTGGCCGTCCACCACCGCCTGGGCCGCCTGTGGTCGGTCCGCCTGGCCGGCGAAGCATCCCGTCTCCCCAACCCGCTGCCCGTGACGGGCGGCCCGACCGGAAGGAACCTGCCGTGACCGGACCCGTGTGGATCGTGTCGTACTCCATGCTGTGGACGGCGGTGGCCGTGCTCGGCTTCGCCGTGGTGGCCCTGCTGCGCCAGATCGGGGTGCTGCACACCCGGATCGCCCCCATGGGCATCCACTTCGCCGGCGAGGGCCCCGCCCTCGACGAGGCCGCCCCCGCCCTTCCCGGGGTCGACTACGGCCGCTCGCCGTGGACCCTGGTGGCCTTCACCTCGCCCACCTGCGAGATCTGCGCCCAGTTGAAGCCGGCCCTGGCCCGCCTGGCCGACGCCTACCGGGAGATCGACCTGCGCCTGGTGGATCACGCCACCGACGGCGCCACCTTCGCCCAGTTCCGGGTGCGGTCCACCCCGTACCTGGTGGCCGTCGACTCCACCGGCATGGTCCGCAGCCGGGGTGTGGCCAACACGCTCGACCAGGTGGAGGAGATGCTGGCCGAGGTGCTGGCCACCCCGGCCGATGCCTTCGGCGCCCCCGTCACCGACCTCCGCTCAGCTGACACCCGCGGCGACACCCGCACCGGCGGCGCCCTCGAAGGGTCGCCGTCGTGACCGGCCGCAGCCCCCAACCCGCCCCCCAGCACAACCTCGACGCCACCGTCGAGCGCCTGGGCCGCTGGACGGCGGCCCGCACCACCCGCCGGGGGTTCCTCCACCGCCTGGGCCAGCTGGCCGTGGTGGTGGCGGCCGGGCCCACCATCGCCGGGCTGATCATGCGCAAGGCCGAGGCCCGGGTGTGTGGCCAGAGCGGTGTGAGCCCCAAGTGCGACACGTTCGACTGCGTGGGAGCCGGCACCGCCTGGGGTTGGTGCTGGTACGCCAGCGACGGCTGCTGCGCCAACGGCGGCCTCAAGAAGATCTGCGACTGCTGCACCGTCAACTGGCCCAACGTCCACGGCTACTGCCCGGCCGGTTCCAACGTGCGGTGCATCGTGGAGAGCTGCGGGGCCGATCCCCGGGTCCAGACGGTGGCCCTGGCCGCCGTGGCCTGGGACGCCGCCACCGGCTACGGCCACGCTGCCATCCGGGCCGGGCAGAGCATCGCCACCCGGGCCGTGGTGGCCCCGGCCGACAACCGCTGGCTCCAGATCGTGGCCGCACCTCTGGCCGGTGCTCTCGGGGTGCCGCTGCTGGCCGTGCCCGGCACCGGCCCGTCGGCCGCCGACCTCGACCTGCTCCGCTCTCTCGGCGTGTCCGAGGTGGTGGCGGTGGGCCCGGTCACCGGCTCCGGCGCCTTCGCCGCCGCCGGGATGCCGCTCCAGTCGATCACCGCCAGTGCCGATCCGGCGACGGCCAGCCAGGCCGTGGCGGCCAAGATCGCCGCCGTCAACGACATCAACCGCACGGTGACGGTGGAGACCACCGGCCTGTCGGCCGAGGCCGCCCCTCTGGCCGCCGTGTTCGCCGCCCTCGGCGGGTTCCCCCTGCTCGTGGGGGTCGCGTCGGCGGCCGCCGTCGGCCTGCCGACGGTGGCGGTGGGGCCCGAGGTGCCGACGGCGTGGCCGGTCGACCAGCGGACCTCGGCCGGATCGGTGCCCGACCTGTCGATCGAGATCGCCGACTGGGCCACCGCCCTGCCCACCGTGGCCCCGGGCCGGGTGGCAATCGCCCCCGCCGGCTCGTCCGACGTGATCGGCCTGGTCAACCTGGCCGCCCCGCTGGTGCTGCACCCCGCCGGCCGGCTCGGGCCGGTGGCCGACTGGCTGAACCGCTACGCCCGCCGCTACGGCCAGCTCCGCCAGCTCTACCACACCACCGGCCCCGGCCAGCTCGCCACCGACCAGCACTGGTGGCTGCAGGGCACGATCAACGGGTTCCAGGTCGACCAGCTCCAGGGCGTGTCGGGCCAGGGCCTGCCGGTGATCAGCCAGCCCATGGCCGAGCGGCCGATCGGGCTGGCCCGGGCCACCGGCGTCCCCGCCTACGGAGCCGACGGCCCGCCCGCCTACTGGACCGGCCAGGGCCAGACGTTCCGGCGCTGACCTGCACACCCGCGACGAGACGACACCGTGGAACCCCATCTGATCCTGCTCCTCGGCGTGGCCGCCCTGGCGGCGGTCCACACCATGTGGTCCCCCTGAGGCCTGTCGGTGGCTGAGACGCTGCTGCCCTCCGTGCGGGGGCGATCCAAGCTGACGGTGGGGGCCCTGGCCCTGGCCGCCTCCACCGCCACCGGCGCCCTCACCGGGTTCGCCGCCGCCGTGGCGGCCCTGCCGCTGCGCCTCATGCCGATCTGGAGCCGGGACGCGTCACCGGTGACGGCCTGGGACACCAGATCCGTGGTGGTCGCTCTGGTCCTGGCCGCGGTGGCGCTCGACGCCATCGCCCTGGCCCGCCGGGGCGCGGCCCGCCCACCGGCGCTGGGCCGTCAGGTGCCCCGGGAGTGGGGCCGCTGGCTGGCTCCCGAGGCGGTGGCCGTGCTGTACGGCGCCCGGCTCGGGATCGGGCCCTCCACCGTGTTGTCGACCTGGACGTGGTGGTCGGTCACCGTGGCCGGCGCCCTGCTCGGCCCCGGCCCGGCCGCCCTGGCCGGTGCCGTGTTCGGGGCGGTGCGGATCCTGGTCACGATCGCGGTGTCGGCCCGGCTCAGCCGGCGCCGCAGCGGGATCGGGTCGGGCCGGATCACCCGGCCCCGCACCGGTTGGGCCGCCGTCGACGGGCTGGTCGTGGCGGCGGTGGCCGCCCTGGCCCTCACCGGCTGCGCCTCCGCCCCCCCCCCCCC
>Ga0268299_1003468_pt1 | contig 14424 bp, 9 predicted proteins | sample NOBtaG_FD_193484 | JGI IMG/M metagenome (GOLD analysis project Ga0268299, IMG submission 193484) | Activated sludge microbial communities from bioreactor in Nijmegen, Gelderland, Netherland - NOB reactor | ecosystem: Engineered > Bioreactor > Aerobic > Activated sludge | place: Netherlands...
CACTGACGGTCGAAGCCGCGAGGTTCAAGGCGTTGGCGTCGGTGAGGGCGACGTTGTTGCCGCTGGTGATGCCGACCGTGCTGAAAGTGTTGGCTGCGTTGGTGAGCGTGATGTTGTTGGCGGCGCCAGCCGCGAGCGTGGTCGTGCCAGTGACGGTCAATGCCCCGCTCTGGGTCAGCGCCCCGTTTGTGGTGACGCCCAGGGTGCCGGATACCGCCGAGGCTCCTAACACGAGCGCATTGGCATCGCGCAAATTGACGTTGTTGCCGCTGGTGATGCCGACGGTGCTGAAATTGTTGGCCGCGTTATTCAGGGTGATGTCGTTGGCCGCGCCAGCCGCGAGCGTGGTCGTGCCGGTGACGGTGAGCGGGCCGCTTTGAGTCAGCGCCCCGTTTGTGGTGACGCCCAGGGTGCCACTGACGGTCGAAGCCGCGAGGTTCAAGGCATTGGCATCGGTGAGGGCGACGTTGTTGCCGCTGGTGATGCCGACCGTGCTGAAATTATTGGCTGCGTTGGTGAGCGTGATGTTATTGGCGGCACCGGCCGCGAAGGTGGTCGTGCCAGTGACGGTGAGCGGGCCGCTTTGAGTCAGCGCCCCGTTTGTGGTGACCCCCAGGGTGCCGGACACCGCCGAGGTTCCTAACACGAGCGCATTGGCATCGCGCAAATTGACGTTGTTGCCGTTGGTGATGCCGACGGTGCTGAAATTGTTGCCCGCATTATTCAAGGTGATGTTGTTGGCGGCGCCGGCGGTGAAGGTGGCCGCGCCGGCGACGGCCAATGCCCCACTCTGAGTCACGGCGCCGTTCGTCGTCACGTCGAAGGCTCCGCTGATTGTGGAGGCGCCGAGGATTAAGGCGTTCGCGTCCCGGAGCGAGACGTTGTTGCCGCTGGTGATGCCGACGGTGCTGAAAGTGTTGGCCGCGCTATTCAAGGTGATGTCGTTGGCCGCCCCTGCGGCGAAGGTGGCCGCGCCGGTGACGGCGAGCGCCCCGCTCTGAGTCAGCGCGCCGTTTGTGGTGACCCCCAGGGTGCCACTGACGGTCGAAGCCGCGAGGTTCAAGGCGTTGGCGTCGGTGAGGGCGACGTTGTTGCCGCTGGTGATGCCGACCGTGCTGAAAGTGTTGGCTGCGTTGGTGAGCGTGATGTTGTTGGCGGCGCCGGCCGCGAGCGTGGTCGTGCCGGCGACGGTGAGCGGGCCGCTCTGGGCTACGGCGCCGTTCGTCGTCACGTCGAAGGCTCCGCTGATTGTGGAGGCGCCGAGGATTAAGGCGTTCGCGTCCCGGAGCGAGACGTTGTTGCCGCTGGTGATGCCGACGGTGCTGAAGTTGTTGGCCGCATTATTCAGGGTGATGTTATTGGCCGCGCCGGCCGCGAAGGTGGCCGCGCCGGCGACATTCAGGGCGCCGGATTGCGTGATGGCTCCCGCGCTGGTGATGCCTAACGTCCCACTGATCGTCGAGGCGGCGAGATTGAGGGCGGTCGAATCTTGCAGCGTGACGTTGTTGCCGGTGGTGATGCCGACGGTGCTGAAATTGTTGGCCGCGTTGTTCAGGGTGATGTTATTGGCGGCGCCGGCGGCCAAGGTGGTCGTGCCAGCGACGTTCAGGGCGCCGGATTGCGTGATCGCTCCCGCACTAGTGATGCCTAACGTCCCACTGATCGTCGAGGCGCCCAGATCGATCGCATTACTATCCACCAATGTCACATTGTTGCCGCTGGTGATACTGACCGTGTTGAAGTTGTTGGCATTATTCAGCGTGATGTTATTGGCAGCTCCGGCTGCCAATGTGGTTGTGCCGGCGACCACCAGGTTGCCGCTGTCCGTGATGGCGCCGTTGGCCGTCACGGACAGCGCGCCGGAAACCGTCGAGGCGGCGAGATTGAGGGTGGTCGAGTCTTGCAGCGTGACGTTGTTGCCGGTGGTGATGCCGACGGTGCCGAAGACGTTGCCGGCGTTGTTCAAGGTAATGTCGTTGGCGGCGCTGGCGGCCAAGGTGGTCGTGCCGGCGACATTCAGGGCGCCGGATTGCGTAATGGCCCCGGCGGTCGTGAGTCCCAGGGTTCCGTTGACAGTGGAGGCGGCGAGATCCAAGGCGTTGGCATCCCGGAGCGCGACGTTGTTGCCGCTGGTGATGCCGACAGTACTGAAGTTATTGGCGGCGTTGGTGAGCGTGATGTTGTTGGCGCCGGCAGCGACGGTGGTCAGGCCGGTCACAGCGAGTGCTCCGCTCTGAGTTACGGCACCGCCGGTAGTGACATTGAGGTTCCCGCTCACGGTTGAAGCGCCCAGGACCAACGCATTCGTATCCCTCACCGTGACATTGTTGCCGCTGGTGACGCCGACGGTACCGAAGTTGTTCGCCGCGTTGTTCAGCGTCGCGTTATTTGCAGCACCGGCATTGATCGTCGTGGTGCCGCTTGAGGTCACCACCCCTGTGAGGTTGATGCTGCCTGCCCCGCCTGCATTGGTGCCGAGCGTCAGGTTGATGGCGCCGTTGCCGGAACTGACGTTGCCTGCTCCGGAAATGCTGCCGGCACCGGCTGCCCTGCCCGCGCCGGCTCCCGCGTCGTTTGCGGTCATGGAAATCGCGGCATTGGTCGTGCCGACGTTCGCATTCAGGATGATGTTGCGACCGGCCTGCATCGTCAGAGTCCGGCCGGCGTTGGTCTTGGCGATGGCGTTCGACACGGTAATGTCATTGTTCGCCTGCAAGGTGATATTGGCGTTCGCATTGATCGTGGCTGGCGCGATCGTGCATCCGCCCGGCGCGCAGTCCGGATCGGCGAATTGATCCACTTGAGCGGCCGTTGCCGTTCCGCCGGTTGCGACCGTGATGTTCGTTGGGTCAAGCAGCAGCGTCCCCATGGTTCCGTTCGGAGCCTGCGTCTCGACCTGACCTGTAAAGGCCAGGTTACGGTGCCCTGATACTTCAATGTGACCTCCGTCACCCCCCAGAGTGCCGCCTCTCGCCAGGATATGTCCTCCGAATTGTGTATTCTTGTCCGACCAAATTACGACAGTGCCGGCGCTGGAATGTCCGTTTCCGGAAGTGTCGACGACGCTGTTGTTGGTCACGACGGTGTTGTTCGTGGAAGAAAGCAGCACCTGTCCTCCCTGTGCCCCTTCCGCTCCGCGAGCGAGAATGTTTCCCGCGACTCCGACGTTCTGACCGGTCACAGTGACCTGTCCTTGCGCCGCTCCCGCCTGCGCCGCCGAGACGTCGATCGTTCCGGTATTGAGGACGGCCCCGTCCGCGTTCTTGACTCGACCAAGATTGGCTTGCCATCCGATTGCACCGGTATTCGCGACCGGGTCGGACCCCTCCAGGCGCACGACCCCGCCATGGTTCACGAGACTCTTTGCTCGAATGACCCCGCTTTGATTGACGACGGATGAGAAGATATCGCCCGAGGCCTTTGCCGACAGGATGACCTGCCCGCCGTCTGTCTGGATCGTTCCGGAGTTACTGACGGCGGAAGACAGCGGCTTCCCGTCAATCCCTGTCACATGGTCCAGGACCTTTCCGTTGATGGCGTAGTTGATGAGTCCGTCCCCCATCAAGTCCAAGGTCAGCTGCTGTCCCGATCCCAGCACGGCCTTGCCGAGGTTGGCGACGATCAGCCCGTCATTGGCGACGCCGGGCGCGACGAGGAAGACGAACCCATGATCTGAAACACGAATAGTACCGTGATTGATGACGCTTCGCAGGCCCTTCAGAGGATCTTGTGCAAAGAGAAAGTGCCCGGCCATGAAGTCTTCATCGCGAATTTGGAAGGTGGTGGCCAAGAGGCCTCCCACATTGATCTGGGCGCCGGCTCCGAAGAGGATTCCGTTGGGGTTGATGAGGAAGATGCGGCCGTTTGCCTGCAGCTGCCCCAGAATAACCGACGGATCGACTCCGATGACCCGATTCAGCGCGATCGAGTTGACAGAGGGTTGCGCAAAACGAACCGATTCGTGCTGACCGATGGAAAAACTTTGCCAATTGATGATGGCCTTGTCCGTGGATTGATGAATGTCCAGTGTGCTTGGGTTCGTGTGTTGAATGGTGGCATGTCCTCCGACGACCTGCCCGTCGCCGGGCAGGGCCGCGGCGAGAGCCGGCAACAGAAGCTGCATGGCTGCCAACAAGCCGCACAGCGTTCGAACAGTGCGTGAATGCCTGAAGGGAGACCGCCGGTCTCGGTCCCTCCATATCAGTGATGTGATCGCTGGTCTGGGTCCGCTGCTCATAGTCGCGCGTCTTTCGAGCCAAAGGGTCCGTACATAGACCGTGCCTGGCTGATCAGGCGGACTAATGAAATGGGCCGCGATCGCATTGGCGTGCCGTGCCGGCGGCGATTGCGGCGTACTGTCAGAGAGCTATCGTAGACGGGCATGCGCTCCATATCGGTCGGCGCCGTTCAAAATCTGGCAATGGCCTGTATATAAAAGGTTGGCGAGCGCCCACCGGAGATCGTTCCCCCGATCGGCGTGGGCCCCAAGGGAAAGCCGATGTCGCAGCGAAGCTTGGTCGAAAAGTAGGGAAGCTCCGTCTGCAGACCGACGCCGGTGCCGGTCAGACTGGTGGAGCTGATCTCGCCAGGCTGGGGATTCTTGAGCCGGCCCGCGCCATAATCGATAAAGACCGCCCCCTGAGTCTGTTTTAGCGCGGACGGCATCAGGGAAGTGAAAAAGGGAATACGCGTCTCAGCCGAAAGGGTATAGCCTTCATCGACGAACCGTTCGCCGAGTTGGTAGCCGCGAACGGAGTCCGGTCCGCCCAGCAGCATCTGTTCAATGACCACCAAGGGGCGTGTGGTCAACTGACCGCTTGCTCTCAGCAGGAGCAGGACATCATGTCCCAAACTTTGCACCCTGCCGGCCGTCAACGTTCCCTTGGTGAAGCGATCGTCGGCGCCCAGTCTCGTCGATTGAGGATCGTTGTTCGACATGCCTCCAAGCGCTTCTCCAAGGCCCTGGAATCCGTAGAGAGACACATAGGTGCGGCCTGACAGGTCCAAACGATCGTAATTGACTCCCAGCTTCAGTTCGCGAATCCGGTCGTCTGCAGTTTGCTGACTCAGGGTAAAGAGCTGGTTGTTCTTTCCCGCAAAGCCGGCATCGGCCAGCAAGGTCTGAAAACGCGTCTTGATGAAGGGGTGGGTCACGGAGGCATCGAATGTTTGGATGCGGCCTTCGATGCCCAGGGCCGCCAGTTCCGCCCCCACGTTGAAGAGACCACCCGAGCCCGAGAGGACCAGCTTGGTGCCGTGCACACCGATGGGAACTGCGTACGAGCCAAAGCCGAAGAGCAACTGATCGGGATGATTTCCGATGATGCCGTTCAGGTTGAGGGTAGCGCCGTCGAACAAGACGTTCCCGGCCTCGACTCCCGCTCCGATGCGGTATCGTGAAATTGTGTTGAAGCCGTAGTTGTTGAAATCCAATGAAGCGTGGAGAGGGCGTTTGTCTTCGGCCTTGACGTGGACGTTGGTCGAACCGGTTGAAGCGCCAGGCTCCAAGAGGGCCGATACCTTCAGGTCCGGGTAGTCGTTGAGCAGCAGCAGGGCGCGCTCCAAGGCCACATTGCGAATCACATTGTCTTCCATGGCTTGGGCAAACCGGCTGCGGATGAATTCCGTCGAATAGTGTTGGTTGCCCGTCACCGCGATTTCCCCGACGCGGCCCTCGAGTACGGCGATGTTCACTACGCCGAATCGGATGTCCTGTTGGGGGATATAGGCGGTGGCTAGTGTATAGCCCTTGTTCTTGTAGAGTTCCTGGACGGTTCCTGCCACATGTTCCAGGTCCGGCAGCGTGAGCGATTGACCGACATGCGGCTGGGTCAGTCTCTCAAGTTCCACCTGCGAAATGACGGTGTTGCCCGTAAAGGTAAATCCCTTCACCAGTACGTGGTCGCCGGTGACCGACTGGCCAAAGGCCTGCAACGGGAGGACTGAGAGACTCATGACGATGAGCAGGGCGGCCGGTCGCTGTAAGGAACCCTCGTTTCGAGTTGTGCACTGGCCCATCTGTGGTCGCTTCACTTTGTCTTCGAGCTATGCAAAGATGAGCCGGTTGACGTTGGCGTGAGGTCCCTTGTGTTGATCTGGCTGCTGCTCATTCAATTGTTTTTGGCTGCTGCAGGCTGTGCGGTCTACCCCGATCCCTCTTCTGAAATCCGAAACAAGACCGAGTCCGGTGAAGCGGAACTGCCTCCTGAAGTCGAACGGACGGAACCCCCTCCTCGGCCTTCTACGACCTGTCCGGCCGGAATGCGAGGTTCCTGTTGACATTGGGCGACAAAATACGTGCATTAGGATCGTTTGACCCTAACCTGGACAGTACATACGGTCAACGAAATCTCCGTTTTTGTACGTATGGCACGTCGTCCTAGGGTGGAAGGATTGGGGAAGATCTATGAGCATGAGTCATTCGGCGGTGGCGGAGATGAAGCGTGACCTGGCCCGAGCCTTCCACGAAACCCAGTCGTTCAAATGGGATTCCGAGAAGGGATTTGTGCTGGCCTCAGGAGAGAGGAGTCCGTACTACGTCGACTGCCGATCGCTCATGGCCCATCCGTCTGCGCGGCGGCTAGTCGGAATTCTTGCGACTGAAGCCTTGATCGGAGATGAAATCGATTGTCTGGGCGGACTTGAGATCGGTGCGATCTCGATTGCCACGACGATCTCGGATTGCGGATATCAAGCGACGCCCCGCCGTGACTGGCGCACGTTCGTCGTGCGCAAGCAGGCCAAAGATCATGGCCTGTGTAAATTGATCGAGGGAGCCGTACGGCCTGGAGACCGGGCGGTCATCGTCGATGATGTGTTGACCAGCGGAGGCTCGCTGTTGAAGGCGGTGGCGGCCGCCCGGCAGACCGGTCTGATCGTACAGCAGGCGCTCGTGATTGTAGACCGGAAGGAGCAGAACGGCCGTGCGCGCGTGGAACAAGAAGGGATATCGCTCATCACGCTTCTGACGATCGAAGATCTGACCCGTCAGCAGGCGGCCCCGGCCTAAGGGATCGGGTGCCGTGAGTTGCAACGTTACTTGCAGCGAAACTCAATGCCCCATCGCCGCTCCCGCACCATTTCGTGAGATCCCTCGACGGCCCCGGCAATTCGAGCCCTGCCTTTAGCCTCTCCTTCGCGAACGATCGTGTAGGAACCGCCGCATTTCTCTTTGATCAGAGCCATCGCGTCCTTGCGGAACGAGGAGAGCATGGCACCTTGATCGCCCTTGAAGGGATAGACGACCACGCCTCCGGCCTCATCATCCTGAACCAGTCTGGCGCCGTCGGCACAGCCGGCGAGACACAACAGCAGCAGGATCCATGCGAGGCTTGACCGGTGCTTCACGATGTCCCTATCATAATTGTCGAACGAATTGCCGGCAAGGCTCAGCCTAGGAGGAATTTCATGGCGACGCGACTAGCAGCCTGCATGATATCGACATTGGCGGTGTTCGTGCTGACGATTGGCACGGTGTCGGCGGACCATTCGTATCTTCTTACCGTGCAACAACTCCGGGCCGGAATGAACAAGGCCGCTTCTCCGGATCGGAAGGGATTTGTTCTGATCGATGTCCGCTCTCCCGAAGAGCATGCCGGAGGGTATATTCCAGGAACCGATTTCAATATCGATTTTCGAGAGATCAAGGCCCGCCACCGAGAACTCGGCGCCGACTATGGCGACCACATCGTCGTCTATTGTCAATCAGGCCGTCGCAGCAACATCGCGGCGGAAACGCTGGCCGATCTGGGCTATACCCGGGTGTACAACGTCAGCGGCAGCATGAATGCCTGGATGGAGGCGGGGTATCCCGTTGCATCAGCGGGTCGCTGACTTGCGTGAAGGGATCTCCTGGGGAGCTGCGGAAGCGCGTCGAGGACTGATGCCGATGACGGCGGGTAACCCGATGTGTCCGGCGCTCGCGTCGTCGAGAAACGTCATCCACGCCGCTCCGAGGTTGGCCTGAGCCGCATTGCGGCGCAGTACGGGAGCCAGGGCGACATCCGAAGACGATCCTCCATCCATGGCCATGGCCCGCCGGATCGTTGGAAACACTGCATGGAGGCATTGACCGATGTCGAACAATGTCGCGGGTTGCGTCGTCTTGACCACCATCACCCGCCCGCCGATCGCTTCCGCCAGAATCGTTTGATGCGCTTGTTTTCCCGATCGTCGCACGCGAACCGTTCCGTTCTCATCCAACAGCATGAGTGATTGCGCCGCTTCCCGGTAGGGAAGCTGTTGCGCATCAAAGGATTCGACGGCAAGATCGAGAATTCTGGCAGGAGGAGCGCCGGGAGTGGTCGGCTCCGCGACGAACAGCCCAAGCCAGGTCCCGTGCTGTTTTCCGCCGAGCGAAAGGCCGTTGCCGAACAAGAGGCCCAAATAGGCGAAATTTTCTCGAAAGAGACCGGCGTTAAAGAGGACATCGTGTCGCGTTCTCACCTGCCATTCATGGATATCCGGCGGTTGAGCCAGCCCCTCGTTGCGATAGTAATGCACCGAGAATCGATAACGATCGGGGTCGATCTCGATCATGACCAACGGCGGGACATCCTGACAGGGAGTGAACCAGAGCGTGACGCGCAATCCGTCGGCCAGGTGGTCCCAGGCGGGAGGAGCGGCCCATGCCGTCGCCAAGCTGCCGGGCAACAGCGCTATTGACGCGAGCGACAGCATGCTCAAACCACGGCGAAGCCGGGGAAACCTGGAGGAACGGGATGACATGCTTCGGAATATCATCGTCGTCGGATGACCCGGCAGGAAACCATTGCGAGCATCACCGCTTCCGTCCGGACGACCGCCCAGCCACGGCCTTGGACCGAGAGACGACCGTGTCGAGGAGCTGACGGACCGTCTGAGCCAACACTTCCGGAGTGAACGGCTTCTGCAGGAACGCCGTGGTTCCATCCTCTTGGCCGGACAAAATTCCGACGTCGTCCGTGTAGCCGGACACGAACAGAATGCGAAGATCCGGCTTGATCACCAATAAATGGTTTGCCAGTTCCCGTCCGCCCATGCCGGGCATGATCATGTCCGTCAGCAGGAGATGCAGGGATCCGACGTGTTGGCTGGCAAGTAAACAAGCCTCTACTCCGTTTTTGGATTCGATCACGTCGTAGCCCAACTTCCTGAGTTCGTCGCGAATCAGTGTCCGCACGCTCGCATCGTCCTCGACCAGGAGGATGGTTTCGGTACCCCGCCGGAGCGGGCCATGTTCCTCCTGTTCAGGCGCGAGGAGTTCTCCTCGGGCGTTTGGAAAATAGACGTCGAATCTTGCGCCGTGACCGGGTCGACTGCTGACATCGATCGCGCCGCCGCACTGCGTGACAATTCCAAAAACAGTCGACAAGCCCAGGCCGCTGCCTTTGCCCTCGTCTTTGGTTGTATAGAACGGCTCGAAGAGATGGGCCCGTGTCTGGCGATCCATGCCGCATCCTGTGTCGCTGACCGACATCCTCACGTACTTTCCGGGAGTGAGCGGCCGGACGTGATACGGTGGGCTCGTGGTGATATCCACGATGGCAGCCTCAATCGTAAGAATCCCGCCGTTGGCCATGGCGTCCCTGGCATTGACGACCAGGTTCATCACCACTTGCTCCAACTGGGCTTGATCGGCCCGCACCTGGCCGTTGGCCGGATCGAGGCCGATCACCAAGCGAATGTCGGCGCCGATCAGCCGACGCAGCATGCTTTCGAGATTCGTCAGGACGCCGTTCATGACCAGCAGCTTCGGCTCAAGGGGCTGTTTGCGACTGAACGTCAGCAGCTGTCGGATCAGCAGGGCGGCGCGCTCGCAGGCCTTGAGAGTTTCATCGATTTTGCCGTGGAGCGGATGATCCGATCCCAACTCGGTGGACAGGACGTGGCTGTATCCCATGATGACGGTCAGGAGATTATTGAAGTCATGGGCGATGCCTCCGGCAAGGCGTCCGACGGCTTCCATTTTCTGTGCCTGACGAAATTGCTTCTCGCTCTGCCTCAGGGCCTGTTCGGCCCGTTGCCGCTCCCGGCGTTCGTCGCGCTCCCTCAACGCCCGTTGAACGGACGGAACGAGTCTCCCCAGGCGTTGTTTCAATACGTAGTCGGTCGCGCCTTGATGCATCGCGTCGATGGCGAGTTCTTCGCCGATCAGGGCGGAGACAAACAGGAAGGGAACATCCGGGGCATACTGGCGGGCCAGCGCCAGCGCGCTCATGCCGTCGAATCCCGGCAGGGAGTAGTCCGCCAAGATCAGGTCGATGGCTCCCGTCTTGAGCGCGGTCAGGAAGGTCGTCCGCGTGTCCACGCGCTGAGAGGCGCACGTGAGTCCTGATTCGGTCAACGTCCCAATGACCAGCTCGGCGTCGACCGGATTATCTTCGAGATGCAGCAAACGGAGAGGCTGGTTCACATGTCCTTTTCGGAGAGGTTATGATCGAGACTCGATGCCGGGCGGCGGTGGCTCGTTGATGACCCCCCAAAAGACTCCCAGCTCCTTGACGGCCGTGATGAATTGATGAAACTCGACCGGTTTCACGACGTAGGCATTGGCGCCGAGGGCATAACTCTCGGCCAGGTCTCTCTCCTCCCTCGATGAGGTCAGCATGACGACCGGAATGGGTTTGAGCTCCGCGTCGTTCTTGATGGTCCGCAAGACTTCAAGCCCGTCGACCTTCGGCATTTTGAGATCCAAAAAGACGACGGCCGGATTCCCCTGCTGGCGTCCCAGATAGGAGCCGCGACAATACAAGTAGTCGAGCACTTCCGCGCCGTCGTGACAGACAACCACTTTGTCGGCGATGTGGTGCTCTTCCATGGCGGCCAGCGCCAACTCCGCGTCCCGTGGATTGTCTTCGGCGAGCAAAATGGGTTTCACAGTCGTCATCAGGAAGACCTCTTGATCGGGAGAGAGAAATGAAACGTGGCTCCCTGGTCGATCGCGCCGTCCGCCCAGGTCCGGCCGCCGTGCCGATGGACAATCCGTCTCACATTGGCCAGGCCGATGCCGGTTCCTTCAAATTCATCGTTCCGGTGCAGCCGTTGGAACACGCCGAAGAGCTTGTTGACGTATTGCATGTCGAATCCGACCCCGTTGTCGCGCACGAACAATTCGACCTCCCCCTGCGCGCCATCCCGGGATCCGATTTCGATCTTCGGGTCGGTTCTCGTCGCCGTAAATTTGACCGCGTTGGAAATCAAGTTCATGTACACCTGTCTCAACATGGCAGGATCCGCGGACACCTCTGGCAATGAGCCGATTGTCCAAGAGATGGGCTTCGCGTGCAAGTCCAGCCGCAAATCATGGATGACGGTCTTGACGAGTTGGTTGAGATCGACGGTGGCGTGGAGCATTTCCTGCCGGCCCATGCGCGAAAACACGAGAAGATCGTCGATGAGCTGTCCCATCTGTTTGGCCGAATCTGAAATCGTTTGTAAATAGCGCTGCGCCTTGTCCGTCAGTGTCGTGCCCGCCGTCTTGGTCAGGAGCGACGCATAGCCGTCGATGTGACGGAGCGGAGCGCGGAGGTCGTGGGACACGGAATAGCTGAAGGCTTCCAGTTCCTTGTTGGCGGCCTGGAGAAGTTCGCCGCGCCGCTTGAGCTCGGCGGCGATGCGGCGGCGTGCCGTCACGTCGTAATGAATCAAGTAGTAGACGGAGGCGAGGAGAACCAATTGCAAGAGGGCGCCGAGGGCCAGCAGGGCGATGGTGTTGCGGGTGCTTGCGGTCGATTGGACGACCCGGGCTTGGGTCAGCCTTTGTTCGGCGGATTCAAATTCGGCAATCACGGCGTGGACCTCGGCGAGTTCGTATGTCGCCGCGCCGGACAGGGCGAGATGCCGCACGCCTTCCGCACCGCGTTGTCCCCGCTCCTCGATGGCCTGAACTTCCACCTGGATCTGTCGATTGATGAGCTCTTCCAAGCGAGCCACACGAGGCGCGTGTTCCGGTGTGCCCGCGGTGAGTAATTCGAGATAGCGAAAATATTCCGGAGCCTGCTCCAGGACGGCGCGGTGCGCTTTCAGATACGAATCGTCTCCCGTCACCAGAAAGCGCCGGTGGCCGTTTTCCGCGGCATCGAGCGTGTGGCCGATGGAGGCCAGCAGCTGGATGAGTTCGTGGCTTGCGGTGTCAAGCTGGCTGTTACGGACGACGACGGAGGTATTGCGATAGGAAACGGCGCTGATGACGACGATGCCGGCAAACACGAGGCCGAAGCCGGCCAGGACACGTTGTTCGATCGACCAGCGCGTCGCCCAAGCCGGCAGTCTCCGCCGGGGCGTGGCGCGAACCTTGGGCGAGGCCGACAAGGCGTCTGACGAATCAGGCGAAACGACCGGTAAAGAGGTTGGGCGGTCCTGCGTGGCTGATTCCATGGCTGAACGAAGCCGGTCAGCGGGACGGGCACGGGGCCAGCTTACGGAACTCTACTCTGGGCCTGACTGTGCTGCAAGCAATATTTCAGTCAACGAATGAGACTGTGGCGTTGACTGCAGGCGAAGCGTTCAGCCGCCCGAAGGAATGACCGGTGGAGGTACGGGGAGCGAGGCGGCGGGACCGGCCAGGTCGGTAAACATCATGGTCGCCGAAACCACCCAATCGATGGCGGGTTGAGGATACACGCCGATGATGAGGGTGCCGGCCAATCCGATGTACACGACGGCCTTCATCGGGCCGGACACCGTCAGCGGTGAGGGATCGTGAGGCTCGACGATGTACATCTTCTTGACGACGATCAAGTAGTAGTACAGCGAAATGACGATGTTGATCAGCCCCACGGTGATCAAGGTGTACAGACCTTCTTTGATGGCCGCGACGAAGATGTAGAGCTTGCCGATGAATCCCGCCAGCGGCGGTACGCCGGCCAGGGACAGCAGGAATATGAGCATCGAGAAGGCCAGAAACGGCGAGCGCCGGCCCAGGCCGCTGTAGTCGTCTATTTCTTCGCTGCCAATGGCTTGACTGACCGCGATGACGATGGCGAAGGCGCCGAGATTCGCAAACAGATAGGTCAGGAGGTAGAACAAAATGGCATCGTTGCCCATTTTGGTTCCGGCCGCCAGGCCGATCAACACGTTGCCGACTTGGGCGATACCGGAATAGGCCAGAAGCCGCTTGATGTTCCGCTGGGCGATGGCCACGATATTGCCGTAGGTCATGGAGAGGACGGAGGCCGCCACCAGGATCAAGACCCAGGTCGGTTTGAACGTGGCGAGCGCCACGAAGAACATGCGGAGCAGGATCGCGAAGGCCGCGCCTTTGGGAGCAATCGACAGGAACGCGGTGACGGGCGTCGGCGAGCCGTGGTACGTGTCGGGAATCCAGGAATGAAACGGCACCGCCCCGATCTTGAATCCCAAGGCGCCGAAGATGAGCAGGAAGCCGATGATGAGTCCCGGCGTGGCTTGAGAGGACTTCATGTCCGAGAAGACGAGCTTGCCGGTTTCGCCGTACACGAGACTGATGCCGTAGGCCAACAACCCGGCGGCAAAGACACCCAGGATGAAGAATTTCAGCCCTGCTTCATTGGAAGCCACATCCTCCCGCAAGTAGGAAACCAGCACGTAGAACCCGAAGGTCGAGAATTCCAGCGTGACGAAGACCGAGAGCAAGTCGTTGGCCGAGGCCATGAACATCATGCCCAGTGCCGACATCACGACGAGGAAGTAGTATTCGCCGCGGAAAAACGTGAACCGGTGGACGAACTCAATGGAAGCCAAAACCACCAGGATCGTCGCGGCCACGATGAAGATCTTGAAAAACAGGGCCATGCGGTCGACCACGAACATGTTTGAGAAGAGCGTGCCGGTGATCCCGAAGAGGTCGAAGCAGGCCAAGCAGGCAAGGGTGCCCGCGAGGCCGGCGATGCTCAGATACGCCAGGTGCTCCTTCGGTAGCCGGGGAAACGAGAAATCCACGATGAGCAGCACGCAGAGCCAGCACGTCAGGATGATCTCGGGCAGCAGAAGGAGCAAATCTGCCGGCGACATATTCAACGAGAAGGTCATGGCGCGATCTCCGACGTCCGGCGAGCCAGATGAGGATGCACCGGCGCAGCGGCGTCACCGATCGCGAGCGTGGGCGTCGGCACGGGGTCAGGAGGCGCCGATGCCACGGGAACGACACGCGTCACCTTGGCGACGAGAGGATCGACCCCCGACCGCACGACGTTGTAGAGGTGCATCGGGAAAATTCCGAATCCCACGCTGACCGCGATCATGATCAGCAGCGGCAAGCGATCCACCATCGCGATGGCGTCATGTGAGTGACTGTACTTCTGGTCCATCGGACCGTAAAACAGCCCCCGCATCATTTTGAAGAGATAGGCAAGCGTCAGAACGATGCCGACGACGGCGATGATGACTTGCAGGGGATACTTATTCCAGCTTCCCACGATGATCATGACTTCGGCAATGAAGTTCACGGTGCCAGGCATGCCGATG